>Ga0164242_10001534_pt1 | contig 27395 bp, 25 predicted proteins | sample OricomgcompostMG_FD_108783 | JGI IMG/M metagenome (GOLD analysis project Ga0164242, IMG submission 108783) | Miracle-Growth compost microbial communities from Emeryville, California, USA - Original compost - Miracle growth compost (MG) ...
ATACCAGGTTGTTGCCAAGCTCGGGTTCGGTACCGCATCCACCACCTGGCTTTGTCGTGACCTTGGGGGGAACCGACTATTGGCCTTGAAGGTTGGTATTTCAGGCAAGCACTCGGAGCCGGGCAACGAATCCGCCGTATCCGACTGCCTGAAATCCACCGATACCGCTGGTCATCCTGGGAAGAACGTGCTGCGCCTAGTGCTAGATCATTTTCAACTGGCCGGCCCGCACGGCACTCATCACTTCCTCCTCTTCGAGCCACTTGGGATCAGTTTGACAGAGTATCGAAACCGGTTCCCCCGAAACCCGTTGCCCGAGAACCTACTACAGCACTTATTGCGTCTAGTTCTTGTTGGCCTCGATTTTCTTCACCAGGCCGGGGTCGTGCACACTGGTGAGTTGACCTCGAAGTCTCCATCTTAAAAGACATTATCTTGCGTCTAACAGCTTCCTGACCTCTCGCCAAATAACATCCTCTTGGGGGTTCAGGATCCGTCTGTGTTTTTAGCGATGGAGAAGAGCGAGCTTGAATGTCCATCTGCTCGCAAAGTTCTCCCTGACCGAACCCTCTACCGTTGTCACCATATGCCAGTCACGGACGGCTTCTCGGTGATCTGCGATTTCGGTTCTGCGAAGATTGGTCAAGGGGGAGAAGAACGTTGAACATTCAAACTCAAATTGAACCTTGCCTCCCCGAAATGTGCCATCGTAGAATGGCGATCCAACATGAGATTACTTCGTTTCTCTCTGTGCTGCTGGCTCTTGTGTTCTCAAGGGTCACTGGCTACGAAAATCCTTAGTGTGGATTTTACTTTCGGCCCTAGTGATGGAAGGGGAACCCCGAACCGCTATGTCATGCCTGACTTCCCGGGAAGGGGGGGGGGTGATCGAAAGATTGGTCAATAAATCAAATATATATACCTCCGTAGGAATAGTAAGGTAGGTTGCGGAAGAGGGTTGTGAATGTGATGCCATATCAAATCTTACATAGAGTTTGCGATCGGAAAATTTAGAGAAGGTGGGATTGAATGCTACATACACCCCGTGTACGTCGCGAAATAACCCCGCCATAAATTATTCACACCGTCTCGTCTACCCCGCCATACCTTAGCTTTCCCGAGCACACATCGCACTTGCCTACCTACCTAACCCAGCAGCACTCACATCGGAATACCCTCTTCTTACTCTGTCTGATTAACCATACGCTCTCTCGATACCCTTCGCTATCCCATCGTTTGATATTGGAGCATCCATTATGCGTCTCGCTGGCTCGAAGAAGGCGGCGGCCGACATGCTCGAGTTCGGTGGCAACGACCAAGATGTCGTCAGTCTTCTGCCAGAGGAACCCGAGGATATGGTAAGCGCTGGCAGAGGATCTTCTATTTTCCTGTGAGCATCAAGGTTCAAAGCACTGACCGGTTCTTTCCTAGTGGCATGCGAACAACCTGATCGCCCCGGAGGACATCCTAAAGGCACACGCTATTCGCAAAGTCACCCGCACAACTAACACCGGCAGCACGACCTCGGAGCGCGTCCACACGGACCTTGTCATCCGGGTGACGTCGACCTTCTTCGACCCGCAAGCCTCACATCTACACGTCTCCGGCACCGTGATCAAGAAAAACGCCCATGTTAATACAGGGCAGTACCACACTCTCGACCTCGAGCTCCACCGGCCATTCACACTGCTGAAGCCATATGGGTGGGATTCCGTGGCGACGCAAACGCTGCGTGAATCACTGCGCCAGAACCGGGGCGACGATCTGGCCGCCGTCGTGATGCAAGAAGGGCTGGCGAATATTTGCGTCATCACCGAGTTCCGGACGATCCTGAAACAGAGAGTGGAACATGGGGGACCAGGGAGGAAATCCGGGTCAGGAAGCGATAGCGCGAAGCGAAACGGGGCAAAAGGCGATAATGCGGCAAAGCCCTTCTTCGAGAAGACACTGTCGACGCTGCTGCGGGCGGTCGAATTCGACGTCAGTAAACCACGGCCGCTCCTGCTGGCAAGTCCCGGGTGGGTGGCGAGCGAGTTCAAGCAATACATCGAGGACCAAGGCCAACGGAAACTGGACAAGACACTACTGTCGATGGCGCGCGAGGCCGTCGTGGTGCAGTGCAGCGGGGGCCACGTCCACAACCTCAACGAGGTGCTCAAGAGCCCCGAGGTTCAGAAGACGATGAAGGACAAGAAGTTCAGCACCGAGACGCGGCTGCTGGACGAGTTCGACAAGCGCCTGCGGCTCGACGACTACCGCGTCTGCTACGGCCTGGAGCCGGTCGTGAGGGCCATCGACGAGGGGGCTGTCGGGGCGGGGGGTGGGACGTTGCTTATCAACAATTCCCTGTTTAGGAACATGGACATTGCGACGCGGAAAAAGTACGTCGCCTTGGTAGACAAGGTCAAGGAAGGCGGGGGGGAGGCCAAGGTGTTGAGCAGCGACCATGAGAGTGGACAGAGGCTGGATAAGCTTGGAGGTATCGCTGCGATCCTGACGTTTCCGCTCTACGACCTTGACGACAGCGACGACGAGGCGGGCGGTGGAGAGCCGGGTAGTTCTGCAGCAGGGACGTCCGTAATATAGCCTCTCACCCAACGTTCGATCACCACCTACAACGAAAGGAGCTGCAAGCCTCGTAGCGGCGGGACGCCGCTGGTCAACAGCAGCCTATTCTTCAGGATATGGGTCTCGGCTTCATGACACCTTCGAGGCTTAGCCTGAACTCGAGCGGTTATTCATCTCCCTGACGCGAAATGGCTTGGATCAAAATAGCGACTGAGATGGGCCGAGGGATGCTTAGGTTGTAAACCGTACGTAGTATTTGTTACGTACCCCTGACGACCTATCCCCGGCGACTTGGGCCCTTTCGCAACAAGGGACGGTGGTTAGGTTGGGGGACCTGGCTCGCATTCGCGTCGCTACGGAGACGCGAGAGAAAAACAAACCAAGTCGAGGAAACCCGAGGCGGTGAAGACATAGAGAGACAGCAATGATAACGTGCCGATGCTCCGAAGTGTGCCCCTAGGATCTGGAGATGACGCGGCTGCGCAGTCTAGACGTGTCGTGTGCCGCGATTCTGCATGTATTAGAGCCTTTTTTGAAGACTACTATCGGCGGTATCGTCGGGTTAGCGCTGTTGTATCGCGCAACTGGCTCTCTCTGCGCTTCTACTTTTGTAGAATGGCATGTGTTTATTAGCAGTCGGTGCTTCATTGGAACCGGAAGCTCTGATGGTCAACATTGACACACGCCCCTCCATGTCGGCGCTCGAGCCTCCCGCACAAGAAGCGAAGTGATGCAAACTAACGCGCACCCTCTTCCCTTCGAGGCATTTTCCCTTTCCAGCCAGCCCTGCGACGGGTGGTATGGAAGAGCTGCCAATTCTGCCCCGTGAGCTCCATCAAAATGCCTATCAAAATGCCCTGATGCAACAAAGATTGGAGCTGCGAGGCGAGGGAGGTAGATCATGTCCCAGAGAGGCACGTTTGTGCGTAGCCAATCAGCAGAGCTCAAATACGATGCCATATTTCGCATTCCCCGTACTCTTTCGTATCCGGTTTTTTTTTGGGCCTGTTTTTCCAATGGGATCCTCTTTCAAACGCCCGCAGGACGTCACCGGCCCTTGCCCTTCCAGGTTAACTCGAACAATGATGGCTGCCGGCCCATCTTTAAGCACCAGTGGCGGATGACCGATGTTATTTGCGAGTCACGAAGAACGACCGGGGTCTTGAGACTAGACCTAGTCAGCTGCCTTGTGGCCCACGCATTGATGGACTGAACGAACAAACCAACCCTCGGCACAATTCGGATTACCACCCTTAGTTCTCGCACTTTCGCTTCCACCGCCGCCCCTACCGGCGGAAGCCAAGCCTTGCTCACAGCCTCAGCACCCCCTCCTCTCTGAACGCTCCATCGAGGCTATGGAAGGACGATGGCGCCCCTCCTGTCCGCCGTGAAAGCGAGACACGACCTCCACAAACAAGATGAAGCACCCGCCGCCACGGGCGGGGCACCGCAAGACCCTGCAGACGTCTCCCCCGGCATCCAATCCAATGCGCCACTCGGGTTGCCCGCCCGCGGTCGGCCAACGAAGCCATCTGCGAACCTTGACAGCCATGGTAAGTCCCATGTCAGCACGGCACACAGTCGAACTGCTGTGCCGTACGCTGGCTTAATACATGTGCCGTACTACATTGGAGTACCTCACCTCCATCCTATCCCAACCGGCCCTTCAAGGCATCCCGGTGATCTGGAGAGGACCCTGAGGCTAACATCGCTACCCGCACCAGGCAGCGACGGCTTTACCCCCCCTGCCCCTCCATCGTTGGGCAAGAGGACGTCACCGAGGACGTCACCAAGACCCGCCCGAATCAATACCAGCAGTGCCTTGCCTGAGGAGGAAGGCCAAAACCCCACGGACAGGGATGGGCAGTTGACCGGGTCTTCGACCACTGCCATTGACCCTCTGTCGCAGGTGAGCGCATCTGTTTGTTGACTACCTCCGATTGCGGCACCCCTACCTCGTTATGGGGTGCCAGGTCGGGTTGGGGTATTATTACCCAGTGGACGCACGACTCTGACAAGAGGTTCGGCCTTTAGCACATATTCGTCAGAACAAACACCGAGCATACGAGACCCCAACGGCTCCGAAACCAGTCGAGGACGGAGAACCAAATCGTGGACAGCCTTACCCGACCCGGTTCAGGCCTCTCGAACAAACTCTCTGCGCCAACTGGCGATGCCTCGAAGGACAGAAAGTGCGCTACCCCTTTTCCTTGCCCTCCCTCTGGGAGAGGGTCAGTCTGAGTCCGGAAGAGTTCTTGGAGGACGACAACGTTGAGTCTTTTGCTAATGGATCCGTCGCCCATTGTTATAGGAAAGGGGTCTCGTTCCTCAGCCGCCTCAGCATGCGCGGCAGTAAGAAGAAGGGAACTGGTGACCTCGACTCCGACTCCGAGCTCGGCAGCGAAGCGCGAACCGATGGCACCGAGGCCCGCCTCTTCACCCGATCAATGGGAGCCGGCGGCGGCTACATCCCCCAGCACAAGGAACCCCCACGCTACATACGGACGAAGGTGCATAATAAGAAGATTCGCGAGTTCAACCGCATGTTCCTAGCACAGGAATTGATCGGGACAAGGCCACCGAAGGTAGATGGAAAGGATGGCAAGGATGCCGATAATGGCGAAGAGAAAGAGAAGACTCCTGCGGCAACACCCACGACCCCTCACTCTACCGGCGGGAGGCGGACTCCCAAGACAGGTGGAGCTATCTGGGCCGCCGAGTTTAGCAAGGACGGAAAATACCTCGCAGCCGCTGGTCGGGACAGGGTCGTCCGGGTTTGGGCGGTTATATCGACCGCCGAGGAGCGCAGGGCGCACGAGGAGGAAGAGGCTGCCGTGGGCGGCACCGGGGAGAGACTCAATGCACCTGTGTTTAGGGGGAAACCGCTACGCGAGTTTGAAGGGCATACCGGGGAGGTTCTGGACCTGAGTTGGAGCAAGAACAACTTCCTCCTCTCGTCGTCCATGGATAAGACGGTGCGGCTATGGCACATCAGCAGGGATGTGTGCCTCTGCACGTTTAAGCACAAGGATTTCGTGACGAGGCTGGCATTTCACCCGCGGGACGACCGCTTCTTTCTGGCCGGATCGCTAGATACGATGTTGCGCCTCTGGAGTATCCCGGACAAGGCCATTGCGTACTCGACCCAGCTGCCCGACCTTGTCACCGCCGTCGCCTTCTCTCCCGACGGAAAAACCGCCATTGCCGGAGTTCTCAACGGGCTGTGTCTGTTCTACGACACTGATGGCCTGAAGTTCCAAACACAGATCCATGTGCGCTCCTCTCGCGGAAAGAACGCCAAGGGCAGCAAGATCACCGGTATTCAGACCATGACTGTCACTCCCGCGGGCACCTCGGATTCTGGGCAAGGTGGAAGTACCACCAGCACGCTGCCTCGTACTCCGCGTACTCCGCGTACTCCTACTAGCCCGGTTGGGGCTGGCGAGGTCAAAGTCCTCATCACATCTAATGATAGTCGCATTCGGATTTACAATCTGCGGGACAAGACCCTAGACGTCAAGCTCAAAGGACATCAAAACGCTTGTAGCCAGATTGCGGCGAGGTTCTCCGACGACGGGAAGTTCATCATCTGCGGTAGCGAGGATAGTAAAGCGTACATATGGAACATGGGCATAGACAACTCGGAGGCCAAGGACGATCGGCCGTGCGAATATTTCGATGGACATGGCGACATTGTCACGAATGCCATCTTCGCCCCTACGAAGAGCCGGATGCTTCTCGATGCGAGTGGGGATCCGCTCTACGACCTCTGCAATCCTCCCCCGGTGACGTTGATGAGCCTGAAGGAGGCGGCAAGCGCGACAGCAAGCCAAGTAGCACTGAGCACTGAAGGGGAGGGCGCGAACCAGGCACCTGAACCGACACCACCGCCGAATGGTCACGGCCAGACCAAGAGACCAGAGGAATCTCCGGCGTACATCGCCCGGTCGACGCATTACGATGGTAATATCATTGTCACGACCGATGGCACGGGCATAATCAAGATCTTCCGCCAAGACTGCGCGTTTATAAAGCGGAAGCACGAGAGCTGGGAGACGGGGAGCACGTTCAGCAGGAAAATGGCAGGCGGCAGCTTTGTCAGCGGGGGCCTGGGACGGACGGGGAGCATGCTCACTAGGACAACAGCGAGCAGTGCGGCGCATAGCAGGAGGGGCAGCTTAAGCCAGCCCGCGATCCCCAGTAGCGTAACGTCTCCGCAGCTGGGCGCCTTCAACACTTCCTCCGACCGCATAATTTCGTGGAGGCAGGGCATCGAGGAGGGGTCGGACAAGCGGACGAACTCTATGACCAGCGGAGGGACGCCGACCCGTAGCGAACGATCGCTGAGTCCCAGCAAAGCCAGGACGCCGCTGAGCTCGAGCGCCGCGACCCTAGCCAGCGGAGCGAGGAAGCAGCCGTATTCGGGCTCCACGCGCCAGAACGGCCTGGCAAGCCCTACCTCGAGTGTTTTCAGTGGCGCCACTGCTGAGAGGAGTTCGATAAGAGATTACGCGCAGCACGACGCGGATAGGGAAAGGGAGGAAGCTACGATGCCCCCCGCACCTAGCTTCTCCTACCGCGCTGTGGACACTGACGATCCCTTGAGGCTAGACCCCGCGGGGGCAAGTTATTCCTTCTGGAACCTCAACCGGTGGCGGAATATCGGAGGTCTCAAGAGCGGCGCCGGCGGGTCGGGCCAGGGGGAGAGAAATACGACTAGCAGCACTGGCAGTCCGCTTTCAAAGACAATCACAGCAAGCACGAAACCGGATACAGCAAGCAGTGACGACACGAGAAAACCAGGCGCGGAGAAGCAGCGCCGCGTGTCCCTCAACACCAACACCAACACCGCCGCCGCCGCCACCACCAACCGCCACCCCGCGTCGGTAACTTCGGACGCCTCCGACGACAAGTCCGGCCGGCGCCGCACCCTCCCCCCTTCGTCGCTCAGCCACGAGTTCGTCGACGGCCCACAGCGGGCGACCTCCCGCGAGCGCCTCGCGCCGCCGTCGTCCCGCGACATGTCGCTGCAGAGCAGGGGGAACTCGATCGTCAGCAAGCTGAGCTCGGAGCTCAGCAGCGAGCTGGAGGGCGAGTTGGCGGCGGCGGGGGAGGCGGGGGCGGACGAGGAGACGAGGTGTAGGAAGTGTGGGGGGCGCGAGTTCAAGGCTAAGCAGACTGGGGGGAGACAGTTGCTTACTTGTGGGAGGTGCGGTTTGGCGGTTGCGTAGGCGCTGGTGCGACTTGCTACTCCCGTCCTTTCGCCTCTTTGCCATTGCTCTTTTATATAGCTTTGTTGCCTCAAAATGTATAGCGGGGCCATCTCTGGAGTCCGGGGTCGGGAAAAAGGGATTGGAGATACCATTGCCGCCTTGTCAGATCGGCTCAAGTTGGGATATGGGAGTTACAGAAAGGTAATGCATATCTGGATTAAATTTAATATATGTTTGATGTAGGTGCCTACCTCGGTCTCGTATCTATATTTATCTGTACAGCCAACTCCGTTGTTGTCCGCAAAGCGCGACGAGCTCACTCATGAACCTGTATCACTCTATTTCCGAACAGGCGGACGCTGTGAATTATCTATTACGTCATAAACGCTATTCTTTTCCCGGACAAGACCTGCTTTCACCCTCGAAGTACAACCTCGAGGGATGGAATCCAAATAGCTGCAGCGTTTAGGCTAGTCAAGTGATCTATCAGTAATGCTGGCTCATGCTGCGGGGCGCTTACAAGCAGAATCATCTCATCAGAATTCGCGCCTGCAACCCAAGCAATAGCAAGTTGATGATGTCCGTCTTATTACTGTAACACCGACATTTTACACATGTTTAGTCTACCATTTCTTACAACCACAAATTTTTAGGTCCCTTAACCGCGGTGATCCATCCTGGCTGTGCTTGAGAGAGCGCCTAAGAACACCGACCCAACTGACCCCCCCGTTTCACAACCCCTGCCCTTAACGGATGAGCCTTATCGGCCTTGGAAGGTCTGATCGCGAGGCTAAGCTGCTATTTTGGCGATCCCGCTACGGACTCTCCCGAGCTCCCCTCTTTTCCTCGGGCGCTTAGGAGCCCCTTTCACACCCTTTTTGAGCACCGCCCTTTCACCATGCCCTCCTTCAGTTCAGCCAAACAAACTGTACGGAAACTTTCGCCAATCATAACCCCCTATTTGCGGCTGGGCTGGCCCGTATTCCTGACATCCCCGTAACCCCAACCTTCTGCATAGGGCTAGATGCGTTGAGGCTCTAGGATCAGCCCTGTGTGACGCATATTCGGCAAGCCCGTTTCTGACAGCCTTGCATGTTTCGTTTCCCCTTGAGGAAGTCCTCTCGGATGGTATTGTCGTCATTTGCACTATTCTCATTGCGATAGTGACTATCTTCTAGCGCCCGCTAGTTAGTGCTAGCAGGGCCTCCTTGTACGACATTCCCTACAAGGGCGTACGAGGGCTGGGGCGCTATATCCGCATCCAAGATCATTCCGCCTCCGTTTATCCTCTTCCAACACGCGCCCTTCCCGCATATGAGCTGTTGGAGCGGATCCACCGCTTTTACCCCTATTTGGCTAAGGGTGGACCGCTCTTCCCCCTGAATGAGGTGTGGAGAGCCGATGTCTCAACTTTGATGAGCTTGATAGGTTGGATGCCGAGCTCTATAGGCGCTTCATCTTGATATGATGGCTGGAGCGAGACGCCCGGAGCCTAGCGCATCTTCTTCCTAGCGCTTCCCCTCGACTTCTCATCATGGTGTTACGTCGGTACGCTAGGTGGATATGATACGACAGACTCAGTTAGGCCTCACGCGATGTCACCCTCCTCAACGATCCGCCACCTCCTGGGCGTGACGCCGGTGTACCTTGCGAGGTCAGATAACGATGGGTAGTTGCTGGATTGATAGGTTGCCGGTGTCACCGGTAGGTTTGCGGTAGTGGCTCTTCGTGTCACTCTGACTGGGCCTCCTTGTCGACGGAGATGTCAGACTGAATATGTGAGTTGTGGGCTCAAGTATGGTATTAGCAAGTCACTGAGGCTAAGGCACTCCTGAGGCAACATCTTAGAGGATCTGGTTGTCATTCACTAGCTCGGTACTATACCTAGTGACCTTGCCTCGGCGGTTAGAAATTTAATATAAATGCCATGAAACTCTCATGCATTTTGGTGAGACACGATCACCTGTCTCTCGGATAACATCGTCCATGTGGTAGCTCGTTTCTGTGGAACCTAGTTCAGCAGGCATCTTCAACTTCTCTTTTGCTTGGCATTACTTTCACCTTCAGTCAGTAGCCTTTGAAACCTTCTACAGTTTAAAGCCATGGATACGCAGAGCTCTTTCCAGTTCGGTGTTGAAATCGAGCTTCTGATGGGAAGTCGGAAGAAGGCTCATTCCAGTTGGAAGTCTCTGGCTAAGGATGTGAGCAAGAGACTCCAAAAAGCGGGCATAAACAATCATGTCAACGACGGCAACGACAAGACAAGAGAGAACTATAGAGAATGGTCTATCGTCCAGGAAGTGACTATCCCCAGCCAGCCCGCCAAGAATTTGTGTATGATCACCGCGATTCAACGAATCGTCCCCTGTCTCCTGGCCACAGACGAGCTAACATGGCGTAGGGGGCCTCGAGCTCGTCTCTCCAGTCTACCAAATCTATAGCTACTGGGCCACCGACCTCGACACCATATTTGCCACTCTCCGCTCGGCTTACACCCTAACGCCATCCCCGCACTGCAGCACCCACGTCCACATCTCCGGCACGCCCACAGCGCTCTCGCCCGCTGAGCTCGCCGCCCTCGCCAAGTCAGCTCTCTACTACGAGCCCGCCCTCGACCTCCTCGTACCAGCCCCTCGCCGCGGCTCCGCAGCCTATTGGTGCCAGAGCAACAGCGCCAACCCGTCGCTCCGCGACCGCCCCACCCTCGCCGCCTGCCTCGCCGCCGTTGACCGGTCCGCCGCCGCCGCCACGGCTGCGGCCAACCCCCGCGCCGTCGTCGAGGCCATGAACCTGTTCCCCGCCGCGAGCGCGTACGGTCGCGCGCACGGCAGGACCAAGGACTTCGTCCGCGGCAAGGTCTACAAGTGGGATTTCTCCCGTATGATAACCACCCCCGCCGCCGCGACGGTCGAGTTCCGCCAGCCTCCAGGATCGGTTGCAGCTGAGGAGGCGGCCGCTTGGGTCACGCTCGCGGTCGCGTTCGTGGCTGGGGCTGTGAGCGGTGCGGGGGTGCCGGTCGATGCTGCGGCGATTGCTCCCCAGGGTGCTACAGTTGATGACTTGTGGGGGCTGCTGTGGGGTGGGGCAAGGGCTTTGGGATGGGAGGGATTGGGTGGTGTTGAGGGATTGTTTGAGAGGGCTGGATGAGGATCGTTGCCGAGACTTACAAGACGCGATGTTTCACGGGGTTTGGTTGGTGGTACTATGTATGTGACTTCGGTGTATGTCTTCTTTAGGATTAGGGAATGTTACCCAACTATAGCTGGTCATTATATAAGACGTTGAAGTATTTTGTGTTTGCCACTTGGGTATAAACAGTTATGTGGGCTGTATTCGTTTCTACTGGAACGCCTACCATGATGGCCAACCGTGAATAATAAGCCCTCTAAGGCCTGGTAATTATCCAACTCTTTTAGCTAGCGGATTAACAACTAGGCATGCCTCTCTGTAGTATGTCGCCTTCCGTGATTAAGCCAGGATCCTTCTTAAATTGGGTGTGAACCACTCTTCAAAATGGCACAGGCTCACGTTAGTTCCTATTAAATTTGTCACCTCGACCTAGGCATAAGGGGGCAAAGGGACAAAGGGGTAAGGTTGTAGAATACCGGTGGTGTGGTCGAGACCCAGGCCGGCCACTCCTAGGGCTTCTCAAGGCTCCCGAGCTATAGCCATTGAATTTAATGCAGCAGTCCCCGCAGTGGCATACACGGCGGATATTTCTCAGCGGCTCACACACATAATTGTCACCAAGGAGGTAACCTCAGTCGGCGATTTATCACGTCTATCTCGGCAGACAAAGATGATCCTAGCCGGCGGCGCTAGGTAGCACGACTCTCTGAGAGACTCTAGGCAGGATTTGTAGAGACCTCGAAGATTTAGTAAATTAGAGAAGCTGAAAATATGAGACAATTCCCCATAGCTACTTGGTCTAAGTCGCCGGCGGCCTCAGGCGTTGTTAGAATGAGCTCTCTGTCGCGTTGCCAAGGCTAGGAGCCTTGGCTAGTGGGGTTATATCAGCCCAGGATGCGAAGCTAACGCATCATGCAGCCATCACCTCCTCTTAGTCAGTTTAACCAGTGAAATTCCATACGGTGGGTTCTTCAGCAGCACCTAGGTAACTCGGAAGGTGTCTATCTTAGGATGTTGTCTCCGCAGGCTTCTATTTCAGTTCGGAATCTTGTCAGACGGCTTAATCCACCTCCCGAATCTGCCCTTCTCTTGTGAATAAAAGGGGATCAAACCACTGGATTCCAGCTAAGATGCTGCTTCAATATATATAATTTTTCTTTTCAAAATCATCCATCCCTCTTGCCCTTCAATATTCAGTCTTCCTCTCGCTACTTCCGAAAGTAAAATCATCATGTCTTTAGCCGACGGCTTCGTTCCTGTGATTGTAAACCTTAACGGTATGACTAGGAACAATGAAGTAGTCCTCATCGATCAGAATACTGAGTCCTTCGAAAAACTCGCGGTCTTCCTGTACCAGGCCTTCCGTCACCAAATTCCCGAGGAATGGTTAGCAAATGGAGAAAGAACCATCACCAAGATGTGGGTTCAATGGAATCAAAAAGGCGACGATTTTCTCCCACGGGAAACGCAGATAACCGACGCAAACCTTCCTGCAGTTATGCGCATTATTGCTGCCCGAGGTAGCATCGATATGCTCCGTCTATGGCTCAACGAGGTTGAAGAAGCAGAGTATAAGCCCAAATATGGCAATTCTGATGACGACGAAGAAGAAGAAGACGGATACTAAGTTAGGTAAGTTTAAGATTTCGAAACGTACATCTACGGACTGAATTGCTTACTAGCTAGTATTAGACATGTCTCTTTTCTCTCGGCATTGTCCCTTTAGTGTGGATATATTTTTGGGCAGGCAATATATCTGAGAGTCTGTGGAAGTAGATAACCGTTGTCTGATATACAACCGTTGTCTAGTTTTTTGTCATAATTTTGTGGACAATTGTTGTCTAGCAGATGGCCGTTGTCTGGAAAATAACTGTCTGGAGGACGTAGCGAATGGTTACTAAAACAAAATACACTACACCTTCTCAAAGTCTAGCCGCTCGCTCGTAAGTTTGAATAATTGTTCTTGCAATTATACGCAATTGCGTCGACAGGATATGGTATGACTCACACTACAGGCTTCTCTATCGGACTTTGTTGGGAAATCGGCAAGGGAGAGTTTTTGAGCGAGTACTCGGTCGAATATCGAGCGCACCGGAGTTGTGGAGTCGGAGATCCGCTTGTGGACACGCACGTGGGATCACCCTCCCCCTCAACCTGACAAACACTTATGACTCACCTGGCACAAGCAACGACTCTATTTAACACAAGCAACGGCTCTTCCTAGCACAAGCAACGGCTCTTCCTAGCACAAACAACGACTCTACCTGGAACAAGCAACAACTCTAACTATCACACGCAACCAGCCCCCAAAAATGCAGCCGCCCACAGGAGAGCCTCCAGAAAACATCAAATCTCGGTTAAAAGAGTCGTATGATGCAGTTGCGGAGGTCTACAATACCTGGACGGTACCGCACTCTGCCAGCCGCTTAAAATATCTTGGCCAACTCCTCCAGCTGCTTCCCCGCAGCCAAGATGCGCAGATATCCGTCCTTGAACTCGGCTGCGGCGCCGGCGTCCCCGTGACGGAGAAGTTGCTTGCCGATCCCCGGATCTCCGTGACGGCGAACGACCTCTCCAGCACGCAGATAAGCATGGCCAAGAGCGCACTGGGCACCGAGCGTGTCGACTGGATCGAAGGGGACATGATGGCCCTCGAGTTCCCTAATGAATCCTTTGACGCCGTGCTGGGATTCTACAGCGTTATTCACCTTCCTCGAGACGAGCAGCTTGTTTTGGTGCAGAGAATTACTGCGTGGTTGAAACCGGGGGGGCTGATGCTCGTAAACTTCGCGTCTGAGGATAAGGAGACAGTGGTGATGGAGAAATGGTTGGATGACAAGGGATGGATGTTCTGGAGTGGGTGGGGAGCCGATGCTATGATCAAGAAGGTTGGCGAGGCGGGATTGGACATTGTGCACGGGGAGATCGCGCAGGATGTAGGCGACGCTGAATTTCTTTGGGTCATCGCAAGGAAGCCAGGAGCAGAGCATAACAAATAAGGCATATATTATACGCCAAGGCTGGCTATTTGTTAGCTCATACTTAAGTAACCATGTCGAGGGGGCTGGAGAGGTGCCCCTACGCATTATTACCCAGTTAGTTTCGCTACAAGCTCAGTTGTTCACATTTATTACATCATCGCTATGCTTCATGGCATTGCTAAGGTTAGGCAACTGCCGAGTGCCACCACGGCGCTGACTTATTTATGCGCCGCGGAATTCAGTATGTCTACTCCGAGTTGGGAAAGTGCTACCTACTCATATGTCAGCCGTTCACCAGACCCTCGCTTTGACCCCTCGCTCCCTCTCACCTTCTCGTCTTGAAGCCGCACGTTTTGCTTAACCTCACTTAAGATCCCCTTCCAGTTGCCGACCTCCGCCTCACTCCTCTGGACTCTCATGAATGCCGACCTTCGAAACTCGACGAACCACACGGCAAACCAGTAAACGCTCCCGACCAGCGAGAGGATAGCCGCGACCCACCCCATGGCAAGAAATGACGTCCCTTTGGTCGTCCCGATACCGTAGCCGTCACGCAGCCCGTCGACAGCCGCCGAACCGCCAACTATAACGCCCGTCGCCGTGGCTGCAAAAATGAACAACACGATGCTACCCAGGTTTGCAAAGCACATGTTGATCCAGACCACGGGACAGCGGAACCCCTGGACTGCGATTACAATGGTTCCTAGGAGGGAGATGCCGACGCTGGTGACGCCGATTATGAGGAGGACGAGCATGGCGTGCGCGCCTAATGTAGCTAATGACACAGCGGAATCAAGGGTCGAACTTATTGCTGCGACGAGGGGCACCGAGATGTTTGTATTCCCGACGATGAAGTAGCTCGGTACCGAGTTAGTGATGTTTCGTAGTCCTGGGTTCGGGTTAGCTTGTGCGTTATCGTCTTGGCCTTGGACCGAGGAATGTGCCGCTTACCGTGCTGTCTGTCTTCGTAGTCCACGCAGTTTGTTATTGTGACATCGCTCTTTGGATCACCCGGGTTATCGAAGTCACCTTCGCATGCCTTCGACAGGTACAGGTTATAGACATCCTTTAACCCAAGGCCCTTGATCAGGTTGCTAGCGATTTGCCCCTGGAGATCGTCCACCTCGGCGTCGATGGCTGCTGTGATGTTATCAATGATCGGCCCGAATATGGTGTCGAAGAACGCCCCGATACCGCCGCGAGGATTGCTACTGTTGGCTGTATCGGATACCGGCGCCACCCTTACGAACTCTTGCCCAACCCCGGAGACATTTAGCTACGTTCTGTTAGTTATACCGATAGTAAAATACCCGGTTCATGATTCCCTACCGACAGCCAGTAGCTATCTTTGCCACTCTCCGGTATTATCCCTGCTGCCAGGAGCGCAATTGCTAGGCAGATGCTCACGATCGCGGGAATGACAGGGTAGAATGTGGTCCGCCGTCTGATCATGGTCGCCTTGTCCAGTTTAGCTGTTGCAAACCCGGGTCGTGACTTAAAATGACGGCGTAAACGAGAAGTTAGTTCGGTGAAGACGCAAGAACCAACTTGAGCGTGTCAGGGGCTTCCATAATGGGTGAGTCGGGGAGCGCTGGGATGGAATATGTTGTCCGGTATAAGCTGACGTGGATGGGCAAGGCCATTTCTAGTGCCTCTACTTAAGTTGTTTGGTTAAACCTGAGCGTTTCAATATCCCGTCGCAGGGCCCTCAAGCTCGCTTGGGATTTGATGCGCGGTTGCTGGAGAATGGTGTTAGGCGTCGAAAGAAACAATATCATCTAGCTGGATTGGTTGGCCAAGTTAACCTAACCCAGGGTTCTCTACCCGGTAGTCCACCGCTGGCGTAAATTTAGCTGGTTCAGGGACGGCCTAGACTTCGCGAAACCACCCGGTTTGTGGTACTGGGGCGGTAAGTTATGCCGGGGGCGGGCGAGCCAGTTCGTTACCTGGCTTCAAACAAACACTGTTTCACAGCTAGATAACACAAATTCTGTTCCTCCTTTTCGGTCCATGACACACGCCCGGTAGCTGGGCTACCCCGCCACGGCAACAGCTCGCAGCGCCACTGAACAACCATGGTACCGATTGCTATCGGCTTCATCTGCGGAGAAATCAACCGAATTTCATCAATCTCGGTTTTAAGGTCGGCATATCTGCCGGTTTATTGACCCTTACATGGACACTGCATTCATCACCTGTAAACCGGTTAGCGAAAGCTCAGCCCTGCGTTCCAGGAGATGACACCCCAGGTCGGCAGATACATCAGCATCTTTAACATAGCCACATTTAGATATCCGAAACATCACGCAGGGGAAGGGGGGGCTTCTTTGCTCCTCATATTGAATTGTCCTGGCTCGTTCGATAGACTCTGTTCGAAGACTACCATGTTTACGGCAATTGTTCTGTTCCGTTAAAATTGGATATTTGGGGGCTTGGTTTGGTATTTATAATTTATAAAGAGGCTCCTTAGGTTTCCTTCAAAGCCTCCCGGAACAACTTCACAAATTTCCACACGTCGCTGAATGTGCAGTACAGAGGGACTGGAGCGACGCGGATCACATCCGGTTTCCGTTGATCGCAGACAGCGCCACCAGCCGCTAGCGCCTGCCCTACTCGCTCCAACAATCCGGGACGAAGAAGCACGCTGAGCTGCGCCCCCCGCTCTAAAGGGTTGTGGGGGGTGAGAATCCGGAACAGCGGTGTCTCGTCGTCGCCGTCTTTGCCGTCCTCGGCCAAAATCTCCATCAGAAGGTACTCTGCATATGCAGTCAGGACGAGCGACTTTGAGCGTAGCGCCGCCATGCTGGTTTGGTTGAAGACGGACAGCGCGGCTGATAGTGAAGCAAGGTCGATGGCTGACGGATTCGACAACTGGAAGCCGCTCGCGCCCGGGGCTGGTCGGAATTTGTTGTCCATGTTAAACCGAACGGAGATGTCGCCGCCGTACCAGCCCGTCAGTCGGTGCCGGAAGGACGGTTTACCGGAAGGGTCTTGGTCGTAGTCGACCTTGCCATGTCGCTCGTGGACAAAAGCTCCAGCAATGGACCCCGGTCCGCCATTTATATACTTGTAAGTGCACCACACCGCAAAGTCAACGTCCCAGTCGTGCAGGCGTAGCTCGACGTTGCCGGCAGCGTGAGCAAGATCCCATCCCACCACAATGCCACGCTCCCTCGCATACGCGGTGATGCGTGGCATGTCGAAGAACTGTCCGCTGTAGTACTGGATGCCGGGCAGTAGCAGCAAGGCTGTGTCTTCAGCGTGCTCGTCAATCACAGAAAGGATCTTTTCCGTAGGAATATAGAAATTTGCCTCTGGTTGGAGCTCTACCATCGACTTTGCGGGATCCAGCCCGTGCCAACGAATCTGCGATTCAACGGCGTACTAATGACGGTGAGTTTCTGGAGTTTGAATTATTTAGATTGGTGTTAATATGCTTACATAGTCGCTGGGGAATGGCTTCCATTCGATGATTATCTTGTGCCTCTTCTCAGTTGGCCTATAGAAGCTCGCCATCATCAAATGCAAGTTTGCCGTCAACGTGTTCATGATGACTATCTCGGTAGGTGACGCGCCGACGATGTCAGCCGAGCGCTTCGCGCACTCATCGGCCATATGCTGCCAAGGCACAAGAGGTGATTCCTCGAGATCTGTGAAATGGCCGTTCACGCCGATCGACGCCCATGTCTCGAGTTGGGCGTCCAGGTACCTCCGGGTGGCTTTAGGTTGCACGCCTAGTGAGTTTCCCACGAAGTAAATTGCAGGAGAGTCCTCGTCACTGTTTTGTGACGAATTTGTCCCTGAGTGCACATCTGTTTGCCCATTCTGTTGGGTACCGTTCGAGAGCGCAGGGAGTGCTGACCCTATTCAGTCAGATCCTTGTCAGGGGCTGACTAGTCTGACGCATGGAGGTTGGAGACGTACCTGGAAGAGCCCCATTGAGGGCCTTCTTCTTGAGAGAACGTTTGGTCGGTATGAGGAACTCGCCTCGGAGATGTCCAATTTCATCTTGTGCATCTAGGGACTGGGCATACTGCAAGGTGTTAGCCTCGGCAGGGAAACTAGGGGTTTGGCCTCCTCGGAGACACTTGATTTTCGATGCGAAATCCATAGCGATGGGATAGATGGTGCAATGATCAAAATGGACTTATGCAGAAAGCGCCTGACCTCGAATCAGAAAAAGGGATTCTTCGGTTGCAATTCAGGACGTCGATGCCCACTTTGTAGTTGCGTTTGTCCAAAGTTCGCGGTTTCCTGCAATGCCGAGGCCACCCCAAATTCCGAAGATCCGAAGTTCCGAAGTCCCGCCTTCCGTATCTGTTACGCATGTTCCGAGGATAGCCGCCCTCTATTGCATCACATTCTCCTTTACGGTCTTTTTCAAGCAAGGTTTGGCCCTTCTTCCACTTAATCTCGGATCGGATAGGATAGTGAATGTAGCCAAGCTTCCGCCTCCGTGTGGGTAATGTGTAAGAGAAGTCGGCGGTCCTTCTCGGAAGTATATCTTACAGAACCTGCCCAGTCCGCTTTGCAGAGAACCTAGTACATAGCAAAGAGTTGTCACAATTTGACTCGTACCTCACTATTCATCATGTCGCCTCGCGCAGTAACGCCGCCAATAGAGACTGCTCTTACCCTCCACGAACAGTGGACCTCAAACAAATACTCTATAACCTCAAATGGCTTTCTTCCCGACCAGGCTCCATTAAGGTCACTCCCAGATCCATATTACAGACCATGGGAGGCCTTGATACAGAACTTACAGAATCTGCTGGAGAAGCAGACGTTGCGTTGTCACGTTGATCAACTGCCAGTCTTATCTATCGACCGATTGGTAACAAAGGGGGAACGGAGGAGAGGGTATGTGATCCTGAGTTTCCTCACGCATGCGTATATCTGGGGAGGAGAGCGTGCCGCCGAGGTAAGAGATTAATTTATGCCCTTGTGTGTAGGTATACTCTGACATTAGAAACAGGTACTACCTCCGTCAATATCAAAGCCCCTTCTCCAAGTTTCGTCTTGTCTTGAACTGCCCCCGGTTGCCACCTATGCTGGTCTTAACCTCTGGAACTTCACCAGTCTCACAGCCGACTTTGCCAACCTCGACGCAATACACGCGCTCCACACATTCACCGGCACGGAGGACGAATCGTGGTTCTATATGGTCTCCGTTGCCATGGAAGCACAAGCAGCCTACATAATACCTATCATGTTGCAAGCATTAGAGGCAGTTGAAAGGGGAGACTATGCTACAATCACGCATGCTCTAAAGGAGATGTCTTGTTGCATTCACAAGGTCGGGGCCCTGCTTGACCGCATGGACGAAAAGTGTGACCCTATGGTTTTCTATTACCAAATCCGACCATACCTTGCTGGAAGCAAGAACATGGAAGCCGCCGGACTTCCACGGGGGGTCTTCTACGACGAAGGAGAGGGCGAAGGGTGTTGGCTTCAGCTTCGAGGAGGGAGCAACGGCCAGAGTTCGCTCATCCAATTCTTCGACATTGTACTTGGAGTCGAACATACAGCTCACGGAAACAGCACACCGGATGCCCCGAGCAATACTTCCCAGACTAGCTTTCACGAGAAAGTCCGAGAATACATGCCCGGCCCGCATCGACGGTTTCTCGAGCATGTGTCCCGCATGGGAAGCATTCGAGACCTCGCACAGGAGCCGGCAACTACAGCTGAGCAAGAGTCCTTTCGATGCGCCTTCCAGGACGCAACAAGGACGCTGGCCGAGTTTCGCAACATGCACCTTCGAATTGTCACTAGGTACATTGTTATCCCTTCGAGGCAGCCATTCACGAACGGCAAACTCAACCTGGCGAGCGCCGTGATGAGGGTTAGAGACGGGGCCGGACATTCATCCACGGAACTGACGGGAACGGGCGGGACGCCGCTACTCCCGTTCTTGAAGCAGACCCGCGATGAAACATATGAAGCGGGTATGCTGAAAGCCGGGACTTGATCAGCATTTGGGCGTACAAGAGGAGCTCGTGGGATTAGCGAAGATGGGCACGCAAGCTATCCACAAATGTAGTCTCTTTGGCCGGGGCTTCGCCGCATGGGGTTCGCCGGTGGGACCTGCGCGAGGCGGGTTCGGATGACGGAACTCGGAACTCGGCTCGGCGCAGCCCCGCCCGACCGCATTTTTATATAATTGTATCAAGTAGGTAATTTTATAAGACGCATCGGCGAACTAGGTATGATGTCATGCGTGCTTCGGAAGTCAATAAAACGAACTGAGGTGGAGTCTGAGTTTTGCCCACCTTCCGAGTTGGGCCTTGAGCCCTGTTCCGCCATCTGCATATTCATTGTGGGCCAAGGAAGTTGAAGAGGTCGGCAAAGACCGATACGAGATCCCAGCGTCGAGTCACTTGCGGAGAACATCAGGCTTGCCTGTCTTGCCTTCCAACAGTATTAGAGTCACCCGATAGTAGGGACGGAGGCCACGGCCGTAGACGAGCCCGCACTAAAATAGGTTTCCTGTCGACCTAGCGGCCATTCATGAACTTCTACCTACCTAGCTAATTTTATATGGCCGAGGTACAAGAGGAAGCTCCAATATGCTAGATAGAGCGCAAGACCGCTTTACTTCATATACTTTAAGATCTCGCTGCGCTTTATGCCTTTATATATACCTGTCAGGGATTTTCAGATGTCTTCGAGGGAGCATTTGCAGAAACTCTCGAAGTAGTCATCTCACTTTTGCTGGACATACGTATTCAACCCTACCCTCGCTAGATGGCGGTTCTCAAGAGTCTGGAGACACCAAGCGGGAGCCGCTTCATCGCTCCAAGATCCGGTATAACTCCCATAAACCCTTTCGCCGTTACTACTGGATAGACGTCTTTGAGAGTGAGTAAGCACTACGCTCGATTTTGACCGGCAGTGTTGGGATTAGCCCGTATACCCTCATATTCTCACTCATCCTCACCTTAGGGACACAACTTACGGCTTCGGAAGTATTTTCGAGACTCTAAAAGAAAATTGGGATGCTCTCCAATAGACTTCTTAGGAACTGAAGTTGCGGGGGCGGCAAACGCTCTTACCAATAAAGGAAAGGTAGGTATTGTCGCCACTTCGACGGTGTATATCTATATCTTTTCGACCATTGGGACGATTGAGCACCTGGTAGCCTTACCTGGGGCAGCCGGTTATGGTAGATCTTACGGTTGATACTTGTAGCCGTGACCTCGCCAATGTACTGATTTTCTGCAAAGTTAGCAGAAACAGAGGCGAGAGCTGTGATAGGATGTGAGCTCTATACCCGTACACTCGTGGCTCAAGGTTCTCTTGCGGACTTCGTCCTTGACGAACTCTTGGCAACAATGCAGGCCGAAACGGAAGGAAAACGGAGCAAAAAAGAAAGTACAACACCAGGGATTCGCTGGTCGTCATCGACCCAACTACTAGTCTGGCGGTCGCTGGTTTATCTATGGGAGAGCGGACGGGATCCCGAGTTTTCCAGTGCCTATGGTCGTACGTGGCAGTTCAACGGCCGAATGTGAGCTACCCCGTATTTGCTGCTCTGTTCGGGTCCTAAGCTACGTCTAACGGGTGGTGATAGGAGCATACAGGAAGTTACAGGGAGAAGTATCCTAGGTATCAAAACGCAGCTATACTACCGTTGTTTGCTACAGTCTTTTAAGTCACATCTGTCCGGTTCCTTGGGCAACTTGGAGGATGGGGGCTTAACGAACTCTAGCCAGATGAGAGGGAGGGGTGTGCCGAATTGAAGAAACGCCGGTAGGGAGCTTTGCGAAAGATACCGCCACTTCGGAGTATAAGTCACAAGGCCGTTTGAGGATGGGAGACTTTCCCCCATTCGCTCGTCTCGGCCTAGCCGTCTGGTATACCAAGAGACTCCTGTTTCTAGGACTCGTCAGCAGACCTCCCGGCTCCGAGGGTATGCAAGTCCCACCCACTACCGGCTCCTATAATTCTCGGAGCCTGGATGAATCGGGGCTTTGGTATAGTCAGGTGTGCTCGTGGAGGAGTGTTTCAATCGAAGAATCGAAGATAGCGATGACGTCCGACCACGTGCCTTCTAGGCAGTGCAATCAACAACTTCAATTATAGGAGGAGGCGGCGGATCTTCACGTCTATGGAACAATGCTTCGTTGCCTAGAGGGCAAATAATGCTGTTACTAACCACCTCGAGCGCACATCAAGCTGTTTGGTTTCCGACGCGAAGGCCGAGGGGCTTCGGCGCTATTCTGTTAGAACTAACAAAGTATAATCGCTAGCCGGTTTACCACGCGACACAAAGCATGGAGTACAAAGACCCGACGCCCTGGTCATGCGAGTCCCCGCTCAGTGGGTGGCACGAGTGGAGGGGAGTGGCAGAAGTAACCAATGTTGAATTCTCCACATAGTATGCTACCTCGAACTGCCCCATTACCGTGTCTCAAACTTGAGCCCGCCTTTCAGAGGCTAGATAGATGGCCAGTGATATCAGTGCGTGGATAAGAATTCCTTGAGAATCGAGCAGATGATGAAGAGGGGTCCGTTAGAGGGGCAGGGCCGAGTTCTAGGATTAGTCGGCAGCATTGATTCTGGATTTTACCGTCGCAGTGTTCGACAATACGAACCTTGTTTATCAGCTTGAGAACCTTGCCAGTAAAAGGAACAAGCAAGACTCAATAGTAAAGTCTCTTGCCCGCATACCTTGAGGCAAGGCAAGAAATCGTGTCGAACATGAGGGACTACAATCCATCTCGGGTTTGCGGGACATTGGCTTATCAAAAAGTTACCTATGTAAAGAGCACAATGCTGCGAGATGTCGTATTAGTCCAGGAACACCGCGTCAGTTTCCACGTTGTAAATGTTGGTAGGAATAGGTACCCACTTGTGTGGCGTACTTCTGCAATTTGCTGTCACCTGGTCCACCTAGTTGGTGCCACTCCGCCTTGCGAGAAGGAAAGTGATTACGCGTGCCATACGCCCTCCTTGCCAGCGCGGTTTGTCAGAGACGATCTCCTTGGGCAGTCAGACTGCAAGGTTGGGCTCAACCCCCTTTTGTGTACTGGAAAGCCCCACATTCCATGCCTGTACACATAACCTCCTCGCAGCTCTAGCTTGATAATACCACCTGTTAAGGCTAATTTAATTACCTCACAGGGCGCGACTGAGCCTCAATCCAAACAATGCAATGGCGGAATCGCCAACCTAATCACACTTAGCCACGGTCGTCAGCAGCGAAGCCTCGAGGGGGTTTCGAAAGATTTGGACTTCCAGATGATCTGGTGACTACTCAATTGTCTTAAACAACATCACTATTTACCTTCACCTGAGCGTTGAGAAGAGATACTCGAGATCGAGGCCGTGTTCCGACGAATACCGGCCGGCAGTTTTACCCGGTTGAGCCCAAAAGAGGCTTTTTGGTACCATGTTGGAGAGACAGGATGGGGTAGGACCGCCGGCTTTGGGTTAATCGGTGGGAGGGTTGACGGGTTCCGTTATTCGGCTACATTCCGTCTGTGGCGGAGCAGGAGCAAGATGTGAAATCCACGCCATCCGACTGGCTGCGTCCTGTCAACCCCTGCTGACCCATTCCTGGTTCACCGTGGTTCTATGCCGCGCCAAGGCCGATCCTCTCACAGCGCCCTGCCGCTCACGTCACTTCAGAAATTCGACGGTGTTGGGAAAGCCGAGGAGGGAATTAAGGTCATTTCCGTCTCTCTTTTTCGAGGACGGCGCGGGGAGTTGGTCGTATTCCGAACTACGATGACGCGGCTGGGCCTTGTCCTGCCCATCTCCTGCGGTAGATTAACCGCCGAATCCCGACGTTGCGCTTTGATGAACCGGGCATGAATACATAAAGCCTCGGCCGGACGTTCTTCTCTTGGAACAGAAGCAACCCGGTTCGCGCAGCATTAATCACGCAAACCACGTCAAGATGAAGTCCACTGTCCTCCTCACCGCTGCCGGACTGCTTCCGGCGGTTGTTCGCTGCGACTATCCTTCTATGCCGGATTGGCATCCTCCAGGAGCTGATGACGGTAGGGCGCCAAGGAGACCGTTCCTAATGCCCACGGCTAAATTACTGACTATCGCCAGTGCGAGCCCCTTGCCCTATGCTCAACACCTTGGCCAACCACGGCTTCCTACCACATGACGGAAAAGACATCACCGTAGACAAGACCATCAGCGCTCTAAGCACAGCTCTGAATTTCGACGCAGATCTCGGGAAATTCCTATTTGATTTTGCTGTTACAACAAACCCGGATGCCAACGCCACCACCTTCTCCCTTGATGATCTCAGTCGGCACGATATCCTGGAACACGACGCTAGTTTAAGGTCCGTATACTTTGACCGTTGCTTCTATGTCTCCAAACCGGCGGACGTAGCAACACTAGTTAGCTAACTTGAATTTATGAGCATGAAGCCGTGCGGATGCATACTTTGCCGACCCCCAGGTCTTCAACCTGACAGTCTTCGACGAGACCAGGTCGTACTGGAAAGGAGATGTTATCGACCTACACATGGCTGCTGCCTCTCGTCATGCCCGTGTCATAACATCTGCCACCACCAATCCGAAGTTCTCTCTTAGCGAGCTGGGTGGTCAGTTTAGCTATGGGGAGACGGCGGCCTACCTCATTGTTTTTGGCGACAGGGTTGCTGCCACGGCGCCCAAGGCTCTGGTGGAGTACCTCTTCTGTACGTATAAATCCCAATGGTTCCTCTTCACTTGTATGGTATTGAGACTAATGTACTCAACTTTCCAGTGAACGAGCGGTTGCCTTACACACTGGGATGGTCGAAGCCTGAGGAGGCTATCACGCAGGATGTTCTTTTCGACATGCTTGAAAGGGTTTTTAATGCCACCGGAAGCTCCCCTGAACACGCTGAAAGCATGATAAAGCGTGGCGATCTCCATGCCGGTCTCCGCGTCGTTTAATATCCTCGTCAACTCTAAGGGGGACGCGGCTGACGTGTTCGATATATAGAACTCTCGCTGCTCTTTAGCTACCTAGGTTGTGTTGCATTTTAGTCTCACAGCATCGAGAGGCCACAACTATATCTACGTACCTAGTATAGTTGCTGCAAACTTTACCCACCCCCTCCATGCCCACAAACTTTCATCGTGTCTGTGCGTTTAATGGTACCTGAACGGAGCGAAGCTCTTTCTCGGCCGCATCAGAAAAGGGGCCATTTAATTAGGAAAGGTCAACGAAACTTCACGAGAGTTGAGCCTGTATGGTGTAAACTAGGTTGTCATTTACACAACCTCTCAATGAGTTCAACTGTCGTTGCTGTCAATTCCTGACATGGAGCGTCGTCACCCTATTTTACGATCCTACAATCTCGAACTCCCTCCTTTTTTTTGCACTCGTCTCACAGGCCGCCATTCGTATCTCACACTTTGCAATTCACATGTGAACTACACACAAAAATTGCAATCAAAGTACCTGCCAAGTATATGTACAGCCACCGTTCTGGACCCTAACTGCAAAAGAATATGTACGACGAAGACCTCCAGTAATATCGGTGTCCCGGCCCCCTGCACCAGAGACATCTAAGCGCCTAGAGACTCCTTCACGTAGTCGAGCAGGAGGGGGCCAATCTTGCCGGCTAGGATAGCGTCGCCGGCGAGGTTGGGGTGCACGCCGTCGCGCAAGTCAGAAGTTGGGAAGCCGGTATTGCAGTCGGCAATGACGATGGGCGAGTCGGTCGAGTTGAGGCCTGCGGCCCAGGCGGGGATCCGATCGTTAAGGGCAGTGATCGCGGCGGTAGAGCCGACGCCGAGCGGGATAACAAGATCGACCTAGGCGAGCGAATACGTTAGTCCACTGGCTAGGTAGTGGAAAGGGTCTGGTGTATGCTCACGATAATCTTAGTCTTAGGGTTCGAGGCACGCATGATGTTCACCATCTTAGTGTATGCCGCCATGATGTCGTCGGTGGAGTGGCCCTGGAAGACGTCGTTTGTGCCAAGCATGAACATGATAATATCCGCGGGTGTCTTCTGTAGCCAGCCCTCTAGGTACTTGTTGGCGATATCGATGGCGAGCCACCCGGAGTGTCCCTCGTGGTGTTCGTCCCAGTTTGCTGTTTTGGGCTTGCAGTTCTGCGGGTTGCTATTCTGCGAGCCGACATACTCTACCTTGTCGGCGTAGTTGGCCTCGGCTATCATGTCCCATACCAACGCACGCCAGCATGTGATCTCTGTGATGCTGTCGCCGAGGGGCACTAGGGCGCATTATGTTAGTGGTGATGAGACCAAACGCAAACCCGTAGTATCACGATGTCTTACTGATCTTGAGCTTGGCATCTTGGCGCTCAGCAAGGGGGCCGGCGAGGACGGACTCGGAGAGGGCGACTACCGTGAAGAGGATCTTGGAAATCTGCATGATGCCTGTAGGTTTCTTGGCACTGGTAAATGCCGTGGAATGTTTATTACTTGGATGTGAGTGAGGGTGCTGAATGGACCTGGTGGGCGAACTAGGTCAATAGGCATGTATTAGTCCCTACTTATAACCACCTCAGGAAACCCCTCGGAATTGTTAACGCACACCATTTGCATCGAATGCGCGAGGCATCACTATGGCACGGACATACGGAGCCTCTGTAGTGCACCGGAAACTGACTTGTCCAGAATAGGTAAACGAGACGGCTATTTCGCGTATAGTAGGGGGAGTGGAGGTACGGTGGAGAGCATAGGCGCCAACAGGGGAACCCCCCTTACGTTGACGCGGACCGCCTTCCCAGCTAACTCGTTGTCCGGCGTATAAACACTCCTCCGTACAATGATTGGAGCGCGAAATAAACGGACAGGGAAAGTCGGAATTCGGATCTGCTGCGTGGCCATCGCCGGATAAAAAGCGGCCCCTCATCGCGGGCCTCCAATTCCTTGTATCCTCCGAAAAGTTCATCGTTGAACCCCCACACTCGGGTCGTACGCCGATCAAATTAATCTGCCACCTAGGTTAAGCACTATAGTCAATGAACTAAGCATACAGGACAAAGAACCCCCTATGGTGCTGGCACTGATCAACGTAGCAGACCAGTACACGCACTGGCTCCTAATATGGCGCGGGTCGGATCTTAGCCTTCCGCGCACGTTGCAAGCGAAAAGAAAAACCCGGGGGAGGGTAATAGAGGAGTTCGATGGATCAAGGAAACTTCGGTAACACTATAGACTGCGTGCGTGTCAAGGTTGTTTATATTACATTCGCCGCATGCCTGTTTGTCGTAGCCCCTGAAACGAGGGCTTGAGCCTGATAGCCCCCTTTTACCTATCCCCTCGTTGTCAAATAGGAGAACCCATATATGTCCGGTACAAGCGACGCCGCATTTGGTACATTAGTACCATCTATGTCAAGTAATCATCGGATATGCTTAAACGATAATGGCTGATGAAATCGCGAAAAAGGCTCCAGGGTGCGAATCCCTGAGGGGTCGTTTGGCCGTGAAAGCCAGATTGCAATCACAATACCCGTCCCGTTTAAGGAAATATCTCCTTGACGTTGGTATAGATTCCGAATTGGTTGGGGGA
>Ga0164242_10001535_pt1 | contig 27389 bp, 29 predicted proteins | sample OricomgcompostMG_FD_108783 | JGI IMG/M metagenome (GOLD analysis project Ga0164242, IMG submission 108783) | Miracle-Growth compost microbial communities from Emeryville, California, USA - Original compost - Miracle growth compost (MG) ...
ATGATCAGCGCGGGCGCGACGCCGAAGTGAGATGTCTCGGCCCGAATAAGGTCGCGGAGGCGACCGATGTCAGCATCTGGCGCCTGCAAATTCACCGGGCTGGGGACGAGGGAAAAAGGTGTGTCGCAGTCCGCGAGCTGGTGGTGATCACGAAACGCCACGATACGGTTGCGCAGTCCGAAGCTACCCTCGGCGCCAACGTAGACGACCAAGCCCTGCCTCGTCCGGCGGCCGCTCCAGCGCCAGCCGAGCGCGACGTGCAAAGCGATGTCGAGCGCGAGAAAACTCTTGCCGCTGCCCGGGTGACCGTAGATCAGCGCCAGGCCGGTGGAGGGCAGGAGGCCCTTTATCAGCCACAGGCCTTCGAGCTTGACGCCAATGGACAGGAATCGTTCGACGGGGAGGGGCGCCCTTCCGGGTTTGGCCGACGGGTCGAGCTTCACGGGTTCAGCGACTTCGAGCCTCGCGGCCATGCGGCTCATGACCGTTTCTCCCGCAATTCGTCGTTGAAGTCTTTGAACCCATCCATTGGCCGGATCACTCGGACCTGGCGCCCCTGTCGGATGAACGCCTCGCCAGCGGCTTGCGCAGCGCGCTCGCCGGCAGCATCGCCATCCGCGCCGATCACCACCGAGCTGCAGCCGTCGGGCAGCTGCATGGCGGGCATCATGCCGGCGCCAGCCGCGACCCAGATCGCGCGGCCGAGCTCCTGCATGAGCGTGAGGCCATCCTCGAGCCCTTCGCAGAGCGCGATCTCGCGAGCGGCTGGCGCGAGCCGAATAGCGCCGCCCTTGACCCGGCCGAGGGATAGCTTCGGCTTGGGAACCGCCGCTTTTCCATTGCCGGCGGCGTTAAGATAGGTCCGCTGAATGCCAGAAAGGTGGTGGTCCGGCGATGTGACGAGCGCGACGAGGCAGGGATGCGCTTCGCCCCGCGTGCCGTAGCGCAGCCGCGCGAACCGCAGGCTTTCGGGCAGTGCAGCCAAGATGCCGCGTTGACGCAGGTAGTTTTCGGCGAGCGTGCCCGCGATGGGGCCGGCCGACCGCCAGATTGCGCGGGCTTCTTCGATCCGCTCACTCCGCTCCTCACGATCGACGGGGGCGGCGCGACGGATTGTTGGCAGCGTTTGGTGACCAAGCAGGTCGGCGGCTTCCCGCAACGTGACCCCGTGTGCACGCTGGACGAAATCCAGGACGTCGCCCGACGCGCCGCAGCCAAAGCAATGCCAGCGCCGCCCATTGTCAAAGATCGTAAACGATGGCGATCGATCCTCGTGGAATGGGCAGCAGCCCTTCCATTCGTTCCCTGCGCGGACGAGCTTCATGGCCGGGCGCGCAACGACATCCACAGGGAAATCGCGGCGGATTGCGTCAATATCGATCGCGCCCGTCACGCCGCACCGTCCCAAGGGCCAGTTCCCATGATATCGTCGAGCGAAGGGCGAGACTTCGACGGCCGGCCGCTGTAGAGTTGCCGCATCGCAGCGGCATTGCGCGCTGCCCGGCGGCCCTTGGCCCGCAACCAGCAGTCAAAATTGAAGATCTTGGCGCTCATTGGTCGTCGCCTACTTCGTCAACAATCGGCCAGCCGCTCACCGCCGCGACGCCGGCCGCGTAGGCACGTGCCAGCGAGACGGCGGGAAATTCGCGATCAATCGACGGCCGAGCGATCGGAGGCTCGACGATGACGTCGAAGCCTGCGCCGAACACCTCGGGACGGATAAAGACCTGGTGGGACATCATGCCTCCCCCGCCGGGCCGGCCATCGTTACCGCTTGTTCGAATCGGTCTAGGCGCTCGCGCAGCTCGTTCCGGTGCAGCATACAGCCCGCTGCCTGGTAGAGGTGCGCCACCAGCTGATAGCAGGGAACGCTGACGCGCTGGTGGATCGACACGCGGCCACGCTCAACATCCTCCATCGACGGAAGCTGAGCGAGCCATTCCTCGATCAGTGAAGGGCCGCTGCTCGCGCTCACGATTGGTGTCGCTGCCTCGAGCTCGGCGATGCGACGCTGATAATCTTCCACAATACCGATCATCAGGTGCACCCACAGCGCCGGAACCTCGGCGAGCGGGCCAGGCTCTTGAAAGTCGGGCATTGCGGCGATCTCGTCCGTCGTCGGCAGGCGATTCCGCAAAGCTGCCGCGAGCATCAGGGCGCACTCATCCATGGCTGGACTCAAACGCAAGGTCGGCCACAATCTCGGCCCGGTTGCTATTGAGCCCGAGGTGACGGGCGATGAATTGCACCCGAGCCGCCCGAATGCTATCGAACCTGCCGTCGCCGCTGAAACGACGTTCTGGAAGCCGCTCGATGCCAGTCGGGCGGCTTTCTCGCTTATCGGGGCGCGAGCGAAGCCCCTTTCCATTTCGCATGATAGATCACGCTGCCACCTGAGTGCCGGTCAGGCGGCGGATGCTGTCCAGCCGAATGAGGCGTCGCCGGCCAATCTTGATCGAGACCAAGTCGCCCTTCTTGATCAGCTCGTAGACTTTCGTCTCGCCCAGGCGGGTCATCGCTTGCGCCTCGGCAACGGAAACGACTTCGGGTTCCATCTTCGCGCTCCATAAAGGCCGGCGCTGGCCGGCGAGGTAACGCAAAGACAGTTCGAACATTATCACGTCGTATTGCAAATCATCGATTCGGCGAGACGAGGCTCGACCCCCTTCGGGCGATCGTGGCGGCGAAGATTCGGCTCGGGCGGTCGCCTCAGCGCGACGACGCCAACCGAACCACGTTGCTTCGGCCCGCGCAGAAATTCGCCCACGTATCCATCAGCTTGCGGCGCTTATCGAAATACTTGGTTCGGTGATACGCGCGCTCAGTGGGGTTCTTGACGACATGCGACAGCGCCGCCTCGGCCACTTCACCGGGAAAGTTGGTTTTTTCGCCGGCCCAGTCACGGAAGCTCGAGCGGAAGCCGTGAACGGTGAACGGCTGCTTCGCGTCGCGCAGCACCTTGGTCAGGGTCATGTCGCTGAGTGGACGCTTGCGAGCGCCGGGAAAAACATAATCGCAGGTTCGCAACTCACGCAGCTCTTTCACGATCTCCAAGGCGCGAGGGGACAGCGGCACCGCATGAGCATCGTGCGTCTTCATGCGTTCGGCCGGCACAGTCCAGCTGCCCGCATCGAGGTCGAATTCCGACCACTTGGCCCCGCGGACTTCCCCCGATCGTGCAGCGGTCAGGATGGCAAATTCCAACGCGCGCCGGCCGACGGTCTCTTCCTCGTCGCGCAAGGCGGCCAGGAAGGTGGGAACATCCGCATAGGGCATGGCCGCGAAGTGGTTCTTGCGCGCTGGTTGCCGAGGCAAGCCCTTGGTGACAGAGCGCAGAGGCGCCTCGGTGTCGCGAAAGCCGTTCGAGTGGGCCCAATCAATGACGAGACCGATGCGCTGGCGAACGCGCCGCGCAGTCTCGGGCTTATCGAGCCAGATTGGCAACAGCGCGTCGCGGATCATCGGGCCATCGATCTTGTCGACGGCGATCTTGCCGAGCTTCGGGTAGGCGTGGCGCTTCAGCGAGGAAAGCCAGTCATCCCGATGCTTGCCCTCGCGCCACGAGGGCTCGAGTTCGCCGTGCACACGCTCAGCCGCTTCGGCAAACGTCGGCGGAGCGGGTGCCGGCTGCTGTCTCTTTTCCTCGAGCGGATCGATGCCAGCGCGGCATAATTTCCGAATGCGAGCCGCTTCGTCCCTCGCCTCCGCGAGGCTGACTGAGTCCACCGAGCCAAGGCCGAAATCCCGGCGGCGACCGTTCGCCTGGATCCTCAAGACCCACGAGCGCGGCCCGACCGCACCAGGATCGCGGGCGGGCTTCACGACGAGGCACAATCCGTCACCGTCAATATACCGGCCCGGCTTCTTGGCCGCGCGAACGCCGGCGACAGTCAGCTTTCCCATCGATCAGTCCCACACCGTTCCCCACACTTTTACGCGGTTGTCGGCGATGGTCAACGAAGGTCGGCGAAAGTTTCCACGTATCAACCGACCGGAATTCGGCCTTTTCGCGGTGGTCGGCGGTGAACGACGGCGGTCAGTTCGACAGAAGCCCTGTCCACCATTCGCCAGGCGATTTTCCTTGAAATATGACGTCGCTGCGCGCCGGGCGCGAACACCGCAGCGCCCGAGCCTTAGGTGCCGCCGTCTGCGTCATGCGGGTGATACAGCCGACCGTCAGCGCCGTGCTATAAAGCCGCCACCGGTGGTTCGGCGGCGGCTCTCGATACGCAGCAACACTCCAGCGGTCGCACGAGCCTCACGGAGCGGGGCCCACGCTTTAGCGACAGCGGGTAACCCGATGGTGGTGGTGCCAAGTCGTCCAGCAATGGCGATGGTGGTGGCCATGGTGCCAACGGTCGTAGCGCTGATGTTCGTAACGATCGCGATGATAGCGATTATATTGCGCGCTCGCGCCCGTGCTCATACCGAGGGCGACCGCAGCCAAACCAGCTGCCGCGATGATGTTTGCAATTTTCACGAACCCACCTCTCCACGTTGATTGAAGCGAGAGTACGCGCCGGGGGGCAGCCAGTTCCTTCGCATTTCGCAAATCGCCGGGGCCGAACTAACGAGTGTGTCCGGTCCGAACACTGAATTCAGTGGCGGAGAGGGTGGGATTCGAACCCACGGTGAGCGTGAACCCACGGCGGTTTTCAAGACCGCTGCCTTAAACCACTCGGCCACCTCTCCGCGAGGCGAAGAGCGCATAGGCGCCAAGCGCCATTTTGTGCAAGGGCTAGGTCAACAAGGGGTTCATCCCGGCGCCCGGCTGTGGCACAAGTCATTGCCATGTGGGGCGTACCGACACCAGCAAAACGATTGTTCACTCTCGGCGCCGCGGTTCTCGCCTGCGCCTTCACCAGCGGATCGGCGATCGCGCAGAGCGAGTCCGGCTTTCAGGCCTATCTATCCGATCTGCGGGCCAAAGCGCTCGCCGCGGGCGTTTCTCAGCGGACCATCGAAAGTGTTTTCCCGACGCTGACGATGAGCGACAGAGTGATCGAACTCGACCGCGCCCAGCCGGGCGGTAGCCCCAATGCCCCGGTTCCGATGTTCGCGCCGTATCAGGCCAAGCATGTCGACGCCGCGCGGATCAGCCGAGGCCGCGCTGCCTATCAGGCCAACCGCGCGAAGCTCGTCCGGATCGAGGAGGAAACCGGCGTTCCCGAATCGATCATGGTTTCAATCTGGGGGCATGAGACCAACTATGGCGGCTACACCGGAAATTTCGATCTGCCCAATTCGCTCGCCACGTTGGCTTACGAGGGCCGGCGGCGACCGCTGTTCGAAAAGGAATTCATCGATTCGCTCAAGATGATGGACCGCGGCGTGTCGCGCGGCACGCTGCAGGGCAGCTGGGCAGGCGCCACCGGCGGCCCGCAGTTCTTGCCGTCTGTCTATTTGCGTCTCGCTCGCGACGGCGACGGTGACGGCCGCGCCGATATCTGGAACAGCGATGCCGACGTGCTCGCCTCGATTGCCAATTATTTTGTCAACGCGGGCTGGCGGAAGGGCCAGCCTTGGGGCTTCGCCGTATCGGTGCCCTCGAGCGTCGATGTCGATACGATGCCCGCGCTAACAGTCTCGCCGCGCTGCCCGAAGGTCTATGCGCGCCACAGCCAGTGGAAGACCATGGCCGAATGGCGCGCGCTGGGGATCGTCCCGCTGACGCGGACTTGGCCGGCCGACAGCACGATGCTCGCGACATTGCTCGAGCCTGACGGGCCCGGGCGGACCGCCTATCTGCTGACCGGCAATTATCGAGTCATTCTCGATTACAATTGCTCGAACTTTTACGCTTTATCGGTGGGGCTGCTTGCGGATGCGATATCTCAGTAGGGGCGCGCTTGGAGCGCTGTCGGTGATGGGGCTCGTCATGGCGGCGAACGCGATGGCGCAACAAAAGGCCGTCGGCGTGCCCTCGGTCGCGCCACCAGGCGGCGACGCGGCGCCGCCACCCAACCTACCAGGCGGCGGGCCGAGCGCGACCTCGGGCAATACCGCGACGGCGCGGTTCGACGAAGTCGGCTATGCCGCAGTCGAAGGCGGCATGCGGGGCGTTACCGCGGCGGCCGCTTCATTGCGACCCGGGCGCTATGTCGAGATTACCGCGCTCGACAGCGGTCATATCGTGCTCGCCGCGGTCGCGCCTGGCGAGGCGCCGGCAGGACGACTGATAGCATTGTCGCCGGGAGCAGCGCAGGCACTCGGCGTTGCTGGCCGGAGTACGACCGCGGTGCGCGTTCGCGAGGTGCAGCCACAGGCGGGCGATGAAGCGGCGTTGAAGCGCGGGCAGCCGGCCTCGCCGCGGCTCGATGCACCAGCGAGCCTGCTCACGGGACTTAGGGCGCGCCTTGCCGAGCTCGCGAGTGTGCCGCCTGCCAGGCAACCCGCACCGCCGCCACTGGTCGGTGGCAAGCGTCCTATGCCGCCCGCCATCCACCGCGGTGCCGCTGCTACGCCTCCCGCCAGCCACACTGAGACGCACGGCGCATCGACGCCTCCCAAACCGGCAGCGACCAAGGCCGAGCCGCCAAAACCCGCTGTCGGCCGCTATCACGTCCAGGTCGGCGCCTTCGCCAATGAAGCCAATGCCCGCAAGCTCGCGGCGAAGCTTGGCGGCCATGTCTCGCCTTCGGGTAAGTTATGGCTGGTCGAGCTCGGCCCGTTCCCCGACGCTCGCGCTGCGCAACAGGCGCGTGACGGCGCCGCCAAGCGCGGCTATGGCGATGCTCGGGTCCGCAAGGACTGATCTTTCCTCCAGCGTAACGGAAAACCTCAAGTCCAATGAAAGCTCTGATCGCCGTACCGGCCTTCGCCCTCCTGCTGACCGCTCCCACGATGGCCGAAGCACCGCCTTTCGACACACCGGCGACGGTCGCCTTCATGCAGGATATGAACACCGGCGCGATCCTTTACGCCAAGAATCCGGACCAGCAGGTGCCGCCGGCGTCTCTCGCCAAGATGATGACGGTCTACACCGTATTCGACATGGTCAAGCGAGGCGACGTCAAGCTCGACCAGAAGATCACCTTCCAACCCGAGGCGTGGAAGCAGTGGCACGCCCAGGGTTCGACCATGTTCCTCTCACCCGGCGAGCAGGTCAGCGTCTCCAATCTGCTCCTCGGCATCATCACGTTGTCGGGTAATGATGCCTGCATCGCGATTGCGGAGGGGCTGTCGGGCACCGAACAGGCATTCGTCCAACGGATGAACGAGAACGCCAAGAAGCTGGGCCTCACAGGCAGCCATTTCGGAACTGCCAATGGATGGCCGGACAATGGCGTCACCCACGTCACCGCGCGAGACATGGTCAAGCTGGCCGAGGCGACAATCCGCGATTTCCCCAATCTCTACAAGCAATTCTACGCCAAGCCCGATTTCACCTGGGGCCAGACCATGGGCGGCAACGCGATCACCCAGGAGAATCGAGATCCTTTGCTCGGCCGCGTGCCCGGAGCCGACGGGCTTAAAACCGGGCATACCGATGAGTCGGGTTATTCGGTGGTCGGTTCTGCGCAGCAGAACGGACGGCGCATCGTCATGATGATGGGCGGGATGACGAGCTTCAACCAGCGGATCCAGCAATCGGTTGCGTTCATGAACTGGGGCTTCCACGCTTGGGCCGACAAGACTCTCGCGCCAAAAGGCAAGGTTGTCGAAACGGCCGAGGTGCAGGGTGGTGACGCCACCACGGTCGGCCTCGTCGCGCCGCAGGATGTGGCGGTAACGATCCCCTCGGGATCCTCGCCCGACATGCAGATCAAAGTGGTCTATCAAGGCCCGATCCAGGCGCCGATCAAAGCCGGCCAGCACATCGCCGACATCGTCGTTACCACGCCTGACACCGGCGCGCAGACCATGCCGTTGGTCGCGGCCAAGGACGTCGGCAAGGCCGGCTTCTTCCGCCGCGCGTGGAACGGCCTCATGACGCTGCTGTGAGGCCGGGCCGCTTCATCTCGCTCGAAGGCGGGGAGGGGGCGGGCAAGTCGACCCAGGCAACTCGCCTCGCTGCCGCGCTCGAAAGTCGCGGCATCGAGGCGCTCGTCACCCGCGAGCCGGGCGGCAGCGAGGGCGCCGAGGCGATCCGCGCGCTCCTCATGCAAGGCGAAGTGACGCGCTGGAGCCCACACGCCGAGGCGCTGCTATTTGCCGCCGCGCGGGCTGATCATGTCGAGAAGCGAATTCGGCCGGCGATTGGCGCGGGCATCTGGGTGATCTGTGACCGATTCATCGATTCCAGCCGCGCCTACCAAGGGATCGCCGGCGGCCTGGACGACGCCGCGATTATGGCGCTGCACGGCTTCGGCTCGCGCGGGTTATTACCTGATCGCACCTTCGTTCTCGATATGGGCCACGCCGAAGGCGCGATCCGCGCCACCGGCCGCGACGGCGCCGCCGCCGACCGCTTTGCCGCCAAGGGGGAAGCGTTCCACCGCGACGTCACGCAAGCTTTCCGCCGGTTCGCGGCGGCCGAGCCCGACCGCCTCCGCCTGATCGACGCGACCGGCACGCCGGAAGCAGTCACCGATCGTCTGCTTGCTGGACTCGCCGACCTGCTGCCATGACGCCACTCATCGGCAATGCCCGCGCGCACCAAGCGTTTCTCGCCGCAATGCACAGCGGCGCCCTCCACCATGCCTGGCTTTTCGCTGGCCCACAGGGCGTGGGAAAGGGCACCTTCGCCCGGATGGCGGCGATGCATATGCTGGCCGAGGCCGCCGGAGAACTTGCCACATCGCCAACCCAGTTGCCGAGCGGGGAACCAGCGTCTTCTTCTTCTTCTTCTTTTCTTTCGTCGTTCCTCGAGGAAGAAGACCGGACTCAGGGACAAGTCGGAGCTCAGGAAGAGAGGCGGCTGGACGTTCCTCACGCCACCCGGACCCGAGCGCTCATCGAGGCAGGCTCGCACCCTGACTTCCGAGTCCTCGCGCGCCTCCCCAAGGACCCCGACAAGCCTGGCGAAGACCTTGCCCGTTCGATCCCGATAGCGCAGGTCCGCAGCTTGCAACCCATGTTCGCGACCACCCCGTCGCTGTCTCCCCGCCGCGTCATTATCATCGATGCAATCGACGACCTCGAACGCGCCGCCGCCAACGCGCTCCTCAAAAACCTCGAGGAGCCTCCCGCCGGCACAATTTTCCTTCTCGTCAGCCACGCCCCCGGTCGCCTGCTCCCGACGATCCGGTCGCGCTGTCGCATCCTCCGTTTCGAGCCACTCCCCGCCGACCTTCTCGCGGGCGAGCTCGCTCGCCGCATGCCCGACGCTCCGGCAGAGGAAATTGCCGCTATCATCGCCGGTGCCAAGGGTTCACTCGGCCGCGCGCTCGATTTTGCTGGCCTGGACATCGCTGGCCTCGATCACGCGCTGCAACAGATCGCCGCCACCGGCGACCCGACCAACGCCGAACGCTCCGCTTTGGCAAAGTCGCTTGCCCTCAAAGCCCAGCAGCAACGCTACGAAGCCTTTCTCGACCGCGCTCCCGTCTTCATCGCGGAAGCCGCGACGAGGCGGGCAGGGGAGGCCCTGCGCACCGCGCTTGACGCTTACGAAGCCGCGCGCGCCCTCGCCGCAAGTGCGCGGGGCCTGTCGCTCGACCAACGAGCGAGCGTGTACGAGATGGCGGGACTTGTCGCGCGGCTCGCGCCCTGATCCATTGCGCTAGTCCTTGTTCCGAATTTCCACCGACACGAATGAACCACAAGGGTTCCTGCCACGGTGAAGGCGGAACAAATTTGGCATGAGCCGGGCGCGCGCGATCCTCTTTGCCCCCGCTCCCCAATCGGCTAACAGCCGCGCATGGCCGAACCTTATTACATCACCACCGCGATTAATTATCCCAATGGACGGCCGCATATTGGCCACGCCTATGAGGCAATCGCTGCCGACACGATTGCGCGATTCCACCGCCAGGCGGGGCGCGACGTGCGTTTCCAGACCGGCACCGACGAGCACGGCCTTAAAATGGTCCAGACGGCGCGCGCGCGGGGCGTCGAAGTACGCGATCTCGCTGACGAAATGTCTGGCTATTTCCAAGCCATGGCGGCGAAGCTCAACATCTCATATGATCGCTTCATTCGCACTGTCGAGCCGAAACATCATGCCGCCAGCCAAGCGCTGTGGGAGGCGATGGAAGCTGCAGGCGACCTCTACCTTGATCGCTACGAAGGTTGGTATTCGGTTCGCGATGAAGCATTCTATGACGAGAAGGAACTGATCGACGGGGAAGGGGGCAAGCTCTCGCCCAACGGAACGCCGGTCGAGTGGACCGCCGAAGAAACCTGGTTCTTTCGCCTATCGAAATACCGGCAAAGGCTGCTCGACCATTATGCCGCGCACCCCGAATTCATTCAGCCCGAGAGCCGCCGCAACGAAATCCTTCGCTTCGTCGAGGGCGGCCTCTCGGACCTGTCGGTATCGAGGACCAGTTTCGACTGGGGCGTCCGCGTGCCCGGAAGTCCCGGTCATGTCATGTACGTTTGGGTCGATGCGCTGACCAACTACATCAGTGGCCTCGGCTATCCGGAGACGGGTGGTGACTTCGCGCGCTGGTGGCCGGCAGATCTTCATCTGATCGGGAAAGATATCGTCCGTTTCCACACGGTTTACTGGCCGGCCTTCCTCATGTCCGCCAACATCGAACTTCCTCGGCAAGTATTTGGCCACGGCTTCGTGCTCAACCGCGGCGAGAAAATGTCGAAATCGACCGGCAACATCGTCGACCCCGTGGAGCTCGCCGACCGTTTCGGCGTCGATGCCTTGCGCTATTTTCTCCTGCGCGACATCAGCTTCGGAAACGACGGCAGCTTTTCGGCCGAAGCGATTGTTACCAGAGCAAATTCCGATCTCGCCAACAGCTTCGGCAACCTTGCTCAACGTACGCTGACGCAGATCGTAAAAAACCTCGGCGGCGGGCTCCCGGAAATTCACGGCCACGATGATGCCGACCAAGCCCTGTTCGACCTGGTCGGCAAGGCGGTCACCGAAACGGTCCCGCAAGCGTACTCCAATCTCGCGCTCAACCAAGCGACGGAGCTTTGGATTCAAGCCGTTTTCGCGTGCAACGCCTATATCGACGAGCAGGCGCCCTGGATCTTGCGCAAGACCGATCCCGAGCGGATGGAAACCGTGCTCGCCACGCTTTACATCGCGATCGCAATGCTCGCGGTGGCGATCCGCCCGGTGATACCTCAGAGTGCCGACAAGCTGCTCGATGCGATGAACATCGCACCTGAACTGCGCACTTTCGACGGAATCGTCAGTCACTGGTATTCGCCGCTCGCCGAAAGCGACTTCAAGCTCACCCAACCGACGCCATTGTTTCCCCGGCTCGAAGTACCGGAGGAGGAGCCGGCCTGATGCTAGCTGACAGCCATTGTCATTTAAATTACAAAGGCTTGGTTGAAGAACAGCAAGCAGTGCTCGAACGCGCCCGCGCTCGCGGCGTGACGGCAATGCTCAACATTTCGACCCGCGAGCGCGAGTGGGACGAGGTTATTGCGACTGCCGAGCGCGAACCCGACGTGTGGGCCACGGTCGGCATCCATCCGCACGAAGCCGACCAGCATTCACACGTCGACACCGCCAAGCTGATCGAACGCACGCGGCACTCGCGCGTTGTCGGCATCGGCGAAAGCGGCCTCGACTATTATTACGACCATAGCGATCGTGCCCGCCAGCAGGCGAGCTTTCGCGCCCACATCGCGGCGGCGAGGGAAACCGGGTTGCCGATCGTCGTCCACACCCGCGACGCCGAAGAAGATACTGCGCAGATCCTGCGCGACGAGATGGGGAAGGGGGCATATCCCGGCGTCATCCACTGCTTCACCGCGAGCCGAGCCTTCGCCGACATCGCGCTCGAGCTCGGTTTGTACATTTCGATTTCGGGTATCGTTACCTTTAAGAACGCGAAGGATTTGCAGGCCACCGCTGCAACGTTGCCGATCGAACGCTTGTTGATCGAAACCGACGCGCCCTTTCTTGCGCCCGTGCCTCATCGCGGCAAGCCCGGAGAACCGAGCTTCGTCGCCGACACGGCCGCGTTCCTTGCAGAGTTGCGTGGCGATGATGTCGAGCAATTGAAGGAAGTTACTGCCCGAAACTTTCACCAACTTTTCGCAAAGACAGGGGCCGCGTGAAAGTTCGCATTCTCGGCTCGGGCACTTCGTCGGGAGTGCCTCGGATCGGGAACGACTGGGGCGCTTGCGATCCCGCCAATCCGCGCAATCGCCGCACCCGCGTGTCGATTTTGGTCGAGTCTGCGACCACTCGTGTCCTTGTCGATACGACGCCGGACATGCGCGAGCAGTTGCTTGCCGCCAATATCGCCGACGTCGACGCGGTGATATGGACGCACGATCATGCCGATCATTGCCACGGCATCGATGACTTGAGGCAAATCTACCATGTTCGTGGCGCGCCGGTCCGGGGGCTCGCGCGCGCGCCGACGCTCAGCGAACTGGAAACCCGATTTGCTTATGCCTTTGCCGGGCGTGACGGCTATCCGCCGACCATCGTTGGCGAATTGCTGCCCAATTCATTGGCGATCGGTGACGTGATCATCGACGTCGTCGATCAGCCCCACGGCAATATCACATCGGCTGGCCTACGCTTCACGCACAACGGGAAGTCAGTAGCCTACGCAACTGATTTCAGCGAAATGGCTTCCGCGATGAAAGCGCTTTATCGCGGGTGCGACCTGTGGATAGCCGATGCGCTGCGGCGTCGGCCGCATCCGACCCACGCCACGCTTGATGGCGTGGTCGGTTGGGCGTCGGAGCTCGCGGTCGGCCGCACCGTGCTGACGCACATGGACCAGTCGATGGATTATGCAACGCTCGCCGCCGAGTTGCCGCCCGATATCGAACCTGGCTACGACGGGATGGAGATCGTCCTGTGACCGACAATACCGGCGCCAACGCACTCTTTATCATCCTGGTGCTCGTGCTCGTTGGTTCCTCGCTCGTGGCGCGGCGCATACCACTAAGGCAAGCCGCAAAAATGGCGCTGGCGTGGGTGGCGATCTTCGCCGTCGCAATGGTGATCGTCGCCGGGCGCCACCGCGTTGCCGAGAGCTGGTCCCGCTTCACCAGTGCGTTCAATGGCGGCGGTCAGGCCACCAGTGGCGGCGTGGTGCGCATCGCCAAGGCCGATGACGGCCATTTCTGGGCGACTGCCGAGATCAATGGCGTGCGCCGCCGTATGCTGATCGACAGCGGCGCAACAGATACCGCGATTTCGTCGGCCACCGCGGCAGCGGCCAAACTCGATCTTGATGAAAGTCCGTTCGGCAGCGTGCTGTCGACGGCTAACGGCACTGTTGCAGTAACGCGCTCGACAGTCGGCAATCTCAAGGTCGGCAGCATCGACACACATGACCTGCCGGTGGTCGTCTCGCCGGCGTTTGGCGAAACCGACGTGCTCGGCATGAACTTCCTTTCAAGGCTGAAAGGCTGGCGCGTCGAAGGGGACACGCTAATCCTCGATCCCGGGACAACCATGTCCTGATTTTACATAATGTATATTATCGAACTGAGGTTTGAATGAGCGCCAAGCCCCCCTGCCGTCCAATCGACCGCCTTCTCGCCATCATGGCGCGGCTGCGCGATCCCGAAAGCGGCTGCGAATGGGACACGGCCCAGACCTTCGACACGATCGCGCCGTACACGATCGAGGAAGCATATGAGGTCGCGGATGCCATCCAGCGCGGCGACATGGCAGATTTGAAGGACGAGCTCGGCGACCTTTTGCTCCAAGTCGTGTTCCACGCGCGCATGGCCGAAGAAGCCGGGCTATTTTCTTTCGACGATGCCGCGACCGCGATCGCAGACAAGATGGAGCGCCGACACCCGCACATATTCGGTAACCGCGCCGAGGGCAGCCATCACCTGTGGGAAATTATCAAGGCCGAGGAACGCGCCGCCAAGGCCGGGGCCGACACGCCCGCAAGCGCTCTCGACGGCGTCGCACTCGCTTTGCCGGCGCTGCTTCGCGCCGAAAAGATTCAGAAGCGCGCCGCGCGCACCGGCTTCGATTGGCCCGCTGCCTCGGGCGCACGCGCCAAGATCGACGAGGAACTCGCCGAAGTCGAGGCGGCAGCAACTGAGGCTGAGCGCGAGGAGGAAATCGGCGACTTGCTGTTTGCGGTCGTCAACTGGGCGCGCAAGCTCGACACCGATCCTGAGGCCGCGCTTCGCGCCGCCACTACCAAGTTCGAGCGCCGCTTCCGCGCCATGGAAGCTGCCGGCGGCGACACCTTCTCAACCCTCGATCTCGAAGAGAAGGAAGCATTGTGGTGCGAGGTCAAAGCCCTCTCTTAATATGTTATCAGGCAAGTAATCGCAGCCAAGGCCGAAACTGCCGGCGGCAATGGCTGACCACTCATGGCATAAGGCCCAGCTTTCGCTCGGTGACCGCGAACAAGTGACGCCCTCCTTTCCCTCGAAATGTTTCGGTGACATTTGCGCCTCATGCGCTTCACTCAGAAAATCGTGTCATAAACCGCTCGTAATCGGCCGGCGACATACGGACCTCATACAGCGCTTCGTCGCCCTTGACTGCCTGGTCGAGGACGTCGCCGTGCTGGTGCAGCCACGCTGCCCCAGCGCCATCGGCGGGATCGAGCGTGATGCTATAGCGGCGATGTCCCGCGGTCAGCTTGGCGGCGACATCTTCCAGCAAGCGTTCGGTGCCCTCGCCCGTCAGCGCCGATACCGCAGCGATATTATCGCGGCGAGAGGCTTCTTCTTGCACGGCTGCCCGCCGCTCTGGATCAAGCAGGTCGAGCTTGTTCCACGCCTCGATTCGCGGCGTGTCCTCGGCGACGCCGATCTCTGTCAGCACGGCCTCGACATCTGCTCGCTGGGCCTCGCTATCGGGATGGGCAATGTCGCGGACGTGGATCAGGAGGTCGGCCGAGACCACTTCCTCGAGCGTCGCCTTGAACGCGGCAACGAGCTGGGTCGGTAGTTCGGAAACGAACCCAACCGTGTCCGACAAGATCGCCTTGTCGATGCCCGGCAGCGAAATCTGACGAAGCGTGGGATCGAGCGTGGCGAACAGCAGGTTTTCCGCCATGACGTCCGCCCCGGTTAAGCGGTTGAACAGAGTAGACTTTCCGGCGTTGGTATAGCCCACCAGGGCGATCACCGGCCAGGGCGCGCGCTGGCGGCGCTCGCGGTGCAAGCCGCGGGTGCGTTTGACTTGGTCGAGCTCGCGCCTGAGCCGCGCCATCCGGTCGCGGATCAGGCGGCGGTCGGCTTCGATCTGGGTCTCGCCGGGGCCGCCCAAAAAACCGAAGCCACCGCGCTGGCGTTCCAGGTGGGTCCAGCTGCGCACCAGCCGCCCCGCCTGGTAATCGAGATGGGCGAGCTCGACTTGCAGCCGCCCTTCCGCGGTCGCGGCGCGCTCGCCGAAGATTTCGAGAATCAGCCCGGTGCGATCGATTACCTTGGCTTCGAGGGCAGTTTCGAGGTTGCGCTGCTGCACTGGCGTCAGACCAGCGTCGAACACCACTAGCCCCGCCTCTTCCATCCGAACCGTGGCTGCGAGCGCCTCGACCTGGCCCGAGCCGATCAGCGTTGCCGGCTTGAGGCTGCGCACCCTGAGTGCGATTTTGTCGGTGACGACAATGCCGATCGCGGCCGCGAGCCCCGCCGTTTCCTCAAGACGCGCTTCGGCATCGCGGCTCGAATCGCCTTGGTCGGGATAAACGACGATCGCGCGGACGCCGCGTGCGAATTCACCGCGGTCGCGCTCGAACCCTGTGCTCAATCCGCGTCCGAACTATTTGTTTCATCAGCCAGATTAAGTGGATGAGCTGGCTGAATTGTCGATACCGCGTGCTTGTAGACGAGCTGCGACAGACCCTCGCGCTGCAGCAACATGCAGAACAAATCGAACGCCGCGATCTGGCCCTGCAGCATCACGCCATTGACCAGGAACATGGTGACGTTGTCGTCCGACTTGCGCACCGCGTTGAGAAAAATTTCCTGAAGCAGTGGCTGCTTCTTGGTTGGTTCGCCCATCTGCTCAATAATTTGATGCACGTCGACTGGTCCTGACGGCATGATCGTCGAGATGGCGTGCTTGTAAATGAGCTGCGACTGGCCATCGCGGCGCAGCAGCACCGAGAAATTGTCGAACCAGGTAACGATTCCCTGGAGCTTGACCCCCTTGACGAGAAACATCGTCACGGGCGCCTTCGATTTGCGCAGCGCGTTGAGGAACAGGTCCTGCAGCGAAGTCTGCTTTTCGGCCATCGAAAGGTCCTTTGTTCTTGGCGGGTCGTGAGCCCGCATTGCGCCGTGTCCCGGCGTCGGAAGCGCGCAGCACGCGCGCGGCGCTCAATTTAGGGGCGGGAGCAGCTGCCGTCCATACGCCAACTATCGGTTCGTGCTGAGTGAAGTCGAAGTATGTTCGCCAAAAATGCCGTTCGACTTTGCTCAAGCGGAGCGGAAAACGACTACTCCTCGCCCCGCGTATCGGTGATCCCGAGCAACTTCAGTTTGCGGTGAAGCGCAGATCGCTCCATGCCGATGAAAGTCGCAGTACGCGAAATATTGCCCGAGAAGCGGCGGATTTGGACGCGCAGATATTCGCGCTCAAAAGTCTCCCGTGCCTCACGCAAGGGTGCCCCCATGATCGCGCTGGTCCCCGCCCCGCCTTCACCTTGGTCGCCGAGTACTTCGGCGGGAAGCAGGTCGAGGTCGATTCGGCCGATGCGGTCGCCTGGCGCGAGGATCACGGTGCGCTCGACGACATTGCGGAGCTGGCGGACGTTGCCCGGCCAATCGTAGGATTGGAGCGCCACCATTGCGTCGGGTGCCACCTCCGGTGTCGGCACACGGCGCTCGGCGGCGTAATGCGCGACGAAATGGTCGACCAGCGGCGGAATGTCCTCGCGCCGGTTCGCGAGGGGCGGGATTTCCACCGGCACCACGTTGAGCCGGTAATAGAGATCCTCGCGAAAGCGCCCTTCGGCGATTTCGACCGTAAGATCGCGCGCCGTGGCCGAAACAACGCGCACGTCGACCTTGACGGTGCGTTGACCGCCGACGCGAGTGAAGCTCTGGTCGGTCAGCACGCGCAGAATACGTGCCTGCGTCGCCACCGGCATATCCGCGATTTCGTCGAGGAACAGCGTGCCGCCATGCGCCTGTTCAAGCAGGCCGGGGCGGACGAGGTCACCGCCCTCCTCCACGCCGAACAGCTCCTCCTCGACTCGTTCGGGCGTCATTCGTGCCGCGCTGACGATGACGAACGGCGCGGCGGCGCGCTGGCTCCAGCCGTGGAGCAAGCGGGCAGCGATCTCCTTGCCGACGCCGGCGGAGCCGACAATCAACACGCGGCTACCGGTCGAAGCCACTCGCTTCAGAGTAGCGCGAACACCATTGATCGCCCCCGACGACCCAGTGAGATCGGTGTCGCGGCCGACACTCTGGCGCAGAGATTCGACCTCACGTTTCAAGCGTTCGGTTTCGGTTGCGCGGGCGACCATCAGCAGCAGCCGCTCGGCCTCGAACGGCTTTTCGATGAAGTCTGCCGCGCCGCGGCGGATCGCCGCAACCGCAGTATCTAAATTGCCGTGCCCGGAGATCACCAGCACCGGGATCGAGGGATCGCGTCGCTTGATCTCGTCGAGAAGGTCGAGCCCGTCGAGCCGCGATCCTTGCAGCCACACGTCGAGCAGCACGAGGCTCGGCCGTCGCGCCGCGATCGCTTCCAGGGCGGCGCCGCTGTCAGCGGCCGCGCGCGTTTCGTATCCCTCGTCCTCCAGCACGCCAGCGACCAGTTCGCGAATGTCGAGTTCGTCATCAACGACGAGAATATCGAGAGCCATTGAATTACGAGGTCCGTGCACGAGTGAGGGCGGATGGCGGCGCGTCGTCCGACGAATCGTCGTTGGGCGCACCGCTGATATCTAGACCGGCGAGCAGATGCGTGTCGAAACGCATCGTCACCACCGTGCCGCCACCGGGGCGATCGGCGAAACTGATTTCGCCGAAATGCTCCTCGGCGATCTTCTTGACGATGGCGAGGCCAAGCCCTGTGCCACGGGCGCGCGTCGTCATATAAGGTTCAACGAGCCGGTTCCGCTCGCTGGGCAGGCCAACGCCGTCGTCGGCGACCTCTATTGTCACGCTGTTCTCGCCTTGACGCAGTGTCATCAGAATCGAGCCGCTCGCCCCCTCGCCCTTCGCCTCGATCGCCTCGACGGCGTTCTTGACGACGTTGGTAAGCGCCTGGCCGATCTGGCGACGATCGCACACGAGCATCGGCGGCGGCTCGTCATAGTCGAGCCGGAAGCTGACATTGGGATGCGCCACCTCGTGGAGAAACAGCGCCTGGCGGCCGATGTCGACCAACGATTCCTCGCGGAAAACCGGCTTGGGCATCCGCGCGAAAGAGGAGAATTCGTCGACCATTCGCCTGAGGTCGCCGACCTGGCGGACAATCGTCTCAGTCAGCCGATTGAAGGTCGCGTCCTGACCATCGAACTGTTTACCGTAGCGACGTTGAAGACGTTCGGCGGCAAGCTGGATCGGCGTCAGCGGATTCTTGATCTCGTGCGCGATGCGCCTTGCAACGTCGGACCAGGCGGCGCGGCGCTGGTCGATCAGTTGCTGGGTGATGTCGTCGAAGGTCAGCACCTGCCCGCCGGAGTCGCTGGTGATCTTGACTGCCAGCGTCTTGGGTTCGCCGTCCGCGGCGATCTGCACGATCGCTTCACGAGAGCCGCTGTCGAGCAAGGCGTCGAGCTCGGGTGCGACGGCGGCGAGTGGATGCCCGACCGGATCGCGCTCGGCCGCGTTCAGCAGCACGGCCGCCGAACTGTTGACGAGCTGAATCGTGCGATGTGCGTCGATCGAGATGACGCCGGCGCTGACACCCGACATCACCGCTTCGATCAGCGCGCGCCGACTTTCCAGTGCGTTGGTCTGCGCCTCGAGTCTTTCGGTCATCGTGTTGAAGGCTGAGCCGAGCGTGCCGACCTCATCGTTTGATCGAGGCTCGGGTACGCGAACAGCGAGGTCGCCGCTGGCTACCTGCCACGCCGCCCCGACCAGCTCGTTAACTGGTCGGACGAGTCGATCGGCGACGGCGAGCGCGATCCACACAGTCAGCAGAACGATTAAAACCGCGACGCCGAACAACGCTGCGTTGAAGCGCAATTGCAGGACATGCGAATGCGCCTGCAGCGTCCGGTAATCGCGCAGCACGTCGCTCGCCGCCATGTGTTGGCGATTAAGGAAGCTCGCGTCGTCGTGGGTGCCGACATAGAGATACAAATTCGGCACGTCGGGAACGGTCGTCACCACCCAGACCGTATCGGGCGTGTAGTTGATCCACGGCTTGTTGTCGTTCCGCAGCGTGTTCAACAGCTCCGGCGTAACGCGCTCGAAGAACGTCTTGTTGTCGGGCGAATTCCAAACGTCGATGACGTTGATACCGTCCTTGCCGGCGTAACTGAACAGTACGGATTGATTGAGGTTTCTCGCGTAAGTCTCTGTCAGAAAATACTGGTGTCCAACAGCGCTGCCGAGCGGATAGAGCTTTCGGTTGCTACCGATGTCGCTCGCCATTGCCCTGGCCTCGCCTGCCCAGCGGCGGATGAACTGGTACTGCGCGTCTTCGACGAGCGCGATCGTGGTGTCGAAGGCGTTGGCCGCGCGGTTCGATAGCCAGAACTGATTGACCGATTGGAACATCACCGACGCGGCGATCACCGTCAGTACGATTGGTACGCTGGCGATCAATGAGAAGACCGCGACCAGCCGAACGTGAAGCCGCCCGCTGCCGACGCCGCTGACTCGAGCTGATCGGCGCTTGGCAATACGGCGACCGATCAGCACGATGATTGCCACCACCGGGACCAGATCGCCGAGCAGCAGCAGAGCGGCGACCCCGGGGCTCAACAACTTCTGGCTGTGGCTGTTATCGCGCAGAACAGCGTAGGTCAGCACCGCCATCGCCACCGCCGCGGCGACCACGGCGATTTCGACAATCGCCAGCCACCGGTGCCGCCTCGGCCCATCGGGCGGCATGTAGACGGCAGTCTGGACGTCCGAACTCATCGTTGCACCGATACAACGGCGGCGTGGCTGGGAAAACACAATTCCGTTGTCGTTAACCGCCGCTCGTCCGCAATCCGCCGTCGGCCCGGCTCAGGGTGTCGCATCCAGGCCCAATTTGTCGAGGCGCTGGCGCAGCGTGTTTCGGTTAATCCCAAGCGCCTTGGCAGTGCGTAGCTGGTTACCGCCATGGCGCGCCAGCATCGCCTGGATCAGCGGTCGCTCGACCGCGGCAAGCAAGCGATCATAGAGCGTGCCGTTCCCCAGCGCTTCCGGGTCTTCGCGTTCCAGCCGTCTGAGCCAAACTAGAACAGCGCCGTCGATATCGGCGACGGCCGGCGCCGCAATCGCCGCGGGTGCGCCGAGCACCGCGCGCACGGTTTCGCCGGTGATTACCTCGTCGCGTTCGAGCACCGCGAGACGCCGCATCAGGTTTTCAAGCTCACGGACATTGCCCGGCCAGTCATGCGCCCTTAGCGCCGCCACCGCATCCTCCGACAGATGCTTGCGGGGAAGACCGGCGTCGGCGGCCCGGTCGAGGAAATGCCGTGCGAGCAAGGCGATGTCCTGGCGGCGCTCGCGCAAGGCCGGGAGCGCGATCGGCACAACATTGAGGCGGTAGAATAAATCCTCACGGAACTGCCCGGTGCCGACGAGCCGATCGAGGTCACGATTGGTCGCCGCGACGATCCGCACATCGGCGCGGATCGGCCGCGCGCCCCCGACTGTGGTGAACTCGCCCGATTGCAGCACGCGAAGCAGCCGCGTCTGTGCCTCGATCGGCATATCGCCGATTTCATCGAGGAACAGCGTTCCGCCGGCAGCCTGTTCGAAGCGGCCAGCGCTCCTAGCCTGCGCGCCGGTGAAGGCGCCGCGTTCGTGCCCGAACAACTCGGCTTCGATCAGCTCGCGCGGGATCGCTGCCATATTGATCGCCACGAAAGGTGCGCGACGGCGCGGGCCGAGATCATGGATCGCGCGTGCGACCAACTCCTTGCCGGTACCCGATTCCCCAGAGATCAGCACCGTCAAATCGTTGGCAACCACGCGGGCAACGACGCGATAGACGTCCTGCATCGCCGGCGAGCGGCCGATCAGTGGCAACGCGCGGTCCTCTTCGCCGATCGACGCCGCCGCGTCGCTGCGGCCGCGTCCTAGCGCCCCAGCCACGGCGCGGGCCAGTGCGTCGAGGTCGAACGGCTTGGGTAGATAGTCGTAGGCGCCGACCTCGGTCGCGCGCACTGCCGTCGTGAGCGTGTTCTGCGCCGACAGCACGATGACGGGCAGTCCCGGATGGGCGGCGACGAGATCGGCAACCATGTCGAGCCCATTGCCGTCGGGCAGCACTACGTCGGTGACGAGCACGTCGGGCCGCTGCCGCTCGATCGCACGCCGCATCTCGGCGAGCGACGCCACCGAGGTGACGTGATGCCCCACTCGCCGCAGCGCCTGCCCAACCACCGCGCGGATCGCTGCGTCGTCGTCGACTACCAGTACCGATCCGGTGCGGCTCATCGCGGTGCCCTTGGCAGCAGTACGCGGAACACCGTCATCACCGGCTCGCCTTCTCGCGCGTATTGGACGACACCGCCCATGTCACGCACCAGCTTGTCGACGAGGGCGAGGCCGAGCCCCTGCCCCTCCGGCTTGCCTGAGACAAACGGATCGAACAAGTGATCGGCGATCTCTCCCGGTGCCCCGGGGCCATTGTCGGCGACGCACAATTCGATCGGCAATGGCAACCGCGGCGCCCCAGGCGTGCCACGTACCGCCATTCCGTGGCGATAGGCAGTGGTGAGCACGATCCGCGGACGATCCGCGCCATGCACCGCCTCCCAGGCGTTTTTGAGCAAATTGAGCACGACCTGAAGGAGCGCATCGCGGTCAACCAGCACTGGCGGTAGCGATGGATCGAACCGCTCCTCGATTGCCACGTCGCGCGCAAAGCCAGCCAACGCGACGCGGCGGGCATGCGCAAGTAGCGGATAGATGTTCTCGGCTGTCGGCTTGAGCGGCCGGGTATCGGTGAAATCCTGCATCCGGTCGATCAGGGCGGCGATGCGATCGACCTCGGTGATGACCAGTTGCGTTAGGTCGTGATCGCTTCCCCCGTTTGCCAGTAATTGCGCGGCACCGCGGATGCCCGAAAGCGGGTTCTTGATCTCATGCGCCAGCATCGCTGCCGCGCCGACCGCCGCGCGCGCGCCGCCCGCACGGTCGGCGGTGACGCCAATACGGCGTGACGAGGCGGCGTGATGCAGCGTGACCGTCCGCCAGCCGGGACGATCCGCGAGCGGAGCCTCGAGATAATCGAGCCGCAGGCGGCCCGCACGACTCGTCTCGACATCACTATCGAAGGCGGCGAGCCCCTGCCCTTCCTCTGCGGCGTGAACCGGCGGCGCTAATATCGATTCGAGCGGCTGGCCCTTCATCGATCGTTCCGACAGGTTGAGCAATTGCTCCGCTTCCGTGTTGGCGCGAGCGATGCGACCGTCAGGTGCCACGGCAAGTACGGCGACGGGCAAAGCCGCGAGCAGTTCGCCCTCGCTTGGCCGATCGGTGGCGGAGGACTCAGGCGGCTTCACGCGCGCACCACGGCGCGTAAAACTCGGCCAGCATCGCCTTCACGACTTTGGGATCCGGCTCCTGGTTGACGCGGTTACGAAACTCGGCCGATCCGTGTAAACCGCGCGTGTACCAGCCGATGTGCTTACGCGCCATGTTGACCCCAGTTTCAACGCCGTAATGGACGAGCATCGAATCATAATGATCTATAATCGCGTGATATTGTTCGTTCAGGCTTGGGTCGGGCACGCGCCGCCGCTCGCTGAACCAGGCGATCATCTGATTAAGCAGCCACGGCCGGCCATAGGCGCCGCGCCCGACCATCACGCCGTCGGCGCCAGACTGTGCTAGCGCGACTTCGGCGTCCTCGATCGAACAAATGTCGCCATTTACGAGTACCGGCACACTCACCGCGTCCTTGACGCGGCGGACGAACGCCCAGTCAGCGCTTCCCTTGTAGAGCTGGCAACGAGTGCGACCGTGGATGGTGATCATCTTGACGCCGATGTCCTCGGCGATGCGCGCCAGTGTTGGCGCGTTGAGGCTGTCGTGATCCCAGCCCATGCGCGTCTTGAGCGTTACGGGAACATCCACTGCATTGACAACCGCTTCAATGATTTGCGTTGCGAGTTTAACGTCGCGCATCAACGCGGATCCAGCCCAGCCGTTGACGATTTTGCGAACTGGGCATCCCATGTTGATGTCGATGATCGCGGCGCCTTTGTCGGCCGCGAGCTTCGCCGCTTCGCCCATTTCGTAGGCGGTGCAGCCGACCAACTGCATCGACACCGGCTCCTCGAGCGGATGCCACGCTGCCTTCTGGATCGACTGGCGCGTTTCCCGGATTGCCGCTTGGCTGGCGATCATCTCGGTAACATTGAGCCCGGAGCCATAACGGCGAACCAGCGTACGGAACGGCATATCGCTGACCCCCGTCATCGGCGCGAGCACGACGGGATGGTCGATCCGGATGGAGCCGATCTGAATGGGGGCGAGCTTGGTCATCTTTTGCCTGAAAATTGGGCAGCGCTCTACGCCAGGCGGCGTCGGCTGGCAAGCTCCGGCGGGTTCGGCTAGGCGGGCGCGATGACAAGACCGACAACAGCCGCGCTGATCGTTGCCGCTGGCCAGGGCAGTCGAATGGGCGGTGTGCCCAAGCAATTCCTGCGCCTCGCTGAAAAGCCGTTGATTGCCCATAGTTATGATCGACTCGCTGCCCATTCAGCGATCGAAGAGGTCCTCGTTGTTATCGGCGAGGGCCAGCAGGCCGCTTTGCAGGATGCAGTCGGCCCGGTCCGGTCTGTCGTTGGCGGCGCGGCGCGGCGCGATTCGGTTCGCGCCGGCCTGGAGGCGCTCGCAGCAGGTAAAGTGCCCGATCGCGTCCTAATCCACGATGCTGCGCGGCCGTTGGTTCCATCCGAAGTAGTAGATCGGCTCATTGCCGCGCTCGACGCGCACGCCGGCGCCGTACCGGTGATGGCCGTGGCCGACACCTTAGCGCGCGACGACACGGTGCTGGGTGAAACAGTGCCCCGTGACGGCTTGGTGCGGGTGCAGACCCCGCAGGCATTCCGCTTCGCCGAAATTCTCGACGCTCATCGGCGATGGCCGTCAGGCAAAGAGGCGACTGATGACGCGCAGATGCTGCGGCGATCGGGTGGAATCGTAGCAATGGTGGCCGGCGATCCTTCGCTCGAGAAGATCACCTATCCGGCGGACCTCATTGCCGCCGAATCACGCCTGGCCGGTACGCAACGGGTTCGCTCGGCGACCGGATACGACGTCCACCGGTTAGTTGCGGGCGAGAAGCTGTGGCTCGGCGGGGTTCTTATCCCCCATGACAAGGGCCTGTCCGGCCATAGCGATGCCGACGTCGCGCTCCACGCGATCACGGATGCCTTGCTCGGCACGATCGCTGCCGGAGATATCGGCAGCCATTTCCCGCCGACCGACCCGCAGTGGCGGGGCGCCGATTCGAGCATGTTCCTCCGTCATGCCGCCAAGCTGATTGCAGCCGAGGGCGGCACAATCGACTTCGTCGACCTCACGTTGATTTGCGAACGCCCGAAAATTGGCCCCTACCGAGAGGCGATCCGGTCACGCCTCGCCGACCTGTTGCGGCTTGATCCCGGTCAAGTCAGCATCAAGGCGACCACGACCGAGCGGCTGGGCTTTACCGGTCGCGGTGAAGGGATCGCCGCGCAAGCGATCGCGACCGTTCGCATCCCGTAATGGAGCTCCGGATGAAATCCCTTTGCCTCGCCGCTGCGACTGCCGCCTTGATGCAAGCCAACATCGCCACTGCCGCAACCCCTTGCGCGACGTCGACCGAGGCGACCGCGATCACCGCCGTAGCGATGCCCGAAATCATCCGCCAAGTTGGCCAGATATGCGCAAACCAACTACCCGTCGCGGCGCTTCTCCGCCAGCCTGGGGGACCTTTCGTAGCGAAGTACCAGACCGAGGCGGATCGCGCCTGGCCGGCCGCGCGTGCGGCACTGGAACGGATTGGCGGACCGCAGGTCGCGCCCTTGTTGCAATCCGAGTTCACTCGCCCGCTGCTTGCTTCGCTCCTTGCTCCTGCACTGGTCGGCACAGTGGATCCGGGCGATTGCGGCGAGGCCGAGAACATCGCCGAGCAAATACGTCCGCTACCGGCACGTAACACCGCAGAACTGATCGTCTCGATGCTCCGACTGGTGCGCAAGAAGCAGGCCGAATTCGGGACAGGCGGCGACAAGCAGACGCTCGACATTCCGATCTGTGGGGACGATAGGCGCTGACGCCATGGATACCATCCTGCCCTCCGAACTGGTTTCGACCGCCAAGCGCGTGATCGAAGCGAACCGCGCCGCAGGTCTTCGCATCTCACTGGCCGAGAGCTGCACCGGCGGTCTCGTCTCGGCGGCGCTGACGGAAATTCCAGGATCGTCCGACGTCTTTGAGTCGGGGTTCGTCACCTATTCGAACGACGCCAAGCTGGCGATCCTCAAGGTATCGACCGACGTGCTGGAAACCTTCGGCTCTGTCTCCGTCGCGGTAGCATGGAGTATGGCGCAAGGCGCGCTGGAGGCCTCGGGCGCCGATGTGGCCGTCGCGATCACTGGCATCGCCGGTCCGGGCGGCGGCAGCGAAAAGAAACCGGTCGGCACCGTCGTCTTCGCTCGCGCCGAAAAGGGCGCAGATCCTGCCAAAGTGGTTGCCGACCAGCAGGAATTCGGCGATCTCGGCCGCGGCGGCGTGCGCCTTCAGGCGGCGTTGTGCGCGCTCGACTTGTTGATGCCGTCAGCGGGCGAGGCGGGCACTCCGTAAAGAGCCGCGGCTCTCTCTTCGAACGCGCCGATCATCTTTCGCAACGCGCGATCGAATACTTGACCGGCCAACATCTCGAACACGCGATTTTTGAACGCGAAGTCGACCGAGAAATCGACCAGACAGCCCCCCTTCCCGTCCGGCCGGAAGCGCCAGTCGTTGTGGAGGTACTTGAGCGGGCCGTCGAGATAATCGACGTGAATTTCGCTCGGCCGCTGCTTCTCCACTCGCGAGGTGAACGTCTCGCGCAGTCCCTTGAAGCCGACGATCATATCGGCGACCATTTGCGTGTCGCTGTCCGACCGAACGCGGATCGCGCTTACCCAAGGCAGGAACTCGCCATAGCGACCGACATCGGCAACCAGATCGTACATCTGGTCCGGCGTGTAAGGCAGTTGCCGCGTTTCGTGATGCTTGGGCATCGCTTAATGCGTCACCCCAGCCGAGGCCGGGGTCTCCCTAATATGACAAGGCCCCAGCTACCGCTGGGGTGACGCTATTGGCCAGCCGCGCCGCGCGATTGGCGCGCATTCGCTCGAAGTCATCGCCAGCGTGATAGCTCGAGCGCGTAAGTGGTGACGATGCGACGAGCAGAAAACCCTTGGCGCGCGCAATCGCGGCATAAGCGTCGAATGCCTGCGGCGTGACGAACTCGGCGACCTTGGCGTGGCGTGGTGTCGGCTGAAGGTATTGCCCCATTGTGAGGAAATCCACGTCGGCCGAGCGCATGTCGTCCATTACCTGATGAACCTCCAGCCGCTCCTCGCCCAGTCCGAGCATGACCCCCGACTTGGTGAAAATCGACGGGTCGTGTTTTTTGACGCTCTCCAAAAGACGCAACGAGGCATAATAGCGCGCGCCGGGACGGATCGTCGGATAGAGCCGCGGCACCGTTTCCAGGTTGTGATTGTAGACGTCGGGCCGAGCGGCGACGATCGCCTCGACCGCGGCCTCTGCCTTATTCCGGAAATCAGGGGTGAGGATCTCGATCGTCGTGTCAGGCGCGGCAGCGCGGACCGCCTGGATTACCTTGACGAACTGGCTTGCGCCCCCGTCGGGCAAATCGTCGCGGTCGACCGAGGTGATGACGATGTGGCTCAGCCCCATTTGCACCGCTACTTCGGCAACATGGGCAGGTTCGAGGGGGTCGACCGCGCGCGGCATCCCCGTCTTAACGTTGCAGAACGCGCAGGCGCGGGTGCAGGTGTCGCCCAGGATCATCACCGTTGCGTGACGTTTGGTCCAGCATTCGCCGATATTTGGACAGGCCGCTTCCTCGCAAACCGTGGCGAGATTCTTCTCGCGCATCAGCTTGCGCGTTTCGGCAAAGCCGACGCTGGTCGGCGCCTTGACCCGGATCCAGTCGGGCTTGCGCTGGCGTGGCGAAGGGGCAATCGGGGTGATCTCGTTCATGCGCGCCATCTAGCGACTGTCGC
>Ga0164242_10001536_pt1 | contig 27357 bp, 26 predicted proteins | sample OricomgcompostMG_FD_108783 | JGI IMG/M metagenome (GOLD analysis project Ga0164242, IMG submission 108783) | Miracle-Growth compost microbial communities from Emeryville, California, USA - Original compost - Miracle growth compost (MG) ...
AGGCCCAGTAGGAGCCGGCGGTGATGCCAATCGTCAAAAAAATCCATGCCGCCAGCACCCACGGCCGCATCGCGCGGGCGAACGCCGGCCCGACATCACGCGTCAGCATCGCCCCGACGGCGAAGGAGAACGCCACCGAAATCCCGACATAGCCGATGTAGAGCGTTGGCGGATGGAAGGCGAGGCCGGGGTCCTGCAGCAGCGGATTGAGTCCCTGGCCGTCTGATGGCGCTGCAAATAGCCGCGCGAACGGATTGGAGGAGAACAGGAGGAAGGCGTAGAAGCCGAGCGCGATCGCCGCCTGCGCGCCGAGGGTTGCGACAAGCGTCGGCTTGGGTAAGCGCCGCTCGAACAGCGCCACTGCCGCGCCGGCAAGGCCGAGGATCGTTACCCACAGCAGCATCGACCCTTCGTGATTCCCCCATGCCCCGGCAATCTTGTAGATCAAGGGCTTGGCGGCGCTCGAGTCTTCGACAACGAGGCGGACCGAAGTATCGGTCTGGACGAACACCGCGATCAGCAATACCATCGCCAGCACGACCAAGATACCCTGCACGACGGCGATCGGCCGAACCGCGGCGAGAATTTCGTTCGACATGCGCAGCGATGCCGTTGCCGCGCGGTCCTCCTCGACAACGCCTTCCATCTCCAGGCCGCCGGTCGCGGCGCTGCGCGCGCGCCACAAACCGAGTGCCGTCAGCACCACCTGTAACAGCGCCAGCGCGGCGGCGAACCATAAGGCAGCGAGGCCGGCTTCGGCTATCACCGTTTCAGGCTTTCAGACTTGTGCATCGCGCCGGCAAGCTCGGGTGGTTTGTAGTTGGCATCATGCTTGGCCAGCAGGTTGGTGGCGACGAAACTTCCGTCCGGCTGGAAATGCCCTTCGGCGACGACGCCCGAATTTTCGCGAAACAGGTCCGGGACGATGCCGCTGAAACTGACCGGCACGCTCGCCTTGCCGTCGGTGACGACGAAGTGGACCGAAACCCCGTCGGGCAGATGCTCAACCGATCCCGGCACCACCAGCCCTCCGAGCCGTACTGCCTTGCCGATCGGCAACCCGTCGCGCTGCAGGTCCGACGGTGCGTAGAAGAACGATGCTTGTTCCCTGAGCGCCGATAGCGCCAGCACGCTGGCCGCAATCACCGCTGCCAGCGCAAGTAGCGCGAGCGTGAGCCGCTGATGCTTGGCCTTCATGCCCTTCGGCTTTCCTCGACTGCGCGTTCAGCGCGGCGCATGGCTCGCCAGCTCAGCAAAGATAACAATATAACTGCGAGCGCGACGATCGCATAAGCGGCAATGACGAACGGCCAAGGATCAAGCTTCATGCGGCCGCCTTGCGCCGCATCCGCGCTTCCGCCTTGGCGGCCGCGAGCAAGGACCGGATCCGCATCAACACGATTGCCGCGAAGACCAGCGTGAAGCCTGCAACAGTATAGAACAGCGGCCACAGTATCGGCATGGCAATCGTCGAACCTGTCAAGCCTATGCTCTGCCCCTGGTGGAGCGTGTTCCACCAAACGACCGAATAACGGATGATCGGCAGCAACACCGTCCCGGCCAAGCCGAAAATGGCGGGAATTCGCCCGTCGCCGCCGCGATCATTGTCAGCACGAACCAGCGCCATGTACGCCAGATACACGAAAAACAGGAGTAGCATTGAAGTCAGCCGCCCGTCCCATTGCCACCATGTCCCCCAGGTCGGCCGTCCCCAGATCGAACCGGTGACGAGGCAAAGGCCAGCGAACACAGCACCGGGCATCGCGATCGCCTGCGCGGCGACGCGCGCCAGCGGATGTCGCCAGACGAGATAGACGATACTAGCGATCGCAAGGCCGCTCCATCCGGCCATACCGAGCCAGGCGGTCGGGACGTGGAGATACATGATGCGGACCGCGTCACCCTGGAGATAATCGGGCGGCGCCTGCGTCAGTCCGGCCCAGCCACCGAACACCGACAGCGCGAGCCCAACCCAGAACAGGATCGGCGTCAGCGGGCGCGCGATCCTCAAGAAGCGCGCTGGGTTGGCAAAGGCGTGGACGGCGGGCACGTCGCCGTCGTTAAGGCACGCGCCGGCTCAAATCCAGCGGGACAACACAAATTCGCAAACCGGGCGGCACCGTATTTTCGATTTGTCATCGCGCGAACCGAGACGTCATATCGGCCCGAAGACGAGTCTCGATCCGCTTTTTCGACTTCGGCCGGACCTCGCACAACCCGAACGGATGCTAGGGCCGAGCGAGCAAGCTTTGGGGGCTCATCCTCGCCCGATAAGTCTTTGCGCGATCGTGTCGGCGACATCGGACGACGGACGACCAGTGCGCTCGCTCTCGTCCCACACTTCAACGAGCCGCTCGGGAATTCTCGCGATGCGAGCCTTGACCTCGGCCTCGTCGCCATGCCCAAGATATTCAAGGCCCACATTGATGATGCCGCCGGCGTTGATCACATAATCGGGCGCGTAGAGCACGCCGCGCGCGTGCAGCCGCGCGCCGTCTTCGTGCGTTGCAAGCTGGTTGTTGGCACCGCCCGCCACTACCTTTGCCTGGAGCGCCTCGATTGATCGTTCGGTCAGGATCGCACCGAGCGCGTTGGGGCTGACGATGTCGGCGTCGATGCCCAAGATCGCGTCCGCCGCCGCTGTTTCGGCGCCGAGTTCGTCTGCCAGCATCCCCGCCTTGGCAGCGTCGACATCAGCGAGAGTCAATCGCGCGCCGTCCTTCGCCAACAACCGGGCGAGCCCGCCGCCGACCGAGCCGACTCCCTGGATCGCGACATGGACTCCTTTCATCTGGTCGGCGCCTAGCCCGCGCTTCGCCGCCGCCTTGACGCCGAGATAGATACCAAGCGCGGTGTACGGCCCAGGGTCGCCGCCCGCCGCGCCGCTGGCCACCGGCAGGCCCGAGACATAGCGCGTCTCGCCGGCAATTACCTTCATCCGCGCTTCGGACATGCCGACATCTTCGGCCGTCACGTAGCGTCCACCGAGCGACTCGACCGCGCGACCGAACGCCTTGAGCTGCGCCTCGCTGATCGTGGCGCCGGGTTTTTCGGCCAGCACCACGCCCTTGCCACCGCCAAGATCGAGCCCGGCCATCGCGTTCTTGTAGCTCATGCCCCGCGACAGGCGCAGCGCGTCGGTGATGGCTGCATCGCTGGTCGAATAATGCCAGAAGCGCACACCCCCCGCCGCCGGCCCGAGCTTCGTCGAGTGCACGGCGATTACTGCGCTCAAGCCGGATTCGGGATCGGTGAACAGGTGGACGCCTTCATGCGCGTCAAAATCGGGGAAGCCCCAGCCGGTGATCATCGATTTTCCCGGGGTTATCAACAAGGAATGGGGCGATCGACGGGACTTGAACCCGCGACCCTCGGTACCACAAACCGATGCTCTAACCAACTGAGCTACGATCGCCGCGAAGGCCAGCGCCCTAGCGGGCGATGGCAGCCAGCGTCAAGCCTGTCGCGGTATGTCGAAGAACGCTTAGGCAAACCCCTGTGCGACTGCCGCCGAACTCTCAATAACGCCCTTGGAGGGACAGAAGATAGCCATTGGCCGACGGCCGAAACCCAGCAACCTGCAATTTTGCAGCTAGTTGGGGATCACCGGTGCGCATAGCCAGATCGGCGCGATAGCTGTCGTTTGCATTCAGGCGGAGGTCGAGGCTCTCGGTCCCAGCGGTGCTCGCGAGCGGCAGGAGCAGCGAGGTGCCATCGCAGCGCGCGGTGCCGGCCATCACCTGCGGCAAGGCAACGCCCCCGATCGCGCCGGCCAACGTGATGCGCACCCGGCCCTCGGCATGGTTGCAAGCGCCGTCCTTGAAACGGGCGGTGACATCATCGAGGTCGAGGTCGGTCACGGGCAGCGGAGCGAACGCCGCGCCGCCCGTCATTCCGGCGGTGAGGTCGACAACACCGAAGCTGTGCCGCGACAAGCTAAGCGTACCCTGCAGCGGCGCATCGTCCTCGCCCTTGACGGCGACATGGGCACGGCCGAGCACAAGCGGCACCGGCGTCACGCCAGCAGCGACGTCGCCGAGATCGACTCCACCGGCGTGCACCTCGATGAGCTCGCCAAACCACACGCTTCCGTGCACTTGCCGCGCCGCAATACCGAGACCTCCCAGCCCCATCCAGCCGAGCGCAAGGCGCATTGGCAGGAACAGGATCAGCGCGACGACGAAGATCGCGCCGAACAGCGCCGCCGGGCCAGTGCGCAAGCGAATCCGTCTCATCCGCCCCTCTTCATCAGCGTCATCTGCGCGGCGACGGTCTGGTCGCCGTTGTTGGTGACCTGGATGGCGGCAACCAGCACGCCAGCGTCTTCGAGATCGGCGAGCCAGGTGAACAGGGCGCCCGGCCGGGCGGTCGGCACCGCAATGTGGAGGCGCCCGTCGCCCTGGACGCTCACGTCGGACAGCGCGAACCCGGCATTACCCGCGCTCTGGCGAACGTAATCGTCGAGCGCTTCCGGAACAGGCGGCCGCCGATTGTGTTCGAGGCCGGCGAGCGCGTCAGCCTCGGCTTCGGCGGTGCCCAGCCTCACCACCGCGTCGTTGAGCCGCGTCCGCGAGAACGACAAGCCGTCGCTGATGGGCAGGAACACCGCGAACCAGATCACCGTCAGCACGACCATCGCCATCATCGCGAGCAGCATCCGACGCTCGCGCAATGTACGGCCGTTGAACCAGGTCTTAAGCGTTTCGATCATGGCCGCACCGTCAGGTCGCCGGAAAGCTGCCCTGCCTGCGACGTGAAAGTGCTGGCGTCGACGGTGAAGCCGAGATCTTCGAGGTGGTTTTTAAGATCATTTGCGCTCGATTCGCTTTGTGCGGTGACGCTGACCTTGAGCGCGCCAGACTCGTCAAACGACAGCGCGGTGAGCTCGGTCCCGGGCTCCGCCTGCACGGCGTCGAATACCGCCGCAGCAGTGCGCGAAAAGCCGAGGCCACCGCCGCGCATGCCGGCGAGCCGTTCTGCGAGCTGACGCTGCGGATCGGTGATCGTTGCGCCCGAGGGCAGCGCTTGCGTGGCGATCAGGTCGGCTCGCGCCTCGATACCACTGGCGGTCACCTCAGTGCGGATAATGCTGAACAGGCTGATGAAAAGCGTGACGAGGATGATCGCAGCTGCCAGCCAGGCGAGCCGCTTGACCAGCGCCCAGTCGATTGCACGGCGTCGGCGCTTGGCGAACGGCCCCTGCCGCAGATTAAGTACCGGCGCCGCCGCCGCCGCGATGATCGCCTCCTCGACCGCCTGTCGGTCGAGCGTTTCAGGCGGAGTGTTGCCAGTAATGAGCTCGGTTAGTCGCGCCTCGTCGGCGAATCCGCTGGTCGGCCCGCGCACCACCGTATGGCCGGCGAGATCGGCGCGGATAAAGCCTTGCTCGGGGCGCGGCAGTAGCAAGGGGGCCGGTACAATTGCATCGGGATCCACCCCGACAGTGGCGAGCGAGGCGAGCCAGGCTCGCATCCGCTCGCCCGAAACGACGCCGATCGGCCGTTCGTCACCGGCGGTTTCGCGCCCCACCGCGACATGAAGGCCAGCGAGCGGCGCAGCGGTAGCCTCGGCGACGGCGAGCCGCGCCGCTGCGATTGCCTGCGCGGTACTGCGATCAGGCAGTTCAGCCCAGTGCAGCGTCACCGCGTCGGCCGGCGCGACCGACACCAGGCGCGGCGGCTCGGCATCCGACGAGGGCTCGGGTAGCCCCTCGCCCCGCGCGATGATCGCGTCATCGGCGACGCGTAGCCAGCGATAGGAGCTCGCCTCGTCGGGCGGCGGGAACAGGACGATCGTGTCGCTCACGCCGGATCGCTCCATGCCCGCGAGACGATCTGCGCGCGTTGGCCCGTGGCGTCGAGCAGGTCGGTCTGGGATAGCTGCACGTCGTTCGCGTTAATGTCGATCTTGAGATTGAACCAGTAGGTTCGGACGCCGGTCTGCTGCGATTTGACGTTCATATCGGCATTCAAGTTGGCGAGCACCGGCTGCTGCCAGAATTCGTCGGTGCTGCCGTAGCCGGTGACGGGTCGCGCGAGCAACAGCGCGCGCGCCTTGCTAACATCCATCGTATCGGGGAACAGCATCGCCAGTAGCGGCGCTTGCTCGGGCTCCAACGTGTTGACGTTGATCATCGACGGTTTAGCCGTCGGCAGCGTACATACCCACGGCGCCAGCTTGGCATATATGTCGGAGGTCACGCCTGCGATGGCGCGCAGCTCGCTGATGTCGGTCATCAGCGTGTTGGCAGCGCGATAATGTGGGGCCTTGCCGAGATAGGCGGTGTCTTCCGCGCCATTTGGCAGCGGATTGCCATCGCTGTCGATCCAGTCGGCGGTCGCCGCGGCAATGCCGTCGGCGCTCTGGCCAGGGATGCCGACCAGCTTCATCAATCGAATGAATTCAAGTACTTGATCTTGTTGAGCGGTATAGACACCTGATTGCTGCGTCTCGCCGACCAGCCCGTTCAGATTGAAGCAGTTATCGCCGTCGGCGACGGTCAGCGTCGCCTGCCCGCCGGGAACGGTAATCGCAAAGGGATGGCCAGCCCAGCCGCCCTGCAAGGTGGTCCGCGCGGCATCCTGGCCGAGGATCGCGTTGACGCGGATCGTCGCCACCGTCTCGGTGGCATAAGCAAAGGCGCGGGCCTGTTCCATCGCAGCCCCGTTCTCCGCAAGCCGAGTCGACAGCCGCAGCTTTTCCAGCGCGCCGGCCGCGAGCACCGAGATCACCGCGACGAGCAGCAGCACCGTCAGCAGCGCCGCGCCACGTTCGCTCGACTCAGCTTGCATTGCCGCCTCCGCGCTCGGCCGGCGTGCGATAGCCGGTGCCGACCAGGAAGAGTTCTCGAAATGCGGCGCCGTCGGTGCGGGTGATGGTCAGCGCAACCGCGTCTGGCAGCGGCCGATCGGGCGTGCCGTCCCAATGATCCGCCCAAGCGCCGGCAAAGCGATAGCTGAGCGCGACTTGCTTAACACCTGTCAGGACCGGCGCCGCGGAACCGGGCGCAGCTCCGTCGAGCATCGGATAAGCGATACGCTGCAACACACCGCTATCGAGCCGGTATTCAACCTTTTGCTCGCTTGGTCGTGATGCCTCGTCGACATTGGTCCAGCCGGCGCGCACCAGTCGCAGCATGGGGGTCGTTCCCGAATCCGGTGCGCCGGTGAACACCGGCAGTGTCGCGCCGTCGGAATCGCGTGTCGGCCTCGCGCGGACCTGCGCGAAGTCAGCCGACAGGGCAGAGCCGAGCTGGTTCAACTGGGCAATTTCGGTGAGCTTGGCGTCGGTCGCCCCCTGCGCTCGGACGCTGAACGCCAGCAGCCCCACCCCCGCCGCGGCGAGCAGCGCGAAGATCAAAAGTGAGATCATCATCTCAACCAGCGTAAAACCCGGCACACGCGTCTTCATTGCGTGCCTCCGGCACTAGGCGATCGGACGACCATCAGCTGCGCAATCGGTGCACCGGCGCCTGGCGCTACGCCGATTTCGATGGCGACCGCGCCGGCATCGCCGAGCGCGCGGGCGTTGAGCGTCCAGGTCCAATTGCGGCCGCCGTTTGCGACGGTGCCGCTGGTCGTGCCGAGCGTCGGCGGTTGAGGGTCTGTGAGCGTCTCGACCGCGACGTTGCGCGCCACCATCTGCGCGACCAGTGCCTGGTCGAGAATGCCCGTCGACCGGATGGTTGCGCCCTCCAACCGAATGAGTGCCAGGGCGGCCAGGCTGAACACCGCCAGCGCAACCATCATTTCGATCAAGGTGAAGCCGCCTTCCCCTCCTTTTCGAGCGAAGAAGGGGGTTGCCTCGACGGCGACGCGTCGGCCGCCTTGGCGGCGGAACTGGTTTGGGTGCCGCCAGTCAGCCATCGACGCGCACCTCACCGCCGGCACCGATGCGCACCGTCGCCATTGCGCCACCACGCGTCAGCCTCAAATCAAGCGGCTGATCGGCAAGGCCGGTCGAATCGAAGATGACGCGCGCGCGACCATCAGGCGGCAAGCGCGGCATCACTCCGTTTCCCCATTGCGCGACGCGCAAAGCCTTGTCGGGCATCGCCACCCAGCCTTTAGCGGTGTGCAGCTGGAATCCGTACCCGCCCGGCGCCACCCAAAGGCTGATCGTCCGCCCGTCGAGAATCGCGGCATCGTGCGCGACGCGTACCTTGGCGGCAAAACGATCGGCTTCGTCGACCACACGGCCGCGCGGATCGGGCATTGCCAACACCACCGCAGCAGAAGCAAGGCCAATGATGGTAATCACCACCATTAGCTCGACGAGCGTAAAGCCATGTTCGGCGGAACGCCGCAAAGGCGTGAATCCGCGTTCAAAATCCGCGGATCGCTTACTGCCAGCTGCCGATGTCCGCATCGACTCCCTCGCCACCGGGTTTACCGTCCGCACCGTTGCTCCACACGTCGGCCTCGCCGTGCTGACCGGGAGATGCATATTGATAGGGATTGCCCCACGGATCCTTGGGCAGTTTCTTGATGTAGCCGCCGGGTTGATAGTCCGAAGCGGTCGCCGAATTGGGCCGGCTGACCAGCGCCTGCAACCCCTCGGCAGTGCTCGGGTAATGCATGTTTTGCAGCTTATACATTTCGAGCGCTTGCTCGATCGTCGAGATGTCACTTTTGGCCTTGGTCACCCGCGCCTTGTCGCCCATCGGCAGCACGTTGAATGCGACGATCGCCGCCAGCAAGCCAATGATGACGATCACCACCATCAGTTCCACGAGGGTAAAGCCGTCCTCGCGGCTATCACGGAAGCGGCCGCTGTCGAAGCGGTGACGGGAAACGGTAGGAAACATGACAAACCTCATTGTCCGGCCAGCGTCTCGAGCTGGAGGATGGGAAGCAGGATGGATAGCACGATCGTTGCAACCACGCCGCCCATCACCACGATGATCAGCGGCTCGAGCAGCGACAATGCCGTGGCGGTGAAGCGGTCGAACTCGCGCTCCAGGTAATCAGCGGCGCGTTCGAGCATTTCGTCAAGCCGGCCCGAAGCCTCGCCTGACGCCGCCAAATAGACCAACAGCGGCGGGAACACTTCGCTGCGCCGCATTGCGGCGGACAAGCTGCCCCCGCCGCGGATTGCCTCAACGATCTCGTCGGTGGCCTGCTTGAGCCGCGTATTCTTGATCGTCCCGGCGGTGAGCGCCAGGCCTTCGAGCAGTGGCAGCCGGCTCGCCACCATCGTCGAGAGCGTGCGCGCCATTCTTGCGGCGTGGAGGTCGCGCAGCAATCGGCCGAGCAGCGGTAGGCGCAAAAGCCAGCTATCGAACGCCAGTCGGATACGCGGCTCCTTGAGCGCACGCCAGGCGATCGCGGCGACCGCCGCGATGACCAGGATCAGCAGCCACCAGTAATGCGCCAGAAAATATGAAATGCCCATCACCACGCGCGTGAGCAGCGGCAGCGTCTGTCCGACGGTATCGAATTGCTGCACCACTTGCGGCACGACGAAAATCATCAGCGCCGCAACGACCCCCATCGCCACCACCGCGAGCACGGCAGGATAGGCCATCGTCGTCTGTAACTTGCCCCTGATCTCCGCCTGGCGTTCGAGCAGGGCGGACAATCGATCTAGGATCGTCGGCAGCGCACCCGAACTTTCGCCCGCCGAAACCATCGCGCGATAGAGCGGCGGAAAGCTTTTCGCCTCGCGCCCCATTGCTTCGGATAGCCGCCGCCCCTCGACCACGCCGGCATGGACGGTCGAGACGATCTCGCGCACCTGCTCCTGTTCAGTCTGGCGGGTGATCGTGCGGAGCGATTCCTCTAGCGGGCTTACCCGGTTCAACGTGGCGAGCTGCCGGGTGAACAGCGTGAGCTGCTTACCCGTCATGCGCCGCCGCGTGAGGCTGGGCAGCGATAGCAGCGCCCTCCCCTTTGCCGGCGGACCCGAGCCCGGCTCGACACGCACGACATAAAGCCGCCGCGCGTCGAGCTTCGCACGCGCCTCCTCAGGCGAAGCTGCGGCGATATGCCCCTGCCGCTCGTTGCCGCGCGTATCGATCGCGATGAAGTCGAAGTCAGCCATGAACCGGCCTCACTTGCGTTCGTGTCGAGTGCAGTCGAGACACGTCTTCGAGTGAAGCGAGAAGGCCTTTGCCGCATTCGGCAATACTTCTCGATCTTGCTCGAAGCGAACGGTGGGCGACTAGACTAGGCATCGACCTCGGCCATGTCGCTGCGCGAGACGCGCACCGCTTCCTCGGGTGTGGTCAGGCCGTCACGGACAAGTTGCCGCGCCGCGGTGGCCAGGTTGTCGGCGTGGGTAAAGGCGTGGCGGGCGATCACGTCCTCGTCTGCACCGTCGTTGATCAGGCGACGGATCGTCTCGTCGATACGAATCGCCTCGAACACGCCGATCCGGCCCTTAAAGCCAGTGCCATTGCACTGCGGGCAGCCGACCGGCTCGTACACGGTCGTCCCCGGCGCGATGCCGAGCAGCGCCGCCACCGAGGCGGACGTCGGTTCGGCGCGGCGGCATTCCGGGCAGAGCCGCCGCACCAGTCGCTGCGCGATGACGGCGCGCAGCGTCGAGGCGAGCAAGAACGGCTCGACCTTCATGTCACGCATCCGGGTGATTGCACCGATCGCGTCGTTGGTGTGGACGGTCGACAGAACAAGGTGGCCGGTGAGCGATGCCTGCACCGCGATCTCGGCGGTTTCGCGATCGCGGATTTCGCCGACCATCACGACATCGGGATCCTGGCGCAGGATCGCGCGAAGACCCGCGGCAAATGTGAGCCCCACCTTTGGATTGACTTGAGTCTGGCCGACACCGTCAACTGCATATTCGACGGGGTCTTCCACCGTCAGGATATTGCGGCTGCCGTCGTTCAGCAGACGCAGCGCCGCATACAGCGTCGTCGTCTTGCCCGAACCAGTCGGCCCGGTGACGAGGACGATGCCGTTAGGCTCGGCGATTGCGCTGCGAACGACACGGTCGGCCTTGGGCGGCATCCCGAGCTCGGCGAGCTCGATGCCGGCATTTTCCTTGTCAAGAATACGCAGAACCACTCGCTCGCCGGCCCGGCTCGGCAGCGTCGACACGCGCACGTCGAGCAATTTGCCGCCGAGCGTTAGGCCGATGCGGCCGTCCTGCGGCACGCGACGTTCGGCAATATCCAATCGCGCCATCACCTTGATACGGCTCACCACCACCGGCGCGACGTGTGGCGGCATTCGCAGTGTTTCGCGCAGCACGCCGTCGATTCGCATCCGGATTACGAGCCCCGTCTCGTAGGGCTCGATATGGATATCCGACACGCCGTTTCTTGCGGCATCGGCGATGATACCGTTGATAAGCCGGATTGCAGGCGCGTCGTCGGCTGAATCGAGCAAATCCTCGGCGGTTGGGAGGTCGGTTGCCAGCAGATCGAGGTCGCCGTCGAGCCCCAAGTTACCGGCTGCCATTGCCGCCGCCTGGCCGTCCATCGCATAGCGGTCGGACAAGAGCTTGTCGAAAGCCTCGGGCGTCACGAACGTCACGTCGAACGGCCGTCCGACATAGCGGCGCACCTCTAGCAGCACCTTGGGGTCGCCACCTTCGCGCATCGCCACCGTCAGATCCTCCCCCTCGCCGTCGAGCACCACGCCGAAGCGTCGCGCAAAGGGATACGGCAGCGGGAGCAACGCCTCGGGTGCGAGCGGCGGCTCGGGCAGGGCAGCGGACGCCGTCGCCTCCTCTGCAAAGCCGCCGCGACGAATTTTCACCGATCGACTCCCTTTGTCGGCTTGATCACCTCGGTCGAACTCTTGACGGTCGGAACCATGATCTGGGGATCATTGATGTTGCCGGGCTCGGGCGCTGGCGGCAATGGCGGCGAGGCGCCCATGTAGTCGCGGACCAACTGATCGATTGTCGGCTCCTCGTCGGGGTTCATCCCCCCCTGCTGCGCGCGCAGATAGCCGTAGCGTCGCTCGGCGACGATCCGCGCGTCGTCAGCGGACTTCAGGATCTTCGGCCGAATGAAGATCATCAGATTGGTTTTTTCGTGGCTGCGCGACTTCGACTTGAACAGATTGCCCAGCACGGGGATGTTGCTGAGGAACGGAATACGCTCGATCGTCCGCCGCTCATTGTCATCGAGCAGGCCGCCAATTACCGCAATTTGCCCGTCGTCTACGGTCAGCGTCGTCTGGACCTCGCGCTTGTTGAGGATCAGTTCGCTATTGTCGCTCGACACCGGACCGGCGATCGAGCTGACCTGCTGGTGAAGGAACAGCTTGATCGTGCCGCTGGAATTGATTTGCGGTTTGACGTCGAGCTGAATTCCGACGTTCTCGCGCTGGATTGTCTGGAAGGCGTTGTTGAAATCGGCCGACAGTGCCTTGCCTGTGGTGATTGGGATTTCCTGGCCGACGAGGATATGCGCGGGATTGTTGTCGAGCGTGACCAGTGACGGGGCCTGCAGCAGGTTGGACTGAGTGTCGCTCTTCACCGCGTTGATAATGCCGCCCAGGATCGTATCGCCGATCTGGCCGCCGCCGCCGAAAATGCCTCCGGTCGTGCCGAGCAGCGAACTGACCGCCGATTGCGCGAGCTGATCGCTGATCGTGGTATCGGTGCCGGTGGTGACTACTCCATTGCTGACGGTGGTAGTCGTGGTCGCCAGCTTCTGCGCGCCAATCGCGCCGGCGATCGTCAGCAAACTTGGTGCCGAAGTTGAATAGTTGCTGGCCGCAAACGCGCCGCCACTGAGGCTGCCGAGCAGGAATTGCACCCCAAGCTTCTTGGCAGCGGTGTCGGAGACTTCGGCGACCACCGCCTCCACCAGCACCTGCTGACGGCGAGTATCGAGCTGCCGGATGACGTCGGCAAGCTGGCGCTGTACCTCGGGCGGCGCGGCGATGACAATTGCATTGGCACCTGCAAAGCGGGTGACGACCGCTGCAGTGCGGCCGCCTTGGCCGACGATCGCCGGCTTGGTCGGGGCGTTGCCCTGCGTCTCAGTCGTGGCAGGCGCCGGCGTCGGCGTCGGCGCATTCTGCGTTGTATTGGTCGTCGTGCCGTTGCCTGAGCTGTTTGAGTTCAGGAAATCGGAAGAGCCGATCTGCTGATTGTCCTCGTTCGGCTCGGTCGGCTGTTCGCCGACGAGTTGCTGCAGCACCGGCAGGAGCTGCGCGGCATCGGCATTTTCCAGGAATACGACGCGGATTTGCGTCCCCTGCTCGGCCTTCTGGTCGAGCTGCTGGGCTACGTCGGCAAGTCGTGCCACGGCCGAAGGGTCGCCGCGCAGCACGATTGAATTGGCGCTGTCGACCGACACGACCGAGACATTGCTGCCGCCATTGGCGCCGCCCTGGGCGCCGCTGCCGCCGGCGAGCCCTTGCAACGCCTGCGCGATCTCGTGCGCGCCGGCATTCTTGAGGGTAATGACCCGCATCGAAGCGTTGTCGGCATCGATCCGCGCCAGCACCTCGCGAATGCGGCGAACATTATCGGCGAAATCGACGATCACCAGCGCGTTGTCGGCGTTGTTGGCGGTCACCGAACCTTGCGGGCTGACCAGCGGCTTGACCGTGTCGAGCGCCGACGCAGCATCGATCCGCCGCAGCCGCACGATGTCGGTGATAAAGCTGTCACGCGATGCCGCGCGGGGGCCAACCGACGTCGGCTGCGAGGCGGCATTGTCGGTGGGCTGGATACGGAATGCGCCGTTTGCGGTCGGCACCGCGACGAGACCATTGGCGCGCAACGTCGACAGGAAAATCTCGAAATATTGAGATTTTGAGAGTGGATGATCGGTGACGACCGTCACCTTGCCATTGACTCGATTGTCGATGATGAAGGTGCGGCCAGTCGCCTTGGCAGCGTCGGCAATGAACGCGCGGATATCGGCGTCCCTCACGTTCAGGGAAAGCTGCGCAAAGGCTGGCGCGGTGAGCGCCAGTGCCAGCGCCGGAAACAGAGTAAGTGTCTTCATGAACCCGTCACGTTGATGCCGATGGGAATGGTGGAGCCGCCGCGTTCGATGGTCAGCGAGAGAATGCCGCCGTTTTTCAGCTTTGCGGCGGTGTTGGCTATGTCCTCAGGACCCGTGACGGGCTCGCCCATCACCTCCGTGATGACGTCCCCCTGCTGCAGCCCCGCCTTGTCGAATATTGACCCGTCACCCTCGGGGCGCACCACCAGGCCGCTCACCTTGCCCTTGTCGATGCGCGGAATGAAGCCGATCCCGGCCCTCAGGTCGGCAAAGCTAAGCCCGCGCGAGTTGAGCTCAGCGAGCGTCAAACGCGCCGCGCCGGTGGTGGCGGGAGCTCCCGCCGGGAGGGGCGGCTCGGCGGCGGCGACGGGCTGGGACTGGTCGATATAAAGATCCTCGATCGTGCCGCCGTGATCGATCGAGACATGGTCGAATGCCACCGATTTCAATGTTGCGCCGGGCATGATTTCATCGCCTACCGCATAGCTGTTCTGCGTGCCGTCGGGCGTGGCGATGATCGCCGAGCCGCCACCGGTCGCCTCGTCGACCCGGATGCCATAGAGCGTGAGCTGCAGCGAGGTAACCGCCGCTGGCTTGCTCGACGCCTCCAGACGGAAAAACGGATCGACATTGCGCAGCACGTCGCCCGGCGTCCCGGCGATGCCCGGCTGAGCTGGCCGCCAGTCGCCGAGCGGGCCGACCGGAGTCACGATCACCCACGCCAATCGCGCGCATTGCACCGCGAGGATTGCGAGCAGTAGCAATTCGCCGGCGGAATAGAGGTTGGTTCTCGGGAAACGGCGCAACAGGGTGCGCGCGCGGGCGCTCAACTCCAGTCGCATCTGTTGCCCATTCCCACTCGCCGCACTGCTCCGCGGCCCCTGTTACAGCGACAGCACGATCGTGTGAAACTTTTTAGACGTTGGTCGGTAGTTCTGCCGGGTCTGGCGCGACGGGGCGGCTTTTGGCACGATGAGACCATGGCCAGCACCTCACCACTAGCGATCCCGAATCTGGGCTCGGGCAATCCTTCCGAGCCGGTGATCGAGCACATCCTGTCGCATCCCGGCGTGCAGAAGGTGCCGAGCGCCAAGCTGACGCTGTTTCTCAAACGCGATTTCCTCGAAGCGACGTTATGCGCCGCGGTGATGGAGCGAATCGACGCCAATCGCCGCCCCTCGACAGTGTCCGATTATAATGGGGATGCCGCCTTTCGCACCAGCGAGACGTGCGATCTTTCCGCCGCCGACCCGATTGTCGCCGCGGTCGAGCAACGGATCACCGCATTTACCGGACTCGACCCCGCGCACGGTGAGCCAATCCAAGGCCAGCGTTATGCGGTCGGCCAGGAGTTCAAGGCGCACACCGATTATTTCGATCCGCAAGGGGAGGACTTCGCCCGCTACTGCTCGATTGCCGGCAACCGTACGTGGACGGTAATGGTGTATTTGAACGAGCCGGACGCCGGCGGCGCGACTAGATTCAAGGCGGTCGACAAGATCGTCCAGCCCGAGGCCGGTAAACTGCTCGCCTGGAATAACCGCCGGCTTGACGGCAGCGTCAACCCCGCGACGATCCACCACGGCATGAAGGTACGCGCCGGGACAAAGTACGTCATCACGAAGTGGTTTCGGGAACGTCCTTGGGGGTGAGGACAGTTGGACTATTGTTCAACCGAGTGACCATCGAGCCTATTGAGATCGGATGTAGATTGAAATGATCAGGTAGGATTCGTCGTCGGGACGATCTGTGCGATCGGAGGCACGGTTCGCGTGACCAATGTCTCTTGATCGAGATTTCAGATTTCGCTCGCCCCCTGCTCGACACGAACGATGCCTAAGGCCGTCGAATAACGCTACCCTCTCGCATGACGAACGCTATGCGCTCCAATGCGCGGATATCGCTCGTCGGATCACCTTCGCAGGCGACCAAATCGGCATGACGGTGCAGCGCAATCGTTCCGATTTCGTTTTTTAGCCCCAGGATCTCGGCATTTCCAACTGTCAGCGCCGCCACCACGTCGATCGAAGCCATGCCCCAATCTGCCATTATCACCGCCTCGCGCGCGTTGGCGCCGTGGGTGAACACGCCGGTATCGCCGCCGACCCCGATCGTCACGCCCGCCTCGAGCGCCGCCGAGTAGCTCGCCCGCTTCGCGGTGATAGCCTCCGGTTCAGGCGCCTTGCCGTCCCAGCCGCGATAGCGGGTGATCGCGTCGGTCGCTGCTAGCGTCGGCACCAAGGCGATACCGGCCCCGCGCATCATCGCGAACACTTCTGGCGTGCCATTGCTTCCGTGCTCGATCGTATCGACGCCGGCAAGTACCGCGCGCCGCATCCCCTCCGCGGTATTGGCATGGACCGCCACCTTGCGGCCGGCGGCGTGAGCGAGCTCGACGACGGGCCGCATTTCCTCGACCGTGAAGGTCGCGCGGCTCGGTTCGCCGGGCCGCCAACGATAGTCGCCATAGAGCTTCACGACGTCCGCACCCTCGCCGATCTGTCGGCGTGCGGCGGCGACCATCGCCTCGCCGCTCGCCTCCTCGGCGCCCGCCGCGGCGCAGCAATTGTAGCCCTTGGGCCCATAGGCGCCTGTAGCCACGATCGCGCGGTTGGCGCTGATGATACGGGGCCCCGGCACAACGCCCAGCGCGATCGCGTCCTTGAGGCCGGTATCGGCGTCGTGTGCGCCTTCGGTACCGAGGTCGCGGACGGTGGTGAAGCCGGCCATCAGCGTCGCCCGGCATGCTGCTACTGCTCGCGCAACTCGCAGCGCGAATGGCTCGCGCACGATCTGATCGTCCCAGCTCACCTCGTCATAAGGATGTAGGAAGAGGTGGACATGCGCGTCGATCAAGCCCGGCAGCAGCGTCATGCGGGGCAGTTCAACAATTTCGGCATCGGCGGGCGCATCGAGCCCCTCGCCGACCGCGGCGATCAGACGGCCCTCCACCAGCACTGACCAGCCGCGCCTGACGCAACGCGCATCGACGTCGAACAGCTGCTCGGGGCGGATGAGAATTCTTCGCGTCATTGCCGTTTCCTATCACGCTGCCCGTCCGCCGCCACGACATTGTAACATCGGTCGGTCAGGTTCAGTGTGCCGCCATTCACGCACGTTGGAGACAGCCATGCCCGATTTTGTTCGTCGTGACATTTTGCAGATCGCGTCGGCGGCATCGGCCTTTTCGGCGCTGGGCCCGCTGACCGGCGCCGCGCTCGCGCAGACCCCCAACGCGACATTGCGCGACATCGACCATTTCATCATTTTGATGAAAGAAAACCGCTCGTTTGACCATTATTTCGGCACGCTCGCCGGGGTGCGCGGCTATGGCGATCCACGCGCTATCCGGCCAGACGGCAGCTCGATTTTCCGCCAGCGCGACGCGGTCAATCCCGACGGTCACGTCCTGCCGTTCCGCCTCAACACGCTGACCACGAGCGCTCAACAACTTCACGATCTAAGCCACAGCTGGGAGGCGCAGCACATCGCCTGGAACCAAGGTGCGATGGACGATTGGGTTGCGGTCCATCGCGGTGCCGACGGCAGCAAGGCGGGTGCGCTGACGATGGGCTATCACACCCGCGCCGACATCCCATTCTACTACGCGCTCGCTGACGCCTTCACGATCTGCGATGGCTATCATTGCTCGGTGATGGGGCCGACGCATCCCAACCGCTACTACCTGATGACGGGGACGATCGACCCTGAACGCAAGCACGGCGGTCCGGCGACCAATAATAATGGCACGGCTTATTCCTGGGAGACCTATCCGGAACGGCTCGACCGCGCCGGCATTTCGTGGCGAATTTATCACGACGTCGACGACTATGGCTGCAACGTCTGCAAATATTTTACGCAATTCCAGAACGCGCCTCGCACTTCCTCGCTGTGGGAGAATGCCATGCGCAACCGCACCTTTGAAACGCTGCTCGACGACATCAGGACGGGCAATATTCCGCAAGTGACCTGGATCGTCCCGCCGTCGACGCTAAGCGAGCATCCCGATTATCTGCCCGCCGCCGGCGAGAACCACACCCATCAGGTGCTAAAGGCGCTGTGGTCCAATCCAAGGCTGTGGGCAAAGACGGCACTGATCCTCAATTATGACGAGAACGACGGCCAGTTTGACCACGTCGCGCCGGCCACGCCTCCGCCCGGCACCGCGCAGGAATATGTCGAAGAAGAGCCGATCGGCATCGGCTTTCGAGTGCCCTGCCTCGTCATTTCGCCATTTAGTCGCGGCAATTATGTGTGCGGCACGACCCTTGACCATACCTCGACGCTGAGGTTGCTCGAGGCACGCTTCGGTGTCGAGATTGCCAATCTCAGCGCCTGGCGCCGCGCGACTTGCGGCGATCTCACAACTGCATTCGCCTTTGACCGCGCCCCGCGCTACGACCTGCCCGACCTACCCGAAACGGCCGAAGCGCTGCGCATTGCCAAGGAACGCCTGCCCAGTTTGCCGCGCCCCAGCGTGCCGGCCGAACAGGCAATGCCCAAACAGGAAAGCGGCACAAGGTTGCGGCTAGCCTGAGCGCAAAGCCCTCGTCCGTCGGACCGGTTAGCCCATGCTTTGAGTGCCTGGCGATGATTGCCGCCGCGACCGGATCAGCGAGGGCACCGCCACCAGCAGAAGCGGAATCGCCGCGAGCAAAAACGTCGCATCGCTAACGCAGACATAGACCGCGACACCTGCAACGCCGCCCACAAGGAAGCAAATCACCGTGCCTATGTGGAGGAAAAGCTTGGTTTCGACCGGCGCTCGTTGCGCGGGGTCCTCCTTGCCGAGCAACATGTTGAACAAGTCCGCAAGTTCAATTCCGATATCAGTGGACATGCCGGAGACGTGGGTGGTCCGAATGCGGGCATCGGAAATGCGGGTGACGATCGCGTTCTGAAGCCCCATCAGAAAGCTCAAGCCAAGGATTAACGTCGGAACCCCGGTAGCGCGATCAAGGTTCATCGTGGCAACGCCCAGCGAAGCAAGCAGGGCAGCCTCGGCCACGACGACCCGCGCGTAAATACCCACGACGCCGCGCCGAAGCCCGGCGCTGATCACCAACGTCGAAACCATTGCGCCGCCAATGAACGCGAGGACGATCACGAGATATCCGAGCCCATGCGCCCATTGCCCTAACGCAAGCAAATTCGAGACCGACGAAACGTTTCCGGTCATATTGGCCGAGAAAAAGCCAACGGCGTGAAAAGCCGCTGCGTTGATCGCGCCTGCTACCGAAGCAAGGGTGAAGGCCAGGCGCCGATCAAGCCTGCTATCGCGCGCGTTCCCCTGCCGGATTAACATCGAGCTTCATCTCCTGCTGGTCTTGCCGAACGGGCCATAAGGACGCGCTCGGCATTCGAAAAGAGGCGTTGGATCGGCCCGGGACCTCCCGCTTGATGTCGTCGGCCAACTCTTTTTGCACATCTTTAAACAACATCTACCTGTCTGCTTCGCCGGGTAGGGACGATGATGGCCTTGCAAGGAGGCCAATATGTCGATCTTACTCGGACAAACCGCACCTGATTTTGAACAGGACAGCACTGAAGGGCCAATTCGATTTCACGAATGGCTTGGCTCGTCCTGGGGGCTGCTGTTCAGCCACCCCAAGGATTTTACGCCGATCTGCACGACCGAGCTGGGCGAAGTGGCCCGTCTTCGGGGCGAGTGGAACAAGCGCGACGTGAAGACGATCGGCTTGTCGGTTGATCCGCTCGATTCGCATTTCGACTGGGCTAACGACATTGAGGAGACACAGGGGCAGAAGCTCGACTTTCCGCTACTCGCCGATTTCGACAAGAAAGTCGCCACGCTCTATGGGATGATCCATCCGGACTCAGATCCGACCTACACGGTGCGCGCGGTATATGTCATCGACCCCGCCAAGAAGGTGCGGCTTATCCTCACCTATCCGCCGAGCTCGGGTCGCAACTTTGCCGAGATCCTGCGCGCGATTGACAGCCTGCAGCTGACCGACGCCCAGCCCGTGGCGACCCCGGCGAACTGGAAGCCCGGCGACCGAGTGATAATTTCGCCAAAATTGTCCGACGAGGATGCCAAACAGCGCTTCCCCCAGGGTTTCGAGACGCACAAGCCCTATTTGCGCTCGGTCAGCCTCGAGGCTTAACCAACCAGGCGACGGTGGAAAGTGCCGCCGAGACGGCTGAACATCTATCCATTCTCGCTGCAGTCGAATTGCAATAATAAAACCCCGCCTTGCTCGTCGAGAAGGCGGGGTTTTTCATGGTGGGCGCGGCTGGGATTGAACCAGCGACCCCTGCGGTGTGAACACAGTGCTCTACCACTGAGCTACGCGCCCGAAAACGGCAGAGGCGCCGGTCGCCCGCCGCCTCGTTGCTGCGCCTGTAGGCAGCACGCCGGAGCTTGTCCAGCCCCGGCGCACGCGATCAGTTGACCGAGTCCTTCAGGCCCTTGCCGGCCTTGAACTTAGGCTGGGTCGATGCCTTGATGGTCATCGGCTCGCCGGTGCGCGGGTTGCGGCCGGTCGATGCCTTGCGTTTCGAGACCGAGAAGGTACCGAAACCAACGAGACGTACCTCATCGCCCTTCTTGAGCGCTGCGGTGATCGCATCAAACACCGCTTCGACTGCCTTGCTTGCGTCGCCCTTGCTCAGCCCCGACGCATCGGCGACCGAACCGATCAGTTCTTGCTTGTTCATTCCCTGGGAACCCCCTGCTTAACTTTGGAAAGGCGAAAAGGAATCACGACCGAAGTCGGTCGGCTAGTAAGTCGACTCAACCGGCACGAGTCAAAGCAAAACCGGGCCCTCCGGGGATTTGGGCGCAAAATCGAGCCAAATTAACCCTAATTTCGGGTGAAAGCCCTGATTTGCCCCTCTTTCGCCGCGATCGGCAATCGGCGATAAACCTCGCCATGCTCGATCACTTCCGCTTTGTCATGGGGCGGCGCCCGGTCCTCGCGGCGCTGGCCGCTACTGCGCTTGCCAGCTGCCACGCCGCCTCGCAGCCATGGCACGGCACCGACGTCAGCGGCTCGACACCCGATCTCTCCTTTGACCTGACGCGGGCGACCGACGGCAAGAACGTGACCCAGTCCGACTACCGGGGCAAGATCGTCCTGATCTATTTTGGTTACACCTACTGTCCGGACGTCTGTCCGATGACGCTGTCGCACCTCGCGCAGGCATTGCAGAGGGTTAAGGGTGCGGCGGAGGATGTCCGGGTGTTATTCGTGACGGTCGATCCGGGGCGCGACGACCTCAAGACCCTTAAAGATTATGCTGCCAACTTCGGCCCCGAATTTGTCGGGATGCGCGGGACGCCCGACGAACTGGCGACGCTCGCAAAGCGCTACCGCATTGCCTACTCGGTTCACGCTGATCCCGATCCGGCAAAATATGTCGTGACGCATAGCTCGGCGATTTATGCCTTCGGTCGCGGCGGCAAGGCGAGACTGCTGATCGACAGCCTGTCGACCCAGGCGCCCGATATCACCGGGACGGCGGAGGATATCGAGCGATTGGTTCAGGACAAATAGTTCGGCTCGGTCGTTATTCGCTTCGAGCGTTGGCGAGAAACTGCCGCGCGTTGCTGTTGGCTTGGATGCCGTGTAGCTCCGAACGGCTAGATCGCGGAGCTGGTTGTCTTCACCGCCCCGTCCATCCCGAACTCGACACGCTGCCGGCGCTCGCCGGGCCGGCTCGACGCTCCTCGTCGATCCGCATCAGGTTAAGCGCGATCAGCAGGCCCAAGACGCTCATCATCGCCGCTGGAATCCACACTATCAGCCCCCCGATATGCTGGTCCGACACCGCGTCGATCGTCGGAAAGACGCGGCCGCACCAAGCATAAAAAGTGTAGACGTCGCTGTTGGTGAAGGCGATCGCGGCACCCATTGCAATTTGCGGCGGTGCAACCGCGACCGCCATGATGATCCGCGCGGCAAACGAGTTGTGCGCCTCTACCGATCCCCTTGGATCGAGCACCACCGACCAGAACAGCACGCCGTCAACTACCATCGACCAGTTCATCACCGCGTAAAGCCGGGGATCGATCATCGCCACGAAATGGACCGACGGATACAACCACAACGCGATCAACCCGACGAACAGGACGCACGCGGTGTCGGGCCGCTGGAAGAAGCGTAGCGCTGCGTCGAACCAGGGGTGCGCGATCGCCCGTTTCAGCCAGCGCGGCACGCCAGCCGCCAGCACCGGCCACGGCCACGCCGCCGAAACCAGGAACGGTCCCAGATGATGCATCACCACGTGCTGGACCCGATTGAGGAAGAACATGTGCTGCGCGAAATATTCAAAGCGCGTCTGCAGTACCGCCCAGATCAGCACCATTCCGATGACAAACAAGACGATCCGCCAGCGCTGGGTCGTTACGCGGCGCAGGCCCCGAACATAGCTCCAGCCGGTCAGCGCATAGGCGCCGTACCAGAGCCATGAAAAATCCCATGGCGCCCACACGGGCATCCAGGACGCATGATAGCGGCACAGCCACCACAGCAGCAGGCCGCCAGCGGCGATCAGCGCGGCATCGCGCCACCCGCGCGGTGCTTTGACGATGCGAGCCTTGGCCTCGGCGGCGCCCTGGGCGATCATTCCGGTCATTTCCACCGCCCGGCCTACGCTTTCCAGCGCCGACTTCCAAGCGGCAGAGCCGATCAGGACGGCGCCTTTTCGACTTCCACCCTCGCCACCGCCTGCTGATCGTCGCGCAAGCGCAGGTAAAGCTCGGCGCCCGCCGCGGTTGCGGGCACCTCGATGGTAGTCCCTGTAAAGCCGTCGGGCACTGTAATCGGCTTGGCGAAGGCAGCGTCGCCGGCGACCGACTTCGCCAGGAACAGCTTGCCGCCGGCAAGTGTGCAGTGATCTTTCGAGCAGGCCGCGGTCTCTATGTCAGGCAGCCGGACCAGCGTGCCGAGCGGCGTCCAGTCGCCGGCGACCCCGTCCCGCACGACCCGGAATCGCAGCGGTCCGTAAGCGGTCGCGCCGAGCGTTTGCGCTGGCATCAAGCTGACGATGCCGACCCGTTCGCTTTGCAAATCGTAGCCGGCACCTGCGGCCACCTGAGTCGAAGCGCGGCCGTCGACGGTTGCAATTTCGATCTGCTCCTTTCCGGTTAGCGGCGCGTCGGCGCCATCGCGAAATGAGAAGGTCAGCCGGGCATCGGCGGGGATGAACTTGGGGTCCAGCAGCGCCAGCGGCAGCAGCCCATCGCGATGCGGCACCTGAGCACTGAGGGCGATCAGCGCTGCGCTTGGCCGCGGCGGCGCCACGGTCGCCGACAGGTGCTTATGCCGATCGCCCGAGAAAGTGACCTCACCATCGATCTTGCGCCCCGCCGGCAATGCCTCGGCGGTGCGCGCGTCTGTAGCGGCTAATGTCAGCCGATCGCTGTCGCCGACGCGAGTCACGGCGCCCGGCGCAAAGGCTATGCCGCCCAGCGCCAGGCCCGTCACCTGGTCAAGCCTGGTGCCACTCAGCACCCCGGTCGCATCGCCCGCATGAAACTCGAAACCGTCAATCTTGCCGATCTCGGCCACCGCGCGCACCGTCACAGTCTGCGGCTCGTCGCGGCCAACGATGTGGAGAAGCAGAGTCAGAGGACCAGGCTTTGCATCCGTCAGCGGCAATGTCAGCGCGACTTTATCGGCGCCGGAAGCTTTCCATGGAATCGTTTGCAACGAACCGTCGGGCCGCTTCATCTCGACGCCGGTGAGGCACCCCACCGCGCCGCCGCCAATCTGGATCACATCGTCGCGGCCGGTCACCGCGGAGCTGCCATCGGCTACCTGCCACTGGCCCATTTTCGGATTGGACAACGTGAAAGTCGGCCCGTCGAACCTGGCGAAGCCCCAGCTGCCATGGACTTGGCCGCGGATCGTCTTGCCCATTCCGGCGAGCGGCAAGCCCCCTGCGCCAGTGACATAACCGCCTTCCTCAGCATCGGCGTGGAGCGGCACGTCGACCGTGCTGCCGTCGGACCGCGCCACCCGCAGCACGACGTTGCGCGCGTAATTGGTGGCATAAACCAAAGGTGCCCCTTCGATTGGCAGCACCAGCCCCGGCCCGGCGCACAGCGCACCTTCCGGCCCGGCACGGCGCAGCGGCGGCAGCCTGGGCTGCTCGACGGCGGGAAGCGCCGCGACCATCACCGAGGTCGGCTTGCCGAACGACATCGGCGTATTGAGCAGCAATGTCACTCGCCCGTCGTGCACTCGCGACAGCGCTGGAATATATTGCAATTGCGTTGACCGGAACGCGCCGAAAATCTGCACGACATCCCGGATGATGCCAATGTACGGACTGTAATATCCGAAGTTCGCTTGCGGCGTCGCGGCTGCCTGAAAGGCAAGGTCGGTGGGCGTGCCCGTCAGCGTTGCAGCCAGTGCCGAGGTATGCGTGTCGGCAAGCAGCAATGTATCGCGATCCTCCGTCAGGCAGGCTGCCTGCATGTCGGCGGGCTGCTGCAAACATTCCTGCTTGAGCTTGATCGACAGGCTTCGCGTCAGGTCCTTGGAGGCATCGGCGATGCGGGCCGGATCCTCGCTTTCGAGGTGGCGCATTGTGGCGAGGAAGGTGTCGAGCCGGGCGCGGTCGAGCGAGGCTTGGTTGAGCTCCTGCGTCGCTCGGACAAAGGTGCCGGGCTGCTTGCGAACAGCGTCGATTACAGCCCCGACGTCGCCGTGATCGTTCGGCATCACGAACAGCACGAGCTGCCCAGCGCCGGCAGGCACCGTCAGCGACAGGTCGTTGCCGTTCTTCTCCCAGGTCTTGGCATCGAAAAACCACGATTTAGGCGGCTTGTCGGTGGCGCCACGCAAGAATGCAGCGATGAGTCGGTAACGCACCGCCTGGTCCTTTGGCAGCACCAGCTTGATCGATACGCGATCGCCGACGGAAAGATTGGGGACCCAATCGATCGGCAGCGTCAGCCCGTCATGAGTAACCGATACGCTGACCTGGGGCCCTGCCATGTCGAATGGCGCGGCATCGGCATGGGCTGCGGCCGCAATCCCGGTCATCGCCAAGGCCGAGACCGGCAACAGGATGCGTTTCAGGAGCTTCATCATTACGCCTTGCACATGTCCGGAGCACGCCCATGACCGCCGGCCATGTCGAGAATAGGGCAAACGCATGTCAGTTGGATCGGCTGCCGCCCGAATCGGGCCGACCGCGCGGCACGACGCGTCACCGCGGGCAGGGAAAGCGGCTTTCCGCACGAGGTCTCGCCGATTGTCGAGCATCAACAGGGCGCGCTCTTCCAACAGATGAACCGATTACGGTTCACATTCAAAAAAGCGAGGAGTCTATTGGCCGGGCGATGTAGGCAAGGAAAACGCGGTGAACAATCCAGTCCACGCAGCGTCAGCAGTCGGCGGATGGACCGGTTCAAGAGCGCTCGACGAAACGCACGCGCTGCAGACCGGGCTCGAGCTGGCACGGGCGAGCCAATTGACCATGCTCCGGCTTCAGCTCGCCCTCCACGGGTCGAACCGTCGCACGGCAATGCAGGCACTCGATCAACTGCTCGACATCGATGCGGAAATGGCCGACCTCACGGCAGCGCTGAGCGGTGGCCCTGCCTATCGGCCGAGCGACGCGGCTCTTTCCGGGTTTATCGGGCGCCAGAAAGCGGCGATCGCCGCTGAAAAACATGCCCTGACGGGTAGCGAGTGGCCGGATGCTCCAGGGCCGTTCGCTCTTGCCGCGCCTGTGGATGGCGCGAATGTTGGTGATCGCGCCGCGCATCTGCTGCCTTTGCATGATGAAACAGGGAGAGACGATCGATCGGGCAACCGATGGATGCATATACTTGCTGTCGCGCTCGTCGTGATCGGCATCGCGATCGTTTTGGCGGCCTATTTGTCGCCAGCGCTGCCCGTCCTCCTGTCGTTTTCGCATTTTCAGTGACCAACGCTTTTGCAATCCGACTACTCGTAGGTCATCGCGCTTGACGCAGGTCGAGGAACGGCTGACGATGGCCGTCTCTTGTTTGTGGGGCGTAGCGTATGAGTGACGATGATACCGACATTCCAGTGCGGCCCGTCCAGGCCTGGACGGACGGCAGGGGGCACCTTTATCCGACCAAAGAAGCCGCGCTGCTGGTGGAGATCGAGCGCGTTCTTGGACATTTCGGAACCGGCGAAAGCATGGCGCCCGGCATTGCCAGATTGATCGCCTCGAAGCGCGACGAACTGGTCCCGTTGCTCACCGCCTTCGGCTGCGAAACCGTCAAGGCAATAACTCTCGATCTCGTGAGGGAGAGGCGTGCGAACGCCGGTCAAGCCGGACCGGGCGAAAACTAAATCGTCAGAAAAATGGGCTCGATAGAAGGCTCAGCCCTCGTCCCCCATCCTGAGTGCTGCAATGAATGCCTCCTGCGGGATGCTTACGCTGCCGTATTCGCGCATGCGCTTCTTACCTTCTTTTTGCTTTTCCAGGAGCTTGCGCTTCCGTGTCGCGTCGCCGCCATAGCATTTCGCGGTCACGTCCTTGCGCAACGCCGCAATCGTCTCGCGCGCGATTACCTTGCCGCCGATCGCCGCCTGGATCGGGATTTTGAACAGATGCCGCGGAATCAAGTCCTTCAGCCTCTCGCACATTCCCCGCCCGCGCGCCTCGGCGGTCGAGCGGTGAACGATCATGCTTAGCGCGTCTACTGGCTCGCCATTCACCAGGATCGACATCTTGACAAGGTCGCCCCCGCGATAGCCGATCTGATGATAATCGAAGCTTGCATAGCCGCGGCTGATCGACTTGAGGCGATCGTAGAAATCGAACACCACCTCGTTGAGCGGCAGCTCGTAGGTCACTTGCGCGCGCCCGGCGACATAAGTCAGGTTCTTCTGAATGCCGCGCCGGTCCTGGCACAGCTTGAGGATGCTGCCGAGATACTCGTCGGGGCAATAGATCACCGCCTCGATCCACGGCTCCGCGATCGATTCGATCCGGTTGGGATCGGGCATGTCGGCGGGGTTGTGCAACTCGACGTGCCCGGTGCCGTGAGTAAGGTCGATCTGATAAACGACGCTTGGCGCGGTCGTGATGATATCGAGATCATATTCACGCGTCAGCCGCTCCTGGATGATCTCGAGATGGAGCAGCCCCAGGAACCCGCAGCGAAAGCCGAAGCCCAGCGCAGCTGACGTCTCCATCTCGAAGCTGAAGCTCGCGTCGTTCAGCCGCAGCTTGGAGATGCTCTCCCGAAGCTTCTCGAAATCGTTGGCGTCGACCGGGAAAAGCCCGCAGAACACCACCGGCTGCACTTCCTTAAATCCAGGCAGCGGCGCCTCGGTCGGCCGCTTGGCGTCGGTGATCGTGTCGCCGACCGCGGTCTGCGCGACTTCCTTGATTTGCGCGGTGATGAAGCCGATTTCGCCGGCAGAAAGCTCGTTCAGTTGCTCGATCTTGGGCCGGAAGCAGCC
>Ga0164242_10001537_pt1 | contig 27348 bp, 35 predicted proteins | sample OricomgcompostMG_FD_108783 | JGI IMG/M metagenome (GOLD analysis project Ga0164242, IMG submission 108783) | Miracle-Growth compost microbial communities from Emeryville, California, USA - Original compost - Miracle growth compost (MG) ...
ATTGACCTCGCCGCCGCATTTGCGCTATACTCTTTTCTTCGACGGACGCGGGGTGGAGCAGTCTGGCAGCTCGTCGGGCTCATAACCCGAAGGTCGTAGGTTCAAATCCTACCCCCGCAACCAGTGCAGGCAAGGCGCATAGCCGTTTTGCATGTCTACCGTAACTGTCCTGTTCGTCGCGTAGGACATTCACAGGACAATTGCCGCAGATTTTATGCGAACTGTCGCCGCAAAATGAACCCGCCCCGAGCGGGTTTTTTGTTGTCTGTTGATCCACGACACCTTCCGCACGGTCCCTCTTTCGCGCTACGCCGGCCACTCGCACCGGAACGCCAGATGTTAGCGTCGCTGTCTTTCCCGCATGGATTGATCTAGTCTGACGGAATATGTGCGGCCGTCTTCGCGGTCCGCGCCTGCATTTCGGGAGACGGCACGATGACATACGGTCTTGATATGTCGGCGGTGCGCTACGTGACCGACGATTCAGGGAAACGGATCGACGCGGTAATCCCCGTCACAATGTTTTCCGCGCTAACTACATTCTGGATCGAAGCGCGACGAGCGGAGACGGCGCGCATTGAAGCGCGAACGCCAATGCGCGCCTATAGGGGGTCATTGCAGGACCTCCCCAGTCTATCAAACGGTCACGCTCCGGACACGCAAGACAACCGACAGATAACGAGGAACAAAGAGCCTGCCGCGGGGGGCAAATTTGGCCGCCGCTGGGCCGATCTGTTGTCTAACCTTCCTGCCGCATTGGACCAGGGGAACGACGCCAGCGGAGCGCCTGCAACACTGTCCGCCGGCGACCTTTCGCCCGCTACCGAATCCGCACCATCCGTCAACGAACTCACCCCCCGCGGCCAACGTACTCCGCAAGTTTTTTTCGCTCGCCAATTCGAGCAGGCTCCGCCTGTTGAAATCATCGAGGCGGTGCAGCGCGGCGTGTACTTCCTGCGCGCCTGGCGCGATTACCGGAAGCTGACGCGCCCGGACGTGGCTGAGCTGTTCGGCAAGACACCGGATACCATCAACTGGCACGAGAACGGTTATTCACGGCCGAAGCCCGAAACGCTCGTGCGCTTCGCCGAGATTTTCGATTGTCCGCTTGCGCAAATCACGCCGAAGGCCGGAAGCGACACGCGTCCGTGGCTCACCGTTGCCAGCGGCAACGGCGCGACCGCGAAAGCGGAAAAACCGGAACCACGCGCACCGGATGACACCGATTACCCGGACGTGGTGCTCGCACATATCATCGCCGGAAAAACGCCATTGACGGCATGGCGGCTCTACCGGCATTGCACGATTGCACAGCTCGCACAGCAGTACGGCTGCACCGCGAAGGCAATGCAACAGCTAGAGGATTTGCCGACACTGGGCGCCCGCGCGATCACGAAGCTATGTCCAGTCCTGCACTGTACATCGGCACAATTGCTACGCCCCGCGGGTCTGGACATTCCGTCCGCACCGCTTCGCGTGCGCGAGGCGAGCACCGACGCGACACTGAAACGGATACGCAAGCGCTCGGACAGCGAAACGCGTGCGAGTTGACACGCCGACACGCGAACAGACAAGCTGCGCACCGCGCTTTTTTTTTGCGCCTATGGGTATTCCGAACAGAATACCGGGCGTATCGCCAAGAATACTTTGGCCAGTAGTTGGTAACAAACATATAGCCAGTTGATATAGTGCCCGCATCACTAAAGCGGAGCACAACATGCCTACGGGAAACGCACGCAGACGCGATCGGCAACGACCGGCCAATCAGCCGGACAGCATGGACCAGACGCGCCCGCGGGCCAGCGGGCGGACAAAGAAAATCGGGATGACAGTCGATGTTGACTTGCTCGCGCGCATTGATGCTCACGCGCGGCGGCTAGGCATACAGCGCAGCGCGCTTCTGTCCGTCGCCGCAAGCATGTTCATGGATAACCTGCTGGAGAGGCGACGGGAATGAACCAGGTACGGGCAGCGTTCACGATTGACGATGCCCTGCTGGAACGCGTAGCGCAGTACGCGTGCCGCAGGGGTTTGACGCCCGATGAAGTTTTCAGGAAAAGCGCCGCAACGTTGATACAGTTCATCGAACCGAATGCGTCGCTTTTGCCAGTTGAACTTGAAATGTGCGCACTCTGCGAGGCGGAGGGTTACACCGATTACCGCGTATTTGCGAGGGGGCGCGATGCGTGTATTGCGCCGTTCGCCTTTTCGGTGGCGAAAGTCGCGGACATGACACGCGACGGCTACGGCTACGGCGCACGATGGTGTTATGCGACGATCGGGGCCGCGCGCGCTGCACTTGCGGCATGGGATGGTGCGACGGACAGCGAGCCGCAGGGCTGGCACCGCCATCCGGCGACAGGCCGGCGGCGGCCGGATGGCGACCCGGCGCGCGAACACATCGGGTTATGAGCGCGTGTCGTGAACGCCGCGTCGCACAGTCAGCGACGCACGCCCGCAACGTCGAGGCAAACGGCGGCCCCGGCACCAGGGGCCACTATCAACCGGCGCGGCCGTCCGAATGGACATGCCGCGCCGTTGGCTGGTTCACTTGAGGCGCAGTTATGGTCACTGCGCCCTAAGGGATTCATGCTGATTCCCGATGGACCGGCGGGGCGTCGCGCCAGCACCCGTGCAATCGCGATGATTGCCGGGCGCGATTCGACGCGCGCGTATAAAACAGAGCTTTGGTTCGCCATCCATCATGCGGGCATCGGGGAAGTAATGCGCATGTTGCGGATCGAGCGCACGGCGTAGCGTTCAGGGATCACGCTCCCCGCGCGGGGTAACGGGCAATTGGCGGCCCAACAGCAATCCGCCGAGTGCAAGGCACCAGGCTGCGGTGATGAGTGGCTCACCCGGCCATATCGCGCTGTAGTGCAACCAGATAAGCCCTACCAGATTCCATAACGTGCCCGCCAGGATCACACCAAACACCGCACGCCAGAACAGCGGCTGTTTCGGTAGCACGATCATCCACGCGGACGCGACGGCGAGCGCGACTTGCAGCAACGCATAAACGGCAATCATCATTTTCCCGGCTCCCCGTTTGACGCGGCCGGTTTGCTTTGCGCCTCCTTGCTATCCACCGTCGCGCGATGGGCGAAGCGGTCAGCCAGTCTGTCCGCGAACCGGTCGGCCACGTTGTCGCCACGCCGCTGTACGAGATGGACTACGACTTCCATGACGAGCGGGCCAATTGCGCCGACCGCGAATGCGGTTGCACGCTGCATTTCGAGCGTTTCCGTTGCTAGCCAGTGCAGATCAATGGCGGGCGCAACGAATAGCGCCATCAACGCGCCGGTTGCAACATGGGCGACCTTCGCGACGGTCTCCCGTGGTGTCACGACGACAATACGAACCAGCGCGCCTGCGATGCCGGCTGCAAATATCCATACCGGCTCGCGATACACGGGCACCGGGACGTCAAGGATATGAATGTCCATCACGCAATCGCAAAGGCGGTTTTCGCAGCGGCCCAATAGGTCACGCGCTTTTCGTGCTGGTCCATCGCCGGCCCGTTGATGATGCGCGTCACCTGCGCGAAGTCGCCTTTGTCAGCGGCTTCGTTGCAACCATTCGCGAACCAGAACCACGCCGCCGAGCGGGCCGCGAGCGTGTCATCGGTCGCGAGCTTGTCAGGATTCTCCAACAGGTCTACGCCGAGCGCCCGCCCACAAGCGCGGTAGTTGTCGCGGAACGTGATCTGTTTCAGCCCACGGCCCCGATAGCGCCATCCATCGCCGCTTGCCGCGTCGCCGTTACCGTAGCGGTTCCCATAAGCGAGGTTCGCGATTTGCCGTTGCCGGTCGATCGGCACGGCGGTTTCGTTCGGATGCCTGCCAAGTTGTGCGCGCATGGCGGCGGGAACGCGCGAAAAAATCGCCAGTGCTTCGGGCCGGTAGTTGAATGATTCCGTCAGCTGCGTGAGCCCTCCCGATTCATGCCGAATCTGCGCAAGGAACGCCGCACGACGCGCAGGAGTGCTGATTCCGAACTCGCCCATTGCAGCCGATACCGGTCCATGCCAGCGGTCAGCAAGTGAATCTGAAAGCGATAGCGCCTTCTGAAAAGTGTTCCTGTCCATAGCGCACACCCCAAAAAAAATCCGCCCGAATGGGCGGCCCACATAAAGCCGTTGCAACGAAACCAGCTGTACTCACGGACGATCAGCAGACCGTCACCATTGGCGGCAGTGCAGATCGTTCGTTCCCCTCTCCAGCCCATCAGGAAATCTTGACGAAACTGAGATTGCCGCTCGGAATCAATACACGGCTGTTAGTGCCGATAATCTTCGTTAAACCGGCCCACACGGGATTGGCCGGTGTAACGCCAGTGAGCACGCCCGCGAGGGTCCAGCTGCCCGCCGCGTCCGTGCCTGGGCCAGAAAAACCCATAGATCCCAATTCCGGACTCGCCGGATAAGCCTGCAAGGCGTGCGGAATCGATCCCGGAAACGGGTAGTTCATACCTACTGCGTAGATCGCCTGAACCGGGAAGACGTAGATATCCGTGTACGCGGCGGTGAGCGCCATCGTGCCTGTCACAAGGTAGTCACCTGCCGGAAGATTCGCGGAGCCGTCGACATTCGTCGTTACGACCAGGCCGTTCGCAGAGGCCAGCCCCAGGTTAATCTGGAGCCAGGTGCCCTGATCAATGCAAGTGGAATCCTGGATATAAGGAATGGTCAGGTGCGGCAGTCCACCGATCGCGGGCCTGTCCAGCAGGTCGTTATAGCTGCCAGTCTTTGCCACCTCCGCGAGGCCCGTGACATTTGCGGCGGTAAGCTGCGGTGACTCCACGATCCAGTTCGATCCATCCGAAACGAGATGGGTAACACCGAGCACAGCCGCCACGGAGTAAGTCGTCGCTGTATTCGATGCAACGCCCGCACTGTTGATGTAGGTGCCCGGCGGGGCCGCGACGGTCTGCGTATAGCCGGTTGTGTTAAGCAAGCCGATGCGGACTCCCGCGCGATCGACGGGTATAGGTAGCGTCGTCGTATGTGCCGTGCCGGAGATAGCGACAAGCGCACCGTAAGACGAAGCGCCGAGGGTGAGCGTGCCGGGCGACGCAATGGTGCCGTTGTAATTGCCTAGCGCACGTTGCACGAACGCCGTTGTCGCGAGATCCAGTCCGCTCGAAAACTGCGCGGCTGTTCGCGCGTGCGTGTACGAGTATTGTAGTAACGCCGTTCCGGCTGTCATATCCCAGTACACGTTGCCGACCCATACGAACACCGCCCAGTCACCGCCCTGCAGCGTGATCGATGCACGATGGGCGCCGCCACCGCGCAGGATGTTGCCGCCCTGTGCCTCGAACGTCACGCCACCGGCATTGGAGTTGTAGATCCAGTACGCCGAACATGCCGGCACCTCACCGGACGCGAGTTCGGGGAAATATAGCGTGCAGGCCGTCGTACCCTGCGTATTGATGAGACCTTCGAGCCATGCCGGCGACAGTACCGGGTCAGTCAGCGCATCTGTGTCGAGCAACGCACGCCGATTGAGGAAGCTGCCTGGCTTGGGCTTGTTGAGGACTTCCGCGACGCCGCCAGTTGCAAGCCAGTCGGAATTGACCTGTGCAGCGGGAATAACCGGCTTGTTGTCGAGATCGTTGTATTCGCCGGTCGTCGCGACCGCGGCAAGCTGGGCGATTGCATCGCTCACCGCAGACGCGATCGTGTTGACAAGCCCGGTTGCAAGTTGATCGACCTGCGTATAGTCGGGCACGCCGCCAAGCGCGACGACCGCGTTACGCATTTCCTCCGTTATCAGGTGATACCACCACGCTCCGGGCACGGTGCCGTCGATGCCAACGGACGGCTTGCCGTTTGCCGGATAGCCGCCCACATTCGAATCGGGCGCAACGGGCGAACTTGTTACTCCACCTGATTGCCAGTAGCGATCCATGATGGCAGTCTCAGTCGATCGCAACGATGTTCGAAGGGAACGGAATCGAGCCGCTACCGCTGCTTAGCGCAAGCAGTGTCTGGTTGCAGCCCGATACGTAACGTTGCGCTGCGCGTGCAAACGCCATGAAGGTGAGCGTGTCCGGGAACGTATGCAACGAACCGCCAGCATCCGGCCACGGCAAGACGGATTCGCCGGGCGCGAATTCATCGTGGGTCGCGATGAACTGCGATTCGTGGTTAATTGCAGCCATGCTGTCGGGCGATACGCTGTAGGTCGCATCGAGTTCGGGCGTCGCCGCGCACGTAACGATAAGTCCGGCCGCAATCGCGGCGGCGTACTGTTCGTTCGCCGTCGGCGGCGGCGGCGGATCGTAGGGGCCGATCTCACCCCATTGTCCGGCAACCAGTTCAGCGTAAATTTCGCGCCCATGCTGGGCCGTATCCGATGCTATCGCACCGAATGGCACGTAGTCGGAAAAGCCGGCGAATTTCACTTCGCACAGGATGACCGATTGATCGATGGCACCCCACACCGGGTTTCGAACGTCGGTGTGTTCCATCACGCGATCCTCACGACCAGCGAGAACGTATCGCTACCAGACGAGAACTGGCCGCAGCTTAGCCAGGTGCCGGGTTGCGTCGGGCCGTTATAGCGGACCTGCGGATTCGCGATCATCTGACCAGCCGTCAGAGAATTGCTGACGATGATGAAATTTCCGAGACCACCAAGGGCCATCGGTTGCAGATTGTTCGGTGTCCATGCATTGCCGGTCGAACCGGCCACACTGTTGATCTGCCCTTGAAGATTGGCAATATTCGCCTGCAATTCCGGCTCGAAAACGATGTTGCCTTCGTCCGTCTGGTCGATGGTTACGCCAACGCCTGACGCATCGGACCGCCAGCCGATGTACACCTTGTTTACGGCCTGATTGTTGCCGCCTCCCTGCTGGACAGGCGTAAAGCCGAGTGGTGCCTGTATCGCGGGCTTGTTGGTGAGGTCGTTATAGTTGCCTGTGGTCGCCACCGGGGCGAGCTGCGCAGACGCATTCGCGACCGCGGCTGCGACGTTGGCTATGATCGCGTTGGCGAGTTGATCCACCTGTTTGAAATCCGGCACGCCGCCGAGCTTGATGACGGCATTGCGGATTTCTTCGGTGACCTGGTGATACCACCACGCACCGGGCGTCGAAGCCGCGATGGCTGCAGGCAAATAGCCGTCAGTCGGATAAGTGCCTTCCGTGGATGCGGGCGTGGGCGGCGGATCGTCCGCGCCAGCGTTTTCCCAATAGCGATCCATGATGAAGCGCGCTCAATCCGCGGAACTGTAGTTAAAGACGATCACGGTATGTGCGGGTGCGTAGCGGCGCAGCAGACAGGCCAGCGCCGTTTCGTTCGGCGTTGCGATATACGACGAGAGCGGATCGTGTACCGGGTCGTCCACGTGGTGCCAGTGCGGCGGCGGCACGCCGAGAACATTCACTGACCATGTAAACGGCCAGTCTTCCCCGTAGATCGGAGCCGTTACCGGACGCGTCACCGTGTGCTGGTAATACTCGTCAATGGTGATGGTGTAGCCGAGCGAGGCCGCAAGTGCCACGAAGTACGGTATGGATTGCCCGCCCGTGCTAATGAACTTCGCGACAATCTGCTGGCGGTTTTCAATGTCGTTTGAAAATGGCCCGAAACACGGATCGGGTAGCCCCAGCGTCTGGTTCCATTCGTAGAGGAATTCCGTGGCGGATGCGGGAAACGCAGCAGCAATCAGCGTCAGTGCCGCACTGTCGATGTTTTCGGCCGTCACGCCGAGCGCATTGAGCACCGCCGCCTGCGTGCCGTCGTCTTCGCGTAGCCAGACACGCCCGCGCGGCAGAAGCTTGCGCAGCACGCCCGCATAGTCTTCGCCGGTGTTGCGCGCCGGCACGATCACGGGCGCGGGTACGTGCTGCGTAGCCATGCACGCTAACTCCACGTCACCGTGCCGAGCACGGGTAACGCACCGGCCGGAAGCGGAATATCGTCGGTCGGCGAGAGAATCAGAAAGTCATTCACGCCCGGCACCGTCGACACCGCGGCCCACAGGTGCGCGAGGATAACATCGCCGCCCGGCTGTCCATCGGCCGCGAGTTGTGCCGTGAGCGCAGCCCTTACGGCATCCTGATTCTGCACGTCGATTCCGCGAATGCTGATATCGAGCGCCGACGCGAGGGGCGAAACGACATAAAGCAGCGCCGTGACCGGCCGTAATGGATAGATGGCGTTCGCCACGGCGAGCTGGTCGCCGCTTGCTGTCGGCCCGCGCGATTCGTCGGCCGCGCATCCGTCGGTGCCCTGCGGAAATCCGTTATGCGCGACGTTCGCGCCGTCGAGCATGACATAAACAATCACGGTGCCCGGCCCGTAACCACTGCCAACACACCATGCGCGCGTGACGCCCGGCACCGCCAGCGCCCATGCGATATAGTCGGCCGCCGAGCCGCCCTGCGGCGGGTTCTGATAGATATAGATAACGCGGGCGCGATAATCGTCGTTGCCTTCGATGTCCGCGCCGCCTGTGAATGGGGTAACGGCGGTTCCCGTTGAATCGATACCGGCCACCGCATTAGCGAGGGTAAATTGCGTGCCGGCTGGACAGTCGCCTTTCGCACCGCTCAAGCCCTGCGGATCGGCGACGGCGGCCACCGTTACCGTCACAGCGCCGCCGCTAACTTCGGCCGCAGCGGTCGCCGAGTAGCCAACGCCGTCGCTACGCGTGATGCCCGCGCCGGCCAAAATCAGTTTGCCGTCTGCGCCGCCAAACGTGATGAGACCCGACGCCTGCGCGCACGGCTTGCGCGTGACACCCTTGAGCGCGCCCCAGGCTTCGAGGTATTCATCGGTCGCTGTGAACGGCGTGCATTGCAGCGCAATCCAGTCGTGATAGCCGTACAGCATGCACGCGAGCGCGGCGTCGATATCCGCAATCACGCGCAGATTCGAGAACCGCAACAGCGCATCCGCATCAGGCAGGCGCGCGTTTAACTGCTGCGCGCAGGCATTGCGTAGCTGGGTAAGCGTTGGACGCAGATACGGCATGGCAAAAAAGACGCGCGGGGAACGCGCGGACTGGTTCAGCGCGACCAGACCCGTTCGAATTTCATCGCGACGGGCGTGCTGTTCGAGCGGTTCGCAATCACGATCAGGTCAAGACGGTTCGGCGCAATCCATTGCGCGCTGATATCGAACGAAGACACCACGCCGTCTTCAATCATCCATTGCAGTGATTCGGCGGCGTAGTCGTGCGCACGTTGCGGCACGTCCTGCGGACCCTTGACGCGATCGAGCAGCCACAGGCGCGAGCCGATGCGATGTTTCGTGTCCTGCGGATCGTCGCCCCACCAGCCGCGCCGGTCGCCGTCCGGCGTTGGATCGGACGGCAACGCGAGACGATCGGTAAAGAGCGAAATGAGTACGGCGGTTTGCAGATCGTCGCCGGATTTGAGCGACGGACCGGACATGACCCAATCGCCGAGCATGCGCGCCGGCTCCCAGACGGTCGTAATGTCGGCCACGATGGCAACTCATAGCTGGGGCGTGGGCGTGTTGCTGTTCGCTGTTCCCGAACCGCCTTCGATATTCGGCACCGTGTGGCGGTGCTCGTTGTAGGTCTGACGCATGCCCGCCATGTTGCTTGTATTCGTCGGTGCGTTATCGAGGATATCGGCTCCTGCGTGTATGTAGCCGTCGCACTCGATATTGCCGGTTACATGCGTGAGCGGAGAATCGGCCGTGATTTCAGGGGTATTCGTGATTTTCAACGGCAGCCCGCCACCATTGACGACGATTCCCGTCGCGGAGAGGTACACCGATTGACCCCGGTTGTCGCTCACGCATACTTCGCCCGTCGCGAGGTTGCGCACGCGGTATGTCTGGTGCCCGCACGCGATGACGACGCCGTTTGTGCGGTTGCCCGCGAGGAACACGGCCACCGCATCCGCGCCATCGGGCGGATTGGACTGAAACCCGTATTCACACAGGCGCGGTGTCGAATCGCGTGTTTCACTTTGCGATAGCTGCATCTGCACAAGCTGGACCGGGCCGCTATCGTCAATGCGCGTCAGCCGACCGCGTCCGAGCGAACGAATGATGTTCCAGAAAAGCGATTGCATGTCAGACCATGCCGAGCGCGGCGGCGGCATCCTGCGGCAACGGCATGTAGAGGATTGGTTCCGGCTGGAATGCCTGCGGCGGCATGAGCGTGACATCGCAACCGGTGCCGTTCATGTCGCGTCGATACGTGATTTCGCCGATGGTGAATTTCTGGCCGTCGATCAATTTCAGTTGCGGCAGCGACAGCGCTGCAAGCGTGTTCGGCCGGTAGAGTGCGCCGGCGCTGTCGCGCCACGTCGAAGCCGTCACCGTTACGAGGTTGCCGCGCCCGATGCGCCGGTTACATTCCCACAGCGCGTGGGCACTGGACACCACGTCGCCCGCGTCGCCGGTTTCGGCGATGAACGCTTTCGGCCGGTAACGCGGCATCGTCGCATCGTTGACCGTGTATTCGGCCAACGGCTGCAATCCAAGGTCATTCATGATGCCGGTTCCTACCGGGTACACGCGGTACACGCTGAAACGCTGCGAGATATCGCGCACGTAGCCGGCGCGTTCGACGTTCACGCCGAGCGCGAAACCGCCGGCGGCTTCGTCAGTCGACACGGGACCGATGACCAGATCGCCGTACTCGTTTTCGTAGCACAGCAATTGCGCTACCTTGCAGAGGCGCTCAATGACTGAATAAGGCGTTTCGCCGACGTTCAGGCATACCTGCGGATGAATAATTCCCTGGGACGCGGGCCGCACGCTGATTCCGAACGGCTCGCACAGCATGGCAGCGATTTCCGCCGTGCTGACGTTCTGGAACTGGAACGAGTCGAAGACCGCCGAACAATCGACGAGGTCTTCGCACTTGCCGCGCCCCGCAACGGATAGCGCGTGAGTGTGCGCGTCGATCTGTTCGCTGACGCGATCCACGTAGCCGGTGATTACGGTGTCGCCACCGATCGCCAGCACACATGGATCGCCTTCCATGACGAGCACGTCGGCCGTATGTGGATAACGTTCCGTCAGTCCGATATCGAAATCGGCCGGTATGCGTTCCACACCGCGCGTGACGCGTATGGTCGTCCAGCCGGCGATTGCCGTACCATTGACGAGCAACGTCACGTCGTTATCCATTTCTAACCGTCAACCGACGTTTGCACGAAAGAGCAGACGTTGCTAGTGCATTCAACCGGGGGAACTACGTATGCCTGTCTGGCAGTTGATAGCGTCAATCGCCGCGACGCTCCTTACATTGTTCGGCGTTCCGAAGCTGTATTTCGAAACGTCACTGGCATCTAAAAGCCGGATGCGTGAGGAATACCGGTTTATCAGGGAGATAATTGGCGAGCTTTTCGCTGTGTCTCCAATGCATCCGTTTCTGCGAGAGAGAGCCTGTCAGGCGCTTACCGGCGACAGGAATACGAACCCAAAGAACGTCGAATATCTGCTTTTGCGTCCTGACGCAGACATGCTTCTCAGGCGGTATTCCAACGGAAAGCGATATCTCGAATCTGTCATCGTCAACGGCGTGACGGTTGGCCTTATATTTCGTGGATTGTATGCGAGAAACTCCGTGAGGGCGACCATCAAACTATGGTATGTGCTGCTCTATTCCATACCGATATTCAGCCTGCCTTTCATTGCCAAAGTTGTGAGTACAATACCCCATCTACACGCACCCCTGCTTTTCGGACTGGTTTGGTACCTGGCGGCCGTATGTTTGAGCTTCGCAATACTACATCGCGCATCGAAGATCGTGGACGCCGAAAGGCTTGTCTCGCTTCTTCAACGGGATACGGTTGTGCGCGAACCGGCGACGGCGGAATCAGCCTGACGGCACACGGAACGCGACGGGCGCGAAACAGGGATTAACGGGGTTAATCTGGTCCAGCAGCGCGCCGTAGCGCGATACGTCCTGGTAGAGCCGTTGCGCAACTACGATGACCGGTAGCGGTGCGCCCATCGCGACATCGCGCATGGTCGCGAGCGTTTCGCCGCGTGTCGCGAGGTCATGCACAACGGCGGTTTCCAGCGCGCCGAGCGCGCTAAACGTGGCGTCGTCGCCCGCATCGGCCGCAATCACGATTTCCGAATCGAGCGCATCACGCACGGACGCGCGTAGCTGCTGCGCGTCGTCGTATGACGCCAGCGCATATCCGGTCGTGGTGTCTGCGAGTGCGATCACGGCCGAGCGCCGCAACAGCGCGGTTACGCCGGCATTGGCGGCCGATAACGCGTCGTTCGCGCGCACCTGTGCGGGTGCGGTCGCGCGCAGGGTTGCGAGCGACCGCACCGCCTGGTGCGGGTCCGGGTTCGCGGTCTGCACGGCCCTTACGAGCGCACGCGCCGATGACGCCATGCCGGGATAGTCGGCGATGGCCGCAGCGGCAACTAACGCCTTACCGCTTTTTGAGACCGTCTCGCGCGCCTGTGCGCCAGCGCCGGCCAGTTGCGTGATCGTGGCCGAGGCATTGCGCACGCTGGCTGTGAACTGCCCGACAAACCGCCCGTATTCGCCCCTCAGCGTCGCGACCATCGCAACCAGCGTCGTCGCGCGCTGTGTGATGTTCTGCGCGTCCACCAAGAACGCCTGCGCGGTGCGCTGTAGTTCGCCGATCAGCGGCGGCGTGGTCAGCAGCGACGACAGATCGTTGACGAAATCCTGCGCGGCGGCGGCGAACGCCGCGACCGCCGACAGCCGGGTTTGCGCCTGCGTGGCGATCGAGAGCGCCGGAAATTGAGGCGTGCCCGCTTCGATGAACGTAAAGCGGAGTTCAAAACTACGCCCGCGCGCCGACGATTCCTCGCACTCGAATTCGAGCAATGAAACGTTGAGCCGGCCAAGCGACGGATGCACCAATTCTCCGTCGCCCCGGTCCGGTGTTTCACATGCCGCGATCAGCGTGGCGCGCTGGGCGAGCACGTCACCGCTGCCGTAGGCGGCGTCCTGCAACACGAACCCGGTTAGCGATATCCGCCGCCCGGCGCGTCCCAAGTCTTCTACCCATACATCATCACGATATGGGTATTCATGCAGTGCAACGCGTCGGCCGATTTTCAGCGTGCCGCCACGTACCGCGAACGGTACGCCGCGCCATGATGCCGTCTGTAGTGCCGAAAAAAACGGCCGGTTGATCGCGCTCACGAGAACTATGAATTCGCCCGTCTAGCAGATGGCGAAATGTCAAAATCGAATTTTCGGGCCATCGAAATCGCCGAGGACCAGTGAACAAAAACAGGGAAGACGAAACAATGCCCAGCGTGGGGAGCGCGCTTCTGCTGGCTATGGTGGAAGGCTTCGAGTTTCGCGTGTACGGCCCGCTTCTCTTAGCTCTGTTAGAAGGCTTGGGGTTTCTTCTTGTCGGCTGGTTGCCCGCCCCCTATGCGAGCCTCGGAACAATGATTACGGCGCTAATCGCCATCGCCGTGATATCGGCTTTTGGCCTGCTGTGGGCATTGGTCCTTTTGTGGGATCAACGAAAATCCGGGGCTTACCGGCTCGGCTGGATAGTAGTTGGCACAATCATTCACGCCGTCGTTAGCCTGTACGTCTTTTCCATGTTCAGCGCTTAGTCGCCTACCCGAATTCAGCCACCATCGGATGAGCCACATGCAAACCGTTCGGCGTTTCAGTGCGAACGCTGGTGCGTCCGTCACGCTCGACATGGACCTGCGTATTGACATTCACGACCGGCGGTGCGGTCGCCGCCATCCGGGGCGGCGGCACGTTCAGCGGCGGTAGTGCCTGGCCCGAATTCATCGCGTCGAGCCCCATTGCTGCAAGCACTTTTGGCCCATAAGCTCGGGTTTCGACCGGTGCGTTCCCCATGCCCTTACGATCAAGATTGCCTTCGCCCCAGTTATACGCGGCAAGCGCCGCCGGCAGATTGCCCCGGTAGCGGTTGAGCAGCCCGGATAGTTTCTTTGCCGCAGCGTTCGCCGATTCCGCGGGATCAAGCGGATTAATGCCGTATTCGCGCGCCGTCGCGGGCATGAACTGGAACAGCCCTTTTGCACCGGCCGGACTGGCGGCGTTAGGATTGCCGCGCGACTCGACGTGCGCCACCGCCGCGAGTAGTCCAGGCGGCAGTCCGTAACGCTTTTCCAGCCCGGCGAAATCGAGGTTTTGCGCCCACCGCGCGACGCCTGCCGGTGCGCCGCCGATCGCATTATCGGGCGGCGTGCCGTTCGCCGGGAAGTTGGGCGAACCGGGCCAGACGCCACCGGTTGCCGCTTCGGCCGCGCGGATACGGGCCAGTTTTTTCGTTTCGCCCTTGTTAAGCCCTTCGCTATGCAAGCCGAGGTATGCGCCGACGGTCAGCGGATTGACGAAGCGCAGCAGCCCGCCCGCGAAGCGTGCGAACAGACCACGACCGGCCGCCACCGCGCCAGCACCGGCGACACCGGCCGCCGCGGCACCGGCAGCGGCCGTACCGGCTGCGCCCGCCGCCGCGGCGGTTCCGGCCGCCGTCGCCGCCGCGCCGCCCGCGCCCATCATTGCGCTGGCGAGTCCGCCGAGGCGCAACACGAGACCCGCGATACTCGCGACCGCCGAGGCGATCGACGTAACGAAGCCGCCCGCCATGTACAGACCGACCGCCATGGCGACGGTCTTAAAACCGCCCAGGTGCTGTACGGCCTTGAGAAGCCACGCCACCAGGCTGCCTATGGATTCGACCGTTTGCGCAACGTCATCGGGGAACGAATCCCAGTTGACCCCTGCGAAGAGGCGTTCAAACGCATTCGCGATGCGCTCGACCAGCGCGGCGACGCGCTGCGATATCAGTTCGCGATTCCGCGCGACCCAGCTCGCCATGCTCGCGATCATCGGGCCGAGCACTGGCGCTAGCCTGTCGGCAATCGAGGCTTTCAGCCCTTCGACCGCCTGGCCCATCTGCGAAACGGATAGCGAAAACGCCTGCGCGCGGGCCGCCATCTGAGGCGTAAAGTCACCGCGCAGCCGCCGTGCCTCCGCTTCGTATAGCTGCATGCCGCGTCGGCGCTGCGCAAGCATCGGCAATAGCTGTTCAACGCCCAGCGACCGGGCGAGATTGCGTGCGGCGGCCGGGTCACGCTTCTGGATACGCTGAATCCGGTCGGCGAGGTCATACATTGCCGCTTGCGTATCGACTGCGCCGGTACGTGTCCTGCGTAACGTGATGCCGAGCGCGTGGAGTGTCGCGAAAGCGGCCTGATTGCGGCCCCAGCGGGCATCCTGCAACGTGTCCTGCAACGCCTGGAATCCCGCCGTCATGCCTTGCGCGGACACGCCCGCAAGCGCCGCCGCGCCGCGCATCTGCGTTAGCTGGTTCGCGGTGATGCCGAGCAGGCGCGCGGTGCGATCGGTTTCCGCGCCAAAGCGTTCCCATTGGGTCACCATCTGCGTAAGGCCCGCGATGGTGCCACCGCCCACGATCGCGAGCAGCGGCGCAGCGATTCGCGTCACGCTGTGCGCCGCACGGCCCGCATGGGTTGCGACGTTTGACAGGTCTTTCGATACCCGCGTTAGCCCCGTGGCATCCGATAGCGCACGCGCGCTTTTCGCGAGGGTTTTATAAGGCGCGCTCATACGCTCAATTGAGCGGTTGACCCGCTCAATCGTCGCCGTCGCCTTATCGACCGCCGATATCGTATAGGTGATGGTTTTCGGGGCCATCATCTATCCCTGGACGGCTGCATGTTTGCCGCGATGCGCCGGGCCTGGGCGGCCCATTGCGCCAACTCCGTCCACGTCAGCGCGCCCGCGTCGCGCGGTCCCCAATGGAAGAACCAGGTAACGTCCGCGATTACATCGTGCAGGTTCGGCGGGACTACTCGAAAAAACCGGAAAGGTACTTGTTGCAGGCGTTGAAATCGCGCGCGCCCATCCTGCCGACCGTCGCGATTTCCACGTGCGCCATCGAGGCAATGAGGTTTTTCATTGCGCGCACCGCGCCGAACTTCTGTGCGTCATCGTTCACCTTCGCAATTTCATCGACGGTCGGCTCACGCAGCGTGATTTCGGTTAGCCCATCAACCGGTGCGAGCAACGTAACGGTTTCGTCCATGATGTTCTCCCGTTACTGTTCCGTTACCGAGCCGCTGAACCCTTCGAACTTCGCTTCGAAGGTTGCGTCTGGCGTTTTGACTTCCTGCGCTTCGGTCGTCCACATGTTGCGGCCGATAACGGTCTTGCCGTTCGCCAGTTCGAGCGTTACGGTTACGTTGGTCATCGCGTTGAAGTCGGCGACCGTGAGCGTTCCGGCATCGCGGAACGAACCGGAAATAAACGGCGCGCGCGGTTTCTCGCTGTAGCCATGCACGCGGTCCTGGCCGACGAGTGATTCGCGCTCCACGTCGCCCGGCGAGTAGGCGAGTTCGCCCGCGAGCATGTAGTTCTGGCCGTCGACGGAGATATACGCAATGCCGGCAAGGCGGTTTGTGGTGTCAGGCATGGCAACCCCCGATCAGGCAACGAGCCGGAATTGCGCGAGTAGCGCAAAGATTCGGAGCTGGGCGATCAGCACGCCAGGCCAGAGCACGTCAACGCGGTTCGGATTGTCTGCGTTGCGCACCACGATCAGCGCCTTGGCAAAAACGTCGCTATTCTGGACAAGCCCCGCGGCTTCGTCCTGCTGGTAAGCCGCGATCAGGTCAGCGCGAATCACATTGGGCGTCACGATATTGGCGCCCGACGAAAAGCGCGTTCCGTCGTCGGCGAGCTTCACGCGGGCGTATTTGCTGGTGACGACGACCCGCAGGTGCCGTAACACAGTCGCGAGCGTAAAGAGGGTTTCCGCTTCGAGATAACTGTCGTCAGGCTGGCCCCATGCGTTGCGCTGATAGGTCGAAATCAGGTTTTCGATGGATACCGTGCCGTCATCGGCAACGGTGAAAGTCGAAATCCCGTCGTATAGCAGCGCGTTACGGTCGGACAGCACAAAGCGCGATTGCACCGGCGGCGCGAGCACGCCACGCAAGGGCAAGGTCTGTAGCGGGGTTGCCGGATCAGCGCGCAAACTGACTGCCGATGCACCGGCCAGCGATGCCGCCCACAGCCACGCGGGCGTAGGCGAATCGTTGAAGCCCATCATTGACGCGTGCTGGTCATTGCGCGCGGTGCGGATGGCGACGAGCCCGCCAAGCGTGCCGCGTGCGGCCGTGAATGCGTGGCCGTACAGCATCTGTTGCCATGACCACCGGCCGTTGATGTCATCGAGAAAATCCCGGGTCGCGTCGAGCGATGCCGGATCGGTGTACGGGCAGACGATGAAATCGAAAGGCATATCGCAGAGCGCATCGAAAGCGGCGGCCAGATCGGGTGCGGTTGCGCCGCCCGCCATCGGCGTAATCGTGTACGCCATGCCCTGGGGCGCGACCTCACCGCCGGGCGTGCCGCGATAGTTCACCCGCAGGTCGATTTCATTGCCGCACGGCCCCTTGTTGCGTGCCGTAAAGCTCACCGTGCCGCCACTCGCGCTGACCGTTACCGGCATGCCGGGTTGTGCCTGGATCGTCGCGACGAGCGCCGCAGCGATGTTGTTGGCGGTCTGCGTGGGCTGCACCGGCTGCGCGATCCGCATGCCGGCGACATATACGGAAAACGTGCCCGCTGCGCTCGGCGCGGCGGTGATTTCGAGCGTGCCCGTGGCCGCTGTTGCGCCCGGCGCATCCGCGAGCGGCAAATACCACACTTCGCCAAATGAATCGTTCGCGCGGTACGCGGACAGCATTAGCGCGAGCATGGAGCCATCGCCGCCCGCGGTGATCGCATCGCCGCTGCCTTGGCTGATTGCGGGAATGTTCGGCGGCGCGGTGCCCGACGCGGTTATCTGGCCGAGGATCAGCGCGCGTTGCGTCGTCTGCGCGGTGTTCGCATAACTGTTGTCGACTTCGGCATAGAACAGCGGGACACGGATACTCGCGGGGATTTGATGAAACGGGATCATGGTTTCGCCCCCGTATCGTTCGCGGCGTCAGCGGTCGTCGTGCGTCGGGCGGGCGTCGTGCGCGCGGACACGTCCCGCGCGGGCGTGGCGGTATCCGATACGGATGGCGGTGAAGCGTCGAGGGCTACGTCACCGTCACGCAGGCGACGCCGCCAGAATGGCGAATCCGGTACGCTGCGCGCGGCGGTAATGAGGTCGTGCAGATCCGGATCGCGCACGACACGGCCCGCAACCGGGCGGATGCATAGCGTTTGCATGGCGGGTTCCTTCGCGGCGCTAGTTGCCGGCGAGGTCTTGCGGCGGGATATCGAGCGTTCCCTCGTCGCGTCCGTCCGGGCCACACGTGCGCGGTGCGGGCGTGACGGATGCGGGAAAGGCCGGGTCGGGATAGGTGCCGGAGGGATCGGCGGGCGCGATCAGGTCAGCGTGAATGCCGATGCGTTCGAGCGGCACGGCGACGGGTTGCAGCGCAGGTGGCGTGTCGGCGAACGGATTAAACGCAATGAAATATTCGAGTTCCAGCGACATACGCAGATCGGCGATATGAACGCGACCGGTCGCGTCGAATTCCATCGTCGTGTCGATCGTTCGTACCTGCTGGATTTGTTTCAGCAGCGCTGTACAGGTCAGTAACGCACATTCCATTTCATCGCAAAGCCGCTCACATGCCTCGCGCGCCGCGACCGCGTTGTCCTTCTCGATGCGCGCGTTAATGTCGAGCGTTGCTGTCGCGGTAAATGCGGGCGGTTCCTGGCCGATGGATTCCTTGTGGTCCGCGAGGCAGTCAACGAGCACACACGGGTAGCACCGCACCGTAGGCCAGTCGCGCGGGGTATAGACCCGTTCCTCCGCGATCGTCTGCGCGCGGCGTAATACATCGGCCGCGATATCGCGTAGCAATGAACGGTGCAGCATGGCAGCGACGGTGCATCAATCGCCCGTACCGATCCAGTTAAGCATGAGCTTTGCCGCGCCGTGACCATCGAGGCGCACTTCCTGCACGGCGTACACGTTGCCGGTGCGATGCACGGTCAGCATGTCACCCTGACGTGGCGGCGTGTCGCCGAACTGGACGAGTCGCACGCCGCACACCGGGCGTTCGGTCGTGTACGCGAGCACGCCACCCTGCGGAATCAGTTCGCGATACGCTTCGTCAAAAATGCCACCGATGGCGAGCGCTTCGCCGACGCCGCAGCGCGTATAGGCAATGCCTTCCGCGAAGTGAGCGAACAGCGTCTCGAGGATCTGACCGTCGAAATCATCGGGGACCGCCAACGGCATGACTAGCGACGCTTCACCGTTGGTCCGCTGCGCGTTTCGACTGTCGGTCCCTGGGTGCGGGCCTTTTCCTGGGCGGTAGCCCGCGCCACATCGCGCGGCGGGGCGATGAATCCACGCGCGCGCAGGCGGGCAACGTCGGCCGCTGGCAGCGACACGGTATGACCAGCTGAATAGGTCTTGCCCCCGTGCCGGATCGAATGCCCGTGCGCGACGGTGACGGTTTCAGTCTTGCCGTCAGTGCGGGTTACGGCTGGCGTATTCATGGTTTCACCCTTCTGCTGTTCGGCTGGCTATTCCGGCTCCGGTTCGGGTTCGGGCTCTGGCTCCGGTTCGGGCTCCGCTTCGGGCTCGCAGACGGTCGCGCACAGTGCCGCATTCACGCGGGACGGAATCACGATCGGCGAAGACTGCATCATCAGGAACCGTTGCGGCGGGTCTTCGGCGATCCAGATCTTCGGCGCGTAAGGCAACGCCTGATAATTGAATTTCGGGTCGAGAATCTGGCCGAAGGCGCGGGTTCCCATCAGGTCGGGTCCGGCGAGGATAACGACACCATCGGGCAACATCGGATATTCGATATCGTCGTCTCCCACATACCAGTCGTTATAAATCCACAGCGAATACTGACCCCACCGGCCCTTGTAGATCGCGCCAGTGGTGATCTGTGCACCTGGGTCAATCGCGTTACCAAAGTCCGAAAGTTTCGGATAGTAGACAGCGGCCTTCACCGTTTCGTCGGCGATGAAAAATCGCCATGCGGTCGTCGTAAAGATCAGGTCCGACACCTGCGCGCCGCTCTTTTTCAGAATCAGGCGTTGCCACAGTTCGATATCCATGTTCGGCGATGCGCCTGGCTGTCCCCATTGTGACGTGCCGGATAGCGCCACCGTCAATAGCGGATCGCGCCCAAAGTCGACCAGCGCAGGTGGAAAGCCGTCGCCTTCGATCAGTACCGTTCCCGTCATTAGCGCCTGGGCGGCCATCCATTCGAGGCGGCGATCCAGCAAATCAATCTGGTCTGTCATTTCGGCCGCGATGTTCGCCGCCGCGCGTTCCTCGCCGCTCAGCACGCCGCCGATGCGCTCGCCGATCATGCGGCGGATTGGCTTGCGCAGATCAGGCGCGCGCTTGTCCTTGATGTACGCCGGTTTGAATGTATTTGTCTGGTAGCGTCGCTGCTCAACGAGCCGCCCTTCGAGCAGCGGCGACACAAACGGCGACATGCGCCGTTTGCCCACGTCCACGTCAATGCTCACTTCTTCGGTGTCGCTGGTTACGACGTTTGGAAAGAAGCGGTCGAGCAGAAATTTTTGCGGGCGCTTGAGATTCGGGACGACGAGAATCAGCGCATTGGTGTCGTAGATATTCATGATCGGTACTCCCCAGGCGCGCGCAAAATAAAAGCCCGCACCGGTTTTGCACCGGGCGGGCTTCAATGCCGCCGAAGCGACGGCGGCGGAGACTCAGTCAGGCAGGGTCGGCAGCAGAAACGGACGGCTTGATGAAAATCGAGAACGCGCGCAATGCGTCACTTGCGGCAGCGAGCGCCAGCGACGGATCGAGAATCAGCGCGCGGGCATTGAACTGCCCGGCGAGATAAACGCCGCCCGCCACTGCGCCGCCCGTGCTGTCTACATCGTCGGCTAGGATCGCGTTGGCACTCGGCCCGGTTCCGGTTGCGGTGTTGTACGTGCCATCCGTCTGTTTCGCCAGCACGGTCCCGCGTTTCAGTTGCAGCCCAGCGCCGAATTGTGCGGCCCCCGTGACCAGCTTGAAATCGCCGGCAATGAGCTGGTCAGGAACATAGACGCTATCCACCATCCCGGGCATAAACGGGTTGTCGCTATACGTGGTCGTCATGATGGGTACTCCGGTTACGCTTCACCGCGCGCGCGGCGCGACGCGGAGAGAATCAGCGCGGCGGCGGCCTGTGGCCCGTCGCGATCCACAGCGCCGCCGTCACTGCCGATTGCCGGAAGCGATACAGCGGACATGCGTGCATGCAGCGTGTCCGCGTTCGCGCCGCGCGATCCGTTGTCGGCCGCAATCGCCGTCAGCAGCGCGACCGCATCGGCGCTCGCCATGCCCGTCTCGAACGCGAGGTGGGCGGCTACGTCGGGACGATGGCCCGCCGCGGTACAGCGGAAAATCCGCGCGCACCGCGCGCGTTCCGCAAGCCGTGCGCGCTTTGCACCGCGGGCGTCGCCTTCGGCGCGGGCTTCGTCGCCTTCGCCGTCGTCCTGCGCGCGTGCCTTCCTGCTGCGCTTGATCTTGCGTGAACGGCCCTTGTTTTCGTCGTCTTCGTCAGCGTCGCCGTCTTCGCTGCCTTCTTCGTCGTCGTCGCGGTCGTCGTCTTCCTCGGCGCGCGCACGCGAGGCGTCGGCCGCATGCGCGCCTTTTCCGCCTCGGCTGTCGTCTTCGTCGTCCTTGTCGTCGTCTTCCGCGCGTGCGCTGTCGTCGTCCTTGCGGTCGTCGTCTTCGGCGCGCGCAGCGAACGGGCCGAGCAGATGCGCAAAGCGTGCGGCGGTAGTGTGAAATGCGCCCATGATTGCCCCCTGTCTCTCAGAGTGTCCGCAGCAGTGCGGCGAATGCTTCGTCCGGTGCCTGGAGGGCATCCGCGAGTCCCACCGCAACACCACGCGGGCCCGTGAACGTCGCGGCCTGCATCGCGCGGATGGCATCGAAAGAAACGCCGCGATTGCGCGCGACCGTCGCCGCGAATAGTTCGCCCATTGCGTCAATCTCCGTCTGGGCGCGTTCACGCGCCTCGGGCGACAGCGGTAGCTCCGGGCATCCGTCGAGCTTGCGGTCGCCCCAGGTGACGAACGTCACTTCTAGTCCCTCGCCGTCGAGTGCGCGGGACCAGTCAACATGCATCCAGACGACGCCGATTGAACCAGTGCCGCCCGTGCGGGGCACTGTGATTCGATCCGCCGCACTCGCAATGGCATATGCGCCGCTAAAAGCGCTTTCGGCGAGAATCGCCCACATGGGCTTCGTGCCGCGCGTGCCGTAAATGGTGTCGGTCAGGTCGAACGCGCCCGCGACTTCGCCGCCCGGCGAGTCGATATCGAAGACGATGGCACGCACGCGTGGATCGACAAGCGCGCCCAGGTAGTTCTGGCGGATGCCGTCATATCCGGTCATGCCGGATTCGGGTTGCAGCGTGCCGAGCCGATGCACAAGGGTTCCATGTACCGGAATCACGGCGACGCCCGCCACCACGTCGTAACCGGACGCTGACGAAGCGATACGGCGGGAGGTTTCGCCGTCGTCGGCAAACGCACGAGCGGCGTCTGCAGGGTGCCCTCCGGTCGTGATTCGCGTAATGCCGAGCCGGTCAGCGAGTACCGCAACGATGATTTCTGCCTTTGCCGGATGGATCGCGAGCGGCACGTTGAAAAGCCGCTGCGCGAGATACGCAAAGCGCGTAGGCGCGTCGTTCACGGTTATTGCGCCTGCGGTGATTTTGGCGCGCGCGCGGCTTCCGTCGCGGCTATCGGCGCGGCCCACTGCGGAAGGGGCAAATCACGTTCGCGGAACGCGTCGATTTCGCGCTTACGCTGGTCAAGCATGTCTTCCCAGTCTTCCCCCGTGTTTTCGGCACATTCGATCTCGAGCGTGGATAGTCCCGCATCCATGCCGAGCACCGCTCCCTGTTTTTCCGCGACCGGATCGATCCAGCCACGACCGGGGCCGATCCAGGTACAGCGCGAATACGCGCCCCGTGCTTCAATGTATGCGGGCGCATTCCTTGGCAGCGGCAGGTCGTCCACCTCAAACGATTCCTCAACGAACGCCGAGCGCACCGGGTACGCGAAGCCGTTCGCAAAATCGGCTCGGCGACGGCTCAGCGTCTTCCAGGCTTCGAGCAGGCCCGCGCGAGCGCTCGAATAGTTCACGTCTGACCAGTCCTGCGAAAGCTGCTGTGCCGATACGCCGAGGCACGCGGCGACGTTGCGCAGCGCCGCGCCTTCGAAGTCGTGAAAATTCGAGCTCGGCCGCGCGGCGCTAACCGTGTTGATTTTCTCGCCCGTGAACAGCGCGGGAATTCGCACGCCGCCGAGCAACAGCCGCCGCTGGTCGTGAAACTCACTGCGTAGCTGTTGATAGCCCTTGAGTTCGACGCAATCGCCCAGCGCGTCTTCGACAAACGACGGGTCGAACGGGCTTTCAATGTATGCACTGAAAATCGCGTTCACGATGGCCGATTCAAGTTCGGTCGCGTCGTACTTGATAAGCATTTTCAGCCGGTCGAGCACGGGCGTAAAAACGCCGGCACCGCCGCGGTGCTGGTCGGCGCGGTCGTGTTCGAAGTCGTGAACGATGATCGGACGGCCCCAGGCCGTTTCGCGGGGTACGCGTTGCCACTGCATCGCCTGCGGCCCGGCGAACCAGTCGGATGGATGCGCTTCGCGAATCCAGTACGCGACGGCCGCGCCGCGCAGGTCGATTTCGACACCGCCGCGCGTGCTGATCTGGTCGAACATCATGTACGGATTCGACAGCCTGTCAGGGTCGATCAGTTGCAGGGCGGTCGCGTATTGAGCGCGGCCCGGCACGACGCGTTCCGGCAGCCAGTGCAGCATGGCGAGCGCGTCGCCGTCGATCAGCTTGTGGCGGAACGCAAGGCGGAAAATCTGCGACACCGTGAGATTGCGCTGCACATCGCAATAGCGGTTTACGTCGTTGGCCCATGCCCGCCAACGTGCGTCAAGCGCGTGGCCGAATTCGTCGGCCCAGGTGTCGTCAAACGCGGGATTGCCGCTCAGGTATGCCAGCGCGCGAAAGTCGGGTTTCGACACCGGCCGGAAGTTCGCGCCGATGGCGTTGTCGAGAATGCGCGTAACGCCACCGCTAGCCCATCCGTCATTGCGTACTAGATCGCGAACGCGTGAAACGATGCGATCACGAAATGGATTTAGCTCTACGTCCGGCGAACCGAGCCAAGGCGTCCATGCGGCGAGGTCCGGGTGCGTTGCGTCGGCGGCGTCATACGGCAGCGAGCCCGCGAGCATCGACACGACGCGGGAATGTTCGGGGAATGGCCGTCCGTCAGCATCGAGGATCTGAACAGCGGACATTGCGAACGGTGATACGCTAGACGCGGCGAATCGACGGTTAGGCGTTCACGGAGGGGCGAACCATGCGGATCAGGGTCGGCACGGCGCCATGGACAGACAAAACGCTGATAGCGTCAAAGCGGTTCTATCCCCCCGGCTGTTCAAGCGCCGAGGCCCGGCTCCGCTTCTACGCAACTAAATTCCCACTGGTCGAAGTCGATTCCAGTTATTACGCGATGCCGAGCGGCAGCAATGCAGCGTTATGGGCCGAGCGCAAGCCGCCCGATTTCACATTCAACATAAAAGCGTTCCGGCTATTCACCGGACACCAGACGGCACGCGACAGTTTCCCGAAGGACATGCAGCCAGCGTTGCCCGACACAGACAAGAAAAACTTCTACTATCGCGACATACCGGCAGAGATTCGGGATGAACTATGGCGGCGGTATTTCGAGGCCGTCGAGCCGCTACGAGCGGCGGGCAAACTCGGTGCCATCCTGTTTCAGTTCGCCCCATGGATCACCACCGCACCCGCCGAGCGCGCACGCGACTACCTCACGGCCTTCGAATTCCGTAACAAGACCTGGTTCGCGGAACGCAATCGCGAATCAACCCTGGCGATGCAGCGCGAGCGCGGGATTGTCCATGTCATCATGGACGCGCCCGAGGGCGTTTCCAATCGCGCGCACACCGTATGGGAAGTTACTTCGCCAAAGCTCGTCATCGTGCGGCTTCACGGACGCAACGCGGAAACGTGGAACGTGAAGGGAGCGACGGCCGCAAGTGATCGTTTCAACTATGATTACTCCGACGCCGAGCTTGGCGAGCTCGCAACGCGGATTGTCGAAATCGCGAAGCAGGTAGCGCTAACGCACGTGGTGTTCAACAACAATTACGAAGACCAAGGACAGCGGAACGCGCGCAAGCTGATTTCCATATTCGCTGATCTGATTTCCTCATCGCATTAGCGTTACACATGCCGTAGGCCGCCCATCGGCATCGAGGGTTCGCACCGCTGAGATGAAGGAAAGTGATACGCTCTTAGGCTGTGTACTTCCTTGGGGTTTCTATGGACGTGGCAGCTTGGGTACAGGCTATAGGTTCGATCATCGCGATTCCGGCGTCCGTCGGGATCGCTGTCTGGCAGGCGGGCAAGCAAAACAAGCAAACGTTGCAGGCCGTCGAAGCCGCAGAGCTGCGCCGCCGTATTAACATGCGGACGCACTTGCATCGCTCGCCAAAAATTCGTTTAGCCTGCAAAACGACCTTCGGGCCAAGTTGCCAGACCGCCAAGCCGTAGCCAATGCCGCAGGCGATGGATTACCGTTCGATATGCTGATGCTTCGGGGTTGGAACGTTCGTTGTTCGCGGTGCCGCTTCACGACTTACCCGGTGATTTGCTGACGCTTGCGCTTATCCTTCGTGAGACCGTCGCGCAACTTCGAATCAAGGTTGAAATGGCACTCCGGTGCCATCGCCAGATGGACGATGTAGCGTTCGGCGATTTCTTCAACACCCTGCGGGCTATCGATCGGTCTCTCAGCGCGACGGTGCAAGACATTCAGGGCCGGCACGCCGTTTTGTCCCGCAACAGGTGAGGCGGCATTGGCCACACGTAGACAGTACGCTTTTCGCACTAATCAATAGGAAAACGGTATGAGTGAAGTTGGTTCAGCCTTGACCGCTCTTGCAGGTGCTGCCGGCGCGTGGTTTACCGTTCTGTTCACCAACATGGGGACAGCCAAACGCCAGCAAGTCCAATTGGCCTACGAGCATCGCAGCGCGTCCGAGAACCTGCTGCGAGAACGTGGCGAAGAGCTCTATGAGCAGGCATCTCACTGGGTCGGCTTGATCCAGTCGCTTCACATGAATACTTTCCGATTCATGTACGGCAAGCTTACGCATGCTGAAGCCACGGAGCTATCAGCCAAAACGGCGACGAATCTTGACGCAAAGTTCTCTTATTCGCGGATGAAGATGCTTGTTGATATTTACTATCCAATGATCAAGTACACATTGGAGAATGCGCATAGGGTCCGGGACGAATTGAGCAAAAATGAGACTAAGTTCCTTGCTACTGCGGATGACGATTTAAAGCTGCGCAAATCGATCGCTGATGCACATGATGTCCTTATGCGAAAGTTCGATGCAGCGTCAACCGAATTCAAAGCGGCCATCGCGGGTGCGATTCGGGAACAACTGAGCCTCCGGTTATCTGTAAAGGAGGCGGATCGGAGCGCGCCCTCGGCACACAATGCCTAGCTGCTGCTGTAATTGCCGGATCAGCGCGGCGAGGTTCGCGAAGTTCGCCGCGCTGTAGGTCACGCTTCGCGTGCCGTCACCCTGCGTATAGGAAAAGCTGACGCCCTGAGCGCCGCTCGCAAGGCGCAGATAGGCCGCCTGTGCTGCGGCCAGTGCCGCCTTGAGCTGGTCGTTCGTCATGCCTGCGAACAGGCTTTTCGACGGATCGAAACAGCATGGCCGGAATTGCGTTCCCATAATTCATGCAAGTTGGGAAATCAGGGAACGTGAGCCGCCCGAAGGGCGCGACGCATCCGGTCCGGACTCTCCATATGGCGCGGCGGCGCGTTCGGTCATGGTGTTCAGACGTAGCCCGAAATGCAGCAGCCCGCACAGTGCTGCATACGCATACGCGCGGCAGTCGAGCGCCTCATTGGCCCGCCCCGACGGCAATTCCCACACATAGAACCGGTGTCCGGCGACTTCCTTAACCACGATGCGTTCGGCGGTTAGCTGCGCGTAGTAGTTCAGATCGCGGTCAGCGGGAAAGTGCATATAGCCGGGACCAGGCTTATCGAGCGCGAGCCGGTCACGGATCGAATCCTTCGCGGCGTTCACGCCGAGAATCACGGGGCGGTAGCTGGCCTTCGTGCGGCGTGTCGGCCGCTTGTTCGGCCATACCGGCGAGCGCTGCCCGGTGCGCGCACTTTCACCCTTGGTCGCCCACACGCGGCGGCCGATGCGTTCCTTGGCGAACGCGTACACGGTCTGCGTGGCATGCCCGCCAGAATCGACGCACGCCGCCATGACCGAATACGGGCGGCCATCGTCACGCCGCCGGGTC
>Ga0164242_10001538_pt1 | contig 27340 bp, 25 predicted proteins | sample OricomgcompostMG_FD_108783 | JGI IMG/M metagenome (GOLD analysis project Ga0164242, IMG submission 108783) | Miracle-Growth compost microbial communities from Emeryville, California, USA - Original compost - Miracle growth compost (MG) ...
GCCGGCAACTGCTTGCCGATGAACACGATCTTCGTTTCCCGCGTCTCGCCGGCGCCCCACGGCTTGCCGTAGTCCGCACCGAAAATCATGTGCACGCCCTGGAACACGAGGCGCCGCTCCAATCCGGCGACGTTCAGCACGCCTTTGTATCGCAGCATCGATGCGCCATAGAGCGAGACCATCGAGCCGAAGAACGTGTCGAGCTTCTGCTGGTCCAGCGCCTCGGTGCTGCGATAGACGAACGAGGTCACGTCGTCGTCGTGCGTGTGCGACACGTCTTCGAGAAAGTCCGGCTCGATCTCGACAATTGCGTCCAGGTTGAAGCTGCGGATATCCAGTAGTTGCGCGAGGTCCGCATTGCCGAAATGCGAGGTCGCGATCGGCGCGCGCGGGTTCATCTGCCGCAGCCGCTGCATCAGTTGCTGTGTCTGCGCGTCGCCGGCCAGATCGGACTTCGAAACAAGAATCCGGTCGGCGAAGCCGACCTGCTCCTGCGCTTCGTGATGCTCGTCCAGTTGCTCGCCGCCGTGGCGCGCGTCGACCACGGTGACGATCGCGTCGAGCAGGTAGCTGCGATGAACGTCGTCGTCGACGAAGAACGTCTGCGCAACCGGCGCCGGATCGGCAAGCCCCGTGGTTTCGACAATGACGCGGTCGAACGTCAATTCACCGGCGTCGCGGCGCGAGGCCAGCGTGGACAGAATCCGCACCAGGTCGCCGCGCACCGTGCAGCAGATGCAGCCGTTGTTCATTTCGACGATCTGTTCGTTGCCGTCCTGGACGAGCAGTTCATTGTCGATGCCTGCTTCGCCGAATTCGTTCTCGATGACGGCGACCCGGCCGCCGTGATGTTCGGTCAGGATCCGGTTGAGGAGCGTCGTTTTGCCGGCGCCGAGAAAGCCGGTCAGGATCGTGACGGGAATGCGCGACGGTGCGGCGGCCTGTTGCATGAAAGTCTCCCGAAGGTAACGGTGGTGATTTCTGTGTGCAATGTTATATCATTTCATTTCGATCGGGCGAATATCGACGGGACGGAGCAACGATGAGAGAGATGGGTATGACATGCGCTGATGCGATAACTGCGTGCGCGGCGTCGCGACGGGTGCCGCAAGCCGGCCGCCGGTGGCAGCGCGGCGGTCTGCGCATGCTGCTGGCGGTCGCCGCGGCGCTGGGGCCGGTGTGCGCCGCGTCGGCGGCGCCTGGCGTCATCGACGCGATCGGCGTCGAAAACGAGTACGCCGACGTGATCGCGCAGATCGGCGGCCGGTACGTGCACGCGACGGCGGTCGAAACCGACCCGAATACCGACCCGCACACGTTCGAGGTCAACCCGAAGGTCGCCGGCGAGCTTGCCGCTGCCGATCTGGTAGTCGAGAACGGCGTCGGCTACGACGGCTGGGCGGACCGCATCATTGCGGCCGCGCCGAACGGCCGACGCAAGGTGATCGACGTCCAGCATCTGCTCGGGCTGCCGGACAGCACGCCGAATCCGCACCTGTGGTACGACCCGAAGACGATGCCGCGCGTCGCCGCGCGGATCGCGGCGGACCTCGCGGCGCTGGACCCCGCTCACGCTGCGTATTTCCGCGCAAATGAACAGAAGTTCGACGCGTCGCTCAAGCCGTGGCTCGATGCGATTGCCGCATTCAACGCGCACCATCCGCGCACGCCGGTCGCGGTCACCGAGCCGGTTGCGGACTACATGCTCGACGCGGCGGGCGCGGACATTCGGACACCGTACAGCCTCCAGGCGGCCATCATGAACGGCACCGATCCTTCGCCGCAGGACGTGACGAAGCAGAATGCGCTGTTTACGAGCCACATCGCGAAGGTGTTCGTCTACAACCAGCAGGTCACCGATACACTGACGGAATCGTTTCTCGCGCTCGCGAAGAAGAACGGTATCCCGGTCGTCGGCGTCTATGAAACGATGCCAACCCCGGGTTTTACCTATCAGTCGTGGATGCTCGCGGAAGTGAACGCGCTCGATCGGGCCGTGACGAACGGCGTCTCGACCGAAGTGCTGCGCGCCCGGAAGTAGCGCATGTGCCACGGGAGCGAGGTACTCGATGTCGACGGCGTGACAGTTTCGTTTCCGGGGCACACCGTTTTGCGCGACGTGGGCTTCGCGGTGCGCGCCGGGCAGTTCTGCGGATTGATCGGTTCGAACGGATCGGGCAAGACGACGCTGCTGCGCACGATCCTCGGATTCCAGAAGCCGGACGCGGGCCGTATCCGGGTCGACGGCGCGAGCGGCGCCGGCGCGATCGGCTATGTGCCGCAGAAGCTGGTGCTGGACCCGTATCTGCCGCTGCGCTCGCGCGACCTCGTCGCGCTCGGACTGGACGGGCGTCGTCCGGGGTTGCCGTTTCCTTCGAGACGGCGGCGGATCGCGGTCGATGCGATGCTCAGCGCGGTGGAGGCCGAACCGTTCGCCGACCGGCGCATAGGCGACCTGTCCGGCGGCCAGCAGCAGCGGGTGCTGATTGCCCATGCGCTGATCCGCAAGCCGCGTCTGCTGCTGCTCGACGAGCCGCTGGCGAATCTCGACGTTCGCAGCGTCGCCGGCATCGTCGCGCTGCTGCATCGGCTCTGCACGGAGCAGGGCATCGCGGTGCTGCTGTCCGCGCACGACATGAACCCGCTATTGCCGGTGATGGATCGCATCGTCTATCTCGCGAACGGCCACGCCGCCAGCGGCTCGACTGACGAGGTGGTGCGCGGCGAAGTGCTGGGCCGGCTGTACGGCTACCACGTCGACGTCGTCCGTGTGCACGGTCGCGTGCTCGTCATCGCCGCAGGCAGTCCCGAGGAGAGCCGTGCGGCGCTGAGCCGGGATCCGGTCCACGTCGCGCAGATTCCATGACGATCATGCGCATTCGATTCGCATCCCTGATCGATCCGGCCTTCGTTGCGAGTGCGCCGGTGCACACCGCGATCGTGGTGGGCGGCGGCGCGGCGCTCGTGTCCGCGGTCATCGGCGTGTTTACCGTGATGCGCGGACAGTCGTTTGCCGGGCACGCGCTGGCGGACGTGAGCAGCGCGGGCGGCGCGGCGTCGTTGCTGCTCGGCATCAGTCCGCTCGCCGGGTTTCTGGTCATGGCGGCGCTGGCCGGCGTCGGTATGGAACTGGTGCAGATCCGCCGGGCGCGAGAGCGCGATCTGGTGACCGGCGTCGTGCTCGGTGCGGGGCTCAGTGTCGCCGCGCTGTTTCTCTATCTCGACGTCACGTCGCACAGCACGACGGGCGCAGCCATCACCGTGATGTTCGGCTCGATGTTCGCGATTCCGGCGTCGATCGTTGCGCCTGCGCTCGCGGTCGGCGCCGGATCGCTGCTGCTGGTTGCATTGCTTTATCGTCCGCTGCTGCTCAGTTGCGTGGACCCCGAACTGGCGGCCGTTCAGGGCGTCGGCGTTCGCGTCGCCGGGCTGCTGCATCTGATGGCGCTCGCGCTCGCCGTGTCGCTTTGCGCGATTACCGTAGGCGCGATCCTGTCGACCGCGCTGCTCATCGGGCCGGCGGCGATCGCGCTGCGCGTCGCGAAGCGGCCCGGGTCGGCCATCCTGCTGGCCGCGCTGATCGGCGTGCTTGTGACATGGGCCGGCATTCTGCTCGCATGGGACAGTTACGACTGGACGCCGGGCCACGGCTGGCCGGTCAGTTTCTTCGTCGTCACGCTGATTTTCATGCTGTATGTCGCTGCCGGATGGTGGCCGGGAAACCTCAGCGGCGCGCGCGGGACCCGCATCGAGACGGATGCGCGGCGGCGCAGCGAGGGTTGACGAATGTTCGCGAGTTTCATGATCAACACCTGGCTCGTCGCGACCGTCGTCGCCGTGGTCGCGGGCTGCGTGGGCTTCTTTGTGGTGGCGCGCGGTGCGTCGTTTGCGGCGCACGCGCTGCCGCTCGGCGCGTTCCCGGGCGCGGCCGCGGCCAGCCTGTTCGGCGTCGATCCGTTGCTGGGGTTGATCGTTGCGGCTTGCGCCGGCGTCGTCGGAATCGTGTGGCTCGGACGCCGCGAACGCCACGAAGTCGCGACGGCGCTGTGCCTGGTGATGCTGCTCGGCGTCGGCGCACTGTTCCTTAGCATGACGAGCCAATATTCACAGTCGGTGTATGCGCTGCTGTTCGGCGAAGTGTTGGGGGTCAGCGACCGGGACCTGGTGTCCATCTCGGCTGTCGGCGGCGCGTGTGTGCTGCTCGTCGTGCTGCTGTTTCGCCCGCTGCTGCTCGGCTCCGTTTCGGCCGAACTGCTCGGCGCGCAGCGGCTGGCCGGCCGGCATATGGAACTCGTATTTCTCGCGATTCTGGCGCTGGCCACGGCCGTGTCGCTGCCGGTGGTCGGCGCGCTGCTCGTTTTCAGCCTGATGGTGGGGCCCGCGTGTGCGGCCCGCTCGCTGAGCAGTCGCCCCGGCTGCGCGGTGTTGCTGTCGGTCGGCTTCGCGCTGGTCACCGTCTGGGCGGCGATCGCATTGTCATGGGAGTCCGACTGGCCCGTCGGATTCTTTGTCGGCGCGCTCGGCGTGATTCTTTATGGGCTCGGCCGGTTCGGAACCCGCGTTCGTATTCTGTCGTCACTCGATGATTCGACCTGCTGACAGCATGTCCGAAGGGATCGAGGCGGCGTGGATTGCGGCGGGTGCGGGTTGTCGACGCACGGATGGGCTGGGCGCTCAGAAATTCGTACCGTCATCTCGCGATCTCGCTGGATTCGTGTGGCCTCGCCGTCGTGCCGATCGTCATCGGCGCCTCTGAAACGCTCCGCTTCCTGTCCGAATATCCGTTGCGCGCACGTTGGACTGCCCGGCACCGCACGCCGTCAACGCGGCCGTCGGCGGTCGCATCGTCGGCCGTTTGCGTGGCCATAGTCGCCGTTCGCCGTCACGCGCGTGCGGCCATCTTCTGGCGCGTGATCGCGAGCCGTGCGCATGGCTCGCGATCAACGAAAGAAACGTTTCCTTCCTCGTTTTTCTTGACGACTGATCCGACGAGCCGGGCGAATGGGCCATCGGTCGTTGATGATGCAGGGATTGGGTGAAGCCGCCGGGGCTCGCGAGCATGGATGTTTCCAGACGGAAACAACGCGCCGACGGCTTGCGATGCGCGGGGTTCGCATCACGCGCGGGCCGTGCGTTCATTGCGTGGAATGGGATGCCGGGAGCCGCGCCCGCATTCGCCGATTGCATCGTCGTCGTTTCGCGATGTCCATACAGCGTGACCGTCGACAGCGGACGAACCGTCAACGCGCGCCGAATCGTGCCGTTTCCGACAGCGGGAACCACGGTCGGCCGTCTCCCATCGCGAAGCCCGCGGCGCCGCTGAATCGATTCATCAGCGCCACCTCCGCTTGCGTGCATGCATAATATAAATTATATTTTCGATGCTCGGAATACTGGGAGGGGCAATGAACAGTCCATTTGAAGATGTGCTGATACTGGACCTGACGTGGGATCTCGGCCGCTACGTGGGGCGGTTGTTCGGCGATCTCGGCGCGCGGGTCGTGCGCATCGAGCCGCCAGGAGGCTTGCCGGACCGCCGCGCGGCGAAGTCGGCAGACGCAACGCAGCGCGAGCCGGCAGTCTATGAGTTCGAATTCCTGAACGCCGGCAAGGATTGTCTGACGCTGGAACTGGACGCGCAACACGGGCGGGACGCGTTTGCGGCGCTGGCGCGCGAGGCGAAGGTGATTCTGGTGGAGCGAGGCGGCCCGCTGTACGACGACGTGTCGTGGATACGCGAGCACGCGCCGTCGGCGGTCGTGACGTCGGTGTCGCCGTACGGCCGCACCGGTCCGTGGGCGGACGCGGAGGCGAACGACCTGACGCTGCAGGCGGCGGGCGGCATCGCGTGGCTGTCCGGACGCGTGACGGATGCGCCGCTGCGGCTGCCGGGCGTGCAGGCGACGATGATCACCGGCGTCTACGCGGCAACCGCAACGTCGTTGGCGTTGTACGACACGTTGGCGACGGGCCGCGGACACGAAGTGGACGTCTCGGCACAGGAGTGCATTGCGCACTCGTTGCAGAACTCGATCCAGATGTGGGACTTCGAACGCAAGGTGTCGATGCGAGGCGGCGAAGGGACACGCGACGCCAGCGAGGACATGTTCGCGTGTCGCGACGGGCTGGTTTTTCTGGCGGCGCCGCGCTCGCTCGGGGTGTCGTGGAATGCGCTGGTCGGGTGGATAGAAGAGACGGGTCACGACGCGGCGCAGGAACTGACGAAAGACCGATGGGCGGACCGCGTGTGGCGGCTGACTGCCGAGGCCAAGGCGATCTTCAGGCAGACGCTGGAATCGTTCACGCGCGACTACACGCAGGAAGAACTGACGCGCGAGGCGCTCAAACGCAAGATCGTGATGGGACCGGTTGCGAAGGTGGCCGAGGTGCTGGACGATCCGCAACTGAGGCACCGCGGATATTTCGAGGCGGTGGAGCTTGCGCTCGCCGGCGCGCGCGTCGACTTCCCGGGTGCGCCCTACCGGTTGTCGGAGCCCGTGTGGCGGCTGAAGCGCGCCGTGGCCGGCGCTGAACAACCGCAGCCGGCGTGACAAAAAAACAGGAGACTTCATGAAGCCTGATTTTCTGAAAGGCATTCGTTTCACCGATCTGACGTGGGCGGGCGCGGGGCCGTTCGGCACCAAGGTGTTTTCCGATTTCGGCGCCGAAGTACTGAAGATCGAAAGCACGACACGCCTCGATTCCGTGCGTACCGCGGGTCCATACAAGGACGGCGTGTTCGGTCTGAACCGCAGCGGCTACTTCGCTTCACGCAACACCGGCAAGAAAAGCATTTCGCTGAACTTGAAGTCGGAAGAGGGCAAGCGCATCGTGCGCGAACTCGTCGCGCAGTCGGACGTCGTATCGAACAACTTCGGTCCCGGTGCAATGGACCGCTTCGGCTTCAGTTATGAGGCGCTGCGGGAAATCAAGCCGGACATCATTTATCTGTCGATGCCGATGTACGGGCAGGACGGTCCCCGTGCGGATCTGCTGGGCGTCGGCATGACGATCAGCGCGGTCACCAGCATCATGTGGCAGACGGCGTACGGTCCGGACGATCCGGTCGGTCCCGGCACACATTATCCGGATCACGCTGCGAACCCGTATCACGCGGCGTTCGCGGTACTCGCCGCGCTCGCGTACCGGCGCAAGACCGGCCGCGGAATGAAGATCGATCTTTCGCAGGTCGAATCGACGATCAACTTTGTCGGGCCGGCGATCGTCGAGGCGAGCGCGACCGGCAGCGAACCGCCGCAGATCGGCAATCGCAGCCGCAGTCATGCGCCGCACAATGTGTTTCGCGCGCGCGGCGACGATGCATGGGTGGCCGTGGCCGTCACCGACGACGCACAGTGGCGCGCACTGGCTTCGCTCATGGGTCGCGACGATCTGGCCGCGGATGCGACGCTCGCGAACGCCACCGGTCGCCTTGCCGCGCTCGATCGCGTCGAAAAAGCGGTGGCCGACTGGTGTGCGGTGCGCACGCCCGAGGAGATCGTGTCGACGTTGCGCGAGCAACGAATCGCGGTGGCCGAGGTCGCGCATTCGCGCAAGTTGATCGAATCGGACCCGCAGCTTGCGCATCGGCGCTACTGGCAGCGCGTGCAGCATCCCGAGATCGGCGCTGTGCTGCTCAATTCCCCGCCTTATCTGATCGACGGCGAGCGTGTCGAACTCGACCGTCCGCCGTTGCTCGGCGAACACACCCGCGACGTGCTCGGCAATCTGCTCGGCATGTCGGCGAAACAACTGGACGAACTGGACGATCAAGGAGTGTTTTCGTGAGCGAATGGAAGGCAGCGAGCCCGTCGAAGGCGCTGCGCCGGGCGGCGGCAGTGGTCGGCGTGGGCCATTCGGACTGGGTGGCGGACTGGAAACGCGTGCGCAACGGCGAGAAGCCGACCGACAGCTATGGCTATGGCGCGATCGCATTTGGCGAGGCGCTGAAAGACGCCGGCATCCGCAAGGACGAAATCGACGGCCTGATCGTCGGTCCGACCACCGCTTATGAACGAATGTCGGAAGTGATCGGCATCGATCCGCGCTGGGGCGACCAGGCCGATGCGGTGCTGTCCGTCGCGCAGGCGGTGACGGCCGTCCAGGCCGGACTCGCCGAGACGATCGCACTCGTGTACGGAAACGATCAACGCTCGGCGCAGATTCAGTACGGCGGTCCGCAGGCGATGGGCGGCGACGCGTTTCTTTCTTACGTGTACCACTCGCCATGGGGGCTGACCTCGCAAGGCGCGCTTTATGCGCTGACTTTCCGCGCATTCTGCGACGCGCGCGGCTTTGAACCGGACGACCTCGGACACGTGGCCGTCGCGCAGCGCGGGTGGTCATCGATGAACCCGAACGCGGTGATGCGCAAGAAAATCACGCTCGACGAGTACCGCGAGTCGCGCCACATCTGCGAACCGCTGCGCCTGTACGACTACTGCATGATCAACGACGGCGGAGTGGCGCTGATCGTCACGACCGCCGAGCGTGCGGCGCGCTTCGGCAAACCGCCGGTCTACATCGAGGCGATCGGGCGTCGGGACCTCAACCACGGCGCGACCAGCCTCGAACCGCGTCTGACCGATTTCTATCTGTCCGCGCAGCAGGATTGCGCCCGCCAGGCGTACGAGATGGCCGGCTTCGGTCCCGCGGATATGGATGTTTTTCAGGTGTACGACAGTTTCTCCGTCCATGTGCCGCTGGCGCTCGAAGGTTACGGCTACTGCGCCGTCGGCGACGCAGGCCGGTTCCTGCGCGAACACGGAATCGGCCCCGGCGGCCGGTTGCCGACCAACACCGGCGGCGGTCACCTGTCCGAAACCTATATGCAGGGCTGGGCGCATCAGATCGAATGCGTGCGGCAGCTTCGCGGCGAGTGCGGCGAGCGTCAGGTCGACAACTGCCGTCATGCGCATTACACGTCCGATGTCGCCGGCAAGGCTGTTTCGATCATTTATAGCCGATAGGAAACTCAACATGACTGAGACGCGAACCGAAGCGCCGCGCACGCCGGCCCCGGTGATGGGCATGTACGACGAGGTGATGTGGCAAAGCATTCGTGACGGCGCGCTGCAATTGCAGCACTGCACGTCCTGCGGCACGGTGCTTTATCCGCCCGCGCCGGTATGTCCGCATTGTCTGTCGACGAAGCTCGAATGGCGCGCCGTATCCGGGCGCGGTACCGTGCTGTCGTGGGTGGTGTTCCACAAGACTTACCTCGAAGCGTATCCCGCGCCGTACAACGTGATTGCCGTGCGACTGGACGAAGGCGCGGTGATGGTGTCGAACCTCGAACCGCCGTTGCCTAAAGGAAACTGGATCGGCAAAAAGGTGAAGATGATCTACCACGCGATGCTCGACGGTTTGGTGTTGCCGCGGTTCGTGCTGGAGCAGGGCGACGACGCCGGTCCGGCACGCGCACAGTGCAACCGGATTCGCGTGTAATCGGCGCGTGATCGATATGTAATCCGCCCGCAATGAACGGCTCGGAGGCAACAGACGGACGCAGGAGTTCAGCCTGCGAAAGGCCATATATTTTATTAGCCCCTTACAATATCGTGCCAGCCGGGACGGCGTCGGGTCCCGGCAGACAGATATCGTGCCCGGCCCGGCCGCCGATGCGGCGGCGCGGCGGCCGGAGCGGAACAGGCTGGAAACTTTGGGGTTTATATGGTGTTTCGGACAAAGCTGGATCAGGTGGCCGAGCGGCTGAGGGAGCGAATCATCTCGGGCGAGTATCGGCGAGGGGAGAAGCTCAAGCAGGCTGAAATCGCCGAAGAGCTGGGCGTGTCGATTACGCCGGTGCGGGAGGCGCTCAAGGCGCTGGAAATGGAAGGGTTCGTCCTCAGTATCCCGCACAAGGGATTGCTCGTACCCGAGATCGATCTGAAAAGCGTGCGCGAGATTTTCGAGTTGCGCGTGGTGCTTGAGCGCCGGCTCACCGAACGGGCGCTGGAAAAGATCACGGACGATGAGATCGCCGGACTGCGGACGATTCACCGCGAGTTGAGCGCGCTGACGAAGGCACGCGAACCCTACCCCGTCCGTGCCGCGAACGTCCGCTTTCACTTTCGCATTTATGAAATCGCCGATTGCCCGCAGACGCTGCAGTTCGTCCGCGTGCTATGGGCCAAATATCCATTCAACTTCCACGACGACCAGGCGGCCCGCTTCAAGCAACTGCTGCACGAGCACGGCGAGATCGTGCGCCGGCTCGAAGCGGGCGACCGGGCCGGTGCACTCGCGGCAATGGTCGAGCACATCGAGGCGGGCTGGCATCGGGTCGAGAAAAACGTCACGGAGCCGGCCAACGAATAGCCGGTCGGGACGGGAAGTGGAAAAAAACTGCTTCGAGACGCAACGCATACATGAGCACTTCCCGTCATTCTTCCTCCCTCTGCGGCGCCGACGGCGCTGCGCGCACGTTGATCGTGACCGGCGGTTCGCGCGGCATCGGCGCGGCCGTGTCGCGCGGCGCAGCGCGGCGCGGCTATCGCGTCTGCATCAATTATCTGCACGGCGCTGATGCCGCAAAGCAACTCGTCGACGAAATCGTTTCTTTCGGCGGCGACGCGTTCGCGTGGCAGGCCGATACCGCCGACGAGCGGGCGGTCTCCGCGATGTTCGACGAGGTCGCGCGGCGCTACGGACCGGTGACGGACCTCGTCAACAACGCCGGCGTGAGCGGCGGGTCCGCCCGCGTCGCCGAACTCGACGTCGCGGTATTGCAGCAAACGCTCGCGGTCAACGTGGTCGGCTATTTCCTGTGCTGCCGCGAGGCGGTGCGCCATATGTCGACCGCACGCGGCGGCTGGGGCGGCCGGATCGTCAACGTTTCATCGGTCGCGGCGGCGCATGGGTCGGCCGGGCGGCGCGTGCACTACGCGGCATCCAAAGGCGCAGTGAATTCGCTGACTGTCGGCCTCGCGCACGAAGTCGCGCGGGAAGGCATCCGCGTGAACGCGGTGTCTCCGGGCCTTGTGTTCACCGACTTCAACGAGCCGGGGCGCGTCGAGCGTTTGCAGGCCGATGTGCCGATCGGGCGCGGTGCTGCGCCGGACGAAATCGCGAACACGATTCTGTGGTTGCTGGGCGAAGAGGCCGGCTACGTCCTCGGCGCGAACCTGCCGGTTTCGGGCGGCCGATAACGTCGGGTCTCGACGCGCGGCGCCGGCCTTGCCGCGTGTCCCTCCTCTTCGGTACTGCCTGGGATAACGAATTGTGTGCAACGGCCGGTTGCCATTTGCCCTGGTGCAAACCCTGACCCACGCAAAAGCCCGTTGTTCGCACTGTAAATATAAATTATATTCTCCCAAAACTTTTTGATGAATCCGGTTGCCGACCGTCGCTCCCGGCAACCCTACAAGGAGACGAATGTGCGCTGGAAATCTCGCTACTGGGTGTATCTGATGCTGTTCGCGCTGGCCGCGATCAATTATCTCGATCGCGTCGCGCTGTCGGTGTCGGCGGGCCGCATCCAGACCGCGTTGGGCATCGACAAGGTTCAACTCGGGTATCTGTTTTCCTCGTTTCTGTGGGGCTATACGCTTTGCCTGATCCCGATCGGCCTGCTCGTCGACCGTTTCGGTTCGCGCTCGGTGACGGCCGTCAGCATGGCGCTGTGGTCTGCGGCAACGGCGCTGACCGGCGCAGCGGTGTCGATGGGCGGCATCATCGCCGCGCGGGTGGTGATGGGTATCGGCGAATCGAGCTGCTATCCGGCGGCTTCGCGCATCATCCGCGAATGGGTGCCGAGCGGCGAACGCGGCACTGCGATGACGGTGTTCAATTCGGGCGCCTATTTCGGCCCGGCGCTAGGCGCGGTCGGACTGTCGTGGCTCGTGTCGGTGCTCGACTGGCGGATCTCGTTTGTGGTCTGCGGGATCGTCGGCTTTATCTGGCTCGCGGTCTGGCTTGCGTTCTTCCGGCAGCCCGAACACACGAGCTGGCTGTCCGACGAGGAACGTGAAACGATTCATCGCGAGCGTGAGACTGCGTCGCAGTCGCAGCCCGCGTCGGCGAAACCGGTCGGTCTCGGCCGCCTCATCGCGAGCCGCACGATGTGGGGCCTCATGCTTACGCAGGGGGCGGGCGCCTATACGCAGTATCTGTTCCTCACGTGGCTGCCGAACTATCTGCAGGCGGAGCGCGGAATGACGCTGCTGAAGAGCGGCACGGTGATGGCGCTGCCGTATATCGGCTCGATCATCGTGTCGGTCGCGCTCGGCATGTTCAGCGACCGTCTGTTGACGGCACGTGCGGTCGAAGCTGGCCGCCGGCGCCTCGTGCTGGGTTCGGTGGTGCTCGGCGGCGCCGTGATCCTGTTCGTGCCCTGGGTGTCGGGCATTGAAACGATTCTCGTGCTGATCACCGTGGCGCTCGGCAGCGTCGCGACGGGCAACGCGCTCAATATCACGCTGCTTGGGGATCTGCTGCATTCGAAGGCCGATCTCGGTCGTGCAACCGGATTGCTGCTGATCGGCGGGAACGTATTCGGCTTTCTCGCGCCGATCGTTACCGGCTACGTGGTGCAGGCGACCGGGCGCTTCGATACCGCGTTCGCGGCGGCAGGTGGACTGCTGGTGATGGGCGCACTGTCGTCGTGGTTCCTCACGCGTTCGCCGATCGGCGAACGCCCGACGATGCCGCTGTCCGCTGACGTCAGCGGGCCGATCGGGGGCTGATATGAATACATCCGCCACGGCCCGGCACGACACGGCAAGGTCGGTTCCCCATATTCCGGTGCGGCCCGAATGGCTCGCGCTTCGTGCGGAAGCCGCGCTGGAGCCGGATCTGCCGATCATCGATGCGCATCATCATCTGTGGGAGTTTCCGGACAAGCGTTACCGGACGCGCGATCTGCTCGACGACCTCGCGAGCGGGCACCGTGTCGTCGCCACGGTGTTCGTCGAATGCAAGACGCACTACGACGCCAATGCGCCCGCCGCCTTCGCGTCGGCCGGCGAAATGCGCTTCGCCGTCGCCGAGGCACGGGAGGCCGACGCATTGGGCGCGTCGGCCCGCGTCGGCGCTGCGTTGGTCGGCAACGTCGACCTGACGCTGGGCGCAGCGGCCGGTCCGGCGCTCGATCGCCTGATCGACGCGTCGGAAGGCCGCCTGCGTAGCATCCGCAACATCGCGGTCTGGCATGCGCATCCGAACGTGCGTCCGTCCGCTGCGACACCGCCGCCGGGACTGCTGCTCGATCCGTCGTTCCGGGCCGGTGTCGCGCAGCTTGCACCGCGCAAGCTCGCGTTCGACGCGTGGCTCGTTCATACGCAGTTGCCGGAACTGTGCGCGCTTGCCGACGCGTTCGGCGACACGCCGATCGTGCTGAATCACGTCGGCGGTCCGTTGGCGCTTGGCCCATATCGCGGGCATCGCGACGAAGTGTTCACCGCATGGCGCGACGACATCAGGAAACTGTCTCGCCATCCGAACGTTCATGTGAAGCTCGGCGGCTTTGGCATGCCGCTCTTCGGCTTCGACTTCGAAACGACGACGCTGCCGCCCGATTCGACGACCATTGCCGACGCGATTCGCCCGTACGTCGAAACCTGTGTCGACGCGTTCGGCGCATCGCGCTGCATGTTCGAGAGCAACTTCCCGGTCGACAAGGGCAGCTTCGGTTACGGCGTCGCGTGGAATGCGTACAAGCGGGTGACGTCCGGCTTGTCCGGTTCCGACCGGGCAGCATTGTTCCACGACACCGCCGCGCTCTTTTACCGGATCGACGTGTAGTCAGGCCGGTTCGGATTCCGAAGATTGCGATTCACGTCCCGCGCCGCGAAACATGGTGGCGCAGGAGAAACCTCGTCACGTTCCGGTTCGATTGGTGATTTCATAACAATAAGGAATACTACTCAGATGATACGTAAGGAGATTTGTGCATTCGCGTGCCTCGGCTTGCTGTCCGGCGCCGCCATGGCCCAGTCGAGCGTCACGCTTTATGGCATCGTCGACACGACGCTGCGTTATACGAACCACGCCGATCCGTCGGGCGGTTCGCGCTTCCAGATGGCGGACGGCCTCGTCACCGGCGACCGGATCGGCTTTCGCGGAGTCGAAGACCTGGGTGGCGGAAACAAGGCGATTTTCACATTGGAAAACGGCTTTTCGCCGGCCAATGGAACGTTATTGCAAGGCGGTCGCGAGTTTGGGCGCCAGGCGTTCGTCGGGTTGTCGGGACAGTGGGGAACGCTGACCCTCGGCCGCCAATATACGGTGACGCATGAGATGGTGGCGAGTCACGATCCGTTCGCGCTGGCGAACTATGCGCCGGACGACATTATCGGCGGCAACTATTCGGGCGCTCGACTCGACAACACCGCCAAGTACCGGGGCGCGTACGGCCCGTTCTATTTCAGCGCGGCGTTTTCGTTCGGCAACGTGCCGGGCAATTTCCATACGGGATCGTCGCAGGCGGTGGGCGTTGGTTATGGATCGGGACCCTGGAACGTGAGCGTCACCTACCAGGTGATGAACGATGTGACGAACGCGTTTTATGGGCTGCCGATCGACCCCAGTCAGCAGAAGGTGTGGTCCGCAACGGGCACCTACACGTTCAGCGACACGGTGCTGTATTTCGGTTACGTGGGCAGTCGCGTCGACGTCGCCGACTATCGGGACGACACCGGCTATCTGGCGGCCAACCAGCAACTGCTGCCGTCGTTGCACCTGATTGCGGCCGGTTATTACGACCACATGCATCATGCAGACCAGAGCGGCAACCGGTGGACCGGTACGCTGCTGCTCGACTATTTCCTCAGCAAGCGTACCGATGTCTATGTCGAGGCGGACTACACGAAGCTGTCGGGGGTGTGGACGAGCACGGCGGCGTTGTCGCAATTCCAGACACCGTTCTTCGGATATAGCTCGCAGGTCGGCGCGAACCTCGGGCTGCGGCATACGTTCTGACGGCAGCGCACTGCGATGACAACAAACCGCCGGATTGGAATCCGGCGGCTTTTGCCTGACCGCGGCACAAAGACGTCTGTCGATCCAATTTCAATGCAAAATATAAAAAATATGGACATGCCGACGCGCAAATATATAATGCATCCATGCTGGCGGCCGCAACGTGAAATCCGAGGAGACATCAGTGCAAGTGCAGCGAATCGGCAACACCGAAATCCGCAAGTTCGATGAAATCAGTCGGATGCCGCTCGAAGCGCGCTGGTTGTTTCCGTCGATCGATGAAGCCTTCGTCGACGCGAACCGGCACTGGCTCGGTCCGAACCTTGTCGAGCCGGGCTCGACGCGGCTTTACATGAGCTTTCACAGCTACGTCATCCGCACCCGCCATCACACGATCCTCGTCGACGCGTGTAACGGCAATCACAAGCATCGGCCGTCGATGCCCGCCTGGAACGATCTCGATACGCCGTACCTCGCGAATCTGGCGGCGATCGGTGTGCGTCCCGAAGAGATCGACATCGTACTGTGCACGCATTTGCATGCAGACCACGTCGGCTGGAACACGCGGCTGGAGAACGGCCGCTGGGTACCCACGTTTCCGAATGCGCGCTATCTGATGGCGCGGGTCGAATACGAATATCTGTTCGAGCAGCACTGCAAGCGTCCGGAAGCGCCGGTCAATCGCGGCTCGTTCGAAGACAGCGTGCTGCCTGTCGTCGAACATGGCAGGGCCGACATGGTGGAACTCGATCATGTCGTGGAGCGCGAGCTTGGCGACGACGTATGGTTGTCGCCCGCATGCGGCCATACCCCCGGCCACGTCTTCGTGAACGTTGGCGATCACGGCCGCGAGCGTGCGGTGTTCACCGGCGACGTGGTCCACCACCCGATCCAGTTCGCGGATCCTTCGATCGGCAATCTCGCTGATTTTGACCATCAGCAGGCCTACGAAACCCGACTCGGCCTGATGCGCCGCTATGCGGACACCGACACGTTGCTGTTGACCGGCCATTTTCCGTCGCCGACGGCGGGCCGGATCATCAGCTACGGCGACCAGTTCCGGTTCGCGTTCGAAGCCGACTGACGCGTCAGGCCAACGGCATACCGGAGCAGCAACGGCGCGTTGCGAGGGCGCCTTGCAATTCGCGCAGCGCTCATCGGACGGCGCGTTCCTCGACCGTCCGGCAATCCGGTCGCCCACGACGACGGCCGGCAATCTACCAGGAGACACCCGTATGAGCAGTAAGACGCTGAAGACCATCGCGATGCGTGCGTTGTGTGCGGCGGCCCTGAGCGGCGCCGCATGGGCCGCGCATGCGCAGGAGACGATGAAGATCGGCGTGATCGCGTCGCTGTCCGGCGGCGGAACCGCGTGGGGCCTCGGGCTCGAACGCGGGGTGCAGATCGCGATCGACCAGCTCAATGCCGCGGGCGGGCTAAAGCTCGGCGGTAAAACCTATCAATTGAAATTGATCGCGTACGACGATCAATACAACGCTGCGCAGGCGAAGACGGCTGCCGACCGGCTCGTGAACCGCGATCAGGTGAAGATCATCTTCGGGCCGGTCGGGTCGCCGGGCGCGCTCGGTTCGTTGCCCGTCACGCAGCCCGCCAGGGTGTTGCAGTTCGTCGACGGCTACGCGCCGCAGATTCTGCGCAACCAGTGGAAGGGCGCCTACGTGTTTCGTATCAACAACAGCACGCAGGAATTCTCGGAGCCGATCGTCAAGTGGCTGCACAAGTTCGCGCCGAACGCGAAGAAAATCGGCATGATTGCGCCGAACGATGCGACCGGTCAGGCGGGCGTTCCGATTCTCGCCGACGCGTACAGAAAGAACGGCTTTACCGTATGGACCGATTCCTATGAACGGGGCACGAAGGAGTTCACGCCGCTGCTGCTGCGCATGATGGCGCAGAACGTCGACGTCTTCGACCTGAACGCGAACGCACCGGGCGAGGCCGGCCTCCTCATCAAGCAGGCGAGACAGGTCGGCTACAAGGGCATCATCATTCAGTCCGGCGGCGCGGGCATCGACGAGTTGATCCAGATTGCCGGCCCGTTGGCGAACGGCCTGCTGAAATACGACGTGATCGACGAGTCGCTACCGCGCGTCAAGCCGTTCGTTGCCGCCTATCACCAGAAATACAGCGGCGTCATGAACGGGCTCGCACCCGTCTATTACAACGCGGCGAATATCCTTTTCGAGGCGATGCGTCGGGCCGGCACGACGGATAACACGCAGATTCGCGATCAGCTCGAAAAGATGACCGGCTACGACGCACCGATTTTCGGCAAGGTCGTGTGGACCGGTGAAAAGGACTATGGCGTCAATCATCAACTGCTGCACACGTTCGTCATCAAGGAAGTGACGAACGGCAAGGCGTCGGTGAAGGCGGTCATCACGCCGTGACCGCGGCCCCGGCGCGCGGCCGATCGGGAAGGCCGCCCACCGGGGACGATCTGTCGGGTTTCATCGCTGACGAGTTCAGGAGCGTTTCATGTTCTCTCCCGCAGTTCTTGGCCAGGTATTCGTGGACGGCATCGGTCTGAGCGCGATCTACATTCTTATCGCGCTCGGCTTCACGCTGCTGTTCGGCATCATGCGCGTCGTGAACTTTGCGCACGGTGCATTCGCAATGCTCGGCGGTTATGCACTGTATTACCTCTATGGCGGCCTCGGCTTGCCCTATCTGATTGCAGCGCCGGCAGCGGCGCTGATCGTTGCGACGGTCGCGCTGGTGCTTGAACGCGTCGTCTATCGCTTCTTCTATCAACGGATGTTCCAGAGCATGATCGGGCTGCTCGGGCTCGACATGGCGATCATGTATCTGGCGGTGATCGCGTGGAACGCCGAGGAACGATCGGTGCCGCCCAGCACCGATGCGCTGCTGCACATGGGCAGCCTCGTCTTTCCCGCGCAGAAGCTGATCATCGCCGCCATTGCGGCCATTGCACTGCTCGCGTTTTATGTATTCACGCATTACTCGCGTTACGGCCTTGCGATGCGCGCGGCCGCGCAGGACGTCGATATCGCGGAAGCGCAGGGCGTGAACAGCACGGCGATTTACCGCCTGGCATTCTTCATCGCGATCTTCATGGCGGCCCTCGCCGGCGGATTTTATGCGCAGACCTACGCATTGTCGCCGTTCGTCGGCGAGCCGCAACTGATGATCGCGTTCATCGTGGTGATTCTCGGCGGCATGGGCAGTATCCCGGGCGTCGCGCTCGGCGGGCTGCTGCTCGGCTTCGCGAACAGCTTCCTCGGCACGTTCTACGGCAGCGCCACGTCGATTTTCGTGTCGTTCGGCGCCGTTATCCTGCTGCTGATTTTCCGCCCGTGGGGCCTGCTTGGAGTGAAAGAAGCATGAGCAAACCGTCCACTCTCGATTCCACGCTGCCGCCTCGCTTCGCGTCGCAACCGACGGCGCACGCGGGCACCGTGCGGACGCCACGCCGCTGGCTCGCGCATCCGGCGGTGGTTGCGGTCGTGATCGCGCTGTTGATCGCGCTGCCGTTTTTCGCGCAGGACAAGTTCGTACTGTCGGTCGCGGTGACAACGTTCATTACCGCGATCGCGGCGTGCGCGTTGCACCTGATCGTGCGAACCGGCCACGTGTCGCTCGGCCATGCGGCGTTCATGGGAATCGGCGCTTACGTGTCGGCGATTGCCACGATGAATTTCGGGCTGCCTTTTCCGGTCGCGGTGTGCCTGGCTTTTTTGGTGCCTGCCGCGCTGGCGCTGGTGGTTGGCCCGATCCTGCTGCGGCTCACCGGGAAATATTTCGTGCTCGTCACGCTGCTTTTCGGGGAGATTGTGCGCACGGCCTTCGTGAACTGGACGGACGTGACCGGCGGATCGACCGGCATCTCGGGCGTGCCGGCGCCGAGCCCGTTCTTTTCCGGCGCCGTGCCGTTCTACTACCTCGCCCTTGGTTTTGCGATCGTTATCATCGGCATCATCGGCCGGCTGCTGGCGTCGGAGACCGGCCGTGTAATCGATTCAATCCGCGAAGGCGAGGCGCTCGCGCGCTGCTCCGGCGTGCCGGTGCTTGCCACGAAGGTCGCGGTATTCATGCTCGGGTGCGGGATCGTTGGTGTTGCGGGGGCGCTGCAAGCTCACTTCGTGCGTTATATCGATCCGACTTCTTTCGCGCTCGAACAGTCGCTGAATCTCGTCGTCATCAACGTGATCGGCGGGATGTACACGCTGATCGGGCCGATCGTCGGCACATTGTTTCTGGTGCTGCTGCCGGAATTTCTGCGCGGCTACGTCGAACTTCAGCACGTGTTCTTCGGCATCGTGCTGATTCTCGTGATGGCTTTCTTCTCCGGCGGCATTGCCGATGCGGGGGCCCTGCTCAAACGCATTGGCGCTGGGCGTGGAGGTGCGCGATGAGCACGCCGCTGTTGCAGATAGACAAACTGTCGAAACAGTTCGGCGGGCTCGCCGCCGTATCGGATCTCACCTTTCACGTGAACGAGCACGAAATTCTCGGCATCATCGGACCGAACGGTGCCGGGAAGACGACCGCGATCAACCTCGTGAGCGGTGTGATCCGTCCAGGTGGCGGTCACGTCAGGCTCGAAGGCGAGGAGGTGACCGGATTGCTGCCGCATGTGCTCGCCCGCAAGGGGTTGGTCCGCACGTTTCAGTCGACGACCGTCTATGGCGCGCGCACGGTCTACGAAAACGCGGTTCGCGGTGCGTATCTCGGCCTGTATCCGGGCGCAACGGCCGCGTTTTTCAACACGCGTCGTGCGAGGGCGATGCGCGCCGAGAGTGAGCGCCGCGTCGGCGAACTGCTCGAATGGCTGAATCTGGCTGACGTTGCCGCGCTGGAGGCGGGCAGCCTGCCGTACGGGTATCAAAAGACGCTCGGTATGGTGATCACGCTCGCGGCCCGTCCGCGCATCGTGATGCTCGACGAGCCGGTCGCCGGCCTCAGCGCGGAGGAGGCCGATCACGTCCGCGACACGATTTTGAAGATCCGCGAACGCGGGATCACGGTCATCGTGATCGACCACAACATCCGTTTCATGAAAGGGCTCTGCGACCGCGTGATGGTGATGAATCAGGGGCACGAACTGACGACCGGCGCGCCGCTCGACGTGCTGGCCAATCCTAAAGTGATCGAAGCATATCTGGGAAGAGGCCATGCCGCAGCTCACCGTATCTGATCTGAACGTCCGCTATGGCCGCGTGATGGGCACGCATAGCGTGTCGTTTTCGGTCGAGCCGGGCGAAATTTTTGCGTTGGTCGGCAGCAATGGCGCCGGCAAGAGCAGCGCGATCAAGGCTATTCTCGGCATGGCGCATTACGCGTCGGGATCGATCACGTTCGAGGGCGAGAACATGCGCGGCCTGAAGACGAGCGAGATCGTGCGGCGTGGCATTGCGATTTCGCCCGAAGGCCGGCGCGTGTTCGGCCAGCTTTCCGTCGCCGAGAACCTGCGCATGGGCGCGTTCACGCGGTCCCGCGACGAGGCGGACCAGCGCATCGAGCAGATCTACGCTTATTTCCCGCGGCTGAAAGAGCGCTGGAAGCAGCACGCGGCCAGTTTGAGCGGCGGTGAGCAGCAGATGCTGGCGATCGGCCGCGCGTTGATGTCGAAGCCGAAGCTGTTCCTGCTTGATGAGCCGTCGCTCGGACTGGCGCCGATCGTGGTGGAGCGGATCGGCGACGTGCTTGAGGAAATCTGCCGTACCGAGCAATTGACCGTGATTCTTGCCGAGCAGAATGCACATTGGGCGATGCACCTCGCTTCGCGCGCGGTGATCTTTGAACTGGGGCGCTCGGTCAACATAGGGCCGACGGGGCAACTGATGGAGGATCCTGCGGTGCAGAGCGCGTATCTCGGCATTTGAGCCCTGTCGCAAGCGCCAGATCGAGTGAGGGCCGTCTGCATGCAGCAGGCGGCCTCTTTTTGATAGGCGACACGTACGCCGCCGACGGTGGGTCGTTCATTCGGGGAGCGGGAGCCGCGACGCAGGTCGCGGCGGCCCGCGCCACGCGGTGGAGACCGGACCGGCGGGAAACCGCTCACGGCCACTGCGCGCCGCGCTGGCCCACATAGACTGCGATCAGCGACGAGGCCGTCGTCACGAACAACCGGTTGCGCTTCGGGCCGCCGAACGTCAGGTTCGTCGCGACTTCCGGCAAATGAATCTTGCCGAGCAGTTCACCGTCGGGTGCATAACAGTGGACGCCGTCGCCGGCGGTGGTCCATACGTTGCCTTCCGTGTCGACGCGGAAGCCGTCCGCCACGCCGGGCGAAATCGTCGCGAACACGCGCGGGCGCACGAGGCGGGAGCGGTCGACTACGTCGAACGCAACAATATGATGCGGTCCTGCCGGGTCGTGCGAGACGCCCGAGTCGGCAATGTAAAGAATCGATTCATCCGGCGAAAAGGCGAGGCCGTTCGGCTTCACCAGTTCGCCGGTCGCAATGGTCAACGATCGGGTATCGGGATCGAGCCGGTAGACGTTGTTCGCGCCGATTTCGCTCTTTGCCTTGTCGCCCGTGTAGTCGCTGAGGATGCCGTAATCGGGATCGCTGAACCAGATGCTGTCGTCGGACTTCACGACGATGTCGTTCGGGGAGTTGAGGCGCTTGCCTTCGAAGCAGTCCGCCAGCACGGTGATCGTGCCGTCGTGTTCGGTGCGGGTTACGCGCCGGCTGCCGCTTTCACAGGTCAACAGGCGCCCCTGGCGATCTCGCGTGTTGCCGTTCGCGTTGTTCGACGGATAACGGTATACCGTTGCGGGCGCGCCTTCGACCCAACGCATGATCCGGTTATTCGGAATGTCGCTCCATAGCAGATATTCGCCGTCGGCAAACCATACCGGGCCTTCCGGCCAGCGCATGCCGGTATGTAGCACCTCGATGCGCGCGTTTGCAACGAGGCTCTGGCGAAAGCGCTCGTAATTGACGATTTCGAATTCGGGACTCAACTTTTATCTCCTTCTTCTGAAAATGGGCAGGTGGTTGCAGACAACGATCGAGCTTCACCGCCGCGCCGCGTTCGACCTAGCGTTCACCGGGCTTCGTCTTCCATGTTTCGGCGGGAATCGTCGGCATCTCGAACACGTCCGCCATCCGTAGATAGTGGTGGCCGTGCATACGCCCGACTAGCTGGAGCTTCGGTGTATCGATCCAGCAGCGCTCGGCGTCCAGCACGGCATCGTCGCGCACGTGCATCGCCAGCACTTCGCCGAGCACCAGCGAGCGCATCGTACCGAGCGGGATAATCTGCATCAGGCGGCATTCGAACGACACCCGGCTCTCGCCGATGCGCGGCGTGCGGACCCGCGTGGACGCCACGGGTGTAAGGCCCGCCTCGGCAAATTCGTCCACGGCCGGGTCGAACTCGATTGCGGTGATGTTCATCCGCTCGACCAGATCCGCACTCACGAGGTTGACGACGAACTCCTTCTGCGAACGGATGTTCTCGCCGGTGTCCTTGCGGTCGGTTGCAGACCGGTGATTGATCGCAAAGCCCAGCGTTGCCGGGTCCTCCGCGAATACGTTGAAAAACGAGAACGGGGCGGCATTGGGCCTGCCGTTGTCATCGATCGTCGACACCCATGCAATCGGGCGCGGTGTGACCGTCGACGACAGCAGCTTGTAACGCTGTAGCGGGCTGAAGCGGGACAGCTCGAAGTACATGAATGAATCCTTCAGCATGCGTGGCTTCGTTCGAGACCCGGCGCTACCCTGGTTGCGGGTGACGTGGGCCGGTGTAAAAATATAGACTATATAATGCATTATATTATTTACAACCGTCAACGAAGGTGCGACTTCGCGCGCTGGCGGCAGGCAGCGATGTGACGGGTCCGTAGGGCGATGTGGGCGTGCGAACGGTGAGCATCGATCCACCGGGGGCAGGACCGCGTGTGGAGGCTGACGGTAGAGACAGAGGCCAGATCGACTCAGACCCGGCAGCCGTTCATGCGGAGTTCACCGAAGCAATGGAGGAAGCGCTCAAGCGCAACGCAGTGGGGAGACCGGTAGCAAGGTGGATGCTGAAGGATCCGAAACTGAAGCATGCTTACCGCTTTTCGAAGCCCATTTGAGGCATCGCCGGACACGCCAAATGAAACGTTTTATTGACCAGCGGAGCAGCCAGACCTATCTTGACCAGACGGCGCGGGCGACCACCCGCTGACGTCCATCACCTAACATCGAGCGGAGACGATCATGGAAGGCTTGACCCGGCAGGTAGGCGCGTTTGCGGCAACCGTGCGCCACGAGCAGATTCCCGAGACCTGTATTGAAGGTGCCCGTATCGGCATTGCCGACTGCGTTGGCGTCATGCTGGCGGGCGCGCGCGAACCGGCGCCGGCTATCGTGGCCGCCCAGTTGGGCGAGCACCGCGGTATCGACTCGGCGCCGCAGATTCCATCCGGGCGGCTGCTATCGGTGGGCGATGCGGCGCTGGCGAATGGCGTCGCCGCCCACGTGCTCGATTACGACGATGTTGCGCTTGCCGGCCATCCGAGTGCGGCGCTCGTGCCGGCGATCCTCTCCGAAGGCTGGGCGCTCGGGCGCAGCGGCGGCGAACTGCTGACCGCCTACGTGGCCGGTTACGAGACGTGGGCGTTGCTGGATTCGCTCGAGCCCGGCGCACTGCACGAACTCGGCTTTCATCCGACTGCCGTGCTCGGCACCGTCGGCGCGGCCGCCGCCTGTGCGAGTCTTCGCCGCCTGTCGCCCGAGCAGGCCGCACACGCCGTGGCGATCAGCGCATCGCTTGCGGGCGGCGTGGTCGCGAACTTCGGTTCGATGACCAAATCGTTGCAGGTCGGCCGCGCGGCCCAATCGGGCGTCATGGCCGCTCGGCTCGCAAGCGCGGGCTACAGCGGATCGCTGGATGCGCTCGAGCACCGGGCCGGCTTTATGTGCGCGCATTCGCCGTCGCGAAACCCGGATCTCGAACAGCGGGATTACCGTTTAGGTGTCGACTGGCGTTTGCCGCGGACCGGCGTGCATGTGAAGCGCTACCCAGCCTGCTACGCGACTCATCGTTCGATCGACGCGATACTCGAACTGGTCGACGCGCATGGTCTTTCCTCGCAAGACGTGGCGGAGATTCGGGTGCAAACGGGCGACGCGCAATTGCTGATGCTGCGCAACGCCTTTCCTCAAACCGGGCTCGAAGCGAAGTTCAGCATGCAGTTCGCGATGGCTGCGGCTGTGGTGAACAGGCGCGTCGGTCTTGCAGAACTCAGCGATGAGTTCGTGCAGCGCGACGACGTGCGCGGCCTGATGAAGCGGGTGTACTGCACGGCGACGACCGAACGTGTGAAAGATTGGGACCAGCCGTTTGCGCCGGCCGACCGTGTAACGGTCGTGACCGCTTCCGGTGCGCAATTGCACAGCCGCGCGGTCGAGCGGCCGAAGGGTAGTTGGCAGCATCGGCTCGACCGGGACGAATTGCGGATGAAATTCGTTGATTGTGCATCGCGCTCGCTGCCGGCGAACGAAGTCGATGCGCTGTTCGAGCAACTCTGGTCGCTCGATGCACTCGGTTCGGCAAAGGCGTTGCGCATGTACGCAGTGGCGCAGCGCGAGGCGCTACACGCGTGAACTGAGCATGCGGACGGCGTTCGGCCGTCCGCATCGTGCATCATCAAGCAGGCTCGCCGATCGTTCATCGGATCGATCCGCACAAAATAGTTCGGTATACGAATAGTTTAGGCGGTTCGCCAGATTCATTCAAAAGCAGCGAGAGTCCCGTTTTCATCGAGCGGGCGATTCCTCGCCAATCAGGAGACAACCATGCAACCTGCAGATCCCGCGTCGGCCGTGACGTCGCCGGTCGTAGCCGCACCTGGTGTATCGATCTACGGCCGGATAACACGCCGGCTGCTGCCGCTTCTTTTTATCTGCTACGTCGCGTGTTATCTGGATCGCGTGAACGTCGGATTCGCGAAACTGCAGATGGCCTCGGATCTGCACTTCAGCGATACCGTTTACGGGCTTGGCGCCGGCATGTTTTTCATCGGCTATCTGGCCTTCGAAACACCGAGCAACATGATTCTCTATCGCGTGGGCGCCCGTTTATGGCTCGCCCGGATCATGGCGACGTGGGGCGTCGTGTCGGCGGCGATGCTGTTCGTTAGTACGCCAGGCATGTTTTATTTCATGCGATTCCTGCTCGGCGTCGCCGAGGCCGGCTTTTTTCCGGGCGTCGTGCTCTATCTGACCCAATGGTTCCCGTCGCGACGCCGGGCGGGTGTCGTCGCGATCTTCATGACGGGTATTCCGGTGTCGGGCGTGCTGGGCGGACCGGTGTCCGGCTGGATCATGCAGAACATGGTCGGCGTCCATGGTCTCGCGTCCTGGCAATGGCTGTTTCTTATCGAGGCGCTGCCTTCGATCGTGCTCGCCGGCGTGTTGCTGAAACTGCTGCCCGATCGCGTCGAAAGCGTCGACTGGCTGGACGATGATGAAAAGAACTGGGTGCGTGCGCAACTCGACGCCGAGCACGACGCGAAGCCGGACGCATCGCTGCGGCAGATGTTCACCGATGGCCGGGTATGGCTCTGCGTGCTGATCAACTTCTGCATTGCGACCGGCCAATACGGTGTCAGCTTCTGGCTGCCGACGCTCGTGAAGCAACTCGGGCTGCGCGATAACTTTCAAATTGGTTACCTCAGCGCGATTCCGTATCTGGCCGGCGTGGCCGCGATGCTGGTGCTGTCGCGCAGCGGTGACCGGCTGCGCGAGCGCCGCTGGCACGTTGCGGCGCCCGCGCTCGTCGGTGCAGCCGGTTTTGTGGTCAGCACCTTTCTTCGCCACGATACGGCGCTGGCGCTTGCGGCGCTGGCGGTCGCGACCGGCGGCGTGATGGCGACGCTGCCGCTGTTCTGGTGTCTGCCGACTTCGTTCCTGAGGGGCGCGTCGGGCGCTGCCGGTATCGGCTTCATCAATTCGGTCGGGGCGCTGGCGGGTTTCGTGAGCCCGCTGCTGACCGGCTTCCTCAACGATCTCACGCACGATCCGCGTTACGGTGTGGTGATGCTGGCGGCGTGGCTGGTCCTCGGCGCCGCGATGGTTCTGCGTCTGCCGCGTGCGTTGGTGAACCGGTAGGAAGAAACGCTATTTAAGCGGCGCGCACGAGCGTCGCAGGACGATTTCGGTGGGCACGATGATGCGGCGCGATTCGCGCTTGTCGGCGGACGGCTTCGCGGCGATGCGTTCCATGACGATCGACGCCGCCTCCCGTCCCATCGCTTCGAGATTCCAGCGAACCGTGGTGATCGGCGGCGATGCCAGTTCCGCGAGGTCGGTTTCTCCGACCGCTACGATCGACACGTCCGCCGGTATCCTGACGTCCTTTAGCGCGCACGCGCGCAGCGCGCCCGGCAACATGAGGTTGCCGCCCATGATGATTGCGGTGGGCGGCTCGTGCAGTTCCATCAGGCGTTGTACCTCACGATACGCATAGGACGCGTCCATGCTGTCGAGGCGCACGAGCGCCGGGTCGAAACGCAGGCCCGCGCGTTCGAACGCCTGAACGAATCCCTTGTAACGCTCGCGGCCGGGGCGGATTCGCTGCTGACCGGTGACGAGCGCGATGCGTCGATGACCGATCGACAGAAGATAATCGACCGCCTGCCGGATGCCGTTGCACTGGTTCGATGCGACGTAATCGCAATCGAGCGGCAGTTCGCGTTCGATCAGCACGGTCGGCGTGCGGGTCCGTTCGAGCAGGCTGAGGATGCGCGGGTCGTATTCGTCGGAAGGCGCGAACAGCAGGCCATCGACACGTCGCTGCAACAGCAGGTTCAGGAGTTCGAGATCGCGTTCGCCGTCGCTATTGCTGTTCGCGAGGACGAATGCATAGCCGTGTTCACGCAGCACTTCCTCGGCGCCTTTCGCGACGGCGACGAAGAGCGGGTTGCTCGTATCCGGCAGCACGCAACCGATCATTCGGGTCGACGCGGTTCGCATGCTCTGTGCGACGACATTCGGCTGCCAGCCGGTCTGCACGATCGCGGCTTCCACGCGTTGGCGGATTTCCGGCTTGACGGCCGGGTGCTTGTTCACCACGCGGGAAACGGTGCCCAGCGATACGCGAGCTTCGCGCGCGACGTCGCGCATCGTAATGGTCTGGGCAATCCGCGGTTTGGCCTCGGGCGTGCGTTTTTTCTGCGTCGGTTTCATGGTTCATCCTGTTACCGCATCGGTGCCCGTCAGGCGCCGGATGGACGCACTGCTTGCGCCCATTGCGGCGGTGGCTCTCTCGCGTCGGTCGCTTCGCGGTTAGACGGATTTTCCATGAGCGCATCGGCGGCAGCAAGACGGCCGAACGGCCAACAGCGAAACAGGACCGAATCCGGCAGCGAAATGAAACGTTATATTGCATTGGCCGGGCCGACGCTTTACGATTGACGGAAATCGCATCGCAATCGC
>Ga0164242_10001539_pt1 | contig 27319 bp, 26 predicted proteins | sample OricomgcompostMG_FD_108783 | JGI IMG/M metagenome (GOLD analysis project Ga0164242, IMG submission 108783) | Miracle-Growth compost microbial communities from Emeryville, California, USA - Original compost - Miracle growth compost (MG) ...
GCTGCCTACATCACCGATCCGCCTACGAGGAAACACAGGCCTGGGCCGCGCAGCCAACAGCAGTCGCCGCTTGACGCCTTACGGCCGTGGGATGTCTAGAGCGTGCTCAGGTCGCAATCGCGGCGGCTGCGCCGTGACCCCGGACTAGCCTCGGTTCGTGCTTGATGACAGTGCGGTTGAGCGGGTGCTCTGCGTCGTGGCGCACCCGGATGACGTGGACTTCGGGCTCGCCGGGACGGTGGCGAACTGGACCGACTCCGGCATCGAGGTCAGCTACTGCATGATCACGAGCGGTGACGCAGGCGGCTTCGATCCCAGCGTCCCGCGCGAGAAGATCGCGGGAATCCGCGAGCGTGAGCAGACCGCCGCGGCCAAAGAGGTCGGGGTCAGCGACCTGCGGTTCCTCGGCTATCCGGATGGTCAGCTCGAGGTGAGCCTGCCGCTTCGCCGTGACATCGCGCGCGTGATCCGACAGGTGCGACCCCAGCGCGTGGTGTGCCAGTCCCCGGAACGCAACTGGGACCGGATCTACGGCAGCCACCCCGACCACCTCGCCGCCGGCGAGGCGACGATGTGCGCCGTCTACCCCGACTCGCGCAACCCGTTCACCTTCGCCGACACGATCGGTGAGCTCGAAGCGTGGACCGTCAACGAGGTGTGGATCTCCTCGGGTCCGCGACCGAATCACTACGTCGACATCACCAAGCAGTTCGAGCGCAAGAAGCGGGCGTTGCTTCGACATGAGAGCCAGATCTCCAGTGCGGCGGACCTGCACAACCTGCTCGCCTTCTGGAACGGCGGCAACGCGAAGGCCGCGGGAATGCCGGACGGCAGCTACGCCGAGGCCTTCTCGGTCATGGATGTGACGTAGCCGCGGACTTACAGCTCGAGCAACATTCGCGTGTTGCCGAGAATGTTCGGCTTCACCCGCTCGAGCCCGAGGAACTCCGCGACACCTTCGTCGTAGGAGCGCAGCAGCTCCTCGTAAACCTCGGGCTCGACCGGCGTCGCGTCGAAGGCCACGAAGCCGTGTGAGGCGAAGAAGTCGACCTCGAAGGTCAGGCAGTACACGCGACGGATCCCCAGCCCCCGCGCGCGGTCGAGCAACGCCGCCAGCAGCGCATGGCCGATCCCCGACCGCTGGCATGCCGGATCGACAGCGAGGGTGCGCACTTCGGCGAGATCGGCCCACAGGACGTGCAGCGCGCCACACCCGACGACCGCGCCGTCGACTTCTGCGACGACGAACTCCTGCACGTCCTCGTAGAGGGTGACTGTCGGCTTGTCGAGCAGGATGCGTTTCGGCGCGTAGAAGTCGAGGAAGCGGCGGATCGCGGTGACGTCACTCGTCTTCGCGGCGCGAACCGAGACAGTCACGCTCGGTGGTCGGCGAGAGCGGTGTCGAGCCCGGCTTCGGCGGCGTCGCACTCGGCAGCCGTCAGGTCCTCGACCTCGGCTGCCGCGGCGCAGTCGGCCGGTCCGACTCCGGACAGGCCGCCGAGGGCGTCGGCGATGGCTTCGCACTGTTGGCCGGAGAGATGGTCGAGGAAGTGCTCCCGCACCCCCCGCAGGTGCACGGGGTAGGCCGACTCGAGTCGCTGGAGCCCCTCCGGGGTCAGTACGGCGTAGACGACGCGCGCATCGGCGTCGCAGCGGTTGCGGACGAGCAAACCGTCTCGGACGAGCTTGTCGACCAGACGGGTCAGACCGCTCGGGCTGAGGACGGCATGGACCGCAAGCTCGCTCATCCGCAACCGCCGGTCGGGCGCCTCGGAGAGATGTGCCAGCACCTCATAGGCAGGAAGGCTGAGGCCCTGCTCGGCTTCGAGCTCGCCCTCGAGGCGGCGCATCACCCGGTTGTGGGAACGGATCAGGGCATGCCAGGCGCTCATCTCGCGCTCGTCCAGCGGCCGTGGGGCCTGATCCGTCATCTCCACAGGATACGTCCAAAAGCCAGATGTTTGCGTACGCAATAAATCTGTCCTACGGTTTGTTGCATAGACAACCAACAGCAGCGAATCGACGGAGGACACCGTGAGCACTCAGACAATGGCCACCCCGACTTTGACCGGGGACTACGACGTCGACCCGAGCCACACCCGGGTGGGCTTCGCCGCCAAGCACGCGATGGTCACGACCGTCCGTGGCACGTTCAAGGACTTCACCGCCGAGGCGCACCTCGACGAGGAGAACGTCGCGAACAGCTCCGTTCGGGTCGAGATCCAGACCGCGAGCATCGACACGGGCAACAGCCAGCGCGACGAGCACCTGCGCAACGGCGACTTCCTCGAGGTCGAGGCCTACCCCACCATCACCTTCCAGAGCACCCAGGTCGAGCAGGTCGACGACGACACGTACGCCGTGACCGGCGACCTCACGATCAAAGGGATCAGCAAGCCCGTGACCGTGAGGTTCGAGAAGACCGGTGCGGCCGATGACCCGTGGGGCAACTTCCGCGTCGGCTTCGAGGGCAAGACCGTCATCAACCGCAAGGACTGGGGAGTGAACTTCAATGTCGCGCTCGAGGCCGGAGGGCTCCTGGTGAGCGAGAAGGTCACCCTCGAGTTCGATGTCGCCGCTGTGCGGCGCAAGTAGCACCGCCGCTGTGCGGCGCAAGTAGGCACGCTCGTCCAACTCGCCCACGTGACAGGCTTGTCACGTGGGCGAGTTGGTGTTGACCCTGTCGTGTCCTGACCGGCCGGGGATCGTTCATGCCGTTTCCGGGTTCCTCGCGGAGCGCGAATGCAACATCCTCGACTCGCAGCAGTACGGCAGCCCAGTGACGTCGACCTTCTTCATGCGGGTCCATCTCGATGCGCCGGCTGAGTCCGCCCCGCTGCGCGCGGACTTCGCCGCTGTCGCCGCCGCCTTTTCGATGACGTGGGAGCTCCACGAGGAGACGGACCGGCCAAACGTCCTGGTGATGGTGTCTCGCGAGGGCCACTGCCTCGCCGACCTCCTCTACCGCTGGCGCAGCGGCTACCTGCCCGGCCGGCTCGCCGCGGTCGTGTCGAACCACAACGACCTCGCGCCGCTCGCGGCGTCGTACGACGTCCCGTTCCATCACCTCCCCGTCGACGCAGCGGCGCGCGATGCGCAGGAGAGCCGGATCCTGGAGCTGGTCGATCAGACGGACGCTGACCTGGTCGTACTCGCGCGCTACATGCAGATCCTCACGCCCCGGCTCTGCGGCGCCCTGCCCGGCCGCATCATCAACATCCATCATTCGTTCCTGCCGAGCTTCCGCGGCGGCCGACCCTACGAGCAGGCGTACCAGCGCGGTGTGAAGCTGATCGGCGCGACCGCGCACTACGTGACCGCAGACCTCGACGAGGGCCCGATCATCGAGCAGGAGATCTCCCGAGTCAGCCACCAGCAAGACCCAGCAGCACTCGCCGCGGTCGGCAGAGATCTCGAGTGCATCGCCCTCGCACGTGCGGTGAGATGGCACCTCGAGCATCGGGTGCTGCTCGATGGGACCCGGACGGTGGTGTTTCCATGAGCGACGCTGCCCAAGCCGAATGGGAACAGCGTCGTACGTCGTTCGGCAGCGCGGCCGAGCATTACCAGGCGGGCCGCCCGAGCTATCCGCGAGAAGTGTTGCTCCGATGCCTGCCTGACGGGGCCAACGACGTGCTGGACCTGGCGGCCGGGACGGGGGCACTCACAGCCGGTCTGCTGGACGTCGGGTTGGCCGTCGTCGCCGTCGAGCCACTCGATGCGATGCGCCGACTCATCCCGGCAGAGGCGCACGCTCTCGCCGGGACGGCGGAAGACATCCCACTCCCTGACGAGAGCGTCGACGCTGTCTTCATCGGGCAGGCGTGGCATTGGTTCGATGCACCCCGCGCGGTCGCTGAGATCCATCGCGTCCTCCGCCCCGGTGGAGTCATCGCGCCGATGTGGAGCCTGCTCGACGCGGATGACCCGGTGAGCCTTGCGCTTGCGGAGGTAGCGGCGCACGACGAGTGCAGCACGAACATGCTCGGCGACGAGGCGCAGCCACCGTTCGATCCCGCCGGACTGTTCACACCACCAGAGCGGCTGATCGTGTCCTACGCGCTCCCCTACAACCGCGACCGCGTTGCCGCGTTGATCTCGTCGGTCAGTGCGACGATCAATGCCACACCCGAGGACAAGGTGAAGATCATCGACACCGCCACGAGCGCGGTGCCCGACGGGGACTTCTTCCTCTCCTGGATCTGCGAGGCCTGGCGGTCGGAGAAGATCACCGCCAAATAGGCTGCTGGGATGCCCGCTTTCTCGCTGCGCAACCTCGTTGCGCTGCTCGCCTCGCCTGCCATCGCGCTTTCGGTCGCGGCCGTTCCGGCGGCCGCGCAGCCCAGTGCGACTCCCGCAGCCGGCATCACGCACGCTGCGCACGCGAAGCTGCCGAGCCAGGCCTACCGCGCGGGCGACTACGCACACGGCAGGGCGATGAGCATCCTGCCGCCGGGTGAGAACGGCGCCGTTACCGCGGCGCAGCTCGCAGCGTTCGAGCTCACGAAGGCGCGGCCGCCGTACAGCCAGGACCAGCTCGGCAAGTACGAGAACCTGCTCTACGGATATCCCAACCTCACGGACAGCAAGCTCGGCAGGTATTTCGACGACGAGTCGTTCGGCGTCCGACCCTCCGACGTCATCCGCACCGAGGACCCGAGCAGCTCGCAGTTCGCCTCCGGTCAGGTGCGCATCATCCGCGACTCCCACGACGTGCCGCACATCTATGGATCCACCAACGAGGCCGCCGCGTTCGGCGCCGGCTACGCGCAGGCCGAGGATCGGCTCTTCCTCATGGACGTCCTGCGCCACTACGGTGCCGGGACGCTGAGCTCCTTCATCGGCCCGTCCTGCGCGGACGAGCAGATGGACCACGACGAGCTGCTGCTTGCGCCCTACACGCAGGTGCAGGCGCAGGCTCAGGTCGACCGGCTGTCGCAGGAGTACGGCAACGACGGCCAACTCGCCGAGAACATGCTCAGGGCGTACGTCGAAGGCGTGAACGCATGGATCGCGAAGGCACGGCTCGACCCGACTGTGCTCGACGGCGACTACGCCGCGGCCGTCGGGCTGCCCGAGCCGTGGACACCGGCAGACGTCGTCAGCGTGGCCGGCTTGATCGGCGGCATCTTCGGCAAGGGTGGCGGCGGCGAGGTCGCGAACGCCGCGCTCTACTCCTACCTCCAGGACAAGCTCGGAAGGAAGGCCGGCAAGGCCGCCTTCACCCAGTTCAAGGAGCAGAACGACCCGGCCGCGCAGCAGACGGTCGTCGACAAGCGATTCCCGTACGAGATCGTGAAGCACGCGAACCCAAGGCTCACCGCGCTGCCCGACAGCAGGGACCTGATCGGCGGTCCGACGGACACGACCCCCAACTGCAACCTGACGGCGGTCAACCCCACGGCGCTGGCGACGATCGCCTCACTGCAGAACCTGCCGCAACACATGAGCAACGCGCTCGTCGTCGATGCGAAGGAGACGAAGGCGCACCACCCGATCGCGGTCTTCGGCCCGCAGGTCTCCTACTTCGCTCCGCAGATCCTCACCGAGGAGGAGATCAGCGCACCGGACTACCACGCCGAGGGCGCGTCCTTCCCGGGCACGGGTCTGGTCGAGCTCGGCCGAGGCGTGGACTACGCGTGGTCAGCCACCTCCGCCGGTAGCGACCTGATCGACCAGCGGGTGGAGAAGGTATGCAGTCCAGGCGGCGGCAAGCCTGCCGCGACCGGCAAGGCGTATCTCTTCCGCGGCAAGTGCCTGGCGATGACGCACGAGACCTTCAGGGAGAGCGCCTTCACCAAGCCTGGCGGTCTCGGCGCTCCGGTCACGATCAATCATGAGATCTACCTGACTCGACACGGCGTCGTCCAGGGCTGGACGACGGTTCACGGAAAGCCCGTGGCGATCGTCAACCAGCGCAGCACCTACGGCCATGACATCGACTCCGTGACCGGCTTCCTCCGCTGGGGCGACCCGACGCGCACCCACGGCGTGAAGAGCTGGCAGAAGGGCGCCGCCGAAGTCCAGTACACGTTCAACTGGTTCTACGTCGACCACAAGCACACGTCGTACTTCGTCAGCGGCAAGGACCCGGTCCGCGCCAGGCACGCGGACCCGAACCTTCCCACGTGGGGCACCGGTCACGCTGAGTGGCAGGGCTTCCTGAAGCCGCGACAGCACGTCCACGAGACCGACCCGAAACAGGGGTTCTTCGTCAGCTGGAACAACAAGCCCGCGCCCGGGTTCTCCGCGGCCGACGACCAGTACGGCTACGGACCGACGTTCCGGTCGCAGATGTTGGTCAAGCAGCTGAAGCACCAGATTCACAAGACCCATCACGAGCTGACTCGCGCCGATGTCGTGAAGGCGATGGAGACCGCCGCGAGCCAGGACCTCGACGGGCTCACCGTGCTTCCCCAGCTCCTGAAGTACGAGAAGGGCCGACACGTTCCCGCCGGGGTTCGCCAGATGCTTGGCACCCTCGCCCGATGGAACGCATCCGGTGCGCACCGCAAACGGGCGCACGCCGGCGCGGGTCAGTACGCCGACCATGCCGCCGTCGCGATCATGGACGAGCTGGAGCCAGAGCTGATCGAGGCGATCTACGACCGGCTCCTCGGCGCAGCCGGGATCGGTGGTCATGGCAGCACCGGTGGCGCAACGACGAGCGGCTACAACATCCTGCCGATGCAGTTCACGAACACCCCGAACAGCGGAGGCGCGCATCTCGGCAGCGCGTACGACGGTGGCTGGGAGGGCTACCTCCAGAAGACATTGCAACAGCTACGAGGCCTGCATCCGGTTGCGCCCTTCACCTCCGTCATCACCGACAAGTGGTGCGGCGGCGGCCCAGCCGCCTGCCACCGGGCGATCGACGCCGTGCTGCTGCACGTGTACCGCACGCTGAAGGGTCAGAACGGCACCGCCAAGGTCGCGAAATGGCGGATCAACAGCGAGCTGATCGCCGACCGGGCAGCAACCGGCAACGCGAACGAGACGATGCCGTTGTACGACGCGATCCGCTTCCGGCCACTGGGAATCGTCGGGCAGCCGCTGATCGACTGGCAGAACCGGCCGACCTTCCAGCAGGTCGTCCAGTTCCCAGCGCATCGTGGGTAGCCCCGACGCTAGGGCTTCGGGCTGACCGCGTAGACCTCCAGCTCGTCGGGGACGCCTTTCACCTTCAGCAAGGCGAAGGCGCGTTTCTTCTTCGCGGTGACCTGCTCGGCGTCGAGCAAAGCGACGGTGGACTGCGAAGCAAGGATCTCCCCCGCCGTCGCCTTCTCCGCGACGCGTGCCGCGATGTTGACGTCGATGCCGAGGTAGTCGCCGCCGAGGCGTCTTGGATTGCCCGTGTGCATACCGGCGCGGATCCGCGGCCGGTACTTCCCCGCCTTCACGTCGCGCAGGTTGTCGTTGGCCTCGACGACCGCATCGAAGGCATCGGTGGGTGACGAGAAGACGGCCATCATGCCGTCGCCGAGCCGCTTCACGACCTCTCCGCCGCGGCGCTTCACGGGCGGCTCGATGGCCACAGCCACGTCGCGCAGCAAACGGAGCGCCTCGTCGTCGCCGGCACCGAGCGCCCACGACGAGAAGTCGACGAGATCGGTGAACACCACGGTGAGCTGCTGGTCACCGTGGTCTTGGCCACGAGCCTCGAGCACGGACTGCCAGACCTGCAGTGCCCCTCTGCCGATCTCGCGCGCAACGCCCGGGCGATTGACGGTGAGATCGGTCCACCGCTGGTTCGCCACCTCGAGGTGACCGAAGCGAGCAGTCGACAGCGGGTCGCCGAAGTCCTCGTCGCCTGGTAGCCGCTCGCGCATGCGACGGACGAAGGCCAGCAAGGCCTGGTTCCTGTCGATCGCTCGAACCCCACGACGAATGACCCTGCGCGCCGGTTCCTCAGGCTCGGTCATCCGTCAATCATGCCGATCGGGTGTCCGATAGTTTTGTCTGGTGTCAGCGGCGCAAGTCTCCCGTCCGCGCCGGGCGCTTCTCGTAGTTCTCGCGCTTGTTGCGCTCACCGCCGTCGGCTTGCTGCTGAACGTGCTGGTCGGTATCGACACCAATCTGCTGTGGTTCCGCGCGATCGGCCACGAGTCGGCGTACACCCGTCGCGTGTGGACCGAGATCCTGTTGTTCGCGACCTTCGGCTCGCTGATGGCCGCCTTCGTCGCACATACGCTGGTGGTGGCGGTTCGGCAACGGCCCGACTACAAGCCCGACCCGACCAGGCAGCGCTGGCGCTTCCTGTTCAGCCGGATCGAGCGCCGCCTGCGCAAGCTGCTGTTCGTCGTCATCGTGGCGGCGCTGTCCGTGTCGGCGGGCGCGGCGGCGGCCGGCCGTTGGCAGACCTGGCTCCTGTGGCGCAACGCGGTGCCGACCGGCCGGAAGGACCCGCAGTTCCACCGCGACATCTCCTACTTCCTCTTCACCTATCCGCAGCATCGGATGGTGCTGACCCTGCTGTTCCGGGTAGTCGGGACTGCGATCGTCGTCCTGCTCGTCACGGCCTACGCGTATGGCGCATTGCGAATCCGCGGTAGTGGCCCGAAGCTCACCCGCGCCCTACAGATCCATCTGTCCGTTCTGCTCGGGCTCTACCTGGTGCTGAAGGTGTTCGGGTACTGGCTGGACCGGCTCGCTACCGCGACCTCGAACCGGGGCGTCGTCACCGGACCGGGCTACACGGACATCCACGCTGTCCTGCCTGGCAAGCTCGCGCTGCTCGTCATTGCGGCGATCGGCGCGGCGCTGATGTTTGCCAATGTCGCCGCGCAGAGCAACAAGCTGATGCTCTGGACAATCGGCGCAATGGCCGGCTCGGCACTGGTCATCGGGGTCGTACTGCCACGGGTGGTCCAGCAGTTCTGGGAGAAGCCGAGCGCTGCCCTTGTCGAGAAGCAGTACATCGACCGGAACATCGACGCGACTCGGACCGCGTTCGGGCTCGGCACCGACGTCGCGGTGTCGACGATCGCAGGCACCCCGACCGCGTCCGGCAAGGACCTGCTTGACCTGGTCCGCAACGCCGATCAGATCCGCCTGCTCGATCCGAACCGAATGTCGCCGACCTTCACCGTGCTCCAGCAGCAGCGCTCGTTCTACGGCTTCAAGTCGACCCTCGACCTCGACCATTACACAGTCAACGGGCGCGACCAGGATGTCGAGATCGCGCTCCGGGAGCTCAACCTCTCCGGGCTGCCGAAGTCGCAGCAGTCGTGGACGAACCAGCACTTCGTCTACACCCATGGGTACGGCGTGGTGGCGGCCAAGACCGACACCACCCGGGGCGGGCAGCCGATCTTCGTTGCCGGCAACGTCCCGCAGAGCGGCGACATCCCCGTCAAGGAGCCGCGGGTCTACTTCGGCCTGAGCTCGCCGTCTTACTCGATCGTCGGAACCCCGCACCAGGAGATCGACCGTCCGAGCACGAGTGGCTCCGGAGACGTCACCACCATGCACATCGGCGACGGCGGCGTACGCGTCGGCGGGTTCTTGCATCGGCTGCTCTACGCATGGAAGTTCAAGAGCTCGAGCATCTTGTTCTCGAGCCAGATCAAGTCGAGCTCGCAGCTGCTCTACAACCGCAATCCGCTCTCCCGAGTGTCGGCAGTTGCGCCCTGGCTGACCCTCGACGGCAACGCCTACCCGGTGGTGGTCGGCGGCCAGATCGACTGGGTGGTCGACGGGTACACCACGTCGAACAGCTACCCCTACTCCCAGCAGGTCAATCTGCGGTCGGCGACCGCGACCACGCTGAACCAGCGCGGGTCGTCGGTGCAGCAGCCGAACACCTCCGTCAACTACATGCGCAACTCGGTGAAGGCGGTCGTCAACGCCTACACCGGCGCGGTCACGCTCTACGCCTGGAACGGCACCTCGTCGGAGCGGGACCCGGTGCTCGCCACCTGGGAGAGGGCGTTCCCCGGGCTGGTGAAGCCACAGCGCGCGATCCCGAGCGCCCTGCTGCCGCACCTGCGCTACCCGACCGACCTGTTCAACGTGCAGCGCACTCTGCTGGCGCGCTACCACGTCACCGACCCCACCCAGTTCTACAGCGGCAGTGACTTCTGGAAGGTGCCGTACGACCCCACCGTCAGCGGCGGGTCGAAGACCACGGCGACCGGCGCGACGGTCGGGACACCACCCCCACCGCAGCCGTCGTCGTACTTCACGATGTCACCGACCGGAACCCCGCCGGCGCCTGGTGAGAACAATCCCTTCGGGTACGGCCAGCCGACGTACTCGCTGTCTTCACCACTCGTGACGTTGAACCGGCGCAACCTCGCCGCGTTCCTGTCGGTCGACTCGCAGCCCGGACCCAACTACGGGAAGTTCACCCTGCTCGAGCTTCCGTCGACCAGCGTCGTCGACGCTCCAGCGCAGATCCAGAACGACATCGAGTCGACCCCGCGGATCGCGAACGCGCTCAGCCTGGAACGGGCCGGCAGCTCGAAGGTCGTGCTGGCCAACCTGGTCACGGTTCCCGTGGCCGGGCAGATTCTCTATGTCGAGCCGATCTACACCCAGTCCACCGGCGGCAACCCCTACCCGATCCTGCGGCACGTCGCCGCGGTGTACGGCAGCGGCCCGGTCGGTTTCGCACCGACGCTCGACGGCGCCTTGCGGCAGGCCTTCGGGCTGGCGGCTACGTCCAACCAAGGTCGAACACCGCGCTGATCAGCAAGCCCAGCACGAGAAGTGCACCGGCGCGCCGCACGTGCATGAACGCCGCGGCGGCGTACCAGAGCGGCCAGATCGGGTAGTGCTTCGGCGGCTCGGCGGGCGGTGGCGCCAGGATCGCCTTCCAGACCTGCCCGAGCCGCGGCAGTGCGAGGACGACGATGGCCGTCATCCAAGGAAGCGCCTGCACCGCGATGCCGATCCCGACCGTCACGTAGAACGCCGCGAGCAGCCCGAGCGTGACCTGCTTTGCGAGCTCGGCACCCAGGATCACCGGAAGCGTTCGGGTGCCGGCCGGCTCGTCGTACGGGATCTTGTCGACGTGCTTGCCCATCAGGACGGTCGTGCAGAGAAGTCCGTACGGAATGCTCGCGACGATGACCTGCCACGGCAGATGACCGGTCGCTGACAGGTAGGTGCCGCCCACCATGAGCGGTCCCCAGACGACCAGCACGTCCGGCTCACCGAGTCCGCGCTTCTTCAGTCGCAGCGGTGGCGCGGTGTAGGCGACCGACAGGACAATGCCTGCCGTCGCGAAAGCGACCACTCCCCAGCCGCGGCGATCCAACAGGATCGCGGCAATCACGAGATCACCGATCGTCGTCAGGGCGATCGCCGTGTAGAGCTGTCGCTTCGTGACCAGGTTCGTGAGCAACGGGTGCGGCGCGTAGAGCGCGCGGGGGTAGGACTCAGCGTCCGTGCCGACGTTGGTGTCGAACAGGTCGTTGGTGAGGTTGTTGTTCAGATGTGCGAGGACGATCCCGACGATCGCCAGGACGAGGTCGAGAGTGTCGAACCCGCCGTGGCGCACCGCCAGCAGGCCGCCGACCAGGCCGGCGAACAGCGTCATCGGGAGCACGGCCGCGCGGGTCACGACGATCCAGCGGGTCATCCCGTCGATGTCGTTGCCGGCGGCTGGGGGCGGATTCGTCGTCGTCAGCGCGTAGAGCCAGGAGCGAGGCCCGCGGCCGCTGGTGGGGGGTGCGGCGAGCTCCCGGCGACGCTCGGTGGTGACCGTCATGTCGCCAAGGGTGGCACGCATGTCAGAGTTGCGGGATGCAGTACCAGGGGAAGATTGCCGTCGTCACGGGTGCCGGGTCCGGAATCGGCCGGGCACTCGCCACCGAGCTCGCTGCCCGCGGCGCCCGCCTTGCCATCTCAGACGTCAACGACACCGGGCTCGGCGAAACCGTCGCGATGTGCGAGAAGGCAGGGGCCGAGGTCCACGGCTACCACCTCGACGTCGCGGACCGGGCTGCCGTTCTCGCCCACGCCGAGGCGGTCACGAAGGACCTCGGCGAGGCGAACCTCGTGGTCAACAACGCCGGCGTCGCACTCATGGCGACTGTCGAGGAAATGGCCTGGGAGGACCTCGACTGGCTGATGGGCATCAACTTCTGGGGCGTGATCCACGGGACGAAGGCCTTCCTGCCGCACCTGATCGCGTCGGGCGACGGCCACCTCGTGAACGTCTCCAGCGTGTTCGGCTTCGTCGGCGTTCCCTCGCAGAGCGCCTACAACGCTGCCAAGTTCGGCGTTCGCGGGTTCACCGAGGCGCTGCGCCAGGAGATGCTGATCTCCGGCCGCCCCGTGGCCGTCAGCTGCGTGCATCCCGGCGGCATCAAGACGAACATCGCACGAGACGCGCGGGCGGCGCGCGACCTTATACCGCTGGAAGAGCGTGCCGACCGGTTCGAGAAAGCGGCCAGAACCACCCCGGAGAAGGCGGCGCGAACCATCCTCCGCGGCGTCGATCGCAAGAGCCCGCGCATCCTGATCGGCGCGGACGCCCGGATGTTCGATGTGACAGCGCGGGTCACCGGCGCGCGCTACCAGCGGGTCGTCGCGACCGTCATGCGGCGCGCCGGCAAGCGCCTGGGGATTGAGCTCTAGCCCGGCCTGACACACCCCGGGTTGCCGAGGATGTAGGACGCCTGGAGCACCATCAGCGGATCGACGAGCACGCCAATCGCCGGAATCAGTCGGCATCCCTTGATCCGGCCGCCGAGCCGAAGTGACACCGCGCCGCTCCCGTTGATCGTCTCGTTCGCGGTCCGCCAAGAGTGCCCGGCGGCGACCTGATGCGTGATCGGACGCTTACAGCCCTGTTGCGGACAGTAGAGAACGGTGACCGACCGCAGCAGGTCGTTGTCGAACTCGAGGATCTGCCCCCCACCCACACCGGACAGGTCGGCTTGCCCACACCCGGCGAGCGCGGCGAGCCATGCCGCTGCCACCGCACGCCGTACCACCGGCCCAGCGTCTCACCGCATCGCCAGATAGCGTCGCGGTGATGGCCGGGCTCAGCACGTCACCGATGGTCAGCGCCATGGGACTCACCAAGGCGTACAAGCGCGCGGTGGCGCTTCGCGGGGTGGACCTCGAGGTGGGTGCCGGCGAGGTCGTCGGCCTGCTCGGACCCAACGGTGCCGGCAAGTCGACGCTGACGAAGCTGCTGTGCGGGCTGGTGAAGGCCGATGGCGGCACTGCAACCATCGGTGGCGCGCCCGCCGGATCGACCCGCGCCCGCAGCCAGGTCGGATACCTCGCCGAGTTGTTTCGGTTCCCGGGCTGGGCCACGGCCGAGGAGGTGCTTGCCACCCACCAGCGACTCACGCATCGCCCCTCCCCCGACCCCGCCGCGGAGCGACGTGCGCTGCTCACGGAGGTCGGTCTCGCACACGCCGGCGCGACGCGGGTGGAGGCGATGAGCAAAGGCATGCAACAACGGCTCGGGCTAGCGCAGGCGATGATCGGCGCCCCAAAGGTGCTGTTGCTCGACGAGCCGACCTCCGCGCTGGACCCGGCCGGCCGGCACACGGTGAGAGAGGTCCTCGCCCGAGCCCGCGACCGCGGGACTGCCGTCCTGCTCAACACGCACTTGCTCGGCGAGGTCGAGCTTCTCGCTGATCGCGTCGTGCTGATCGATGCGGGGAAGGTGGTCGCCCACGGCGCCGTCGCCGATCTGACCGCCGTCCACGGGGTCACCATCGAGACGGACGAGGGCCGCACCGACCACCGCGACATCAGCCGCGACGGGATTCCCGCGCTGGTGAAGCGGCTGATCCGTGACGGTCGTTCGATCTACGCCGTCGAGCCGCACCGATCGACTCTCGAGGACCTCTACCTCGACCTGGTCGGCGACCGGGAGAGCGACCGATGAGCGACGTACTCGTGATCGCTCGGCTCGCTCTGCAGGAAGCGGTACGCCGCCGCGTGCTCACTGTCGTCGGCATCCTGACGCTGCTGAGCGGCGCCCTTTACCTGGTCGGCTGCGTGAGTCTCAAACACAACAGCACCTCGATCATCGACTCCGAGGTGATCAAGCCGATCGTGCCGGCCACGCTGCTCGGCCTGGCCTCGTTCGCGACGCTGTTTCTCGGCAGCGTGCTGTCGGTGTTCCTCACGGCCAGCGCGGTCCGCGGCGACGCCGATCGCGGCTTGGTACAACCACTCGTGGTGCGGCCGGTCGGACGCAACGCCTACCTCGGTGGTCGCGCTCTTGCGGCGGCCGTCGTGTCCGGCGGCTACGTGCTGGTGGTCTCGCTGTTCGCCACGATCCTCACTCGCGTGATGTTCGACAACCTCCCGCCGAGCGCCTGGTCGGTGATCCCACGTCTCCTCGCAGGCGTGCTCGTGGTCACCGCGGTGACGTTGGTCGTGTCCTGCATGCTCTCGACCGTCGCCACGGGCATCAGCGTCCTGATGGCGTACGGCGCGGGCCTGATCGCGGGGCTGCTCGGCGAGATCGGCAAGTCGCTCGGCGCGCACACCCTGGCTCGCATCGCGGAGATCGTGTCATGGGCGTTGCCGTTCGAAGCGATGTACCGGGACGCCTTGCAGAGGCTCTCCCCATCCGGGCCGTTGGGGGAGCTCGTGCAGCTCGGGCCCCTGGGCGGCGCCGACAGCGGCGGCGTCGGACTATGGGTGTTCACGGCGGCGTACATCGTCGGTTGCGGCCTGCTGGCGAGCTGGCGATTTGGCCGGTCCGACCTCTGATGCTGAAGCTCGACGGCTTGACGAGGCGGTTCGGCGACACTCTCGCGTTGGACGGCCTGACCTTCGACGTTCACCCGGGACGGGTCTCAGGATTTCTCGGCCCGAACGGCGCCGGTAAGACGACGACGATGCGAGCGATCTTCGGGTTGACCGATCTCGATGCCGGCATCGTTCAGTGGAACGGACGCCCGATCGACCTGACGATCCGCCGCCAGTTCGGCTACATGCCGGAGGAGCGCGGGCTCTATCCGGCGATGCAGGTGCAGGAACAGGTCGAGTACTTCGCGCGCCTCCTCGGAATGGGAGCTGCGCCCGCATCGACCGCAGCCGGTCGCTGTCTCGAGCGGCTCGGTATCTCCGACCGCGCCACATCGAAGGTGGAGGAGCTCTCGCACGGCAACCAGCAGCGCGTGCAGCTCGCGGTCGCGCTCGTCCATGAGCCGGACCTGCTCGTCCTGGACGAGCCGCTTGCCGGGCTGGATCCGGGTGGCGTCGATGCCATCAGTGAGGTCCTCCGTGAGGAAGCGCGTCGCGGCTGCAGCGTCCTGCTCTCCAGCCACCAGCTCGATCTGGTCGAAGATCTGTGCGAGACGGTCACGATCATCGATCACGGTCGCGTCGTCGTAGCGGGTGAGGTCGACGACCTCACGACCCACGGAGACCGGCGCCTTGTGGTCCGCGTCGAGGGCGACCGGACGGCACGGTGGGCGAAGCAGCTGCGCGGAGCCCGCGTCTCCGAGATCGACGCCGGAGCGGTCCGGCTAGCAGTCGACGATCAGACAGACAGCGACACGATCCTTGATGCCGCCCGTACGGCTGGACGCGTCACCGAGTTCCACTTCGAACGTCGTCGGCTCTCCGAGGTCTTCCGGGAGGCTCTCGAATGATCGCCCTGCCCATTGCGATCGCCGTGCTCGCAGTGGCCTTCATTCTCCGTCGATCCATGCGGGGGCGCACCGGCCACGACCCCGCGGTACGCCTTCCGCATCGGTCCGGCATCCTTGCGAACACGTCATCCACGATCGCGCTCGTCGCGTCTCGAGAAATCAGCCTGCGCCTCCGCGGGCGGACGTTCCGGGTCGCAACTGGTGTGATGCTGCTGGCGATCGCCGCCGTCATCGTGATCCCAACCCTCGGCGGCAGCGGCGGAGCGCACGAGCGGGTCGGCCTCACCGGGCACGGCTCCCGCGCAGTTGCCAGCGCGGCCCGCACCACCGGAAAGCAGGTCGGTGCGACGGTCGAGACCATCAACGTCGCCAACGCCTCTGCGGCGGAGTCCCTCGTACGCTCCGGGGATCTCGATCTTGCCGTCGTGGACGGACGCACGATTCTGGTCACGCGCACGTTCACCTCTGGTGACCGGTCTACCAAGGCACAGCTGACTCGAGCGCTGGCACTCGTCATCGGCGAGCAACGAGCGTTCGGAAGCGCCGATCTCACTCCCGATCAGATCCACGCGATCAGCCACATCCAGCCGATCCCGATCCGTGGCCTGTCGAGCTCCAAGAGCACGTCCTCGGAGCAGAGCACCTCCGCCGTCGGTCTGATCCTGCTGTTCGTTCTCCTCAGCCAGTACGGCACCTGGACCTTGATCGGCGTCATGGAGGAGAAGGCAAGCCGGGTGGTCGAGGTGCTGCTCGCCGCGATCCGCCCGACGCAGCTGCTGGCCGGAAAGGTGCTCGGAATCGGCGCGCTGGCATTCGGTCAGGCGAGCGTCCTGGTCGGTTTCGCTCTCGGACTCGGCGCCGCCGTCGGGTCGGACGTTCTCAAAGGGACGGCGCCCACTGTTGTCGTCGCGACACTGGGCTGGCTGGTGATCGGCTATGCGTTCTACAGCTGGGTCTTCGCCGCCGCCGGCTCGATGGTCGAACGGCAGGATCAGGTGCAGGCGCTGGCGTTCCCGATCACCATCCCGCTACTCGCCGGCTACATCTCGTCGATCACCGCAGTTACCTCGGCACATGCGTCGCTCTACGTAACGATCCTCGCCTACATCCCGTTGACCGCTCCGTTCGGCATGCCGGTACTCGTTGCGCTACATGCGGTCACCTGGTGGGAGTTCTTGCTCTCAGTGTTGACCAGTGCGGCCGCGACGTACGGCATGGCGCGACTTGCGGGCATCGTCTACCGACGGGCGGTGCTGCGAACCGGGCGCCGCGTTCCGCTGCGCGAGGTGCTCGCTATCCGAGAGCCGTCTCGATCGCGCTGACGATCTCGGTCGAGTCCGGCTTGACCTTGCTGCGAAAGCGGCTGACGACCTCGCCCTGACGGTTGATCAGGAACTTCTCGAAGTTCCACTTCACGTTGCCCGCCTTGCCGTTACCGTCGGGCGTCTTCGTCAGTTCGGCGTAGAGCGGGTGCTGGTCGCTTCCCTTGACCTTGAGCTTTTCGAACATCGGGAAGGTCACGCCGTAGTTTGTGCTGCAGAAGGCCGCGATCTTCTCGGCCGATCCGCTTTCCTGGAACAGGAACTGGTTGCACGGGAAGCCCAGGACCGTGAAGCCCTGTTCAGCGTAGGTCTCCTGCAGCTTCTGCAAGGCCTCGTACTGAGGGGTGAAGCCGCACTTGGACGCCACGTTGACCGCCAACATCACCGCACCTTTGTGCTCAGCGAGGGAGGCCGGCTTGCCGTCCAGGGTGGTCAGGGGGATCTCGTAAAGGGACACCCCGAGATCGTACGATCCGACCATGGCCGATACAGCGTTCGACGTCCGCGGAGTCAACCATCTCGCGCTGGTGTGCAGCGACATGGCGAAGACGGTCGAGTTCTACACGGAGGTGCTTGGTCTGCCGCTGACCAAGACCATCGAGCTGCCGGACGGAATGGGTCAGCACTTCTTCTTCGACATCGGCAACGGCGACTCGCTCGCGTTCTTCTGGTTCCCCGGAGCTCCGGCGCGGGAGCCTGGCGTGACGGCGCCGGCGGCGCTTCCCGGTCTCGGTGACATCACCACGGCAGTGTCGACGATGAACCACGTTGCTTTCGATGTAGCGCCCGAGAAGATCGACGAGTACGCCGCCAGGCTGCGCGAGCGGGGCGTGCGATGCATCGGACCGGTCAACCACGACGACAGCCCGGAAGGCTGGTCGATGGAGATGCACGACGGCGTGTTCATGCGCTCGGTCTACTTCTTCGACCCCGACGGGCTGAGCCTCGAGTTCGCCTGCTGGCTGCGGGCACTGCGTCCGGACGATGTGAAGCACGCGCCCGCTTCGGCGGTCAGCGCCTGACGCCGATCACGCCTGCGGCCTCGAGCGATTCGAGCTCCTCGGCCTCGACGCCGCCGAGCTCCGTCAGCACCTCCCGGGTGTGGGCGCCGAGCGGCGCCCCGGTGGCGCGCACAGCGCCTGGTGTCCTCGAGAACTTCGGCACGATGCCGGTCATGGGGACCGTCCATCCCTGATGCGAGGCGAGCCGCAGCACCATCTCGCGCGCCAGGTAGTGCGGGTCGCTCACCATGTCGGCGGCGGTGAAGATGCGACCGGCGGGAACCCCGCCGGCGCTCAGCCGCGACAGCAGCTCCTCGCCATCCAATGTCGCGGCCCACGCCTCGATCAACACGTCCAGCTCTGCCTGCCGTTCGGCGCGCGCGCGATGGGTGGCGTACCGATCGTCGCGGCCGAGCTCAGGCTGTCCCATCACCTGGCAGAGCCGGGCGAAGACCGCGTCCGCATTCGCGGCGATGACCACCTCGGTGCCGTCCGCCGCGAGGTAGACGTTGGAAGGCGCGACGCCGGGTAGCACGCTTCCGGACCGCTCGCGGATGACGCCCCCGATCTCGAAGTCCGCCATCGTCGACTCCATCAACGCCGCGACCGCCTCGTAGATCGCGACGTCGACCTCCTGCCCGCGACCGGTACGACGTACCTCGTTCAGGGCAGCCAGCACGCCGATCACGGCGAACAGCGAGGTGAGCGCGTCGCCGAGACTGACGCCGTAGCGACTGGGGGGCCGGTCCGGGCTTCCGGTCGTGTAGCGGATCCCTCCCATCGCCTCACCGATGCTGCCGAATCCCGCGTCGCCCGATCTCGGTCCGGACTGCCCGAAGCCCGAGACATGCGCGACGATCAGCGCCGGGTTGGCGGCGGACAGAGCTTCGTAGCCGAGGCCCCACTCCGCCATCCGACCGGGACGGAAGTTCTCGGTGACGATGTCGACGTTCGGCACTAGCCGACGCACCAGGTCCTGGCCGGCCGAGGTCCGCAGGTCGATGCAGATCGACCGCTTGTTCCGACCGATGGTCGGCCACCACAACCCTTCTCCCTCGTGCAACACGCCCCATCGCCGCATCGGGTCACCGGCATCGAGCGGTTCGACCTTGATCACATCGGCGCCGTAGTCGCCGAGCAGCTGTCCCGCGAACGGACCGGCGATCAGCGAACCGAGCTCGAGGACCGTCGTACCGGCGAGCGGCCCGCTGGACGAGTCGCTCACCAATGCGTGCCGGCCCACTCGACGATCAAGTCGGCGACGGTGTCGCGAGCACCTTCCGGTGACTCGAAATAGTGCGCACCCGGCACCGAATGCAGGGACTTGTCCTTCGATGCGATCGCATCGACGATCCGAGCGGCATCGCTCGGGAAGACTCCGACATCGGCGTCCGCGTTGATCACAAGAGCCGGAACGGTGACTCGAGCGAGGTGGGGCTCACCGCGACACTGCGAGGTCTCCAGGCTCCACATCGACAGCCAGGTCCGCAACGTGTTCGCCACCCCGAGGCCCCAGACCGACTTGTTCGCCCGCTCCGGGATGCCGCCGTAACAGAGGTTGGGACGGCGATCGCTGGGGTCGACCGTCGGGTCGACCATTCGCGGGTCGGCCCAGGTGCGGGACAACGGGAAGATGCGGTCGACGAAGCCCGCCGCGGTGATGCGCTCGAGCTCGGTCTTGCACCAGTCCGTGATGCGCTGGTTGCGAGCGACCTGCGCGGCCCGGTAACGCTCGACGAACTCGGCGGAGTACGGCGGGCCGTTCTCCGGGTTCCACAGATCCAGCTCGGGATCGGTCTTCGTAGGGTCGAACTCGTCGAGGACGGCCGCGTCCATCCAGTTGGTCAGCACGTCCGGTCGGCCCGGATGCGCGGCGAGCGCGACATAGCCGTCGGCCGGAATCAGCTCGTCGACCCCGACCGCCGGCTTCATGCCGAACGCCGGTGCGACGTTGGGTTCGATAGCTTGCGACTGATAGGCCGACATCAGGGACCCGCCACCTGAGTTTCCGAGCAGGATCACTATCTCGACACCGGCAACCTCTTTGAGCCACCGCACGCCGACACCGATGTCGACGAGCGCGTGGTCCAGGAGGAAGTACTGCTCGCCGCCGCGAAACCGGGTGTTCCAGCCGAGGAAGCCGATGCCACGGCGGGCGACATACTCCGCGAGGTAGTGCTGTGAGAAGTCGACGTTGTAATGCGTCGCGATCATCGCGGTCTTGGGCCGCTTGCCGGTCGGCGTGTAGTAGACGCCCTGGCACGGCCAGCCGCCCGCCCCGGCACGATGGCCACTGGGCGCCGCGAGGCCGATGAACTCCTGGTCGCATCCGGGTGTGCTCATCGGCCTAACTTGGCACACCCGGATTCGGGCCGCGTCGCCTACCCGAGGCTGCGACGCCTACGACGAGCCGCGACGGTGAGGACGACGCCGGCAGCCAGCGTCATGAGTCCGGCGACGATCACGTCGCTCACATTGGCACCGGTGAAGGGCAAGCTGGCCACCGGCGGGGAGGCCTGGCGGATCCGGGACGCGGAGCGCGTGAACCGAGCAGTGTCGAGCCGCGGCACGGAGGCGTCCGGGATCCGAACCGCCGTAACGGTGTCGCTGTCAGTGACGACGGTCGGCGTGTCGATCGAGAGTGTCGGAGGCTGCGAGGGAGCGGATGGGGTGGACGTCGTCGGCGTGGCCGGAGCACACGGGGAGATCCAGAACACCTTCTGCTTCTTGCCGCCGCCCTGACCGGTCGCGACCGTGAGACGGACGTGGTAGCCCTCATGGGCCGGTGCTCCGAGCACCGACAGTTCCGCCGCGGTCGGGGTGAAGACGAGCTCGCCATCCGGGTCGTTGCCACCGCCGGCGTCGTCGGGCGAGGTGATCGACGTGCCACTGCCGGACAAGGTCAGCGGCGTGCCGGCGCCCGTAGGCGCCTGTCCGGCGAAGGAGACGTTCAGCGTCTGACCGGCGTCGAAGCCCCAGAAGTCGACGACGAAGCTGCAGCCCGGGTGCGCGACGTTGTGATGACCAGGGTCTCCGGCGAGGGCGTGAATCTTGACGGTGCCGTTGTTGCCCGGCGGGTTGTGGCCCGAGGTGCCGTTGGCGCCATTGCCGCGGTTCGCCTTGCCGTTGCCGGCACCGCTACCGCGACCGGTCGTACCGGCCTTGCTCTGAGCGCCGGCGTTGCTGTGCCCCTTGCCCTTCGGCGGGGCCGCCGCCTTCTTTGCCTGGCCCGGGGGCACATGAGTCGCAACCGGCGCCGGCGAGGCGGTCGTTGCCGTCGGCATGACCGGCGGATCGGTCTTCTTCGCCTGGCCTGGCGGCTGGCTCGGCGCGTTGCTGTTGGTTGCCCCGTTCCCGTTCCCGTTGCCGGGATCAGCCGATGCTGGAGCGGCCGTCGCGATGGCGAGTGCGACCGCCGCTGCGGTGATGGCGATGGTGGTGCTGTGGCGAGTGCGAGCGGGGTACATGCCCTGCCTCCGTAGTCACGCCCCCAAGGTTGTGTGAGATCCGGCCGGCCCCTCGCCCGCTCGCCCAGGCGCCCTCAACCGGCCTGCGCATGGACTTCCCAACACGCAACGGCCCGAAACCGGCGAATGGTTGCAATTGGGTGCGCGCAGGCTTACAGTGCGCGGCCGCTCGCCCTTTCGGGCTAAGCGCGCCGCCGGTAACGGTTCCGCGGCGTCGAGCGATCTAGAGACGAAAGTCGTACCACCTGCTGATGGACAGAGGCGGTGGCCGGATCCCTCGCCGGACCCGGCCAACACCTCCCCGTCAGTCAGGGCGAGCGGTTCCGAACAGCTCGCGATACACCTTCGCGGCATCCGGGAAAGCGTCTCCGTCGATGTCGAATGCGGCGCCGTGCGCGGACGGATCGGCGAAGTAGTTCTCGAAGGCCGTGTTGTGCGATGCGAACCACCCGTGCATGTTTCGGACGAACAACGGGTCATCTTCGCCGGCAGTGCCGACGTCAGGATCGTGGACAAGGCCCCATTCGGGGAAGGCGAGCGGCTTGCCGTGCGACGCGGCGAACTGCGCATGCCACCGCAGCCCGTATCGCTGGTGCAGCAAACCATCCCACCGCTGCTGCGGAGTTTGACCGGGCTCCTGGCTGCGGTCGTACACATCGAGCCCGATGTCGTCCACGTATTCGTCGCCGGGGTAGGCGAGTGCGGGGTCGATGCCGCGGTCGGCCAGATCCGGGTTCCACACGAACTGAAAGTGCTGGCCAGGAACGGATCGCATCGTGCGGACGATCTGCCGCCAGGCCTCGGCGTAGTGCTCCGCGTCGGACTTGGTCTTGACCTGCCAGCGGAAGAACGGCGTGTTGAACTCCCAGCCGAGCCGGATGATGGTGTTTCCGCGACCCTCGTTGATCAACGTGTGCGCGAGTTCCCGGAAGTAGCGGTTGCGGGTGCCGGATGCCAGCTCGGCGAGACTGCCGCCGGCGGACGGCCACATCGGCACGCTGAGGACGAGTCTGACTGCGTGATCCTTTCGCCACGCGAGCGAGAGCAGAAACGGATGGCCGATCTGCTGCCAGGTCGGCGTGCCCATGAAGTCGGTCGCGGTCTGGATCGCGGACCCTCGCCACCTCGCAAACGCCTCGTCCTTCGCCGGGCCGTGGCCGGCGTACACCCCCGACTGCCAACCCTGCTTGTGGACCCGCGCCGAGTAGTGATGCACCGGTCGCGTCAGCCACGCGATGACGGCGACGACCAGCGCGATGAAGCCGACGACCAGCGCGAGCAACACCCACGGCCAGCGCCGCGGGCGCGGACGGGGGGCCGGTAGAACGCTGATGTCAGCAGACTAGGCAGCCGACGCCTGTGGCGCCTTCGGTCCCGGGTAGTTGCGGAGCTCAGCGGGCGTCGCGCGCTTGTGGTGCGGCTCCGGAGGTTCTGGCGCCGCGTCACGCTGCTTGCCGGGCAGGCTCAGCCTCATGAGAGTGCGTAGAACTTGGCCGTACTGCCGATACATCGGACCGATCGTGTAGGGCAGGTCGTACTTCTCGCACAGCGCCTTCACCCGCTCGGCAATCTCCGGATAGCGGTTGCTCGGCAGGTCGGGGAACAGGTGGTGCTCGATCTGGTAGCCGAGACTGCCGGACGCGATGTGCATGAACCGGCTGCCGCTGAAGTTCGCCGACCCGAGTAGCTGACGCAGATACCACTCCGCTTGGGTCTCGTTCTCCAGCTCCGCTTCGGTGAACTTCTCCGCGCCGTCCGGGAAGTGGCCGCAGAAGATGATGGCGTAGGACCAGAGGTTGCGGATGACGTTCGCAGTCGCGTTGGCAGTCAGCGTCGATACGAACTGCGGGCCGGTCAGCGCCGGGAAGATCAGGTAGTCCTTCGCGACCTGCTTGCGCACCTTGCGCCAGATCCCCTTCAGCTGACGCTTCATCTCGACCGGGTCCTTCTCACGCTTGCGGATCGCCTCGATGTCCAGGTCGTGCAGCGCAACGCCCCACTCGAACAGCAGCGCAAGCAAGGCGTTGTAGACCGGCTGACCGAGATTCGCCGGGTGCCACTTCTGGTCGCTCGTCACCCGCAGGATGCCGTAGCCGACATCGTTGTCCTTGCCGATGACGTTCGTGTAGGTGTGGTGCACGTAGTTGTGCGAGTGCTTCCACTGCTCGGCGGGGCAAGTGGTGTCCCACTCCCAGGTGCCGGAGTGGATCTCGGGATCGTTCATCCAGTCCCACTGACCGTGCATCACGTTGTGGCCGATCTCCATGTTCTCCAGGATCTTGCCGGCCGCGAGCATCGCGGTCCCGGCGATCCAAGCCGGCGGGAAGGAGCTCGCGAACAGGGTCACTCGGCCACCAACGACGAGCTTGCGGTGGATGGCGATCAGGTTGCGGATGTACGCCGCGTCCTTCGCCCCGCGGGAGGACTCGATGTCGCGGCGGATCTGGTCGAACTCGCGGCCGAGCTCCTCGACCTCTTCCGGGCTCAGGTGGGCGAAGCTTGCAACGTCGGAGATGGCCATGTGTCCCTCAGTCCTCAGATCTCGATCACGCAGTCACCTGCGGCAGCGGTAACGCAGGTCTGGATGTTCTGGTTCTCCTGGTACTCCGCGCCGTTGCGAAGGTCTTTGACGATGCCCTTCTTCAACGGCAGTACGCAGGTGTGGCAGATCCCCATCCGGCACCCGAACGGCATCTGCACGCCGGCGGCCTCGCCGGCTTCGAGCAGCGTCGTCGCGCCGTCCAGGTCCGCTTCCTTGCCGGACTTGGCAAACGTGACATGGCCGCCGGTAGCGGAGGCGGTGAGGTTGGCGGAAAACCGCTCGATGTGCAGGTGCTTGATGAGCCCTGCGGCCGCCCAGTGCTTCTCGGCGGCCTCGAGCATCGGGGCCGGCCCACAGACCCACGCCTGCCGATCGCGCCAGTCCGGGCACGCGTCTTCGAGCTTGGTGACGTCGAGGATGCCGTGCTCGTCGTCGAAGTTCTCGACGCTGCGCAGTCGCCCGTCGTACTTCTCGGTGAGCGCGAGCCGCTCGTCACGGAAGATCGCCTGCTCGCGGGACGGGGCGGAGTGGACGTGGACGACGTCGGGCATGGTGTCGCGGCGGTCGAACGTGCGCAGCATCGACATCACCGGAGTGATCCCGCTGCCGCCGGTCCAGAAGAGAACCTTGGCCGGCGGCGGGTCCGGGAGGACGAACTCGCCCTGCGGCAGCGCAAGCCGCACGATCGTCCCGGGCTCGAGGTCTCTCACCAAGTGATCGGAGATGAAGCCTTCGGGCATCGCCTTCACCGTGATCGACACGGTGTTCTCACCCGCGTCGGGCGTCGAGGAGATCGAGTACGACCGCCAGTGCCACTTGCCGTCGCGGTCGACGCCGATCCCGACGTACTGACCCGGCTGGTAGTCGGCCCGGAACCCCCAGCCCGGCTTGATCACGATCGTGGCGGCGTCGTCGGTCTCCGGGAGGACCTCGACGACCTTGCCGCGCAGCTCGCGCGCGGTCCAGAGCGGGTTGATCAGCTTGAGGTAGTCGTCGGGCAGCAGCGGAGTCGTGACCCGCGACGCGACCCGACGGACCAGATCAGTGGCGGTGGGGCTCATCGACCGCTCCTCGGCTCGACAACATTAGTGTTACTTCGAGTAACTGTTACCATAAGTACGTGGCACTGGAATCGTCAAGTCCGGCCGCTGCGGACGGGCGCAAGGAACGCTGGCGACTGCATCGCGAGGCCCGCCGGACCGAGCTGATCCGGCACGTCATCGCAGCCGTCGAAGACCGCGGGGCCGGGATCGGCATGGACGACATCTCGGCGTCCTCCGGGATCGCGAAACCTGTCTTCTATCGCTACTTCCACGACAAAGCCGACCTATTCCTGGCCGTGGGGCGCGCCGTCGCGGAGGACATGGTCACCGAGGTCATGGCGGCGATCGACAGCCAGGACAAACCCCGCCACAAGCTGCAGGCGGGCATCGAGATGTACGTCGCAAAGGTCGAGGCCAGCCCGGAGCTGTACCGGTTCGTCGCCGCCCACCAGGCCCACCGGTCCTCGCAGACCGATCTGCTCGACGACTACGCCTCCACGGTCGGTGCGCACGCCTCCCGCGTGATCGGCGAGATCCTTCGTGCGCAGCACCTCGACTCCGGTGCAGCCGACCCGTGGGGATTCGGGATCGTCGGCATGGTGCGCGCAGCAACCGACCGCTGGCTCGAGCAGCAGACGATGTCCCGCGCCGACTTCGTGAGCTACCTCACCGACTTCACCTGGGCCGGGATGGCGAGTCGCTCACCGCGGCGAAGCGGCTGACCTGGTGGAGCTCACCGCATCGAGGAACACGCGCCCGGACTCCGACGTCTGGTCGATCCGCAGCTACGCCCGGCGAGGAACCCGACTCAACGTCTCACAGGGACAGGCCTGGGACGCCCACGCCGACCGCTTCGTTCTCTCACCCGAGCTGCACGTCGCCGGGCGCCGTCTCACCGATGCGTTCACCCGCCCCGGCCCGTTGGCGGTCGAGATCGGGTTCGGCGTCGGAGAGGCAGTGGTGGCGCTCGCTACGAGCCGGCCCACCTGGAACGTCCTCGGTTTCGAGGTCTGGCAACCCGGGGTCGCGGAATGTCTCGCCGGCCTGGCCGAGCAAGACGTGGCGAACGTGCGGCTGTCGACGTGGGACGCGGCGTGGTGCCTCGGGCACGTCATCGCACCTGCGACGGTCGACGAGCTCTGGACGTTCTTCCCCGACCCGTGGCAGAAAGCCCGCCATCAGAAGCGCAGATTGGTCAACCAGGGGTTCGTTGCCCTTGCCGCGTCACGACTCGCCGCGGACGGCGTCTGGCGGCTCGCCACCGACTGGCCCGACTACGCCGAGCAGATGCGAGAGGTCTTGGACGCCGAGCCGCTGCTTTCCGGTGGCGTCACCGAGCGGTACGCCGGCCGCCCGCTGACGCGCTTCGAACGGCGCGGGATCGCAGCGGGCCGCCCGATCGTCGACCTGGCCTACCGCCGCTGCGAGTGATGCGAGCGCCACGCGTTTGCGATGGCGACGAAGCTTTCGGTCCGCCGGGCTCGGTCCGTGCCCGGCGTGACGACGACGATCTCGTCGACCTGAGCGGCCGCCTTCATGTCGGCGAGCCGCGCCACCACCTCGTCGGGTGCGCCGGTGACCATTCGACGATCGGCGTTGCGCTCCGCCGCGAACTCCGCCGACCGTGCATAGTCGCGAACCTGCTCCGGCCGCAACGGCTCACGGATCCCGGCCCGGATGTTGCGGATGGTGAGCGTCCAGCCCGCCTCGAACTCGGCGATGGCGACGCTGTCCTCGCTGGCGAACGCGAGGACCGACATCGCTGAGTACGGCGACGAGCCCGGGACTCGGGGTTCGAACTCCCGCCGGTAAGCGAGCAGCGCGTCGATCGCGATGTCCGGGCTCATGTGATGGGCGAAGACCGCACTCATCCCGTTGACGGCCGCGAACTTCGTGCCGTAACCGCTGGACCCGAGCACGAAGAGGTCCGGTGTCTCATCGACGTCGGGCGCGGCGAGAAGAGCGCGGTAGGGATGGTCGTCCGGAAAGCTGTCGTTGAGGAACCCGAGCAGCTGCCCGACCTGGCCGGGGAACTCGGCGGCCGGGTCGGCCACCATGCCGCGGCGCAGGACATGAGCGGTGAGCGGGTCCGTCCCCGGTGCGCGACCGAGTGCCAGGTCGACCCGCCCGGGGTACATCGCGAGCAGGGTGCGAAAAACCTCGGCGACCTTGAGTGCGGAGTGGTTCGGCAGCATGATCCCGGCCGCGCCGACGCGGATCCGCTCGGTCTGGGCACCGATGTGGGCGGTGAGGATCTCCGGTGCGCTGCAGGCCAGGCTGCGCATGTTGTGGTGCTCGGACACCCAGTAGCGCCGGTAGCCGGCACGCTCTACCGCCTGGGCGATCCCGACCGCTCCGGCGATCGA
>Ga0164242_10001540_pt1 | contig 27309 bp, 25 predicted proteins | sample OricomgcompostMG_FD_108783 | JGI IMG/M metagenome (GOLD analysis project Ga0164242, IMG submission 108783) | Miracle-Growth compost microbial communities from Emeryville, California, USA - Original compost - Miracle growth compost (MG) ...
CAGTTAGTCGTGTGGCCGAACCGCGCCACCGGGTCTTTGGGGACCGAGGGCCTGGACGTGGCGACCGTCGACGACGCACGCGGCATGCTCGCCCAGGGCCTTACCGGCACGAGACACTACGGGCCGCACGGCGAGCGGCGGCTCGACGATGTCGCGGTCTTCGTCCAGTCCTTCGCACCGCCGCCCCGGTTGCTGGTCTTCGGCGCGATCGATTTCGCCGCTGCCGTAGCCCGCGTCGGGTCGTTCCTGGGTTACCACGTCACGGTCTGCGACGCCCGTCCCGTATTCGCGACACGCAAACGCTTCCCGGAAGCGAACGAGGTGATCTGCGCCTGGCCGCACACGTTCCTGCAACGGACGCGGATCGAACCGAGCACGGTGATCTGCGTGTTGACGCACGATCCGAAGTTCGACGTGCCGGTGCTGGAGGTCGCGTTGCGCTCGCCGGCGGCCTACGTCGGGGCGATGGGATCGCGCCGAACGCATGACGACCGGCTGCAACGGCTACGCGACGCCGGCCTGACCGACGCGGAACTGTCCCGACTGCACTCGCCGATCGGGCTGGACATCGGGGCGCGCACCCCCGAGGAGACCGCGCTGTCGATTGCGGCGGAGTTCGTCTCGCTGCGCTGGGGTGGGTCTGGTCAACCGCTGCGAGACGTCTCCGGACCGCTGCACGGCGGCCGGGACGAGGTGGGCAGAAACGCGGACATCGACGCCGACCCCTGGGATACGGTGCGCTCATTGGGTTGACCCGGATCCGCGGACCCGAACAGGACTGGTTGCATGAAGCCACCTCCATTCGACTACCTCGCGCCTACCACCGTCGCGGAAGTGACCTCGGCGCTCGCCGAACACGGCGACGACGCGAAGGTGCTCGCGGGTGGGCAGAGCCTGGTCCCGGTGCTGGCCATGCGGCTGGCCCGCCCTGAGGTGATCGTCGACGTGAACCGGGTCGCGGACCTGGACCGGGTGCACCGGGAGGACGGCACCCTGCTGGTGGGTGCGACCACGCGGCACGTCACCCTGGAACGAGACCCGGACATCGCAGCCGCCGTCCCACTGCTGGCGCGGACCGCGCCGCACATCGGACACTTCCAGATCCGCAACCGCGGCACGCTCGGCGGGTCCCTCGCGCACGCGGACTCGGCTGCCGAGTGGCCGGCCGTGGCGCTCGCGCTGGACGCGGAGATCGAGGTCGCGTCCACATCCGGCTCGCGTCGGATCCCGGCCGCCGAGTTCTTCGTCTCCACGTTCATGACCGCGCTCGGCGCCGAGGACTTGCTGGTCGGCGTGCGCTTCCCGGTCTGGGGCGCCGGATCAGGGTTCGCCGTCGAGGAACTCGCCCGGCGCAGTGGCGACTTCGCGATCGCGGGCGTCGTAGCCGCCGTCCAGCGCAACGGTGACCGGATCGAGCGAGCAGCGGTCGCGCTGTTGGGCATGGGTCCGGTGCCGATCCGGCTGCACCCGCTGGAGCAGGAACTCGTCGGTTCCCCGACCGCGAGCACCGACCTCGACGCCGTCGCCCGAGACGCGGTCGCGGGGCTCGATCCACCGGACGACGTCCACGCCAGCGGTGGCTACCGCCGCCGGGTCGCGGCGGTCCTCGTTGCCCGCGCTCTCGCTCGCGCTCTCCAGGAGGCCGAAGGTGCCTGACCACGAGATTCCCGAGATCACCGTCCGGCTGACCGTCAACGGTCAGCCCGAGCGACTGCGAGTTGAGCCACGCAGGACGCTGGCGGACGCTCTCCGCGAGGACCTTGCCCTGACCGGCACGCACCTGGGCTGCGAACACGGGGTATGCGGAGCCTGCACGGTGCTGGTGGACGGGCAGGCGGTGCGCTCCTGCCTGCTGTTCGCCGTGCAGCTGGAGGGCGCGGAGGTGACCACGGTCGAAGGCCTCAGCCCGGCGGACGGATCGTTGAATCCGGTGCAGCAGGCGTTCCGCGACAATCACGGCCTGCAGTGCGGCTTCTGCACGCCCGGCTTCATCGTCTCGGTGACGGCGTTCCTGGCGGACAATCCGCACCCGACCGATGAACAGATCCGGGAAGCGCTCGGCGGAAACCTGTGCCGGTGTACCGGTTACCAGGGCATTGTGCGTGCCGTGAAGCAGGCAGCGGGCCAGCCCACCGGAGCGCGCGAGGCAGTCGAACTCCGACCCACCGCACAGGCCGCCTCATGACCGCCGTCGAGGCCGGCGGGGCTGCTCGCTTCGTCGGCCAGTCGGTCAAGCGGCGTGAGGACCCCCGGCTGATCACCGGGCGTGGTCGGTACGTCGACGACGTCACGATGCCGCGCCAGCTCTACGCCGCATTCGTGCGCAGCCCGATCGCCCGCGGCTCGCTTTCCGCGGTGGACACCGATGCCGCCCGGGCGCTCCCCGGCGTGGTCGCGGTGCTCACCGGCGCCGATGTGAACCCGAACGGCCATGCCTACTGGATGTCGATGCTCGGTCCGGACGCCCCCGCACCGCCGATGCGCGCCCTTGCCGAGAACGACGTGCGGTACGTCGGCGAGCCGATCGCGATCGTGATCGCCGAGTCCCGGTACATCGCCGAAGACGGCGCCGATCTGGTCGACTTCGACGTCGAGCCGGAACAGGCGATCGTCACGATGGACCAGGCGCTGGCATCGGCCGAGCGGGTACACCCGGAACACGACAGCAACCTGTCGAACGAGATCGCGGCCGAGCCGGACCCCGAGCTGGACGCGCTGTTCGCGAACGCCGCGCACGTGGTCGACGAGACGTTTCACCAGCACCGCTACATCTGCGTGCCGATGGAGTGCCGCGGCATCATCGCGTCCTGGGACCCCTGGCGGCAGCAGATGGAGATCGTCTCCGCGACCCAGACCGCGCACGAAGTGCGCGCCAGCGCCGCCCGGCTCCTGGACATCCCGGAAGACCACATCCACTCGGTGATGGGCGATGTCGGTGGCAGCTTCGGGCAGAAGATGTTCCCGATGCGGGAGGAGTTCACGGTCCTGATCGCGGCCAAGATGCTCGGCCGGGCGATCAAGTGGACCGAGGACCGCGCGGAGAACCTGATCGCCGGCGGTCATGCGCGCGAGGAGTCGATGGACGTCTCATTCGCACTCGATGCGGACGGGCGGATCCTGGCTGCCAGGACACACCACCGGGAGAACGTCGGCGCCTACCCGAACCTCGGCGACGGGATGAACGCGTCCTCGTCACTGGTGATGTTCCCCGGGCCGTACCACATGCAGCGGGTGGCCTCCTCGGCACAGGGCCTCTACACCAACACCATGGGGCGTTGCGCGTACCGGGGACCCTGGATGCTGGAGACGGTCGCGCGCGAGCAGATGGTGGACGTGGTCGCGCAGCGGCTGGGCATCGACCCGCTGGAATTCCGGCGCCGCAACGTCATCACCCTCGACGAGTTGCCGTTCACCACCGCGACCGAGCAGGTGTACGAGACCGTCAGCCCGGCCGAGACCCTGGAGCAGGCTGCGGAGCTGATCCGGTACGACGAGTTCCGGGCGCTGCAGGCCACGGCCCGCGACGAAGGTCGCTACCTCGGTCTGGGACTGGCGCTCTACATCGAGCCGCAGTACGGCTTCGGCATCCTCGGCACCGAAGGCGCCACCATCCGGGTGGAGCCATCCGGCAAGGTCAATGTCTACATGAGCAGCGGCAGCCACGGGCAGAGCCTGGAGACCACCGCGCTCCAGGTCGTGGCGGACGAACTCGGCGTGCCGATGGATGACATCTCCTTCACCCAGGGGGACACCGCCGCCACCCCGTACGGCCCCGGCACCGGGGGGAGCCGCTCGGCCGCGCTCATCAGCGGCGCGGCAATGGCAGCGGCACAGCAGATGAAGGAACGGATTATCGCGGTCGGCGCGCACCTGCTCGAAGCCGCACCCGGCGACGTCGACCTGGACGGTGGGGTCGTCTCGGTCAAGGGTGACCCGAGCACGGGTGTGCCACTGGCCCAGATCGCCGCGGTGGCCTACCTCGACACGGACCAATTGCCGCCGGACATCGCGCCCGGGCTGGAGGTGTCCGCGCGATATAAGTCGCCGTTCATCATGTTCTCGAATGCCTGCCACGCGGTAACCGTCGAAGTCGACGTCGCCACCGGCGAGGTGAAGCTGCTGCGGTACGTGGTCAGCGAGGACTGCGGCAACATGATCAATCCGATGGTCGTCGAGGGCCAGATCGCCGGTGGCGTGGCGCAGGGCATCGGCGGCGTGTTCTACGAACACTTCGAGTACGACGAGGACGGCAATCCACTGACCACCACGTTCCTCGACTACCACCTACCCACCGCGGTGGAGATCCCGGACTTCGAATACGGGCACGTGATCACCCCGTCACCGACGCCCGGGGGCTACAAGGGCATGGGCGAGGGCGGCGCGATGTGCTCGCCGCCCGCGCTGATCAACGCGGTCCGCGACGCGCTGAGCCCGTTCCACGCGACGATCACCCGGCAGCCACTCACCCCGGACGCGATCCTGCAGGCGATCGATGCCGGCGGGGCCTGACGCTGCCTCGTCCCGCTGCCGGACCGGCGGCATGGGAGGGTGATCGGGTGACCGACCAGCGCGGGTCGCTGCCGGCTTCGGTGCGCACGCCGGCCGACCTCGCCGACCTGTTGTCGACGGCGGACTACCTCGCCGACAACGGCGTCGCGACCGCTGCCTATCTCGCGCTCGCGCTGGGTCGGCCGCTGTTCCTCGAGGGAGAACCCGGCGTCGGCAAGACGTCACTGGCCCCGGCGCTCGCCGAGACGCTGAACGCACCGCTGGTGCGACTGCAGTGCTACGAGGGCATCGACGCGGCACAGGCCCTCTACGACTGGGACTTCCCCCGCCAGTTGCTGCACCTGAAGGCAGCCGAGTCGACCGGACAGGCCGACCCGGACCGGCTGGAGGCGGAGATCTACAGCCGCCGCTTCCTGCTGGCGCGACCTTTACTTGCTGCCCTGGAGACCAGCCCGAGCGTGCTGCTGGTCGACGAGGTGGACCGCGCCGACGACGAGTTCGAGGCATTCCTGCTGGAAGTGCTGTCGGACTTCGCGATCACCATCCCGGAGCTCGGGACCATACGGGCGCAGGTCCCCCCGGTGGTGGTGCTGACCAGCAACCGGACCCGCGAGGTGCACGACGCGCTCAAGCGGCGCTGCCTGTACCACTGGGTCGCACACCACGGCTTCGAACGCGAAGTGGAGATCGTGCGCCGGCGCGTGCCGGAGGCCTCCGCCGATCTGGTCGCGCAGGTGTCACGCGCCGTACATGCGCTGCGGGAGCAAGACCTGCTCAAACCCCCCGGCGTGGCCGAATCGATCGACTGGGCCCGCGCTCTGGTCGCGCTCGGCGCGCACGGTGTCGATCCGGACACCGCCGCGGCAACGCTCGGCGCGGTGCTCAAGCACCGCGACGACATCGAGCAACTGGACCTCGCCGCGGTGTTGGCCGACCAGCGGCAGGATTGAGCCGGCGCCGTGCCGTACCGGACGATCAGCGCGACGACGGCGCACGGCGGCGCCACCGGCGCCGTCGTCGGCTTCGCGCTGAGCCTGCGTGCCGCTGGCCTGACCGTCTCGTCCGGCCAGGTACAGACCGCGGTGTCGTGCCTGGCCGCGCTGGATGCGAGTCGCACCGAGGACGTCTACTGGGCCGGGCGGCTTGCGCTGTGCAGCAACGCGTCCGACCACCCGACCTACGACGCCGTCTTCCGGACCTACTTCGGCGGCGGCGCGGTCCGGGTCGCCCGCCCCGCGGTCACATCCCCGCCGGTCCTGCGGTTGCTGGGCACCGACGCCGTGTCCGAGCCGCTCGGCGACGGGCCCGCGGCCGCACGGTCGGTCGCCGCGACGGCCAGCGCCGCCGAACGGCTACGGCATCGCGACATCGCCGCCATGGGTCCCGCCGAGCGGGCTGAGCTGCACCGGTTGCTCACGGCCTGGGAGCTGTCCGGCCTGCCCCGCCGTTCTCGCCGGTACCGCCCGGCGGCGACCGGGCCCGTCGACCCGCGCCGGACGCTGCGGGTCTGGATGCAGGCAGGCGGCGAGCCGTCCGCACCACGCCGCCGTACCCGCCGGGAGCAGCCCCGGCGAGTCGTGCTGCTGGTGGACGTCAGCGGATCGATGGGCGGCTACGCCACCGCGTTGCTGCGTTTCGCCCATGCGGCCCGTCGCAGCAGCGCCCGGATCGAGGTCTTCGCCCTGGGTACCCGGCTCACCCGGCTCACCCGGGAACTCGCGCGCCGCGACCCGGATATCGCGATGACCGCCGTTGCGGCGGCTGCCCCGGATGCCGGTAGCGGCACTCGGTTGGGCCTGCTGCTGAAGGAGTTCCTGGACTGCTGGGGGCAGCGCTCGCTGGCCCGCGGGGCCGTCGTGGTGGTGCTCTCCGACGGCTGGGAACGCGGCGACGTCACAGTCCTGGAGCGGCAGATGGCCCGCCTACACCGGCTGGCGTATCGGGTGGTCTGGTCCAACCCGCGCAAGGCCGCACCCGGTTTCGCGCCGCTGGCCGCCGGGATGGCGGCCGCGCTCCCCCACGTGGATGCGTTCGTCGAGGGCCACAGCCTGGCTGCGTTGGAGCATCTCGCTGCGGTCGTCCAGGGTGGACCGGCGTGAGCCGCGACCCCGGCCCCCGCTCCGCCGGCCTGCTGCTCGCCGCGGGTGGTGGCAGCCGCTTCGGCGGTGCCAAGGCGCTGGCGTCCTTTCGCGGTGAGCCGCTGGTACGTCGGGTGGTCCGGCTACTGCACGACGGCGGGTGCGCCCCGGTAGTCGTGGTGCTGGGGGCCCAGGCCGACGAGGTGGCGGCCGTGCTGGAGGGCGAGCCGACCATCGGCTGCGTGCGGTCGGTGGTCGCCGCCGACTGGCGCACCGGGATGGGGGCCTCGCTGCGGACCGGCATCGAGGCAGTCAGCGGCGAGCCGGTCGACGCAGTGGTGATCGCGCTGGTGGACCAGCCCTTGGTCGGCGCCGAGGCGATCCGCCGGCTGCGCGCGGCGCACGCAGCCGGCGCGACGGCTGCGGTGGCGACGTACGCGGACCAGCCGAGGAACCCGGTACTACTGGACCGAGCGGTCTGGCCCGAGGTGGCCGCGGCGGCAGGGCAAGACGTCGGCGCGCGCAGTTGGCTGCGGGCACATCCGCAGCAGGTGGTGTCGGTGCCCTGCGACGGCACCGGCATTCCCGACGACGCGGACGTCCCGGCAGACCTGCGCCGACTGGAACAGCACCACACCCCCGACTCGCGGAGGCGGGCTGGCCCGAAAGGCTGATCACGCTAGGCTGAATACGCTCGGCACCCGCGCCGCGCTGCCGTGAGATCCACCGACCTGTCCGTGCGCCGGCCCCAGGGGCCAGGCGGTGACGACGAGAGGCAGCGGCTGCACCGCGTTCGCCGATGATCACGTTCGAGAAGGTCAGCAAGCGGTATCCCGACGGGACCGTTGCGGTGGATGAGCTCGACCTGCACTGCGAGACCGGCAAGGTCACCGTGCTGGTCGGGACCTCCGGGTCCGGCAAGACCACCACCATGCGCATGATCAACCGTATGGTCGACCCGACCGCGGGCCGGATCCTGCTCGACGGCGAGGACATCGCACGCCGGGACCCGGTGCGGCTACGGCGCGGAATGGGCTACGTGATCCAGCAGGCGGGGCTGTTCCCGCACCGGACAGTGGTGGACAACATCGCCACCGTGCTGGTGCTGCTGGGCGCCCGCCGGCGCGCGGCCCGACTACAGGCACTGGAGCTGATGGACCGGGTCGGCTTGGACCGGTCCATGGCCAAGCGCTATCCGTACCAGCTTTCCGGCGGTCAGCAGCAGCGGGTCGGGGTCGCGCGTGCACTGGCCTCCGATCCTCCGGTGCTGCTGATGGACGAGCCGTTCAGCGCGGTGGACCCGGTGGTCCGGGCGGATCTGCAGAACGAGCTGCTACGGCTGCAGGCGGATCTCGCCAAGACGATCGTGTTCGTGACCCACGACATCGACGAGGCGATCCGGGTAGGCGACCGGGTCGCGGTGTTCCGTACCGGCGGCCAACTGGTCCAGGTCGATACCCCGGACCGGTTGCTCGCCGCCCCCGCGGACGATTTCGTCGCTGGCTTCCTCGGCGCGGACCGCGGCATCCGGCGGCTCGCCTTCGCGACGACCGCGGGGCTCGCGCTGCGGACGCCCACTGTGGCGGTGCTCGGTGCGTCCGCTGCAGACGTCCTGGCCGCGGCGGCGCAGGCCGAGGACCGGTGGGTATTGGTCGTGGACGCCGACCGGCGTCCCCAGGGCTGGTTACAAGCGGACCGGCTCGCGAGCGAGACCCAGGTGGAGAAGGACCTGGTACAGCCGCTCGGTCACGTGTTCACACCCGGGTCCGACAGCCTGCGGACCGCGCTGGACGCATCCGCGCTCTCGCCGGACGGCCGCGCCGCGGCGGTGGACGGCGAAGGCCGGCTGCTCGGAGTCGCGTCCGGGTCGGACATCGCCACCGCGATCGCGGCGGACCTGCGCCAGCTCGAACGCGGTGAGTCGGCACGGCACCGGCCGGGTCGCTGATGGACTGGGGATGGGTCTCGGACCACCTCGACCTGGTCGGTCACTACACCGGTCGCAACGCCTACCTCGGCCTGATCGCGGTGGCCTTCGGGTTTCTCGTCTCACTCCCGCTCGGGCTGCTGTGCGCGCGGTACCGCTGGCTGTACGCCCCCATCTCGGCGCTGGCGACGGCGCTGTACGCGATCCCGTCGCTCGCGTTCTTCGTGGTACTGCTGGACTTCACCGGCTTGCAGGACCGGACCATCATCATCCCGCTCACGCTGTACACACTGTCGGTGCTGGTGCCAGCCGTCGTGGACGGTCTGACCAACGTGCCCGAACACGTGCGCCAGGCTGCCACCGCAATGGGCTTCGGTCCGCTGCGCCGGCTGCTACAGGTGGAACTCCCGCTCTCGATCCCGGTCCTGATCGCCGGGCTGCGGGTCGCCACCGTGTCCAGCATCAGTCTGGTGAGCGTCGGGTCACTGCTCGGCGACAGCTTCGGCGGCCTGGGCTACTTCTTCACCCGGGGCTATCAGATCGACTACCCGACCGAGATCTGGACCGGCGTGATCGCGGTCGTTGTACTAGCACTGGCCGCCGACCTGGTACTGGTCGCGGTGGGTCGGCTGCTCACCCCGTGGGTGCGCCGTTCCCCGCGCACCGTCATCCGGCGCCGGACCGCTCGAGCGCAGGCGAGGGCGGCGTGAGCATCTTCACCGACTTCTGGGGCTGGTTCACCACCGGCGCGAACTGGCACGGCTCGGACGGCATCCCGGCGCGACTGTCGGAGCACGTGCAGTACTGCCTGCTGGCGCTGGCACTGGCGTCGGCGGTGGGTATTCCGATCGGGTTGTTGACCGGACACTTCCGTCGCGGCGGGCTCGCGGTCACCGCGCTGAGCACCGCGGCCCGCGCCCTGCCCACCCTCGGCATCCTGTACGTGCTCGCGTCATATCAACCGTTAGCGGTGTTCCCGGTCATCCTGGTGCTGGCCGCACTGGGGCTACCGTCCATCCTGGTGAACACCTACACCGGCGTGGTGCAGGCGGATCCGGACGCGGTGGATGCTGCCCGCGGGATGGGGATGCGCCCGAGCCAGGTGCTGCTCCGGGTCGAGCTGCCCTCGGCGCTACCGCTGATCTGGCTGGGGATCCGGCTCGCCGCGTTCCAAGTGGTCTCGACCGCGACCATCGCCGCCTTCGTGTCCCTGGGAGGGTTGGGCAACTACATTCGGTTCGGACTCGCCACCCGCGACTACCCGCAGGTGGTGGGCGGAGCCGTACTGACCGTCGTGCTCGCACTGCTGAGCCTGCTCGTCGTCTCGCTTGCCGCCCGGCTGACCGTCTCGAAGGGGATCCGCGCACGCAGCTGACCCTGTACACCGCCCCACCGGGATTCGGAATGACTCCGGTGCCAACGAAAGGCAACCGCATGAAGCGCAGGACGCGCCTGCTGTCCACCCTCGCCCTGGCCGCGATCACGGCCACCGCGCTCGCCGCCTGCGGCTCGAGTAGCAACCCGGTCTCCAGCGAGGGTGGCAACGACTCCGGCAGCTCGGCCGGCTCCGTCGTCATCGGCTCGACCAACTTCCCGGAGAACGAGCTGCTGGCGAACATCTACGCCGACGTCCTGCGCGCCAAGGGCGTCAAGGTCAGTACGCAGCTGAACATCGGAAGCCGGGAGATCGTCTACAAGCTCATCCAGAGCGGGAAGATCACCGTCCTGCCGGAGTACAACGGCGCGCTGCTGGCCTACCTCGACCCGAAGACCACCGCGACGACGAAGGACGCCACCGACCAGGAACTGTCCGCCAAGCTCGACCCGAAGCTGGAGGTGCTCGAGCCGTCCAGCGCCGAGGACAAGGACTCGCTGAACGTCACCAAGGCCAACGCCGAGAAGTACGACCTGCACTCCATCGCCGACCTGACCAAGGTCGCCGACACGTTCACCCTCGGTGGGCCGCCGGAGTTCAAGACCCGGCTGCAGGGCGTGGTGGGGCTCAAGTCCGTCTACGGGGTGGACTTCAGCGACCGCTTCCAGCCGCTGGACGAGGCGGGGAAGCTGACGATCGACGCGCTCAAGGACGGCAGCGTCCAGGTGGCCGACATCTTCTCAACCGACCCGTCGATCGTCGCCAACAACTTCGTCACCCTGACCGACCCCAAGGGCCTGTTCGGCGCCCAGAACGTGGTGCCTCTCGTCTACAAGGCCGGCGTCAACCAGACCATCGTGGACGCACTGAACGCCGTGTCCGCCAAGCTCGACACGCCTACCCTGGCCCGCCTGGTCAGCGAGGTCGTCAGCGACAAGAAGGACTCGACGGCGGTCGCCAGCGAGTTCGCCAAGAGCGCCGGGCTCGTCTGAGCCGCCCGTCCAGAAAGGCTTCCGAGCATGCGTTTCGGCATTCAGCACTCAGTGGGTGACCCAGCCTGGACGCCCGCCATCCTGCACCCCGATGCGGTCACCTCGTTCGCTCGGACCGCGGAGTCGGTGGGCTTCGACGCGATCGGGTTCACCGACCATCCGGCACCGTCCGCGGCGTGGGTCGAGGCCGGTGGTGAAGGGGTCGCAGACCCCTTCACCGGGCTGGCGTTCTGCGCCGCCGTCACCAGCCGGATCCGGTTGCTGACGTTTGTGCTGGTCGCGGCCTACCGCAACCCGCTCGCCACCGCCCACCAGCTCGCCACGCTGGACCGGTTGAGCGCCGGCCGGCTCACCGTCGGCCTCGGCACCGGCTACCTGTTCAGCGAGTTCGGCGCACTCGGCGCCGACCCGGCACAGCGCCGGGACGCACTCGACGAGAACGTCACGTTGATGCGACAGGCCTGGGCCGGCGAGACGATCACCCACCGCAACGCCCAGTTCAACGCCCGGGGCAACAAGGTGCTGCCGCCGGTCGTGCAGGAACCACACCCGCCGCTGTGGATCCATGGCAACAGCAGGTTCGGCGTGGAGCGGGCCGCACGGTACGGCGACGGCTGGATCGGGATGATGACGCACGACAACCACGTCATCGCCCGGACCACCCGCACCGCGCCGCTGCGCGACCTGGACTCGCTGGCACGCCGGATCGATACGGTGCGCGCCAGCGCCCAGGCGCACGGGCGCGATCCCGACAGCCTCGAGATCGCGGTCGCCGGCGCCTGGCCGATGCTCGACATCCGCACCCGCCGGCCCGCCGATGCCTACCTTGAGGAGATCGCGCAGCTGGAGAAGCTGGGCGTTGACTGGGCGCTCAGCCTCGGCTGCGGTGACGACCCGGTGATCGCGCAGGAGACGGTCGCGCAATTCGGCGAGGAGGTCGTCGCGCACTCCTCGCACCCCTCCCGTTGAGTCCTGGGCTCGGTCGAGTCAGGCAGCCTGGCCCGGGTCCTTATCCTGCTCGTCCCCCTGCGCGGGCGGCCGGCGGATCCGGCAGACCCACTCCAGCCAGAGCGCCGCCACCACCAGCAACACGCCGCTGATCAGGCCGGCGATCGCGACGCGCCGGTCGTCGTCGATCGCCTCGACGCCGCTACGCCGGGAGAGCAGGTCGATCAGGATGCCTGCCCAGGCACCGCCGATGAGCGCACCGGCGAGCGAGGAAGCGCGCGCCAGCACCGCGTAGCGGGCGACGAGCATCGGCTCGATCGGCCGCGCGGACGTGGGGCGCTTGCGCCGGTGCAGCCGATTGCGGGTAGTCCAGGCCAGGCCACACTCGAGCAACGCGACCGCCAGCACGGTGATCACCGGACCGTCCGGCAACGGCGGGAAGGAGTCGTAGCCGAAGCGGGTAGCCACCCAGGCGACGACGAGTGCGACCGCGAAGGTCCCCAGCAGCAACGACGGCCTGGTCGGCCTCATCGCAGCACCAGGTCGTCCCGGCGGGTGACCTGGTCTCCCGCCTGCAACCGGTCCCGCAACAAGACGGCGATTGCCCCCCGTCCGGGTAGCACGGCACCGGGATCGAGATCACGCCACGGGGCCAGCACGAAGGCGCGCTCGTGGGCGCGCGGGTGCGGCAGCAGCAGGTCCGGTTCGTCGCTCCGCTCTCCCGCGACGGTGATCACGTCCACGTCCAGAGTGCGCGGCCCGAAACGCACCAGCCGCTCGCGCCCCTCGGCCTGTTCCGCCGCGTGCGCGGCGGCGAGCGCCGCCGGCCCATCCGGAACGCCCGCCAGCACCACCGCATTGAGGTACGGACCCTGCTCCGGGCCGCCGACCGGCGCCGTCTCGTACACCGGCGAGACGGCGTGCACGGCGAGCCTCGACCGGAGCACCGCCAGGCCTGCGGTCAGATGAGCGAGCCGGTCTCCGAGGTTGCTTCCCAGCGAGAGCACCGCCGCCTTGCGGGCGCGACGGAGCGTGACGCTCACGTTCTCGAACGGCAGCGGGATCGGCGCCTGCGGCTTGTGCACCGTGACGGTGGCGGCGTGCACGCGCGGATCCTGCAGGCACGCGAACGCCAGCCGGTGGGTCAGCGTCTCGATCAGGTCGACCGGTTCACCGGTGACGATGTCGTGCAGCCGCTGCGCCAGCACGCCGTAGTCGACCGTCTCCGCCAGCCGGTCGGTGCTGGCCGCGCGGCGCAAGTCCACCTCGAGCTCGGCGTCTACGACGAACTCCTGGCCGTCCCGACGCTCCTGCGGAAATACCCCGTGGAAACCCTTGGCCCGCAGGCCCTGGAGTCGGATCCGATCAACCATCGGCGGGCTCCCCCGCCGCGGCCCAGGCCTGTGCCACCCGGACCGCGTCGACGCTGCCGGCGACGTCGTGCACGCGCACCCCCCAGGCCCCGTTCAGCACCGCGAGCGCGGTGGTGGCATGGGTGGCGAGGTCGCGGTCGGCGACCGGCCGGGGCTCACCGCCCGGACCCGCCAGCAGCCGGCCCAGAAACGACTTCCGGCTGGTGCCGACGAGCAGCGGACGCCCCAGTGCGGCCAGGTCCCCGAGGTGGGCGAGCAACTGCCAGTTGTGGCGGGAGTTCTTGTGGAACCCGATGCCGGGGTCGAGCACGATCTGGGCCGCGTCGACGCCGGCCGCTACCGCCGCCGCCATCCGGTCCGCGAGCTCGTCACGAACCTCGCGTACCACGTCCGCGTAGACCGCGCGCGCCGCCATGTCCGCGCTCGCGCCCCGTGAATGCATCAACACACACGGGACTCCACGCCGAGCCAGCACCCGGTACATCCCCGGGTCCGCAGTGCCACCGCTGACGTCGTTGACCAGAACCGCGCCGGCATCGAGCGCGGCCTCCGCGACCTCGGCCCGGGTGGTGTCGATGCTCACCGCGATCCCCTGGGCGGCCAGGGCCGCCACCACCGGCACCGCCCGCGCCGTCTCGGTCGCCGCGTCCACCCGCGCCGCGCCCGGTCGGGTGGACTCGCCGCCGACGTCGACCAGGTCGGCCCCGGCCGCAGCCAGCTGCACGCCGTGCGTGACCGCGACCTGCGGGTCCAGGTACGCACCGCCGTCGGAGAAGGAGTCGGGCGTCACGTTGAGGATGCCCACGACTCGGGGCCAGTCGGCTCCGGGCAGTCCTGTCACCCGGAGCCGGTCAGCCGTTGCTGCCAGCCGGACGTCCCCGTCGGAGGGCTCTGTGTGGGCGCGTCGCTGCACGCTGCTCACCTGCTCATCCGCCTCGAAGGATGAGCCCCATCGCCTCCGCCCGCGCGGCCGAGGACGTCTTCAACAGCCCCCGGACGGCGGAGGTCACGGTGCGGGAACCGGGCTTACGCACGCCGCGCATCGACATGCACAGGTGCTCGGCCTCGACTACCACGATGACGCCGCGCGGCGACAGGCAGGACTCCAGCGCGTCCGCCACCTGCGTGGTCAGCCGCTCTTGGACCTGGGGGCGTTTGGCGTAGACGTCTACCAGTCGAGCCAGCTTGGACAGGCCGGTGATCTCGCCCGCCTCGTTCGGGATGTAGCCGACGTGCGCCTGACCGTGCCACGGCACGAGGTGGTGCTCGCAGGTGGAGTAGAGCGGGATGTCCCGCACCACCACCATCTCCTCGTGCTGTTCGTCGAAGACGGTGGTGAGTACGTCGGCTGGGTCGGTGTGCAGCCCGGAGAAGATCTCCTCGTACGCGCGGGCGACTCGCGCCGGTGTTTGTTGCAAGCCCTCGCGATCGGGGTCCTCACCGATCGCGATGAGGATTTCTCGCACGGCTGCGGCAATCCGTGGCTGGTCGATCGCTGTCAGCCTCGGGCTGCCCGTCGCCGGCGTCGACTGGACGCTGGTCACGGCGGCTCCTGTTACGCGCCGGGCTCGGTGCTCGGCTTGGACCCTGGCTTCGAACGGCCCGAGTTCTGCCCGGTGGCCGTTCGACCCGTACTGCGACCGGCAGCGCTTCCACCGGCCTTGCGCCGCTTGGCGGCGTCCCCGGCAGCCCGCTCGGAGGTGCTGCTCGCATCGCGGTTCACGCTCGCCGAGCGAGCTCCACTGCGGCGCGGGCGCGGTTGCGGCGTGCTGCTCTTGCCGCCCTTGTCCCCGCTACGGCCGCCGCCGCCCCCGTGGCCGCCGTTGCCGTTGCGGCCCCGCCGGCCCCGCGGCTCGACCAGCTCGGCGACGTCCGCCGGACCGAGCAGCGCGAGTTCGGCCGGAGTCAGCACCGGCGGCTTGTCGGACGGTTGCCGGCGCGGGTTGACGACGGCGATGTCGCGGGACGGCCGCTGCTTGATCGGTGCGAAGACCTCGAGGAGCTCCTCCTTGCCGAGCGTCTCCCGATCGAGCAGCCGCAGCACGAGGTCGTCGAGCACGTCGCGGTACTCGGTCAGGATCTCGAAGGCCTCGTCGTGGGCGGCCTCGACCAGGCCGCGCACCTCTTCGTCGATCTCGGCGGCTACTTCCTCGGAGTAGTCCCGCTGGTGGCCCATGTCCCGACCGAGGAAGACCTCGCCGGACTCCTGTCCGAACTTGAGTGCGCCGAGTCGGCTGCTCATCCCGAACATGGTGACCATCGCGCGCGCGGTAGCGGTCGCCTTCTCGATGTCGTTGGCGGCGCCGGTGGTCGGCTCGTGAAAGACCAGCTCCTCCGCCGCGCGACCGCCCAGCGCGTACGCCAAGCTGTCGAGCAACTCGGACCGGGTCTGCGAATACCGGTCCTCCTCGGGCAGCACCATCGTGTAGCCGAGGGCACGCCCCCGCGGCAAGATCGTGATCTTGTGCACCGGATCGGTGTTCGGCAGCGCGTGCGCAACCAGCGCGTGGCCGCCCTCGTGGTACGCGGTGACCTTTTTCTCGTGGTCGCTCATCACCCGGGTACGCCGCTGCGGGCCGGCCATGACCCGGTCGATGGACTCCTCCACCGTCGCCGCGGTGATCTGCTGGCCGCCCTGCCGGGCAGTGAGCAGCGCCGCCTCGTTGATGACGTTGGCCAGGTCGGCGCCGGTGAAGCCGGGGGTACGCCGCGCGATGACCGCCAGGTCGACGTCCTTGGAGACTGGCTTGCCCTTGACGTGCACGTCCAGGATCGCCTTGCGCCCCAACATGTCCGGCCGATCGACCGCGATCTGCCGGTCGAACCGCCCCGGGCGCAGCAACGCCGGGTCGAGGATGTCCGGCCGGTTGGTAGCCGCGATCAGGATCACGCCGCCCTTGACGTCGAACCCGTCCATCTCGACAAGCAGTTGGTTCAGGGTCTGCTCGCGCTCGTCGTGACCGCCGCCGAGTCCAGCGCCGCGATGGCGACCGACCGCGTCGATCTCGTCCACGAACACGATCGCCGGCGCGTTCGCCTTGGCCTGCTCGAACAGGTCGCGAACCCGGCTGGCACCGACGCCGACGAACATCTCGACGAAGTCCGAACCGGAGATGGAGAAGAACGGCACCCCCGCTTCACCGGCGACCGCACGGGCCAGCAGCGTCTTGCCGGTTCCGGGCGGCCCGTACAGCAGCACACCCTTGGGGATCTTGGCGCCGATCGCCTGGAACTTCGCCGGGCTGGCCAGGAAGTCCTTGATCTCCTCGAGTTCCTCGATCGCCTCGTCCGCGCCGGCGACATCGGCGAAGGTCGTCTTCGGCGTGTCCTTGCTGACCAGCCGCGCCTTGGACTTCCCGAACTGCATGACGCGCGAACCGCCGCCCTGCATCGAGTTCATCATGAACAGCAGCAAGCCCAAGATGAGGATGAACGGCAGCAGCGTGAACAGCACGCTGACGAACACGTTCGTCTTGCTGATGCTCGTCTTCAGGCTGGTGCGATCGCTGTCCGGTGCGCTGCTCGGCAGCTTGTCGTTGGCCGCGTTGACCTGACCGACCAGTTGCTCGCCGTACTGGTCCGGGTATTCGGCCTTCTGCTTCTTCTGATCGCTCGGCGCATTGTCCTTGAGCTGGACCTCGACCCGCTGCTCCTTGTCGTGCAGCGTGACCTTCGCGACCTGGTTGGAGGCGATTTCGGCCTCGATCTGAGTCAGGTTGACGCTCTTGTAGTCACTCGAGCCGCCGACCAACTGGCTGATCACAATGATCGCCACAATGATCGCCACGAGCCACACCAGGGGGCCGCGGGTGAGCCGCTTCAGGTCCATCTTCGCGGGGCGCGGGGTGGCGCCCCTCCTCCTACCGGTCTTGCCCTGCCACCGACGCCGGAGTGCGGTGGCCGTGGGTCCCCTGGCTGTTCATCTCGTCGGGTCCTGCTGTACTCGCCTAACTGTCTGTACCTGTGTAACGCGTACGTAGCCTGAAGCATCCCGATCGGGTGCTCAGCGCATGCGAAGCGACGAGGTGGGGAAACGGGCTGACTCAGACAGGCACGCTCTGGGTCAAGGCTAACACCGCTCGCCAGGCCGTCAGCGCGATGACGGCCGGCCGGCGGAGTCGGCCGCATCGTCGAGCAGCCCCACGTACGGCAGCCCGCGGAAATGCTCGGCGTAGTCGAGGCCGTAGCCCACCACGAACTCCGGTCCGAGTTCGAAGCCGACCCATCGCACCGGAATGGGCGCCTTGACCGCCTCCGGCTTGCGCAGCAGCGTGCAGATCTCCAGCGACGCGGGACGGCGAGCCTTCAGATTGCGGACCAGCCACGACAACGTCAGTCCCGAGTCGACGATGTCCTCGACGATCACGACGTGGCGCCCACTGATGTCCCGGTCGAGATCCTTGATGATCCGCACCACCCCGGACGAAGACCGAGCGGCGCCGTACGAGGACACCGCCATGAACTCCACGCTCGCCTGGGTGCGCAGCGCGCGAACCAGGTCCGCGACGACCATGAATGCGCCCTTGAGCACCGCGACCAGCACGATCTCGTGACCCTGATGCGCGGCATCGATCTCGGCCGCGAGCTCGCCGATGCGGGTCTGGATCTGCTGCTCCGTCAGCAACACCCGGTCGATACCCTCGGGGAGCGGCACCCCCGTGACGGGATGCATCCCCGCCGGCCCCCCATGACGTGGGACCGAATCACGCGAGGCCGCCTGTGTTCCCGCAGCCACGCTCATGGCCGGTCCGTCACTGGCACGACCGCGATACTGCCACGGTCCCGGGTGACGCGGGTACCGCCCGCCAGACTGACCGCGCCTTGGCCGTGCCAGTCGGTGACGAGCGCGTCGACCGCGTCGACCTGTGCGAACGAGACGGCCGCGCCTGCAGCCTCGGTGCACCAACGGCGCAGCACCCGGCGTCGCAGCGCGGGTACCAGTTGCGCCGCCGCCGCCGCGTCGAGCGCGCCGTTGGCGTGCACGCACTCCGCGAGCGCGCTCGCGGCGAGCTCGTCCAGTAGGTCTGCGTCGTCACGCAGCAAACGGGCGCTGCGGGCGAGGTTTACCCCGACGTCGCGCCCGAGCGCGTCCGCGAGCGCCGGCAGCGCCGCGTGACGTAACCGACTGCGTACGAACGCCAGGTCGCCGTTCGCGGGATCCTCGTACACCGGCAGGCCCGCTGCGGTGCACGCGGCGCGGGTGGTGCTTCGGGGCAGGTCGAGCAGGGGGCGCCGGTACCTGCCGCGGCGGCGTGCCATCCCGGCCAGGCTGCGTGCGCCGCTGCCCCGGGCGAGTCCGAGCAGGACCGTCTCGGCCTGGTCGTCGCGGGTGTGACCGAGCAGGACCGCGGCGAGGTCCCGCTCTGCGGCGGCGGTCCCGAGCACGGCGTAACGCGCCTGCCGGGCTGCGGCCTCATCCCGCGCGCTCGGCGCGTCGAGCACGATCGCGTTCGCACCGAGCTTCGTCGCGAGGGCCGCGGCCCGCTCCGCGACGGCAGTGCTCTCGTCGTGCCAGTGCTGGTCGGCGATCAACGCGGTGACTGCCGGCCCGCGCCGGTATGCAAAGCAGGTCGCGGCCAGCAGCGCGGTCGAGTCCGCACCGCCGGACAGCGCCACCCCGACCGGTTCGCGCGCGATGTCCGCTACCGCGTGCCGGACCGCCCGGCGGACAGCGGCGACAGCGGGATGCGGACCGCTCACGGCATCGCCGCGGTGCGTTCCAACCACGCCTGCGGCTCGTGGAGTTCACCGGAGGTCGGTAGGAATTCCGGCCCGGCGAAGGCCCGCCGCATCGCGGCCGGGCCGCCGGCTGCGCTGACCGCCCGACAGAACGCGCCACCGACCTGGTACTGGGCCAGCTTCGCGTCCAACCCGAGAACCTTGCGCAGAAACCGATCCAGTGGCGAACCGCCGCGACGGCGGCGCTGCTCGAACTTGGACCGGATCGCGGCGACGCTCGGGACCACCTGGGGACCGACGGCATCCATCACCTCGTCCGCGTGTCCCTCGAGCAGGGTCATGACCGCCTGCAACCGGGCGACGACAGCCCGCTGCTCCGGGGATTGCAGCGCCGCGAGCGGCACGCCGGGTTCGTCCACCGGATTCGGACCGGCCGCACCGCGGCGGGCCCGGGCGGCGGCCATCAGCCGGCTGACCATCTCGCCCGGATCCAGGTTCGACGCCGCGACCAGCTCGCGGATCATGCCGTGGAGGTGGTCGCGCAGCCACGGCGCGGCGGTGAACTGGGCGTGATGCGTCTGCTCATGCAGGCAGACCCACATCCGAAAGTCCCGCGGGTCGACCGCGAGCCGCCGTTCCACCTCGACGATGTTCGGTGCGACCAGCAACAGCCGGCCGTCAAGAGCGTGCTCCGTCGGCAGGAACACCTCGTACTGGCCGAGCACCCGGCTGGCCAGCAGCGACAGGACCGCGCCGAGTTCCGCCCCGGTGACCGTCCGGCCGGCGCTGCCCAGAGCACCGCCGAGATAGCCGCGCGCCGGGCGGGACCGCTTCGCGGCGAGAACCTCGATCACCGGGACCAGGATCGCGCGCATACCGGCCACGTTGTGCCGTGCCCAGGTCGGCCGGTCGACGACCTCGGTGCAGGTCCGCAACGCCGGGTCGGGCGTCAGCCCGGTGTGCTGCACCACGTGGTCCAGGGCCTCGGCACTGAGCCCCCGGAGGGCCGTCACCACGCCGGTGGCCTCCGTGGCGGTCAGCCTCGGGCCGGGACGCACCAACCGACCGGCGGTGCCGGCGGCGAGGTCCCAGTCGACCATGTCCACCCGTCGAGCCTACGGGGCCGGCAGCGATGCCCGGGGTCGCCCACCTCGGGACTGCGACACCGGCAGCCTCCCGGCCCAGCTGTGCGACATAGGCGTCGTCCTAGCAACCCTCATGTCGCACAGGCCCCGGAGCCCCGCACGCCGCACCAGGCCTGTGCGACATGGGCGTCGCTGCAGCGACCGCCATGTCGCACAACCCCGAGGGAACACGACCCCAGGGGAAACTGGACGTCGGCCCGTGATCGACCGGGAGGTCAGAGGGCGGCAAGGGCGGCGGCGGCCCGGTCCACCGCTGCCCCGGCCTGCGGCCGACTGGTCACCGCGTCCGTGATCCACGCGAAGATCAGCTGCCGACCGTGGCTGTCGACAACCGTGCCGGCGAGCGACGTCACACCTTCCAGCGCGCCGGTCTTTGCGTGCACGAGCCCGCCGCCGACCGCTGCCGGCCCGGTTCGGTAGCGCGACGCGACGGTGCCGTCGAACCCGCCGATCCCCAGGCCGGTCAGCAGCGGGCGCAACACATTCCCGGTTGCCGACGCGGACGCCGCCAAGCGCAGCAGCGTGACCAGCGTGGCGGGCGCGATCCGGTCCGCGCGCGAGAGCCCACTCGCGTCGTCGAGGTGCAGCCCGGGGAGCGGGACCTTCAGCGCCTGGACCGCATCGGTCACCGCCCGGGCTGCGCCCTCGAACGTGGCCGGCAAGCCCTTGCGGATCGCGACCCGGCGCCCCAACGCCTCCGCTGCGTCGTTGTCGCTGTTCTGCAGCATCTCCTCGACGCTGGTCAGCACGGTCGGACCGCTGACCTCGGTGAGAGTCCGCGCGCGAGCCGGCGCCGACCCGATGACGGTACGGCCGCGCACCGTGATGCCCTGCCGGCTCAGCGCGGCACGTAGCGCGTCCGCGGCGGCGAGCCGCGGATCGGCGCTCCGGTTCCCGTGCGCCGTAGCGGGGCCGCCCTCGTCCACCCCGAGCGCCGTGACCGGTGCGACCGAGCCGTCGCGGACATACGAGCCGTTCCATCCGGTGGCGGTCTTCGGGCCGGTGAACAGCGAACCGTCGGCGACCAGGTGTCCGGTCACCTCGGTCACACCCGCAGCACGCAGCCCGGCGGCGAGTTGATCGACGTCCGCGCGTGCCGGCCAGGCGCCTGTCGCAGCCGCGGCGAGCAGCACGTCGCCCCCGCCGTGGAGCACCAGGTCTCCCTGCAGCCGACCCGCTGTGACGGTCCCGGTGGACAGCAGCCCGGTCACGGGCCGGTCCGCGGGCCCGAGCACGGTGAGAGCCGCCGCTGCGGTCAGCAGCTTCGTGGTGCTGGCCGGCATCACCGCTGCTTGTGGCGACCTGCTCCACAGCACCGCGCCGGTGCGTGCGTCGAGTACTTCTCCGACCACCGCGCCGCCGAGCGCACCGTCTGCGAGCGGCGCGGCCAGCGCCTGCGCCACCGCGGACGGTGCGGGGGTCGCTGCGGCCGGGTCAAGCCCGGACAGCAGGCTGCCGGTGTCGCTCGCCGACGCGGCCGCGACGAGCGACAGGCTCAGCATCCCGGACGCCAGCGCGGCGCAGACGCGCCGGTACCGGCGCCGAGAGTTGTCCATGACAGCCCGAGCGTAGGAGACCGGGCCCGGTCTGCCACACTTCGCCCCGTGGAGTTCGACGTCACCATCGAGATCCCCAAGGGGAACCGGAACAAGTACGAGGTGGATCACGAGACGGGACGTATCCGACTCGACCGGATGCTGTTCACCTCGACCCGGTACCCGGCCGACTACGGCTTCGTAGACGACACCCTCGGCGGCGACGGGGATCCGCTGGATGCGCTCGTGCTCGTCGAGGAGCCGACCTTCCCGGGATGCCTGATCCGCTGCCGCACCATCGGCATGTTCAAGATGACGGACGAGGCCGGTCCGGATGAAAAGTTGATCTGCCTACCCGCCAAGGATCCCCGCGCCGAGCACCTGCGCGATATCCACCACATGTCGGAGTTCGACCGGCTGGAGATCCAGCACTTTTTCGAGGTGTACAAGGATCTCGAGCCCGGTAAGTCGGTCGAGGGCGCGTCCTGGGTAGGTAGGGCCGAGGCCGAGGCCGAGATCGTCAAGTCGTACGAACGCGCCAAGAAGGCCGCGCACTAGGGCCTGCTGACGGCGCCGGTCTGCATCGGGCAACGCACCGCGGTCCCGTCCTCGCTGCCATCACGAGGCCGGCCCAGGTGGATTCTCGCCGAGACCCGCTTCGCGAGCGCGCACGATCGCCTGGGCCCGGTCGCTGACCTGTAGCTTGGCGAAGATGTTCGAGACGTGGTTGCGCACCGTCTTCGGGCTGACGAACAGGTCGCGTGCGATCTCCGTGTTGCTACGGCCACGCGCCACCAGTTCCAGTACCTCACGTTCCCGGTCGGTCAGGACGGTGAACGGGACGGCGGGCCCCCGGCCGGGCGCGAAATACCCGATCAGTCGCTGTGCGAGTGCCGGACCGAAGATCGCGTCGCCGTGTGCGACCGCCCGGACCGCGCGGACGATATCCGCCTGGTCCGCTCCCTTGAGCAGATAGCCGCGGGCGCCGGCGCGCATCGCCTGGAAGACGCTCTCGTCCTCGTCGAACATGGTGAGGACCAGCACCCCGATGTGCGGGCTCTCCGCCACGATCCGGCGGGTCGCGTCGATGCCATTGAGATCGGGCATGTGCACGTCCATCACGACCACGTCCGGCTGCTGCTGTGCCGCGGCGACAACGGCGTCGGCGCCGCTGCCCACGGCCGCGACCACCTCGATTCCGGGCTCGGCGCCGAGCGCCACCCGCAGGCCGTCCCGGAACATCGGATGGTCATCCGCGATCACTACCCGGACACCGTCCTCGCCCGTCGTCATCCGCCGTCACCGCCGGCCGCCAGCGGGAGCAGCGCGTCCACTTCGGTACCGGAACGGTCCGGGTCCGAGTCGATGCGCAGCGTCCCGCCCAACTCGGCGGCGCGCTCGGCCATCGAGCCGGTGCCCACCCCCGGACGCCAGCCTGGGCCGAGTCCGACCCCGTCGTCGGTGACGGTGACGTGCAGCCCGCCGTCGAGCGCGAGCTGCACCTGGCAGTGCCGAGCCCGTGCGTGCCGCACCACGTTGGTGACCGCCTCGTTCACGATCAGGTAGGTCGCGACCTCGACCGCCGCCGGCAGAGCCGGGAGCCGCTGCGGCGAACGCACCGTGACGACCAGCCCGCCGGCGGCGCTGCTGTCGAACCGGGCCGCGCACTCGCGCAGCGCGCCCAGCAGGCCCAGCTCGTCCAGCGCGGGCGGACGCAGGCCGTAAACCAGCCTGCGGACGTCGTCGATCGTCTCGCGGATGTCGCTGGACACGGCACCGAGCACGGACTTGCTCTCGTCCGGGCGGGTATCCATCAGGATCCGTGCGGTGTCCAGCTTCAGACCCAGCGCGGCCAACTTCGGGCCGAGACCGTCGTGCAGGTCGCGACGCAACCGGCGGCGTTCCTCCTCCTTGGCGGTGACCAACCGTTGGCGGGACGCTTGCAGGTCGGCGGACAGCCGGACCGCATGCACCGCCGCCCCGACCTGACGCGCCAGATCCGCGAGCAGTCGACGCTCGGACCGGCTGAAAGCCGCTGCAGGCGTGCGGTTCTCGACGACCAGGGTGCCGACCGGCTCGCCGTGGTAGGCGAGCGGCACCGTGGTCTGGGTGCCGCGCGGGGTCCCGGTCGCGACCAGCATGGCGCCGGTCGGGTCGCAGATCGCGGCGTACGGCAACTTGAGCGCACCGGTGACGGTCTCGACCACGACCGCGAGCTCACCGCGCCCACCGCTCGCTTCCAACCGCCTGCCAAGCTGGGTCATCACGCCGTACGGGTTACGGCGCTCGCCGTAGAGCAGCCGGTCGACGCCGCGCTGGATCCGGTGCCGGACCGGCGAGAACGCCACCGCGATCAGCGCGGTGGCAGCCAGACCCTGGCCCGGATGTACCGGCTGTCCGACCGCCGCGCTCAGCATCGCGACCACACCGACGTAACCGCCTACGACCAGCACAGTCAGCGCCACGTACACCAAGGTCCGGTTGATGACGACGTCGATGTCGAACAGCCGGTGCCGCAGGATCGCGACGCAGACCGCCCCGGTGAGCAGTCCGGTCGCGACGGTGCCGGTGAACGGCGCGACCTGATTGCCCGGTACCAGTTCGGTCCCGAGCTCGACGGCGGCGATCGCCCCGGCCCAGACCACCCACTTCATCTGCTGGCGGACCTCGCGACCAGACCTGCGGTAACGCAGGATCAACGCGACGATGGCAAGCACCAGGCTGGCGAAGAACAGCAACGTCCCGAGGCCGAGCGCCCCGTTTGCCAGCCAGTCCGGAACCGTATCCGCGGCGGGATTGACCAGTGCGCGGCCGCGGATGCGCACTGCGCTGCCTTTGATCAGCAGCGATCCGAACAGGCTGCACGCCAGCGCGACCACTGGGACCAGCAGCAGCGGGCGAGCGCGACGGGACAACGCACAGCCATCCGGGAAGAGCATCAAGACCAGCGGCAACGAGATCATCGACACGGTGTAGAGCGAGTCGGTGAACCAGCCGAACCACAGCCACCCTAGCGCCGTTCCGCCGAGAAAGCCGTAGGCGAGGTACTCACGGCCGAAGCCGCACAGCGCTGATGTGAACGACGCGGAGTACAGCAGCCAGCCGATCGGATTGCCCGGCCGACGGTGCACGATCAGCGCTCCGGGAACCAACAGCACGAGTGCGAGCGACGCGTTGCCGTACCACCAGCTGGTCAGGTCGGTGTCGCCCGTGTACACGTGCAGCGCGATCGCCGCTACCACCAGCGCCAGGGTCACGACGGCCGCCAGCACGGTGACGACAGGGACCGGTCGCGCTGCCCCGGGCCGGCTGGCCGCGGAGCGCGGCGGGGCTACCGAGACTCCCCCCAGTGTCGTCACAGCGGCCATCGAAGCACGCCCCCTCCGTGGCTGTCAGCGAATCGGGTGGGCCGCGTCCCCCCGTCACGCGGCCCACCCGATTCCGAGGATCAGGCGACGGTGAACGTCCCGTTCAGCCCGGCCTGGAAGTCCGCGCCGTCCCCCTGGGTGGAGACGTAGCCGTAACTGCCCTTCCCGAGGTGGATCGTCAGGTACGCGGTCCCACCCGGCTCGAGGGTGCCGACGCCGCCGGCCAACGTGCCCGGGCACTCGTCGATCGGTGTGTTCTTCCCGAAGCTGCCTGCCACGCACTGGAAGTACGCACCCAGCGGCTGATCGGTCAGCTGCGCGACGGAGAAGTCATGCGGCTTGGTGCCGCCGTTGCGCACCGCGAAGGTGCCACCGGCGGCGAAGGTCGCCGGCACCGTGATCCCGCTGTCCGTCAGCTCGATCGTGCCGTCGGCGCTCGGTGCGGCCGCGGTGGACGCGTCCCCCGCCACGGTGACCTCGCCGAGCATGCCCATCGCCACGTGCGGCATCCCGTCCGGGCCGGGCAGGAAGCAGGTCACGACGTAGTGGCCGGCGGGCAGCTGCGCGGCAACCTGCACCGAACGCTGCGGCCCGACGATCGAGGGCGTGGTGTACTCCGCGTCCGGATTGTCGAGCAGTGCCTGGGCCGCCTGCTCGCCGTCCGGCGACTGCAGCGCGGCCTTCACCTCAGCGAGCGTCTTGCCGGCCTTCAACTTGGACAGGCTCATCTCGTGGGCGTACTTGCCAGTGTTGGTGAAGGTCATCGTCACCAGACCCGGGCGCGGCGAGCCGGTGATGACGTACGCATAGTCCTGCGCCTCGACCTTCAGCTCGTTCGCACCGGCATCCGCCGGTGTGGACGCCGCCGGCGTCGAATCCGCGGCGGCGGGCCCGCCGGACCCGACCGGGGACGTCGCGCCGGTCTTGGCGGTCGAACTGCTGCTGCCGCAGGCCGTCAGGCCAGCCAGGCCGACTAGCGCGAGCGCGACGACGCCAGTCGCGGTTCGCAGGCTGGTCAAGGTGCGGGGAAAGCGGTGGGCGTGCACGATGGTCCCCCTTTGGGTCGTTCTTGGTCCGAGCGCAGCCTGGCCATCGGGCTGTCCCGGGCGCACGGGACAGCGGTCCCGACTTTCCGGGCGGGTGCGGCGTGCCGCCGCGGGGGATCGTCGGACCCACGTCGTACCGTCCCGGCATGCGGCTGCTGCATACCTCCGACTGGCACCTCGGTCGCTCGTTGCACCGCGCCGACCTGACCGCTGCGCAGCAGTCGTTCACCGAGCACCTGGTCGCGCTGGTGCGCGCCGAGGCGGTCGATGCCGTCCTGCTCGCCGGCGACGTCTACGACCGCGCGATCCCCCCGCTGGATGCGGTCGCGCTGTTCGACGACACCCTGCACCGGCTCCGCGACGCCGGCGCCCAGGTGGTGCTGATCTCCGGCAACCACGACAGCGCCGCCCGGCTCGGGGTAAACCACCGGCTGCTCGCCCAAGCTGGCGTGCACCTGCGTACTCGGCTGGACGACGCGGCGGTACCGGTCCTGCTCGAGGACGGTGACGGCCCCGTCGCCGTCTACGCGCTGCCATACCTGGAGCCGGACGCGGTCCGGTCCGGGCTGACGGCGGCAGCCGGCCGAGACGTCGGACGCTCGCACCAGGACGTCGTCGCGGCCGCGCTGGAGTTGGTCGCGGCCGATCGAGCGCACCGGCCGCCGGGCCGCAGCGTGCTGATGGCGCACGGTTGGGTGCACGGCGGGGCGTGCAGCGACAGCGAGCGGGACATCACCGTCGGCGGTGTCGGCGCGGTGCCGGTGTCACTGCTCGACGACTGGGAGTACGTCGCACTCGGCCACCTGCACCGGCCACAACAGCTGGGCGAACACGTGCGTTACAGCGGCTCGGCGCTGCCGTACTCGTTCTCCGAGGCGGGTCAACGCAAGGGCAGCTGGCTGGTCGACCTCGGTCCGACGGGGGTACGGGACGTGCAGTTCGTGCAGACGCCGGAGTACCGGCGTCTGTCGACCATCTCCGGCACCGTCGACCAGCTGTTGACCGCCTCTGATTTCGCCCGTTACACCGAGGATTTCTTGGCCGTCACGCTGCTCGACGAGGTCCGGCCGGCGGAGGCGATGGAACGGCTGCGCCGGCGCTTCCCGTTTGTCCTCACGCTGGCCTGGCAGGCACCGGAGGGGAGCTCGTACGAGGGTGGTTACGCGGCGCTGATCCAGGGACGAGGCGACGTGCAGATCGCCACCGACTTCGTCCGGCACACGCGGGGCACCGCCGCCGATCCGGCCGAGCGCGCGCTGCTGGAGGACGCGTTCACCGCGGTCCGTGTCGGCGAGCGCTGATGCGGCCACACCGGCTGACCCTCACTGCGTTCG
>Ga0164242_10001541_pt1 | contig 27301 bp, 28 predicted proteins | sample OricomgcompostMG_FD_108783 | JGI IMG/M metagenome (GOLD analysis project Ga0164242, IMG submission 108783) | Miracle-Growth compost microbial communities from Emeryville, California, USA - Original compost - Miracle growth compost (MG) ...
GACCACGACCTGATCGCGGTCGTCCTCAACCGAACCAGACGGGTCGAGGCCTACAGCGCCAAACACCGCACCTTCACCCAGAATCAACGTCTCGCGCTCTGGGCGCGGGACAAGGGCTGCACCTTCCCCGGCTGTGACGCACCCCCAGGCTGGACCGAAGCCCACCACCTCCGCGAATACCAAGCCGGCGGCCCGACCAGCACTGATAACGCGGCCCTGGTCTGCCGCTACCACCACACCCACTTCGAACAACTCGGCTGGCACTGCACCCTGTCCGACGACGGACACCCCGCCTGGATCGCCCCCACCTGGCTCGACCCCACCCAAACCCCGAGACGCAACCACCTCCACCTCTAGACCGAACCCACAGCCAGCCTCCACAGCGAGGTCTGCACCCAACAGCGCGAAGAAGCTCACCGGGCGGAGCGAGGGTGTGCCCTCCGCCCGTGTGAAAAGGCTCTTCCTGACGGGAGGAGGGCACACCCTCGTGGAGCCCCACCAGAGCTGGAGACCGTGCAGTGCAGACTCGACAGGATGGACGAACTGAGCGGGCGCGTGGCGATCGTTACCGGAGCGAGTCGTGGCCTCGGTGCGGCGCTCGCGCGCGGATTGGCCGAGCGAGGAGCCGCCGTCGCGCTGATCGCCCGGAGTGAGAACGAGATCGCAAGCGGAGCGCGAGCAATCGAGACGAGCGGTGGACGGGCGGTCGCCCTCAGCGCGGATCTGAGCGACCTCAGCGGGATCGATTCGTTGGTCGACGACGTCACGAGCTGCCTCGGGGCTCCGGACATCCTGATCAACAACGCCGCCACCGTCGATCCGCTCAGCCCGACGGCCGAACTGGACGTCCAGCAGACCGACGCCGCGTTCCGGCTCAACGTCACCGCCCTGATCGGCCTGACCGCGCGCGTGCTTCCCCATCTGCTCGAGCAGAGCTGGGGGCGCATCGTCAACGTCTCGAGCGGTGTGGTGACCCGTCCCGAGGCGATGATCGGCGGAACCGTCTACGCAGCGAGCAAGGCCGCGCTGGAAGCCCACACCCTCAGCCTGGCTGCAGAACTGGACGGCACCGGCGTCACCGTCAACGCCTACCGGCCGGGGCGCGTCGACACGGCCATGCAGGAACACCTCCGCACCCGCGACAGCAGAGCATTCGCGTCGGCAGCGAGCTTCGCCGAGCTGCACAAGAGCGGAGGCCTGATCAGCGCCGAAGCGTCAGCGGCAGGCTTGTTGCAGCGGCTGGCGAGCGACGACAACGGCACGATCTGGACGGTCGGCGCCTAAACCCCGGCGGCCGCCGGGGATGAGACAGGCGACTCGCCGCGCGAGAGTCGATGGCCGCGGGCCTCCTTGCCGATGGCGGCCAGCACGATCACCGCGACGAACACCGGGATCATCGTGACGGTCAGGGCGAACGTGTAGCTGTGGCTGGCGGCGAGCCGTTCCTGGATCGGCAGGTTGAACGCGGCCAGGCAGTTGCCCAGCTGGTACGTGACGCCGGGATAGAAGCCGCGGATCTCGGCGGGGGAGAGCTCGGTGAGATGGGCGGGGATCACGCCCCACGCCCCCTGCACGACGAACTGCATCAGGAACGACCCGAGACACACGAGCCCCAGCGCATGCGACGCCGCGAACAGCGGCAGGATCGGCAGCCCGAGCACGGCGCAGAACACGACGATCGCGCGCCGCCCGAAGCGTTCGGAGGCAGCTCCCATCAACGTGCCGCCGATGAGCGCGCCGACGTTGTACAGCATGGCGATGTACAGCGCGGTGTTCGGCGCGAAGTGCAACCCGTCCTTCAGGAACGTGGGGTAGACGTCCTGGGTGCCGTGACTCATCCAGTTGAACGCCGTCATCAGCAGCACGAGGTAGACGAGCCGGCGCAGTACCGCGGGCTGCCGCAGGATCTCGCCGACCGTGGTCTTGGTCCGCTGCGCATGCTCGCGCGTCTCGACCCACGCCTCGGACTCGGTCACGCGCGAGCGGATGAACAGCGACAGCAGACCGGGGATGATCGACAGCGCGAACAGGCCGCGCCAACCCCAGTCCGTCCAGTTGCTCACCGCGAGGAACGCGACCGCAGCGAGCAGGTAGCCGATCGAGTAGCCCTGCTGCACGATGCCGGACACGAGCCCCCGCCGGCGCGGCGGCACCTTCTCCATCGACAGCGACGCGCCGAGTCCCCACTCGCCGCCCATGCCGATGCCGTAGAGCAGCCGCAGGATCAGCAGCACCGTGTAGTTCGGCGCGAACGCGCAGACGAAGCCGACGACCGAGTAGAAGCAGACGTCGACGATGAGCACCTTCTTGCGCCCGGCGTGGTCGGCCCACAACCCGAAGATCGCGGCGCCGAGGGGTCGCATCAGCAGCGTCGCCGTGGTCAGGAACGCCATTCGGGTCAGCGAGACGCCGAAGTCCGTGGCGACGTCGGCGTAGACCAGCACGACCACGAAGTAGTCGAACGCGTCCATCGTCCAGCCGATCGTCGCCGCGGCGACCGCGCGGACGTCCGCCCCGGTCATCCGCTCCGGAACCTGCGACTCGCTCATGCGAACCTCCTCGCCGGGTGCTGGACCCCTTATGCCCTGATTCACCCGAGTTGTATCCGTGCTGAACGTGCGCGACGGGGCTGGGAGACTGGACCGGTGAGCCTCGCGGTCCGCGTCATCCCGTGCCTGGACGTCGACGCCGGCCGCGTGGTCAAGGGCGTCAACTTCCTCGACCTGCGCGACGCCGGCGACCCGGTCGAGCTCGCTCGCCGCTACGACGAGCAGGGCGCGGACGAGCTGACCTTCCTCGACATCACCGCGTCGTCCGGCGAGCGCGAGACCACCTACGACGTCGTGCGCCGTACCGCCGAGCAGGTCTTCATCCCGCTGACCGTCGGCGGCGGCGTGCGCTCGACCAGCGACGTGGACGCGCTGCTGCGTGCCGGTGCCGACAAGGTCGGCGTGAACACCGCCGCCATCGCCCGTCCCGAACTGATCGCCGAGATCGCCGACCGGTTCGGCAACCAGGTGCTCGTCCTGTCCGTGGACGCCCGGCGCGTCCCGCCCGGCGAGCGGCCGACTGCCAGCGGCTTCGAGGTCACCACGCACGGCGGACGCCGCGGCACCGGCATCGACGCGGTCGAGTGGGCCCAGCGCGCGGCCGAGCTCGGCGCGGGCGAGATCCTGCTCAACTCGATGGACGCCGACGGCACGAAGGACGGCTACGACCTCGAGCTGATCCGCCTGGTGCGCGCGACCGTGCACGTCCCGGTCATCGCCAGCGGAGGAGCGGGCAAGGTCGAGGACTTCGGCCCGGCCGTCGCGGCCGGCGCCGACGCGGTGCTCGCCGCGAGCGTGTTCCACTTCGGCGAGCTGACCGTCGGCGACGTCAAGGACGCACTGCGTGCTGAGGCGATAACGGTCCGCTGACGGTCGGTCGGACTGCCAGCGGACCGCAATCGCGGGGATGCGGCATCCTGGAACCCTCATGACCGAACCGAAACCAGCCGACGAGGACGTCCCCGAGCTGGGCGACGCGCCCGCGACGACGATCGCCGCCGCGGCTCTCGGCGTGGCGCCGCTGCCGTTCCTCGCCGTCTACGCGGTGCTGTTCATCGTCCACGGCTCGATCAACCCGGTCGTCCCGCCTGACATCACGACGACCAAGCACGGTGAGCTGGTCGCCGGCCTGATCGCGCTGGGGCTGTTCATCGTCGGTGCGCTGTCGGTCGCGTGGCTGCTCAACGCCCGGTTCCGCCTGCTGTTCATCCTGGGTCAGGCCGCCACGCTCGCGACATCGATCGACTTCATCTCGGACTCGACCACGGGCTCGCCGGAGATCCCGATCCTGCTCGCGGTGACCTCCGGCGCGGCGCTGGTCCTGTGCCTGCTGCCGCCCTCGCTGCGCTACCGGCGGCACCGGCGGCGGCGAACGTCCTAAGCTGGTCACAGGAAACGTCCAGCATCGTCTCAGCCGAACCGCTCATCCTGATCTCATACCGGCCCACAGTTTCGCTACAGCGAGCGCATGGCGGCCGCACGGAGATCGCACGAGGAGATGCACATGAGCGCAGCCGTGGTCAGCAAGGGCGCCAAGCGGCGGGTGCTCGTCGTCGACGACGAGGACAACGTCACCCATCTGGTGTCGTCGGCGCTGCGCTTCGACGGGTTCGAGACGATGACCGCGGGCGACGGCCAGTCCGCGCTCGCCAAGATCGCCGAGTACGACCCGGACCTGATCGTCCTCGACGTGATGATGCCCGGACGGGACGGCCTCGGCGTGCTGCAGGAGCTGCGGGCCGCGGGTTCGCAGGTGCCGGTCATCTTCCTGACCGCGCGGGACACCGCGACCGACCGGGTCGGAGGGCTGCGTGCCGGCGCGGACGACTACGTCGTCAAGCCGTTCAGCATCGAGGAGCTGCTCGCCCGCGTGCACGCCGTGCTGCGCCGGTCGGCTCCGGACGAGGCGCGCGAGGGCGTCCTGCGCGTCGCCGATCTCGAGCTGGACGAGAACAGCCACGAGGTCGCGCGCGGGGGCGTCGAGGTGCACCTGACCGCGACGGAGTTCGAGCTGCTGCGCTACCTGATGCGCAACGAGCGGGTCGTTCTGTCGAAGGCACAGATCCTCGACCGCGTCTGGAAGTACGACTTCCAGGGCCAGTCGAACATCGTCGAGCTCTACATCGGCTACCTGCGCAAGAAGGTCGACTCGGTCGAGCCGAAGCTGATCCACACCGTGCGTGGCGCCGGCTACGTCATCAAGGCACCCCGCCAGTAAGTAGCGTCGACAACCCGTGACGATCCATCGCAACGAGGGACAGGTCCGCCCGGACCTCCACGGCGATGTCGAATTCGTCGCGCCGCCACCCGTGGCACCGCGACCGCCGGACGCCGAGGACGTGCTGCCCTCGGCGCGGGCGCCCGAGCGGCGGCGCGTGCAGCTGTGGCCGCGCAGCCTGTCGGCCAAGCTCGTCACCGGCGTGTCCGTGTTGGTGCTCGTCGTCGTACTCGCCAGCGGTACGGCGACCTACTTCGCGCTGCGCGCGTTCCTCTACAACCGGCTCGATCAGCAGGTGTCCTCGGTCGCCGACCAGGCGGCGTCCTACATCCAGCGCTCGACTCGCTGCATCCAGGTCAACAGCACGTCGTTGCGGTGCATCATCGGCGGGCTGCCGCCCTCCACGAGTGAGTACCTGGCAATCATCACGCCGGACGGCCAGCCGATGTCGCTGGACCTGTCGGCGAATGCGCCCGGGCCGGGTGGGCTGCTGCCGCTCGACATCACCAAGGCGCAGGCGGAATCGCTGCCGACGACCCCGGGCAGCACCTCCTCGATCACGGCGGGTGGCCGGGATCTCCGCGTGGCGGCGCGGGAGGTCGACCCGGGATTCACCGTCATCAGCGGACTGTCAACCGACGACGTCACCCGGACGCTGAGTCACCTCGTCGCGGTCGAGATCATCATCGGGGCACTGGCGATCGCCATCGCTCTGCTCGCGACATCGTGGGGCGTGCAGTTCAGCCTGCGGAAACTGCGGCGCGTCACGGCGACCGCCCAAGAGGTCGCGGCCGAGCTCTCGCCCGAGGGCGCCGGTCTCGAGCGGCGCGTCCCGGTCGACGAGGAGGGCACCGAGGTCGGCCAGCTCGCCGAGTCGATGAACACGCTGCTGTCCGCGGTCGAGACGCAATTCGCAGCCAGGCTGGAGAGTGAGCGGCGGATGCGGCAGTTCCTCGCCGACGCCTCGCACGAGCTGCGCACGCCGCTGACGTCCATCCGCGGCTTCGCCGAGCTGGCCCGGATGCAGCGCGCGGCGCACAGCACCGAAGGTGCCGCGGGCGACGACAACCTGGACCGCATCGAGGCCGAGGGCACCCGGATGTCCCGTCTGGTCGAGGACCTGCTGCTGCTGGCCCGCGGCGACAACCCGGACGTCGAGCCGGTCCGCCAGCTGGTGGACGTCCCGCAGGTGATCGACGACGCCGTCAACAGCTCGCGCGCGGCGTTCCCGCAGCGCCGGATCGACATCGACGCGATGTCCGATCACGAGGTGGTCGGGGATCCGGATCAGCTCGTCCGGGCCATCCGCAACCTCATCGCCAACGCGGCCGTGCACACCGCGCCGGAGCGTCCCATCCGGGTGCGTGCTTTCGCGAACGGGCCCGGCGTGGCGATCCAGGTGATCGACGGTGGCCCGGGGCTGCCGCCCGAGGAGGCGGCGCACGTCTTCGAGCGGTTCTGGCGTGCCGACAAGGCACGCAGCCGGGTACGCGGTGGAAGCGGTCTCGGTTTGTCGATCGTCGCCTCGATCGCGCGCGCCCACGGCGGCAGCGTGCACTTCGAGAGCACGGTCGAGCGGGGCAGCACCGTCACGATCTGGCTGCCCAGTGCTTCGGAGTAGGCGCGGTTCGGCACAATCGATGCATGGCGCCGCGTGACCCGTCCGACCTCGATCCCGCCGTCGCCGCGCGGCTGAAGCGCGACGAGGCGGGACTGGTCGCCGCTGTCGTCCAGCAGCACGACACCGGCGAGGTGCTGATGGTCGGCTGGATGGACGACGAGGCCCTGCACCGCACGCTGACGACCGGCCGTGCTACCTACTGGTCGCGCTCGCGCCAGGAGTACTGGGTCAAGGGCGACACCTCCGGGCACGTGCAGTGGGTGAAGTCCGTCGCGCTCGACTGCGACGGGGACGCCGTGCTCGTGCGGGTCGACCAGGTCGGCGCGGCATGCCACACCGGCGACCGCACCTGCTTCCAGGCCGCGGTGCTGCTCGACACCGCGACGGTGGATTCCCGGTCATGACGATCACCCGCGCCGACCTCGACGCCCTGTCGCAGACCCACCGGCTCGTCCCGATCACCCGCACCTTGTTCGCCGACGGCGAGACGCCGGTCGGTGTCTACCGCAAACTCGCGGCCGGTCGCACCGGCACGTTCCTGCTCGAGTCGGCCGAGCCGGGTGCTTCGTTCTCGCGGTGGTCGTTCGTGGGCGTCAACGCGGTCGCCACGCTCTCGGTCGCCGACGGGGAGGCGTCGTGGACCGGGGACGTCCCCGACGGCCTGCCGCTGGACGGCGACCCGCTCGCCGCGCTCGGCGCGTCCTGGCGGGCGGTGAAGGGTCCCCGGCTGCCGGATCTGCCGCCGCTGACCGGCGGGTTCGTCGGATACCTGGGCTACGACGTGGTGCGCCGCATCGAGCGGCTGCCCGAGAAGGCCGTGGACGAGCTAGGGCTGCCCGAGCTGACGATGCTGCTCGTCACCGACCTCGCCGCCGTCGACCACCACGAGTGCACGGTCGTGCTGATCGCGAACGCGTTGCTGCGCCCGGGCATGTCCGCAGCCGAGCTGGACGATGCCTACAGCGACGCTGTACGACGGCTCGACGTCATGCAGGCTGCGCTGGCGAAGCCGGCCGAGCCCACCGTCGCGACGATCTCGCCGGCACCGCCGAAGGAAGCCGAGTCGCGCACGCCGCCCGGCCAGTACCAGCCGGCGGTCGAGCTCGCGCTCGAGGCGGTGCGCGCCGGCGAGGTGTTCCAGATCCAGGTCGGGCAGCGGTTCGTCGCCGAGACCGACGCCGACCCGCTGGACGTCTACCGGGTGCTGCGCACGCTCAACCCGTCGCCGTACATGTACTTCCTGCGCACCGCCGAGGTCGACATCGTCGGCTGCAGTCCCGAGGCGCTGGTGACCGTCCAGGCCGGGCGCGCGGTGCTGCACCCGATCGCGGGCACACGCCGCCGCGGCGCGACCGCGGAGCAGGACGCCGCGATGGCCGCCGAACTCGTCAGCGACCCGAAGGAGCAGGCCGAGCACGTCATGCTCGTCGACCTGGCCCGCAACGATCTGGGCCGGGTGTCGCAGGCCGGCTCGGTGCAGGTCGTCGAGTTCGGCGCGGTCGAGCGCTACAGCCACGTGTGGCACATCGTGTCGACCGTCGAATCCCAGGTCGCGGAAGGCATGGACGCGTTCGACGTGCTCACCGCGACGTTCCCGGCCGGCACGCTGACCGGCGCGCCCAAGGTGCGCGCGATGGAGCTCATCGACGAGTTCGAGCCGGTGCGCCGCAACGTGTACGGGGGAGCGGTCGGCTATCTCGACGCCGCCGGCGACCTGGACATGGCGATCGCGATCCGCACCGCCGTCATGCGCGACGGCAAGGCGTACGTGCAGGCGGCCGCGGGCATCGTCGCCGACAGCGTCCCGGCCAACGAGGAGCAGGAGACGCGCAACAAGGCGCGTGCGGTACTGCAGGCGATCGCGACGGCCGAGACGCTGCGCCCGCTCGCGGGCTCGTGAACGACCGGCAGCGCGGGCGCGCCGAGTTCTCGGCGACGCTGGTGGTCGAACTGATCGGCTCCGGTGCCGCCGCGCTGATCGCGGGACGGCACTGGCAGACGATCACCGCGCCGAACGATCTTCTCCACCGTTCGCTCGAGGTCACCGGGCGCACCGTCGACTCCGCACCGACCGCGCTCGCGCTGGTCGCCCTCGCCGGCGTGGTGGCCGTGCTCGCCACCCGCGGGATCGTGCGTCGCGCGATCGGGGTCGTGGTCGCGCTGGCCGGTGTCGGGCTGATCTGGCGTTCGGCCGCGGCCGGCTCGGCGATCAGCACGTCCCGGGCACGGGAGTTGCTGGCGCAGAAGGGCGGCGTCACCAACGACAGCCTGGTGCCGCACGTGCAGGTGCACGGTGGGTGGAGCGTGCTCTCGATCCTCTGCGGCGTCCTCGTCGTGCTGGCGGGCGCGGTGATCGCCGGCCGCGGTTCGCGCTGGGCGGCGATGTCGGCGCGGTACGAGTCGCCTTCGTCTCAACCTCGCGCCGTTCCGGCCGATGGGAACGGTACGGAGGACTCCACCGTCGCCGCGCCCGCCAACGTCGACGTCTCGATGTGGACGGCGTTGGACCGGGGGGACGATCCGACCGAACACGACCCGACCGACACCGCGTGATGCCCGGAAGATAGTCTCAGGCCGACGATCGACGGCCGGGGCGATCAGGGGGAAGACAGTGACCGACGTGCTTGGCGACATCGTCGCCGGGGTCCGCGAGGACGTCGCGGCGCGCCAGTCCCGGGTGCCCCTCGACGAGATCAAACGCCTCGCGGCCGAGGCAGCCCCCGCGCGCGACGTGCTTGCCGCACTGCGGGCTCCCGGCGTCGGCGTGATCGCCGAGGTGAAGCGCGCCAGCCCGTCGCGGGGCGCGCTCGCCAGCATCGGCGACCCGGCGGCCCTGGCCGCCGAGTACCAGGCCGGCGGCGCCCGCGTCATCAGCGTGCTGACCGAGCAGCGCCGGTTCGGTGGGTCGCTCGACGACCTGGACGCCGTGCGTGCCGCCGTGCACATTCCCGTGCTGCGCAAGGACTTCATCGTCGGCTCGTACCAGGTGCACGAGGCGCGCGCGCACGGTGCCGACCTGGTGCTGCTCATCGTCGCCGCGCTCGACCAGAACACGCTGATCGGTCTCAACGAGCGCGTCGAGTCCCTCGGCATGACCGCGCTGGTCGAGGTGCACACCGAGGAGGAGGCGTCGCGCGCGATGGACGCCGGCGCTCGGGTCATCGGGGTCAACGCCCGCAACCTCAAGACGCTCGAGGTCGACCGCTCGACGTTCGAGCGCATCGCGCCGGGACTGCCGAGCGACGTCGTCAAGGTCGCCGAGTCCGGCGTCCGCGGCCCGCTCGACCTCATCGAGTACGCAGCCGCCGGCGCCGACGCGGTGCTGGTGGGCGAGGGCCTGGTGACCACCGCCGACCCGCGGCACGCCGTCGCCGAGCTCGTCACCGCCGGGGCGCATCCGGCGACGCCGCGCGCCTCGCGCTGACACCACGCGCTGACGGTTTCGGCGGTCCGCGCCTATCCGTCAGTGCAGCTGCGCGCGCAGCTCGTCGGTCACGACCGCCAGCGCGCCGACCGGCAGCCGGGGATTCACCGACAGGACCGTCCCGATGCCGTCCTTGCCGGACCACACGCAGAGCGAGCCGGTGTACGTGCCGAACGAGTCCTCGGCCGCGCACTTCATCACGCCACCGGACGGGCCCGCCTTCACGGACGTGACCCGGTCGCCGCTGCCGGCGAACGCCGCCGTCACCACCCGCTTGTTGGTCACGTGCCCGTGGACGTGCGTGCCCACCGCGATCCGGCGGGCACTGGTCGGCAGAACCTCGACGACCAGGCGTGTGCTCGTCCCCGTGACGTTGGAGTAGACCGCGATCCGGGTGCCCTTGGGCGCGTGGACGTTCCGGCGTCCGAAGTGCGTCCGCATCGCGCCGACGAGCCGCTTCGTGCCGGCGTCGGAGTACTGGACGAAGCCGGGGATCGCAGCGGGCAGCCCGGAGCGGGTCCGCACGGCCGGCCCACTGCCGGGCGGCAGCGAGATGCTCGTCGTCGGCGCGCCGGACGGGCTGCCCCCGTTGTGCAGCATCTCCTTGGCGACCACGACGCCGACGCAGCCGATCAGCGCGACGACCAGCAGCGCGATCAACGCGGACGAGCTCTTCGCGCCGCGGCGCACCGGGGTGCGCGGGGCGGCGTAGTCGTAGCCGGCGCCGTGCGGTCCGTACGGATCGTTCGCCCGGGCGCCGCCGACGTAGGACTCGGTCACGTACGGCGCCACGAAGCCGACCGGCGTCGGTGCCGGCGGTTGGGCACCGGGGATCGGCGCGGACGGGTCGGCCGGCGGTGCCGTCGTCGTGTGCACCGCGAGCGGGACGTACGGGGCCCGGCCGTCGACCGGGGCGGTCGGCATGACGAACGCGCTCGAGACGGTCTGGGCGACCGGCTCGGGTGCCGACCACGCGTAGGCGTTCGATGCCTCGGCGACGGGTGCGGCGGTGACAGGGGTCGACTCCGCGGGCAGCTCCGGCGGCACGTCCGCCGGCGGGGCCGGGCGCGGGCGCGGACGAGGGCGCGGCGCGGCATCGGCCGCTCGCGTCAGATCGTCCACGGTCACGGTGCTGCCTTCCGGTGCGGGCTGTGTTTCCGGTGCCGGCTGCGCTGCCAACACTCCGGTACTCAAATCGGCCGCGCGTCCCGCCGACTTGAGAGCGGCTCAGCGCGGATCGCCCTCGCCCGGCCCGGTAGAGTCGAACCATGACGACCTCGACGAGCTGGAGCACCGGCGGCCGATGGCGCCGCTGAGCGCCCCCGCCCAGTCCCTCTCGTCCTGATCGGAGCCCCGTCGTCATGACGTCCACCCCTGCCCTGCCCGGCGCGTCCGCCACTGCACCTGCCGGGCCCACTGGACCCACCGGGCCCACTGGACCCGACCTCGCCGGTCACTTCGGCCGCTACGGCGGCCGGTTCGTCCCCGAGGCCCTGGTCGCCGCGATCGACGACCTCACCGCCGCGTTCCACGAGACCCAGGCCGATCCGGCGTTCCGCGCCGAGCTCGCCCGCCTGCACCGCGACTACAGCGGCCGCCCGTCGCCACTGACCGACGTGCCGCGCTTCGCCGAGCACGCCGGCGGCGCGCGCGTCCTGCTCAAGCGCGAGGACCTCAACCACACCGGTTCGCACAAGATCAACAACGTGCTGGGCCAGGCGCTGCTGACCAAGCGCATCGGCAAGCAGCGCGTCATCGCCGAGACCGGCGCCGGCCAGCACGGTGTCGCCACCGCGACCGCCGCGGCGCTGATGGGCCTGGAGTGCGTCGTCTACATGGGCGAGGAGGACACCCGCCGCCAGGCGCTCAACGTCGCCCGGATGCGCCTGCTCGGCGCCGAGGTCGTCCCGGTCAGCACCGGCTCGAAGACGCTCAAGGACGCCATCAACGAGGCGATGCGCGACTGGGTCACCAATGTCGAGACCACGAACTACGTGTTCGGCACCGCCGCCGGACCGCATCCGTTCCCGATGATGGTGCGCGAGTACCAGCGCGTGATCGGCGACGAGGCGCGCGAGCAGGTGCTCGAGCGCGTCGGCAGGTTGCCCGACGTCGTCGCCGCCTGCGTCGGCGGCGGCTCGAACGCGATCGGCATCTTCACCGCGTTCGTGCCGGACGAGGGCGTCGGGCTGGTCGGGCTCGAGGCGGGCGGCGACGGCGTCGAGACCGGCCGCCACGCCGCGTCCATCACCGGCGGCGTGCCCGGCGTGCTGCACGGCGCGCGCTCCTACCTGCTGCAGGACGAGAACGGGCAGACCGTCGAGTCGCACTCGATCTCGGCCGGCCTCGACTATCCCGGCGTCGGCCCCGAGCACAGCTACCTGCACGACATCGGCCGCGCCGAGTACCGCCCGATCACCGACAGCGAGGCGATGGAGGCGTTCGCGCTGCTGTCGCGCACCGAGGGCATCATCCCGGCGATCGAGTCGGCGCACGCGCTGGCCGGCGTGCTGAAGCTCGGCCGCGAGCTCGGCCCGGACGCCGTGATCCTCGCCAACCTCTCCGGCCGCGGCGACAAGGACGTCGAGACCGCGTCGCGCTACTTCGCGCTGGGTGCAGGCCAGTGAGCGACGCCTGCGGAGCGAACAGTCGGCATCGCGTCTCCGCGCGCCCGACCGAAGGGAGGGCGTGAGCATGAGCGTCTTGGGCGATGTGCTCGCGAAGACGAAGGCGGACGGACGGGCCGCGCTGATCGGCTACCTGCCGACGGGCTATCCGAGCGTGGACGTCTCGATCGACGCGATGCGGGCGATGGTCGAGGGCGGCTGCGACATCATCGAGGTCGGCGTCCCGTACAGCGACCCGGTGATGGACGGCCCGACGATCCAGGCCGCGGCCGAACCGGCCGTTGAGGCGGGGGTCGGGCTGCGTGACGTGCTGCGCGCGGTCGAGGCGGTCGCCGCGGCCGGCGCGGCGCCGGTCGTCATGAGCTACTGGAACCCGGTCGAGCGCTACGGCGTCGAGCGCTTCGCCGCAGACCTCGCCGCCGCCGGGGGAGCGGGCGCGATCACGCCCGACCTGATCCCGGACGAGGCGCAGGACTGGATCGCCGCCACCGACGCGCACGGTCTGGACCGGGTGTTCCTCGTCGCGCCCTCGTCGACCGACGAACGCATCATGTCGACGGCCGCGGCCAGCCGGGGCTTCGTGTACGCGGCGTCCACGATGGGCGTGACCGGTGTGCGGACGTCGCTGGGCTCGGCGGCCGAGACGCTGGTCGCCCGGGTGCGTGCCCTGGCCCCGGACGCGAACGTCTGCGTCGGGCTCGGAGTGTCGACCGGCGACCAGGCCGCCGACGTCGCATGCTTCGCCGACGGCGTCATCGTCGGCTCGGCGTTCGTCCGGCGCCTGTTGGACGACCCCGACGCGACCGGCGTCGCGAACACCCGCAGCCTGGCTGCGGAATTCGCCGAGGGCATCCGCCGCGCGCGCTGAGGCCGGCCGCTACGGCAGGACGAGCAGCTTGCCCACGGTCTTGCGGGCCTCCAGGTCGCGGAACGCCTGGTCGGCCCGATCGAGTGGGTAGCGGCCGCCGATCTCCAGGTGCAGGCGTCCGTCGGCGATCGAATCGAGCACCTCGCCGGCCCGCCACCGCAACTCGTCGGCATCGGCCAGGTAGTCGTTGAGCGTCGGCCGCGTCAGGAACAGCGAGCCGCTCGTGTTCAGCCGCTGCGGGTCGACCGGCGGAACGGGCCCGCTGGACGCACCGAACAGCACGAGCATCCCGCGGCGGCGCAAGGCGGCCAGCGACGCGTCGAACGTGGCCCGGCCGACACTGTCGTACGCGACCCGGACGCCACCGCCCGACGCATCGCGGATCGCAGCCGCCAGCGCGTCCGTCCCGTCGATCTCGTCGTAGCGGATCACCTCGGCCGCACCGAGGCGGCGCGCGATGTCGGCCTTCGCCGCGCTGCCGACCGTCGCGACAACCCGGGCACCGCGCGCCACCGCGAGCTGCACCAGCAACTGACCGACGCCGCCCGCCGCCGCGTGGATCAGCACGTCGTCGCCGTGCTGCACCGGGCAGGTCGAGGTGACCAGGTAGTGCGCGGTCATGCCCTGCAGCATCGCGGCCGCGGCGATCTCGGGATCCAGCCCGTCCGGCACGCGCACGGCGCGGCTCGCGTTCACCACCGCGCGGGTCGCCATCGCGCCCGAGCCGTCGCTGGTCGCGACCACGTCCCCGACGGCGAAGTCGGACACGCCGTCCCCGGTGGCGATCACGCGGCCGGCGAACTCGGTGCCAAGCACGAACGGCGGATCGGTCCGGTAGACGCCCTGGCGGCGGTACACGTCGATGAAGTTCACGCCGGCCGCAGCCACCTCGACGAGCAGCTGGCCCGGGGCCGGCTCGGGGGCCGGACGCTCCTGTACCTGCAGGACGTCCGGACCGCCGTGGACGGGAACGACGAGTGCGCGGATCGGTTCGGCGGCCATGCAGCCAACCTACGACGGACAGCTCTCGCGGCTCGACTACCGTGGTGCCGTGCACCCCCTGGCGTACATCCCGAGCCCCGACCGCAGTGTCTGGCACCTCGGCCCGCTCCCGATCCGCGCGTACGCGCTGTGCATCGTGCTCGGGATCGTCGTCGCGCTGTGGCTCGGCGCGAAGCGGTTCGCCGCCCGGGGCGGGCGCAGCGACGACGTCTGGGACGTCGCCGGCTGGGCCGTGGTGCTGGGCATCATCGGTGGCCGGCTCTACCACGTCGTCAGCGACCCCGAGCTGTACTTCGAGGGCAAGCCGGGCACCAGCCCGCTCGACGCGTTCAAGATCTGGGACGGCGGCCTCGGCATCTGGGGCGCGATCGCGCTCGGCACGCTGGGCGCCTGGATCGGCTGCCGCCGCAAGCAGATCTCGCTGCACGTGTTCGCCGACGCGGTCGTGCCCGGCGTCGCGTTCGCGCAGGCGATCGGGCGCTGGGGCAACTGGTTCAACAACGAGCTCTACGGCGACCCGACCAAGCTGCCCTGGGGCCTGCAGATCCACTGCATCGACGTGTCGGTCGGGCACGCGGTCCCGGGCGGCACGGCCTCCGGCGGCGAGGTCTGCCCGGCGGGCAGCGGCACGCTCGTCCAACACTTCGTCCCGACGTTCCTCTACGAGTCGATCTGGGACGTCCTGATCGGCCTGCTCGTCCTCTACCTCGACCGGCGGCTGCGGCTGGGCCGCGGCAACGTGATGGCGCTCTACGTCATGGGCTACACCGCCGGGCGCGGCTACATCGAAACCCTGCGCAGCGACCACGCGAACCACATCCTGGGCATCCGGCTCAACGTGTTCACCGCGATCATCGTCGGCCTGCTCGCACTGCTGTACTTCGTCCTGCACGGCGGGTTCCGCGCGATGCGCGAGCCGACGCCGTACACCGGCGCACGCGCAGCGGCGGCACTCGCCGAACAGCCGGGCGAGGATGCCGATGCCGAACCCGAGCCGACCGGTGTGGGGGTGGAGCCCGATGGCCACGCCCGAGAGTGACCGCGCCGACGTGACCGAGCTGCCGGAGCGGGTGAATCCCGAGATCCACCACCAGCACCACGACGTCGCCGGCGGCTGGCTGCGCCCGACGGTCTTCGGGATGATGGACGGCCTCGTCTCGAACTTCGCCCTCATCGCGGGCTTCGCCGGCGGCCACTCGTCCTCACGCATCGTCGTGCTGGCCGGGCTCGCCGGCTTGATCGCCGGTGCCTGCTCGATGGCGGCCGGTGAGTTCATCTCGGTGCAGAGCCAGAACGAGTCCACGCACGCCGAGATCGCGGTCGAGGCACACGAGCTCAAGCACAACGCCGAGGCCGAGCTGGACGAGCTCGCACAGTCCTACGTCGCCCGCGGCGTCGATCGCGAGCTGGCATACGAGGTCGCGCGGCAGCTGTCCCGGGACCCGGAGCAGGCGCTGCTGATCCACGCGCAGGAGGAGCTCGGTGTCGACCCGGGCAACCTGCCGAGCCCGCGCGTCGCCGCGGCGTCCTCGCTGCTGTCGTTCTCCTTCGGCGCGTTCCTCCCGCTGCTGCCCTACGTCGCCGGTGCGCACTCGGTGTGGATCTCCGCAGTGCTCGCGGTGGTCGCGCTGTTCGCCGCCGGGGCGATCACCGCGCGGTTCACCATGCGCGGCTGGATGTACTCCGGTGCCCGCCAGCTGGTGCTGGGTGTGCTCGCGGCGCTCATCACCTACGGCGTCGGAGCCTGGTTCCACGTCGGGGTTTCCTGATCCGCCTCTTGCGAGACCGACCGACCGGTCGGTACGTTGCCGTGTCGTGGCGACCTTGCCCGGCCTGGATCTCGATGCCCTGACGCGCTGGCTCGACCGCGAGCGTCCCGGTCTGCGCAGCGGCGAGCTGTCCGGCGAGGTGATCGCCGGCGGCAAGTCGAATCTGACCTACCGGGTCACCGACGGCACGGCGACCTGGGCGCTGCGCCGCCCGCCGCTCGCGCACGTCCTGCCGACCGCGCACGACATGGTGCGCGAGTTCCGCGTCATCAGCGCGCTGGCCGGCACGGACGTCCCGGTCGCCGACCCGATCGCGCTCTGTGACAACCCGGACGTCCTCGGTGCGCGGTTCTACCTGATGTCGTTCGTCGACGGGCTGGTGTTCGACCGCGCCGACGACCTGGCCCGGCTCGACGCCGACGGCGCCCGGCGGGCCTGCGAGCAGCTGATCGACACGCTGCTCGCCCTGCACGCCGTCGACCCGGCCGCGGTCGGGCTCGCCGACTTCGGCCGCCCGGACGGCTTCCTGGCCCGGCAGGTCCGGCGCTGGCACCAGCAGTACGAGGCGTCGCGCACCGAACCGCGTGCCGACCTCGAGCCGGTCGTCGCGCAGCTGAACGAGCTGCTGCCGGCGCAGTCCGCGCCCGGGATCGTGCACGGCGACTACCGGTTGACGAACGTGATGTTCCGGCGCGACCTGTCCGGCATCGCTGCGGTCGTCGACTGGGAGATGGCGACCCTCGGCGACCCGCTCACCGACCTCGGGCTGCTGTACGTGTACCAGCAACTGGCCCGCGAGGACGACTTCGTCATGCCACGGATGACGCCCGAGGCCGGCTTCCTCACCGCCGAGCAGTTGATGGCGCGCTACGCCGCCGGCTCGCCCCGCGACCTGTCCTCGCTCGCCTGGTACGTCGCCTTCGGATTCTTCAAACTCGCCGTGGTCGCCGAGGGGATCCACTTCCGATTCCTGCAGGGCAAGACCGTCGGCGAGGGCTTCTCGCACTTCGGGTCTGCCGTGCCGAGGCTGCTCGCCTCAGCCCGGCAGGCGCTCAACACGATCGCGGCCTGACCGCACAGCTAGGGGGCATCGCGTGGACTTCGCGCACAGTGAGCGGTCGCAGGCGCTGCAGGAGCAGGTGCAGCGGTTCCTCGACCAGCACGTCTACCCGGCCGAGCACGAGTTCGAGCAGCAGGCGCTCGCGAATCGCCGAGCCGGCGAACCGTTTCGCAGCCCGGCTGTACTTTCCGGGCTGAAGGACACCGCTCGACAGCAGGGGCTGTGGAACCTCTTCCTGCCGGACGACCGCTACGGCGCCGGGCTGAGCGTCCTCGAGTACGCGCCGCTCGCCGAGCTGTCCGGGCGTTCGCCGTCGATCGCGCCGGAGGCGATGAACTGCGCCGCGCCGGACACCGGCAACATGGAACTGATCGCGATGTTCGGCACCGACGAGCAGCACGAGCGCTGGCTCAAACCCCTGCTGGACGCGCAGATCCGGTCGTGCTTCTCGATGACCGAGCCGGCGGTCGCGTCCTCGGACGCCACGAACATCGCCGCAACGATCACCCGTGACGGCGACGAGTACGTCGTCAACGGCCGCAAGTGGTGGTCGACCGGCGCGATGCGGCCCGAGTGCACGGTCGCGATCGTCATGGGCGTCAGCGACCCGGATGCCGCGAAGTACGCGCAGCACTCGATGATCCTGGTGCCGCTCGATACCCCGGGCGTCACGCGCGAGCGGTCGACGACCGTCTTCGGCTACGACGACGGGCCGCACGGCGGCCACGGCGTGATCACGTTCGACAACGTGCGGGTGCCGGCCGGCAATCTGCTCGGCCCGCAGGGCGGCGGCTTCATGATGGCCCAGGCCCGTCTCGGTCCCGGCCGCATCCACCACTGCATGCGCAGCCTCGGCATGGCCGAGCGGGCGCTGGAGATGATGGTCGCGCGCGCGGTCAGCCGGAAGACGTTCGGCCAGGAGCTGGCCCGGCACGGCGTGATCCAGGAGTGGATCGCCGAGTCGCGCATCGCGATCGACCAGGCCCGCCTGCTCGTGCTCAAGACCGCGTGGCTGATCGACACGGTCGGGGCGAAGGGGGCGCGCACCGAGGTCGCTGCGATCAAGGTCGCGGCCCCGCGCGCGGCGTCCTTCGTGCTGGACAAGGCGATCCAGGTGCACGGCGCCGCCGGCGTCTCCGGCGACACCCCGCTCGCCGAGATGTGGGCCGGGCTGCGCACGCTGCATCTCGCCGACGGCCCGGACGAGGTGCACCTGCGCTCGGTCGCGCGCGAGGAGCTGCGCCTGCTCGCCGGCGGGTCGTCACGGGGATGACGGCCGCGGCCATGCCGAACGCGGTGCCGACGGACGTGACCGTGCGCGACCGCATCCTCGACGCGGCCGTCGAGCTGTTCGCCGAACAGGGCTACGACGCAGTCAGCGTCACCCAGATCATCCACCGGGTCGGCATCACCAAGGGCGGCTTCTACCACCACTTCGCGAGCAAGGAGCAGCTGCTCTACGAGGTCTACGGCGACCTGATCAGCCGCCAGCTCGCGGTGATGGACGAGATCGTCGCGCGTCGGCTGCCACCCGCCGAGACGCTGCGGCTGCTGATCGTGGACCTGGTCGAGTCGACGGCTGCGTCCGCACAGCGTGCCCTGGTGTTCGGCCGTGAGATGTCCCGGCTCGGCGACGAACGCACGTCGGAGTACCGGCGCGCGCGCCGGCGCTACCACGACACCGTGCAGAAGCTGGTGCGCTCGGGGCAGCGCAGCGGGGACTTCGCGCGCACCGCGTCCGCCGACGTCGTGACGTTCACGATCTTCGGCATGGTCAACGAGCTGCCGCTGTGGTTCCGCAGCGACGGCCGCAAGAAGGCGAGCCAGCTCGGCACCGAGCTCGCCGACTTCGTCCTGGCAGGGTTGGGGGTTGCCGATGACTGAGCACGGCTGGGGACTGACGATACCGCTGACCGGCGTGCCGCTGCCGATGCACGCCGACGTCGTCCGCGCCCTGCCCGGTTTCGGCTACACCGACGTGTGGTCGGCAGAGACGAACGGGACGGACGCGTTCACGCCGCTCGCGCTCGCGTCGGTGTGGGAGCCGACGCTGCGCCTGGGCACCGCGATCGTCCCGGTCTACACACGCGGGCCCGCGCTGATCGCGATGTCGGCGGCGGCGATGGCGGCCGCGGCGCCGGGACGGTTCGTCCTCGGCCTCGGCGCGTCCAGCCCGGTGATCGTGGGCAACTGGAACGGCATCGAGTTCCGCGAGCCGTTCAAGCGCAGCCGCGATGTGCTGCGCGTGGTGAAGGCGGCGCTGGCGGGGGAGCGGGTCAGCGGCGAGTTCGACGGCTTCTCGATCTCGCGCTTCAAACTCGAGCAGGCGCCCGCCGACCCGCCGCCGGTCCTGCTCGCCGCGCTGCGCCCGCAGATGCTGCGCCTGGCCGGCCGCGAGGCGGACGGGACGATCCTGAACTGGCTGGCGTCCTACGACGTCGAGCGCTGCCTGGACGCACTGGACAACAGCACCGCCGATGTCGTCGCCCGCATCTTCGTCTGCCCGACCCCGGACGCCCAGTACGCGCGCAACCTCGGCCGGCTGCTGATCTCGACGTACCTGACCGTGCCGGCGTACGCGGCGTTCCACGACTGGCTCGGGCGTGGGGAGGCACTGCGCGCGATGCACGAGAAGTGGGCCGCCGGCGACCGGGCCGGTGCGGCGGCGGCGATCCCGGACGAGGTGGTGGACGACCTGGTGCCGCACGGCACGCCCGAACAGTGCCGCGACGCCGTGCGCGCGTACGCGGAGGCCGGCGTGCGCACCCCGGTGATCGCGCTGCTGCCGACGCCCGAACTCAGCGACCCGCGCGCCCTGCTCGACACCCTTGCCCGGCTCGGCCCGGGCGGTACCGGACCGGAGGCAGCCTGATGGACATGCGCGACAAGGTCGTCGTCGTCACCGGCGGCGCGAGCGGCATCGGCGCCGCGATGGCGCGGCGCTTCGCCGCCGACGGTGCGGCCGGCGTCGTGGTCGCCGACCTCGACCGGGCGGCCGCCGCCGCGGTCAGCGAGCCGTTGGACGGGCTGGCCGTCGCGTGCGACGTCGCGGACCCGGCCGCCGTTCGATCGCTCGTCGACGCGGCGATCGAGCGCTACGGGCGGGTCGACGTGTTCTGCTCCAACGCCGGCGTCACCACCGGCGTCGGCCTGGACGATCCCGACGACCGCTGGCACCAGGCGCTCGAGGTCAACCTGATGGCGCATGTGTACGCGGCGCGCGCGGTCGTCCCGCACATGCTCGAGCGCGGCAGCGGTTGGCTGCTGAATACAGCCTCGGCTGCGGGTCTGCTCACGTCGCCGGGCGACGCGCCGTACGCCACCACGAAGCACGCGGCGGTCGCGTTCGCGGAGTGGTTGGCGGTCACCTACGGCGGCCGTGGCATCGGGGTCAGCGTGCTCTGCCCGCTCGGCGTCGCGACGCCGCTGCTGATGGACCCGCTCGACGCCGGCGAGCCCGCCGCGCGGGTCGTCGCGGCATCCGGCGAGATCGTCACGCCCGAGCACGTCGCGGACGTGGTGAGCGCCGCACTCGCCGAGGAGCGGTTCCTGATCCTGCCGCACCCCGAGGTCGGTACGTTCTGGGCACAGAAGGCGTCCGATCCCGACCGCTGGCTGGCCGGTGTCCGCCGCCTCGTCGAGCGCCCTTCCGACCGATAAGGAGACCACCACATGCCCGGAGTTCAGGACCGCGTCGCACTCGTGACCGGCGGCGCACAGGGGATCGGCGAGGCGATCGCGCTGCGCCTGGCCGCCGACGGCGCCAAGGTCGGCGTGCTCGACCTGCAGCAGGACGCCGCGCAGAAGGTCGTCGACCAGATCACCGCCGCCGGCGGCACGGCGGTCGCGCTCGGCGCGGACGTGTCCAAGCGCGACCAGGTGCAGGCCGCGGTCGACACGCTGGCGGGCGAGTTCGGCGGGCTGCACATCCTCGTCAACAACGCGGGCGTCCTGCGCGACAACCTGCTGTTCAAGATGAGCGACGACGACTGGACGACCGTCATGGAGGTGCACCTGCGCGGTGCGTTCCTGTGCAGCCAGATCGCGCAGAAGCACATGGTCGAGGCGAAGTACGGCCGCATCATCTGCATGTCGTCGACCTCGGCGCTGGGCAACCGCGGCCAGGCGAACTACTCCACCGCCAAGGCCGGCCTGCAGGGCCTGACCAAGACGCTGGCGATCGAGCTCGGCCCGTTCGGAGTCACCGCGAACGCGATCGCGCCCGGCTTCATCGAGACCGCGATGACCAAGGCGACCGCCGAGCGCATCGGCACGACGATCGAGGCGATGCGCGAGGGTGTGGCGGCGGCCGTCCCGGTGCGCCGCGGCGGCGTGCCGGCCGACATCGCCAACACGGTCGCGTTCTTCGCGGGCGAGGAGTCCGGTTACGTGACCGGCCAGGTCATCTACGTCGACGGCGGGCGCGGCCTGCTCTGACGGGCGGTCAGGAGATGCCGGGCGGGGCGAAGCGCCGGAAGCCTTCGGCGACGAGGTCCGCCCGGCGCTTGTCCGGCCCGAGGTGCACCGGCAGGACGCGCTCGGCCGAGCCGGACAGCGGCGTGCGTCCCTCGGGCCCGGGCCGCTTCATCGCGAGCGCGACGCCCCGGCGCGCGATCGCCTCCTCGGTCGGGACGAGCAGCAGCCAGTCCCCGCTCGGGAACCGGGTCAGCGAGTAGCGCGTCAACTCGTGCCAGCCGACCGTCCAGGCGATCCGGCCCATGTCCAGCCGGCCGATGCCGTCGGCGGCGACCACCAGCGTCTCGCGGTCGGGCGCGCGGCGCAGCCCGCGCAGCATCAGCCCGCCGCCGACGAACAGCACGGCACCGATGATCCCGACCAGCAGCCGGGTCACCGAGCCGTGCGTGAGCCCGACGGCCGCGGCGACCACGCCGAACGCGCCGAGCAGCACCGACAGCACGCCGATCACCCGCTCGCGGGGCCCGCCGAGGCGCTCGAGCGTGATCGTCACCGCCGCCGGCGTCGGCTGGGACTCGTCCGCGCTGCTCATGCTGGTCACGCTGGCACAGCTTAGGCGGGCGGTCGCTCGATACCCTGGAAGCAGATCCCCGCCCTGACGATAAGGACGTCCGCGTTGTTCGACACCCTCTCCGACCGGCTCTCCGCGGTCTTCACGAACCTGCGCGGCAAGGGACGGCTGTCCGAGCAGGACATCGACGCGACCGCGCGCGAGATCCGCATCGCGCTGCTCGAGGCCGACGTGGCGCTGCCCGTCGTGCGCGAGTTCATCAAGCGCGTCAAGGAGCGCGCGTCGGGCGAGGAGGTCTCCAAGGCGCTCAACCCGGCCCAGCAGGTCATCAAGATCGTCAACGACGAGCTCGTCGCGATCCTCGGCGGCGAGACCCGCCGGCTGCAGTTCGCCAAGCAGCCGCCGACGGTGATCATGCTGGCCGGCCTGCAGGGTGCCGGTAAGACGACGCTCGCCGGCAAGCTCGCCCGGTGGCTGCGCAGCCAGGGCCACCAGCCGCTGCTCGTCGCGTGCGACCTGCAGCGTCCGAACGCGGTCAACCAGCTGCAGGTGGTCGGCGAGCGCGCGGGTGTCGCCGTGTACGCACCCGAGCCCGGCAACGGCGTCGGCAACCCGGTGCAGGTGGCGCGGGACTCGATCGAGTTCGCCCGCCGCGCCCAGCACGACATGGTCATCGTCGACACCGCGGGCCGGCTCGGCATCGACGCCGAGATGATGCAGCAGGCCGCGGACATCCGCGACGCCGTCGCGCCGCAGGAGATCCTGTTCGTCGTCGACGCGATGGTCGGCCAGGACGCCGTCAACACCGCCGAGGCGTTCCGCGACGGCGTCGGCTTCACCGGGGTCGTCCTGACCAAGCTCGACGGCGACGCCCGCGGTGGTGCCGCGCTGTCGGTCCGCGAGGTCACCGGGCAGCCGATCATGTTCGCGTCCAACGGCGAGAAGCTCGAGGACTTCGACGTCTTCCACCCCGACCGGATGGCCTCGCGCATCCTCGGCATGGGCGACGTCCTCACCCTGATCGAGCAGGCGCAGAACACGTTCGACCAGGCCGAGGCCGAGAAGATGGCGGCCAAGCTCGCGGCCGGCAACCAGTTCACGCTCGAGGACTTCCTCGACCAGCTGATGGCGATCCGCAAGATGGGCCCGATCGGCAACCTGCTCGGCATGCTGCCCGGCATGGGTCAGATGAAGGACGCGATCTCCCAGATCGACGACAAGGACCTCGACCGCACCGCCGCGATCATCCGGTCGATGACGCCGCTCGAGCGCGAGAATCCGAAGATCATCAACGGTTCGCGCCGGCTGCGCATCGCCAACGGCTCGGGCGTGAAGGTCAACGACGTGAACCAGCTCGTCGACCGGTTCTTCGAGGCCCGCAAGATGATGGGCCAGCTCGGCGGCATGGGCATGCCCGGCTTCGGCAAGCGCAGCGCTACCAAGTCGTCCAAGAACAGCCGCAAGGGCAAGAAGAACAAGGGCAAGGGCGGACGCGGCCCGACCCAGCCGCGCATGCCCGCGGGCTTCCCCGGCGGGTTCCCGACCGGGCTGGCCGGCGGAGCCGGTGGCCAGCTGCCGCAGCTGCCGCCGGGGATGCAGCTGCCGGACCTGTCCAAGCTCAAGTTTCCCGAGAAGTAAGCGGTGCAGGAGGTCTGGCTCGAGCTGTCCAGCGGCTCGAGGGTGCTGGTCGGTGTCGACCTGCCCGATGTCGCCTCGGCCATGGAGGTCGCCCGTCGGTGGAAGGCGATCGCCGAATCCGGCGGCGGCGAGCTGGTCGAGACGCTGCCGAACAGCGGCTGCGTCGTGCGCGGCTCCGCGATCGTCGCGATCAAGGTCCAGCCCCAGCCCAAGGCGCGGCTGCTGGACGGCGTGCTCAACACCGAACGCCCGGGCCGCTGGCTCTGAGCGGCACGGCGCGCGGCGCGGGAGCGCGTCCGCGCGGCTCGCTATCGTGAAGCCGCCCGCATCCCGACCGAACGGACGTCCTCTCGCGTGCTGAACATCCACGCCCGTAGCGCGGTGTCGAAGGCCCTGGTGCCCCTCGGCACCCGACTGGCCCGTGCCGGCGTCACGCCGAACTCGATCACGGTCGTCGGCACGCTCGGCTCGGTCGTCGCGGCGCTCGTGTTCTTCACCCAGGGCTGGTGGTTCACCGGCACGATGGTGATCTGGTTCTTCGTGATGCTCGACATCCTCGACGGCGCGGTCGCGCGGGCCGGTGGGACGGGCTCGACGTTCGGCGCGGTGCTGGACTCCTCCTGCGACCGCATCGCCGACGCCGCGGTCTTCGGCTCGCTGGCCTGGTGGTTCGCGCGGCACGACCAGCCGTGGCTGCTCGCGGCGTCGATGCTGTGCCTCGTGCTGGGCTCGCTGACGTCCTACATCCGGGCCCGGGCCGAGGCGGCCGGGCTCAACGCGACGGTCGGCATCGCCGAGCGCGCCGAGCGGCTGATCATCGTCCTGGTCGGCACGGGGCTGTCCGGCGAGCACCTGCGGGTGCCCTACGTCCAGGCGATCGCGCTGTGGATCCTCGTCGCCGCGTCGACGATCACCGTCGGCCAGCGCCTGGCCACGGTGTACCAGCAGTCCAAGGCCGCGAACACCGCGCCGCCGTCGCAACCGGTGGCGACGTCCTGATGTTCGCCGGCGCACGCGATCGCGCGGCCGACCTCGGCTACGCGGCCGGCTGGGGCGTGGTGAAGGGCCTGCCCGGCGGGTTCGCCAGCCGCGCCTTCCGCGGCGTCGCCGACATCGCGACCGTCCGCAACGGCCCGGGCGCCCGGCAGCTACGCAAGAACCTGCGCCGGGTCGTCGGCCCCGCGATGCCCGAGTCCGAGCTGGACGAGCTGGTCGGCGCCGGCCTGCGGTCGTACTCGCGCTACTGGCTCGAGACGTTCCGGCTGCCGAAGATGGACGCCGCCGAGGTCGCGGCCCGCACCGACGCGAACACCTCCGGCGCCGAGTACCTGGACGACGCGCTCGCGAAGGGCAAGGGCGCGATCCTCGCGCTGCCGCACATCGGCAACTGGGACGTCGCCGGCATGTGGCTCGTCGCCCGGCACGGCCGGTTCGCCACCGTCGCCGAGCGGCTCAAGCCCGAGTCGCTGTTCGACCGGTTCGTCGCCTACCGCGAGGGGCTCGGCTTCGAGATCCTGCCGCTGACCGGCGGCGAGCGCCCGCCGCTGGAGGTGCTGCGCGCACGGCTCGCCGAGAACAAGGTCGTCTGCCTGCTCGGCGATCGCGACCTGTCGCGCAACGGCGTCCAGGTCGACTTCTTCGGCGAGCCGACCCGGATGCCCGGCGGCCCGGCCGTCCTGGCGGCGACCACCGGTGCGGCGCTGCTGCCCGTCGCCATGTGGTTCACCGACGACGGCTGGGGCCAGGTGCTCAACCCGCCGATCGAGGTGCCGGAGGGCCGGCTCAAGGACCAGGTCCCGGCGATCACCCAAGCGCTGGCGCACGCGTTCGAGAAGGACATCGCCGCGCACCCGGCCGACTGGCACATGCTGCAGCGGCTGTGGCTCGCGGACCTGCCGCCGCGCCGGGTTCCCGCCGAGCCCGTGCCGTCCTGATGAGCGGCGCGTCCTGATGAGCGGCGCGTCCTGATGCGCATCGGCATCGTCTGCCCGTACTCCTGGGTGATCCCCGGAGGCGTGCAGGCGCACGTCCGCGACCTCGCCGAGCAGCTGATCTCGCTGGGTCACTCGGTGTCGGTGCTCGCGCCGGGCGACGACGAGCTGCCGGGCCTGCCGCCCTACGTGGTCACGGCCGGCAAGGCCGTCCCCATCCCGTACAACGGTTCGGTCGCGCGGCTGCAGTTCGGCGTGGTGTCCGCGGCACGGGTGCGGCGCTGGCTGCGCGACGGCGAGTTCGACGTCGTGCACGTCCACGAACCGGCCCCGCCGAGCCTGTCGCTACTGACCTGCATGATCTCCGACGGCCCGCTGGTCGCGACGTTCCACGCGGCGACGACGCGGTCGCGGTTCCTGTCGATGTTCGACACCGTGCTGCAGCCGTTCCTCGAGAAGATCTCCGGGCGCATCGCGGTCTCGCCCGCCGCGCGCAACGTGATCGTCGAGCACCTCGGCGGCGACGCGGTCGTCATCCCCAACGGGGTCACCGTCGCCCGCTTCGCCGAGGCGACGCCGCTGCCCGGCTATCCGCGCCCGGCGGACGGCGACGGCGGGACGATCGGCTTCATCGGCCGCTACGACGAACCCCGCAAGGGCATGGACGTCCTGATCGGCGCGCTCGAGCAGATGATCGACGAGCGGCCCGGGCTGCGGCTGCTCGTGGCCGGGCGCGGCGAGGCCGCGGCGTTCCGGGCCGGGCTGCCGCGGCGGGTGTCCGAGCGCATCGACCTGCTCGGCCAGGTCAGCGAGCCGGACAAGGCCCGCATGCTGCGCAGCGTCGACGTGTACTGCGCGCCGAACACCGGCTCCGAGAGCTTCGGGGTGATCCTGCTCGAGGCGATGGCCGCGCGCACCCCGATCGTGGCGAGCGACCTGCAGGCGTTCCGGCGGGTGCTCGACAACGGCGCGGCCGGGGTGACGTTCCCGACGGGTGACTCCGCCGCGCTGGCGAAGGCGCTCGGCGCGCTGCTGGACGATCCGGCGCGCCGCAAGCAGCTGGTCGACGAGGGCACCCGCGTGGTCGCGCCCTACGACTGGCCGGTCGTCGTGCAGTCCGTGCTGCGGGTGTACGAACTGGCCGTGTTCTAGAGTCCGTCCGTGCTCGGGGCAGGTTGGACGGTCGGCTGGCTGGTCGTGGCCGTCGTCGTCGGGATCCTGCTCTCGATGTGGGTCACGTTCACCCTCACCCGGCTCGACCGGCTGCACGCCCGGGTCGATGCCGCCCGCGCGTCCCTGGACGCCCAGCTCGTCCGCCGCGCCGCCGCGGTGCAGCAAGCGGTCCGGTCCGCCGACGCCACGCTGACGCCGGCCGCGCGCGAAACCGCAGACGCCGTGTCGCACGCCGCGCTGGGTGCCGCACAGGCGCCGACGGCCGGGCAGCGCGAGAACGCTGAGAACGCGGTGGGGCGGGTGCTCGCCGGGCTGGTCGGTGACGGCATAGTGGACGGCGTAGCGGCCGCCGAGCTGCGCGAGGCGGCCGCCCGCGTCCAGGTCGCGCGCCGCTTCTACAACGACGCGGTACGCGACACCCGAGCGCTGCGGGC
>Ga0164242_10001542_pt1 | contig 27290 bp, 25 predicted proteins | sample OricomgcompostMG_FD_108783 | JGI IMG/M metagenome (GOLD analysis project Ga0164242, IMG submission 108783) | Miracle-Growth compost microbial communities from Emeryville, California, USA - Original compost - Miracle growth compost (MG) ...
CTTACGGCGTTTGAGAAACTGAGCCAATCCTTCCGCATAATCCTCGTGGGTGTTCATCGGCAAGACTTCCACCCCGGCGAGGTTGAAAATCTGCTTGGTTTTTTGTTCAAAGGCCTGACTTCGTTGCTGGATCAATTTTTGAAACATGTACGAGCTCGGGTCGACGTCGGTTTCCTTGCCCGTCTCGGGGTTCACGACGGTGATTCGCCCGATTTTCGGAATGACCGTTTCAGCCGGATCGTTGATTTTGATCGCCACGACGTCGTGTTTTTTGGCCAGACGCCGAAGCGCGCTTTCGTAACCCTCGGCCTTGAAGTCGCTCAAAATGAAAATAATCCCCGAATGCTTCAGCAGGCGCTGGGTTTCTTCGAAGGCTTGCTTGAGCGCGGTTCCGCCCGGTTCGGTTTCTTGCGAAAGCAGGTCGCGGATGATCCGAAGCACGTGGTTACGGCCTTTTTTCAGCTCGATGATTTTCTTGACCCGGTTCGTGACGACGAGCACGCCGACCTTGTCGCCGCTGTTCGAGGCCGCATAGGCGATCATAGCGCCGAGTTCGGCCACCACGTCGCGCTTCATTTGTTTCTTCGACCCGAAATCCTGCGAAGCCGAAAGATCGGCGACGATGAAAACGCTGAGTTCGCGCTCTTCTTCGTATTGTTTGATCAAGGGTTCTTTGCTGCGCGCGCTGACCTTCCAGTCGAGGTGACGGATGTCGTCGCCGGGAGTGTAAATGCGGTGCTCGGAAAACTGCACTCCTTGGCCCTTGAAGTGACTTTTGTAGCCGCCACTCATGAAATCGTCCATCACCTTGCGGGTGGCAATCTCGATGCGTTTGACCTTCTTGAGCAGCTCGTTCATGGAACTTCGATTCGATCCAAGATTTTCCGAATGATTTGTTCGGAGGTGACGTTCTCGGCGTCGGCCTCGTAGGTGAGAAGAATGCGGTGGCGTAAAATATCGTAGGCAACCGACTTCACGTCTTCGGGCGTGACGTATCCGCGATGACGGATGAACGCGTTCGCCCGCGACGCCTTGGTGAGCGAAAGGGTCGCTCGCGGAGACCCGCCCGAGCTGATGAACGGCTTGATCTCGTTCAAACCGTATTTTTCTGGAAAGCGCGACGCGAAGATCAGGTTCAGGATGTAGTCCTTCACCTTGTCGTCCATGTAGATGTCGTTGCAAAGCTTTCGGGCATCGAGAATGGTTTTCGGCGAACAGACTTTGTGCGCCTTCGGTTGCTCGTTGCTCGTCATCCGGTCCATCATCAGTTTTTCTTCCGAGATGCTTGGATAAGACACGCTGACCTTGAATAGAAAACGGTCGAGTTGGGCCTCGGGTAGCGGATACGTTCCTTCTTGCTCGATCGGGTTTTGGGTCGCCAGCACGATGAACGGATCTTCGAGCGGATAGGTCGATTCGCCGATCGTCACCTGATGCTCGCCCATGGCTTCGAGCAGGGCGCTTTGCACTTTCGCGGGCGCCCGGTTGATTTCGTCGGCGAGAACGATGTTCGTAAAAATCGGCCCTTTTTTCGGGAAAAACTCGTGTGTGGTTTGGTTGAAGATCATGGTTCCGATCAGATCCGAAGGCAGAAGATCGGGGGTGAACTGAATGCGATTGAAGTGAGCGTCGATCGACTGGGCAAGGGTCTTTACGGTCAGGGTCTTGGCCAGGCCAGGAAGACCTTCCAGCAACACGTGCCCGTCGCAAAGAAGGGCTAACACCAGCTTCTCGATCAATGCCGTTTGCCCGACGACGACCTTTCCGACTTCTTGAAAAAGAACGTCGATGAACTGGCTTTGATCACGAATGACTTCGGTAAGTTGCTGAATATTGGTTTGTGCCATGCTTTTAATTCTCACTCCGTTTCAGAGTGGGTGCAAGCGGGCATTCGGCTTTTTCAAGGCGTGTGAAGGAAGCGTTTGCAAGACTGAAAAAACGCGCGGGAGTCAGGATTTTGATGAACCTGCTCTAAGAAATTATAAGCTTTATCGACAAACGAAGAGTCAGAGAACACGTCGCAAAAATCTTCATAATCGGACGCTTTGAGCCAATTCGAAAGACGCGCGCGCGCGTTCGCGCCGGAATCGGATCCAAGCCGCTCCGACCAGTCCGCGAACGAGGCCTTCAGTTCGGGCGACTCGATTTCCGGAAGCGACTTCAATGACCGAATCGCGGCCGCAAGATCATGCGATTGAGGCTTCAGATCACGAAGCGAACGGGCGAGTTCCGTCACGAACGCGGACGGAAGCTTCGCCGACACCTCGGCCGCCCATGCGAGCGTTTTTGGACCGGGATCTCGAAACGAATCGCCGCTTCCGGACAGCAGGGCCGCGATCGGCTCGGAGTGATCGTTCAAAAGATCCGGTTCGTTTTTCAAAAGCTCAATCAGGCGCGAAACCCATTCGGAATTCGGGATCCGATCCAAAAACACGGCTATTCCCGAAAGCGCGCTCGAGGTTTGCGTACCCCATTGAAACCCGAATCGGACGGCCGAGCGAACGGCATCGATCCCCTCGGGGCGAGAAACGAAATCAGAAATTTGATCGGTATCGTTCGATCGCTGCGCGATTCGCTCGACGAGATCGACGATCGAGAAAGCCGCCGAAGATTGCGGATCGTTCAGGATCGCCACACTGGCTTGATGCAAAAGTCCCAGGCGAGTGATTTTCGGGATCAGGTTCAAGCCGTCTTGATGGCAAGTCGTCCGTTGTCCGTCTGAACCCGCTTTCGTGTCGGGCGCGCTCAAACAGCCATCGGGCTCGTCCACTCCGTTGACGAAGTAATCGAATGAATCGTCGGGGTTTCCTTCATAAAGCGAATAAAAAAGATCGCGCAACAACGCCAGGCCGCCGGACGGCTCGGACATCCGCTTCCATTCTTGATCGACCAACGGAAGCAAAAACCGAAGATTGAATAACCGCGCGCTGACGTCGAAAAGTTCGTCGCTGCATGTTTTTCGCTGAATCCAACGATGAAAGCGGCCTTTTCCGCGCGGGTCGCACTCCCCCAGTTTTTGGAAAATGCCTTTGTCGAAACGGGCCATCTCGGAGTGAATGTAATCGCGCGTTTCGGCCAGGGTGCGGACGTTTTGAGGGCTTCGGAATCGTGAAAGCGTCGACGGGCGTTCGGCCTCGGGCAGGTCGCCCCACGAAAGCCCGATTTCGCGGATGAAGTTCATGCCGAGATTGTCGATCTTTCCGAACGCGCGAAAATCGGCGTTGATCGCGAGCAACTCTAAACGATCGAGATCGCTGGCCAGTCGAAGACGAACCCGGTCGCGGAACTGGCGCGAGGTCGTGCGCGGATAACCCGGCGATTGATAGATATAGGGGATCAACGTTAAATGCAAAGCGCCGTCGCGCAAGAAGCGTTCAAGATCGTAACGATGAGCGTGAATCCGCCGAAGGGCGACGAAGGTCGACTTCAATGTGTTCGGACGGTTTTGCACCAGATGAAGAAGCGGGTTCAGGTGATACTCGAAATCCGAAAGTTGCCGGGGCGTTTCGGCAGTGGAGTGCCATCCTTTGAAGCTCAGTGGGTCGAGCCAGCTTTGCGATGAATTCAGGTATTCTTGCCGGATGGCCGCGACCAGGGTTTCGGGCGACTTCCGATAAAGCGCGACTTGATCGTCGTCGATATCGCAGGTTGGGCTATTTACGTTTTGATTCGGGCAATAAAGAGCGAAAAGTTTCTGGAGTGCCGAAACAAATGGCTCATCTTCGAGGATTTGCGTGCGGTCGAGCTGAACGTCGATCGAAGACGGACGATTCCAGCCCAAGGCTGCTCCCTCGGGCGCTTCGGATTCGCGAGTCAACGATTCCGCTAAGGCTTGGTAAACCGCCGGTGATTTCAGCTGTTCTGAAAGAAAATTTCGCAATTCGGGCTTTTTCAACGCCGCCGAGAGCGAGCGAACGACGTTCGATGCCGAGTGCAGCGCCTTTCCGATCGTTTCGGATTGGTCAGTACTCAGCGATAAAAACCGATCCAAGGTTTCGAATGCGGCTTCGGGGCTGAGGCGAAAGGCTTCGCCGATCAACGCCTTCTGAGTTTGAAGCACGTAAGAATACCGATTCGTCTGGGAAAGATAGAGCGCCAAATCGTGCGCCGACTGAAAGGTTCGGTTCGAATCGACGCAGGCTTGAATCAGATCGAACTGCCGAAAATAATCGCTCGAATTCTGTGGTAGGAACCGGGTAAAATCCCAGTCATAAACGAGTGTATCGCAATCTGCCGCAATGGAGTCTTGAAGCGCCGAGTTTTGGGGAGCCAGCTCGGGCATCGGCCATTTTTCAAGCAGCCATCGAATCGGTTTTGTGGGATCCGTGGCGGCCTTGGCAAGCTTGCCGAAGTGAAGCGTCGTTTTTCCGCGATCGAGAAAACGCTCGAACAGCGAAAGCGTTTGATCGAGGATCGGCGTAAATTGACGATCTTGGATCAGCTTCGCCGTCAGATCGAATGTCGGCGCCAGAGCGGCTTTTTGCAAAGTCGTTTCGGCGAATCGCGCGAATGGCGCGCGAACGGACGATCCTAAAGCAGGCGTGAGGTCCGGAAACTCTTCGGCGACCGAAGTAATCAGGTGAATGGGGGCATGGCCGTAATTTTGTTTCGCGTTTAAGAGCGGCGCCAAAAACCGATCCAAATTTTCGATCTGCTCGGGTGCGAGGTTTCGAAGCGAGTCATCCAAAAAAACGGCGATCGTGCGGCCTCGATTCGAAAGCGGTTCGTCTTGAGTCTGGGTGACAAGCGTCAGAAGGTCTTCGAAGAAATGATCTTGCGCCAGAAACGCGTTTTCGCCGACCCACGTACGGCTTGCAGCCGAGCCCAAAAATCGAACCAGTTGGTCGTCCTTCATCATCGGTTGAAGGAGCGCGAACATTTCATCGTAGCCCGGATGTTTCGTGGCCTCGCTCAAAAACCGCACGAATCGGTCGATCGAGTAGGGGATTTCACAATACCCGCGCGAAACGAGGATCAGGTTTTTCAAATCATGCGCGAAATAATTCCGCGATTGGTCGGAGCTCATGTGCGAAAGATCGTCCATCGCCGTCTTGAGCGGATCCGAGACCGCGATGCTTCCCCCAAAGCACGAAATGCCGTGTTGTTGAATCTGGCTCAGGGTTTCCGAGAAATCGAAATAATTCGGATTCGTAAAGACCCACTCTAAAAATGAAGCGAGTTTTCGCACGCGGCTGCGATCGCCCGAAAAAGTTTGAAACGACTCGGCGACCGAATGATCGGCCAGAAGATCGTAAAGCGCCGAAACCGACAACGCGTCGGGCGCGTGTAAGTATCGGCTCAGGGCTTCCGCGAATCGGCGAACGGTTTGAGGGCGGTTGTATTCGCGCATCAATCGGCGATACGATGCCGAGGCCGTCAGGTGGTCCAGGCTTTCAAATGAAATCCTAAAATCCGGATCGGCAATCAGACGACGAATCGCAGGCGCCATCGGACTCAAAGCGGGTGCGGCCAGGGCATTCGAGGCCGGATCTTGAAGAACGTCGTGAATCAAATTTTCGATTTTTTGAAGCCGTCCGTCGCGATGAACGCGTAGGTACATCGCCTTCAATGCAAAAAAGAAATTGGCGTGCCGGTCGGCGGTCGCATTGACCGCTTCGGCAAGTGGAAGCAGTTCCGCATCGCTGAACGATCCGATCAGGCGATCGAGCGCTTCGAGATCATGATTCGAATTCAGACAAGAAACGACGGCTCGAATTTGATGCGGGTCGAGCCGCTCGTCACGAAGGTCGATCTGATTGCAATTCCGAGTTTGAGTGTGAAACGCGTTCGAGGGGACGACCGCGTGATCGTCATGCGCGGCGAAGGGATTCCCACAGCCCGAAAGCAGCAGCAACCCGCACGCGAGAAACCCGTGAACGCTGAAAAAACGCGATGAGTGCATGACAAGTTCGCGATATTACATAGATTTCGATCGAATGTCTACGAAAAAGACGCCAAGCGCAATGGGCTAAGCGCCGGAAAAGATGGGGTTATTGCTCGCCCCGGTCGATGTACACCGTTTCGCTGTCGTCGTTGTAACCGAACAGTTCCCCGAAGCGGCCCCATTGAATGAGCACGTCGAAAACGTCTTCGGGATTTTCGTTCGGAAGCCACTCGTGAATCGTCTGAATCGCCTCTTCTTTCGAGATCGTCAGCTCGTCGTTATCGAGCAGTTTTTGGTAAAACATCTGCGTGATCTTCAGCTGCATCATGCGCTCGTGAATCATCTGTTTGCGGCGGTTGATGTCGGCCTTGATGAACGAGCGGCCGAGGTCGGTCAGTACCACTTGGTTTTTCGGCGTATCGACGAAATCGAGCAGCTCGGACGCCTTCGCCATGAGCAAAATATTCAACGAGTCCTTCATCAGCTTGTGCGCCAGCGTGAAAATATCGGCGCGACCGCCTTCTTCGGCCAAGTGTTCGAGAAAACCAACGGCCTCGGTTAAGCTAACATTCGGAAGCGATTCGATCGTATTGGCGGCGAACATGGGTGGGACCCACTCGGGCGTATCGGGGATGATCGCCTCGGTCAGAACGTCGTGAATGTTTTCGACGAGGCTCTTGAACGCCGAGGTTTTTTCGTCGCGCGGGTACGGAAGATCGTTTTTAATTGAGTATTTGATTTCGCCGGGGTTCGCGCCCATGACGAGAATCCGGCTCCCCATACTGACGGCTTCGGTGATGTTGTGAGTGATGAGCACGATCGACTGGATCGAAGTTTTTTTCGAAAGCCAGAAAGTCAAAACCTCTTTACGGAGCGTTTCGGCCGTCAACACGTCGAGCGCGCTGAACGGCTCGTCCAAAAACAGAATCGGTCGTTGCATCACGAGCGCGCGCGCGAATCCCACCCGCTGCTTCATTCCGCCTGAAAGCTCCTTCGGATACGCTTCCTCGAAACCTTCGAGACCGACCAAGTCGATCGCGTGCTTGACCCGGTTTTGCGTTTCTTCTTCGTCGAGGTCGAGTGACTTCACCCCGAGTGCCACGTTGTCGTAGACGTTCAGCCAAGGCAGCAGCGCGAAGCTTTGAAACACGAGCGCCACGTCGGGGTTGGTCGTCTCAAGCTTTTCGCCCTTCAAAAAAACGTTTCCTTCCGAGGGATCGAGCAGCCCCGCCAAAATCCGAAGGCAGGTCGACTTTCCCGACCCCGATGGGCCGAGCAAAACCAGCACCTCGCTTTGGTTCAAGGTCAGGTTGATATCTTTTAAAACGCGAAGCTTTCGTCCCGAATCGAGTTTGAACGTTTGATAAATATTCTTCAGTTCCATGAGTGGGGGTGTGTTCATCGTTACCTCTCGAATTTGAAACGTCTTTCGACGAGTTGATAAAATCGGTGCCAGACCAGACGGTTGAAGCCGACGACGACGACGATCATCACCAGCAACGATCCGGCCAAAAGCGAGTAATCCGCGTGCGCGGTGGCGTCGCTGATCAGGGCCCCCAGGCCGGTCGCCTTCAGGGTGTCGCCCTGGTATTGAATGAATTCGGCCACGATGCTGGCGTTCCACGCACCCCCGGCCGCAGTCACCCAGCCTGTGATCAACGCCGGAAAAATCGACGGCAAAAACAGCTTTTTCCAGGTATCGATCCGGCTGATGCCGATCAAACTGAAAGTATCGCGAAGCTCGCGCGAGATCATCGTCGTTCCCGCCAGCACGTTGAACAGCACGTACCACTGCACGCCGAGCAACATCAGAATCGAAGCGCCGAAACCGATGCCGATGTGAAAAAACGCGAGGATGCCCAGGGCGATCGGATACAGCATCGGCGCCGGGAACGAGGCCGCGATTTGAATGAGCGGCTGAAAAAACCGGGTGCGTTTTTGCGAAAGGCCGACCCAGACGCCGAAGGGAACCGCCCAAAGTGTCGAGACGATCAGCGTGAATAGCACGCGCGAAAAGGTGAGCAGCGCCGATTTCAAAATCAGAATCCAGTCCTGCGCGTCCAGCGGTTGCAAGAACACGTAGAGCTTGGCCGAAAGCCACGAGCCGCCCAGGATGAAAACGATCCAGGCGATTTTCGAGCTTAAGAAGGCTGCGAACTGGCTTTTCAGAAAGCTTGAAATCCAGCTTTTCGGACGGCGAAGCTGGCGGATGATCGGATGGTCTTCGCGGGCCTCGCGGTTTTCTTTCGCGTTCGTGATCTTCGAGCGGTCGGATGACCCGCGAATTACGAGCAGAAAGAAGGTTTCGATCTTGCGGATGATCTTCGATTCCTGGATCAGCTTTTGGAAGTAAGGGATTTCTTGCGGATCGTCCTGTTGTTCGTCGAGCTGAAAGCGGCGGGTCCAGGCGATGATCGGACGCCAGACGAAAAAATCCATGCCGACGATCAGAAGAATCATGCAGACGACCCCGCCGATCATGGCCCGGGCATTCCCCTGTTCGATGGCGACGGCCATGAACGAGCCTAAGCCCGGAAGCCGGAATTCGTTGTTTCCGAGCGTGAAGGCTTCGCAAACGGTAAGAAAAAACCATCCGCCCGCCATCGACATCAGGCTGTTCCAGGCAAGCCCGCTCGACGCGTAAGGAAGTTCGACGAAGTAAAACCGTTGTAAAAACCGCAAGTGGATGTTGTCGCTCAGCTCATGAAAGTGCTTCGGCACCGACTTCACCGACGAATAAAAGCTGAAGGTCATGTTCCAGACCTGGCCGGTAAAAATCATGAGAATACAGGCGAGCTCCAAGCCGAGGTTGCTATGCGGAAAAATCGCGATCAACCCGAGCACGAGGCCGGGAAGAAACCCCAGCACCGGAATCGACTGCCCGATGTCGAGCAACGGAAGAATGAGGCGTTCGGCCGTTTTATACTTGGCCGCGAGATACCCGAACACGAGCGTGAACCCGAGCGAAAGAACGTAAGCCAGTGACGCGCGAAACAGCGAGTAGATCGAGTACAAAAACAGCGACGAATACGACAGATCGATCGTAAAGGCGGGCTGAAGCTCGCCGTTCCAGCGTTCGGCCGTCATGACCGATCCGTAGATTAAAAATACGAAGAGACCGATGACCAGAAGATCGGCCGGCTGCAACTTCGCTTTTCGATACTGCTGCGGTACCGGGCTGTACATGGGTTAAAACCCGATTTCATCCGGCGGTGAAGACGGCTTTCGCGGCAGGTTCGCGGGCGCCGATTCGGACTGCGAAGAATCGGCAAGATTGGCAAACAAGGTGTATTGACCGATCCAGGCCAGCTTGACCGTGCCGGGTTCGCCGTGCCGGTTTTTTGCGATGATGAGCTCGGCGATGCCGCGTTCGTCCGAGTTCTGGTTGTAATAATCGTCGCGATAAATGAAGCAGACCATGTCGGCGTCTTGCTCGATGGCGCCCGATTCGCGAAGGTCCGAGAGCATCGGGCGTTTGTCGTTCCGGCTTTCGACCTGACGGCTGAGCTGCGAGAGCGCGATGATCGGCACGCCGATTTCTTTCGAAAGTTCTTTCAAGCCCCGGCTGATGGCCGAGATCTCTTGCTCGCGACCGCCCATCTGGGCCTGCTTGGTTCCGCGCATGAGTTGAAGATAATCGACTACGATCAGATCGAGCTGCTTTTCTTTGGCTTTCAAGCGACGGCAGCGCGCGCGCAGATCCATCACGGTCAGCGCGGGTGTATCGTCGATGTGGATACGCGCCTGGCCCAGCTGTTCTGCCGAAGTCATGAGTCTTCGGAATTCCTCTTTCGCGAGCGCGCCCGTTTTCAGGCGTTTCGAATCGATGCGGCTCAAGGCCGAGAAAAAGCGAAAGCCCATCTCTTCTTTCGACATCTCAAGCGAAAACAGCGCCGCGACCTTGCCCTTGGCGACCGACGAATGCAGCAGCGCCGAGATAAACCACGAGGTTTTTCCCATCCCCGGACGCGCGGCCAAAATCATGACTTGACCGGGATGCAGCCCCGTCGTCATGCGATCGAAATCGGCAAAGCCGGTCGGAAGGCCGACGACATCCTGACCGCCCGAAACGAACAGCTCTTGAACGCGGGCCATGTTACCCGCCACGACTTCGCCTAAAGTCGAAAACGCGCGTTGAACTTGGTTTTGAGAAACTTCGAAGATTTTGGTTTCGGCCTTATCGATAAACCCTTCGGTGTTTTCGACCCCCGTCAGGCCCTCGTCCATGATTTCAGAACAGGCCTCAACGAGTCGGCGTTGAAGCGCTTTTTCACGCACGATCTTCGCGTAATGAACGACGTTCGCAATTTGGAAGGCGGCTTGATCGAAAAGGCCCGTCAGCGTGGTCATGCCGCCGATTTGGTCGTACCATCCGCGATCGCGCAGCGCCGAAGTGAGCGTCACCAGGTCGATCGGTTTTCCTTGATCGCCCAAGTGGCAGGCCATTTCGTAAATTTTCTGATGGATCTCAAGAAAGAAATCGCGGGTCTCCAGTCCGACTTCGCGAACGAGATCGAGACTTGAGTTGTTCACCAGGACCGCGCCCAAAACGGAGCGCTCAGCATCGATGTCGTGTGGAAGGCGTTTCCGTTGAGATCCCGATACTTCTTGGGACAAGAGACTAAGCTCCTTCTTTCACGACCCAAACTTTCAGAGTGGCAGTGACTTCCGGAAGGAGTTTGATTTCGACGTTATGAACGCCCAGGGCCTTGATCGGCTCTTTCATGTGGATGGCGCGTTTTTCAACTTCGATTCCGCCCGCTTTCAGCGCGTCGGCGATGTCGGAAGTCGAAACCGAACCGAACAGCTTGTCTTTTTCGCCGGTCTTGCGCGAAATGTTGCAGGTGAAGCCGGCGATTTTCTGAGCCAGTTCTTCCGCCGAAACTTTTTCAGCCGAGCGCTTTTTCTCAAGCATTTTCTTTTGATGCTCGATCGCAGCCAGGTTGTTTTCGTTGGCAGGCGCGACGAGTTTTTTCGGAAGCAGGAAGTTACGAGCGTAGCCGTCAGTCACTTTCACGACGTCGCCGATGCGGCCCAAGTTTTCAACGTTTTCTTTTAAAACCACTAGCATGGATATCTCCTCGAATCTGAAATTTAGAATCCTTAAATTTGCCCGAATTTGCGGCGAAAGTCAAACCACAGGTCGAAAAAACCCAGTGAAATTACGATCGGCATTAAAATGAAAACAGCGAGAGTGAAGATCAGCAGCCGTCCTAAGCCCAGAATTTTATAGCGGTTTAAGAGGTAGCTCAGAATGCTGAGCCCCTGGAAGGCGTAAAAGACGAGAAAGACCTTAAACCCGTTCAAGCCGATGTAATACAAGGCGTGTTCGCCGAACGCGAATAGGCCTGCGCAGGCCAGGGCCGGCCACACCATCCACTCGGGATTGCGGTAGCTTGCCCAGAAGGTCTTCGACAAGAACCCTCGAAGCAGCTGCGAGGCGAAGAGCAAATTCAGCCAAAACGACAGGACCAGCGTGATCAGAAGGCCCGACGGCAATTCGGTCATGATCTGCTTATAAAGCGCGTTTTTTCCCTGTTCTTCGATCAGCTGCTTGACCGGGCTGTTCGGAACCGAGGCTAATTCCGAGATTCCGGCCGAAACCTGGTTTCGGATGAAATCGACCGGGCCCACCCCCAATTGATGGGCGTAGGAGAGCCACGAGCCGCAGATCAGCGAAAGAAACAACACGAAGCTGATCGCAAAACTAAGCTGAATCCGCCCCGTTTTTCGGATCAAAACCGGGAACAGGACGCCGACCATAAACCACAGCACGATCGCCACGATCCATTCGGACGGCGATCCGACCGCAGCCAAGAGTGCCGCGTTCGTGACGAGGGCAAACAGGCTGATGCGCGGGTGATTCCTGAGCGTCAGGATGAAAATCGGGAGCGGAGAAATGAACGCGAAGATCGCGCTTTGAAAGAAAAGCGCGGGTAATAAAAAAGGAGCAATCCTCGACAAAATCAGAGGAAATGCTCCCATTTTATTTTTAGAAACAGGTTTCATCAGAACTTAGTAGTTCGTGTTCGGTCCGATGGAAACGAAGCCCAACAGCGCCAGGTGACGCGCGCGTTTGATTTCGCTCGTGAGTTTGCGTTGGATTTGAGCGCAGTTTCCGGTCACGCGACGAGGAACGATCTTTCCGTGCTCGGTCATGAACGTCGAAAGGAATTTCGGGTTCTTGTACGTCAGGTTCGCTGCGTCTTCTTCACCGCTGGTGAAACGGCAGGTTTTCTTTTTGCTGTTGCTCGAAAACTTGCGGTTCTTGCGTCCGCCGCCGCCTTCGTCGAGGGATTCTTCCATCTCGGCGTTATATTTGTCGTTGTATTTATCGTTATGCTTTTCGCTTTTTTCGTGTTTCATTTCGCTATTCCTTAAAAAAATTGAGGTTGAAAATTACGCGGATGCCGTGTTTTCGGAGCCCGGAGCCTTGTCTTCACGCTTCAGCGGGGTGCCTGCGCCGATTTCTTTCATGAACACGTCCTTGTCGAATTCTTTGGCCAGATTGACCGACATGAAACGAAGGACGGTATCGTTCAAGCGAAGGTTCCGCTCGATTTCGGCCACGACGTCGCCCTTACCGGTGTAAACCAGGTAGGTGTAGTGTCCGCGCACTTCTTTTTGGATCGGATAAGCGAATTTGCGTTTTCCCCAGTCTTCGCCGTAAACGAGTTCGCCGCCGAACGATTTCACGACGCCGGTAAGACGATCTTTGAGTGTCTTCAGGGCATCGTCGCTCAGGTCGACTTTAGTGATGAACGTGGTTTCGTAGCCAGGGATTTGGTTGGCAGCAGTGGTTGCCATAGTTTCGGTCTCCTTATGGTTAACGCCCGATCCTTCACGAGGAGCGAGCAAAGAGGTTTTCAGTAGACCCTAGGATTTAACACATCCGGGGGCAGCCCCGCAACCTGAAAAGCTAGCGGGATTCGCCCCGGAAGGGGTCGTAATCGGCCGGGGGAGTCGAATCGGAACCCCCCGATTTTGCCCGCTTTTTCTCGAACATTTGAATCACCACCCGGGCCAGCTCGTACATCAGGACCAAGGGACACATCAACAGAAGCATCGAAACGGCATCCGGCGGAGCAATGAGGGCCGAGACGATGGTAATTCCGATGATCGCGTTCTTGCGATGTTCCCGAAGGGTCTCGGAGTGGAGCAGATCGAGGTAGCCCAGAAGGATCATCAGCACGGGCATTTCGAAGGCGGCGCCGAAAAGGAGCATCAGCTTCAGACAGGTTCCGTAATAACTGTCGATCGTGAGCAGGGGCATGTCGGACGGCAAGCCGTAGGCGACGAAGAACTTAAAGCCGATCGGAAACAGCACGTAGTAGGCGAACGCGGCGCCGCCGACGAAAAACAGAGTGGCCGAGGCGATAAAAGGCAGGACGAGCTTTCGTTCTTTCGGATGAAGGCCCGGCGAAATGAACCCCCAAAGCTGGAAGAAATAATAAGGCGAAAGAAAGAAAACCGCCGAATAGCCCGCGATTTTCAGGTGGGTCATGAAGTTTTCGAACAGGCTCGTGAAGTACAATTTGTGCTGGTCGGGCGGAAGCGCCGCGAACAAAGGGCGCTGAAGGAAGGTCAGCACATAATTGTTGGTGTAGAAATAGCACAGCAAAAAGCCGATGCCGAAGGCGATGAGGCATCGGAAAAGTCGGGTCTTTAGCTCATCGAGGTGTTGCCAAAATCCCATGAAACCGTTTGAATGTTGTTGATCCACCTTAAGTAAGGTCATCTAATAGAGTGAAAGGGGTTGTCAACTGATGGTTCAGGCGCAAGGTTCGAAAAGAATGATCGGAGTGGTGCTTTCCACCCTCGTTTTGGCTGCGGCAATTGTGGGATATTATGTCTTGATGTTCTCGGGGAATCCGTCCCGCGACGCGTTCGTTTCGAACGATCTGGCGAATTCGGCCCACAACGCCGAAATCGAAAAGGCGCTTCAGGTCGACGAGCACGGGCTTTCAAGGGCCACGGTGGTGATTCAGACGACCCGAGGCAAGATCAAATACAAGTTTTACACGAACGACGCTCCGAAGACCGTGCATCGGATGGTCGAGCTGATTCAAAAAGGATTTTACAACGGCCTGACCTTTCATCGGGTGATTCCGGGGTTCGTCGCCCAGGGCGGCGATCCGACCGGAACGGGAATGGGCGGATCGGGAGTGAAGCTCCCCGCCGAATTCAACTCGCGCCACCACGTGCCGGGGACCGTGTCGATGGCTCGCGCGCAAGATCCGAACTCGGCCGACTCGCAGTTCTTCATCATGTTGGGAACCCATCCGTATCTCGACGGGCATTACACCGTTTTCGGCCAACTGATCGAGGGCCAAGACGTGGCAAACCAGCTTCAGGTCGGCGATCGGATGACATCCGTCACCCTCGAATTGAAATAATCGGCGGCGCTACTGACAAGTCGGAGCGTTCAGGTGATTGAGCGCGTCCTGTGCGGCGGACCCGACGACGTTGCTGAAACTGATGCAGCCTGCGGACCCCTCGTGCGATGAGATCGTCGTTCCGTTTTTGATCACCGAAATGGTGACCCGTCCGTTCGAACCGATGAAGCATCCCCATCTTTTCGCTTCGATTTGAATGACGTAGTGATCTGAAATCAGGTCGCTCGTGATCGGGCCGCTGATGGCCAGTCCGTAAGTCGATCCGCGCGTCATGGTGACGTGATAGCCGCGCCCGCTGAAGTACGAGATGATGGTCGGATACTTCGTGCTGATCACGCTTTGAAGCGCGCTTTCGCTCGAACTATCGGAGGTCGTTTGATAATTCAACACCACGTTCGAACACCACGAAGGGGTGGCGGTCGGAGTGGGAGTCGGAGTCGCGGTCGATCCGCTGTTGCATGCTTGGGTTGCGCCGATGAAGCCGCTCACGGTGCAGTTCGAAGACGGGCAGGTTTCGGTGGTGAATGCATCGGTGATGCAGTCGCAGGCGGCATAAGGCCGTTGGCAGGTTGCGGTTCGGGTCCGAACGTAAATACCCGCGCTTTGCACGCACCAGGCGCCCCAGCTGCCGTAATTCCACTGCGCCGGATTCGAGGCGCAGTTTTCCCATCCGCTGGCCGGAAAATAACAAACGGCGGTTTTGTTTTGCACGATCTTCGTCGAAGGGTAGCACTGAGCGTAGGTCGCGGTCTTGCACGCGCTCAGCGAATCGTAGGCGCTCAGGTCGGCGCATGAATTCACGCTCGTCGCGCTTCCGCTCGAAGTCGAGCCCGAGGTGCTGGTCCCGGCCGTGGTCCCCGTGCCGTCGGTCGCGAACTGGTTTTGCGGAACGCAGGCCGCAAGTGAAACTCCCGTGAGAAAAATCAAAAACAGACGATGAAGCGAGCGATCGGGGTGGGGTGATTTCATGAGGATTCCTTCTTGATTTTGATTCCCGCTTTTTTCAACGCCCGGGCCGCGCGTTCGCTGCCGGTGCGCTCGTACATTTCATACAGGCGAAAAAGATCCTGCTCGGTTTTGGCGACGGTGGTTTTTTCGCTCACTTCGAAGAGCACATTGACGAAGCGGCCGAATTTGTCCGACAGCTCCGAGAAAAGATTTTGAAAATGTCGGTCGTCGCTTCGGCTGGCGGCTTGATGATAGGCCACCCCGCCCATCCCGATGTAGTAATCGAGATCGACGCGCGCCTGTTGAAGGCTTTCCTGAAAGAACCCGGCCTTATAAAGCGAAATATCACCCAGGTTTTGAAAGAGCGTTTTCTGTGAAACGCTTTCGCTCTCCAGCGCCTCTTTGTAAAGGAAGGCGAGCGGTTGGTCTTCGAGCGCGCCGTCGCGGTTTTTCGAATACAGCGAATCGCTGAAAATGAATCGATTCAGAAGTTTCACCAGGTAAAACTCGGTTTCGGGTTGGACTTGAACGTTTTGGTGTCGAACGGCGCCGTGGACTAATTCAAAAAAGAAAGACTCGGGAGAGGCATCCAGGGTCAGCGCCGAAGAATGGGGTGATTTCACACTCATTACTCTTGCGGCCTCCTTCCTTCTATTTTATCCCGGAAAAAAGGCCTACGACAACGTGATATGAAATTGACGCCTTTTCGCGCGCTTATCCCACCGTGACGGTCAACATCGGCGAGTTCAAAAGCAGGCGTTCGCCTACTTTTTGAACACGCTTTCCGTTGATTTTTTCGATCTCGCGCCGAACTTCGGACTCGGGCAACACGGATCCCCGGTAGAGCAATTCCAGGCCGAAGCTCGAAGCCAGCGACCAGGTGCTTTGCAGATCCATCGCCCGCTGACCCAGATAATAGTTCTTCGCGCGCATCATCTCGGCTTGGGTGGGGCCCTTGTGAACCAGGGTTTCGATCACCTGTCGCATTCCTGCAACGGCATCGGTTTTTTTGGCCGGGGCACAGGCGATGTAAGTGCCGACATAGCCCGATTCCAGGCCCTCCATGCTCATCGGCGAAACGGTGTAGGCCATCGATTTCTTTTCGCGCAATTCGATGAAGAGCCGCCCGCTTTGGCCGCCTAGAATGTTCTGGAGCACGCGAAGCGCATAACGGTCGGGATCGAACATCGAGATGCCCACTCCGCCCATCATGATGTGCGTTTGTTCGCGATGGTAAGTGGCATGCGCCCAGCGAGGGGCGATCAGCGATTTTTCGGATTCGAGCGGCTTCATCGCATAGATCGACGGCCGTTTGGAAAGCTCGGCATCCACGCGCTCGACGAACGCGCGGGCGTCTTCGCGCGGGATTCCGCCCACGATCGAAAGCGCCATGTTCTTCGGATTAACGAAGGTTTCGTGCAGCTGTTTCAATTGTGCGCTTTCGATGGCTTGAACCTGTTCGACCGTCCCGAGTGGGTGCTTTCCGTACGGGTGGTGTTCGAAAAGATTTTCCATGAAGAGCTTCGAGCAGACTTGCGACGAGTGGTCGGGGATCGACTTGATCATCTCTTCGGTCACGCGCTTGGCGTGGCCCAGTTCTTCGTCCTGGAACGCGGGTTCGGTTAAGACTTCTAAAAACAGCTCCGTCAGTTTCTTCCAGTCGCGGACGAGCCCGGTCGATTGAAGGCCGATCGTGTTTCTTCCGCTGAAGCCGTCGAGCGAGGCTGCGCTGCCTTCGATGATCCGGCTGATCTGGCGAGAAGTGTGGTTCGGCGTTCCCTTCGCCCAAGTTTGCGAAAGCAGGTGGCTTGCGCCCCAGTATTTCGGGTCGAGCGTCAGTTCCGAGCGAGTTCCGCCGTAAGCGGCGGCGTAAATCGAGAACACGGGCGTGCCCGGGCGTTCGAAGTAAGCGACCTTCATGCCGCTCGCGGTGATCATGATCTCGGGTTCGAGAAGTTCTTTCTTGGACGGCGACTTCGTCGTTACCTTGGCCTTCGGACGCGACAGTCGTTGGGCGATCTCGTCGATTTCGCGAAATGAAAACAGCGTTTCGCCTTCGGGCTGAAAAAGCACGAAGCTCATGCGTTCGGGAGTCAGATACGTTTCGACCAGCGATTGAAGCAGGGCCGGGGTCGCCGACTTGATTTGTTCCAGGTATTCCGAGTCGAACCGTAGGTCGCCGAGCGAGTACTTGAGCGAGCCCAAGCGGCTTGCAAGCCCGTCGACGGTCTGGGTGGAGTACATTTTTTCGCTTTCGATGTTCGTCACCACGCGGGCGATCTCGTCAGGCGCGACTTCGCCGCGACGGACGGCTTCGATTTCTTCGATCATCGCTTCGAAGACGATTTTTAAGTCTTCCGTCTTTTTCGGATCGGCCGAGAGGATGAACATCCCCGGATCGCGCGGCACGTACACGCTGGCGCTCACGTCGGTGACGAGGGACTTTTCGTAGAATAATTTTTGATACAATCGCGACGATTCGCCCATTCCCAAAACTCCCGACAGCACTTCGAGCAGCGGAACGTCGGGGTGCATGAGATCCGGAATTCGAAACGAAATGGCTGCTTGAGGCGTCTTTACGTCGAAATGTTTCGCGAGGTACTTCGCCTTGGCCTGGACCGGAGGTTCGATCGGACGGCTTCGCGGCGGGGCCGCGCGTTTCGGGATCGTTCCTTTTCCGAATCGCTTTTCAAGAATCGAAATCAGGCGCTTTTTGCGAAGTCCTTTCGCGTCTTCGATCGGGCCCACGAGGACGAGGCCCATTTGCGAAGAAACATAATGACGACGGTAAAACGATTCGAGCTTTTGCACGTTCGCGGCTTTTAATATCTTCGCGTATCCGATGACGGGGCGGCCGTACGGGTGTTTTTTGTAAGTGAGGCTGAAGAGTTCTTGATAAAGCTGGCGGTCCGGCGAGTCTTCGCCCCGGCGAAGCTCTTCGAGGATGACCTCGCGCTCGCGTTCGAAATCGGTTTTCAGGAATTTTTGGGGCTTGGCCATGATCGCGAACTGATCGAGTACCTTCTCCCAATACTGTTCCGAGCAGGTGACGTGATACACGGTCTGGTCGAAGGTGGTGTAGGCGTTGATCTCGCCGCCCAACGATTCGATCACGCGCGCGGTTTTTCCGGTCGAAGCCTGACCGGTTTCTTTCGCGCCCGCGTCTTTAAAAAGCATGTGTTCAAGAAAGTGCGCGAATCCCGCCTCGCTTGCGGATTCGTCGGTCGAGCCGACCCGGTTCCACCAGTGAAACGTTCCGACCGGTCCGTCGAAATGCTGAAGGATGACGGGGATGCCGTTGGATAAAGTAATTTCTTCGGGTTTGCGAGGTAGGTTCATGTTCGGGGTTCCTTATGGGGCAGGGTTCTCTTTCAGCAGAAGCTTGGCCCGATTCTGTTCCAGCAGTTGTTCGGGATAAGCGTCCTTCAGAGAAATGTTTTTCGGGTTTTCTTTCGCCACGAAGCTCAGGTGTTTTTTGAAAAGCGAATCGTCTCCGACCTTGGCGGCGTAATACTGAGCATACAGCACGTGATTCGAGAAGTATTCGGGATATTTTTTTAACGCGGTTTCGAAATACTTCCGGCTTTTTTTCAGGTTCTCGTCCGTGTAGCCGGGAATCAGCGCGTAATACACGCCGTAGTATCGGTAAATGCCGCCGTACAGATAATTCGGGCTCAGCTCGCGCACGCGATCGATCATTTTTTTGACTCTGTCTTTGTACTTCAAGATCGTGCTGAGCCCTTGCTTGGAGGCCCAGCGCCCGAGATTGCTCGCAAACCAGTAAAGCGCGTCGGCGTCGCGCGCGTTCAGACACGAAAGCGCCTGATCGGGCGGCATCTTCCGATCGACGACCTTTCGTCGAAAGCAGCGGTTTTCGGCGAGAGCTTTTTCGGCCCAATCCGCGCCGAGGTCCCACTCGTCGGCTCGGGCCGACTCGCCGTCGAGATCGTATTCCGCCCGGATGTAATGAGCGCGGGCAAGCCGCACCAGACGTTCTTTCGTTTGTAATCGGCTGCGCGAAAGTTCTTCTTCAAGACGGATGAAGTCCGAAAGCGATTGCGATTCGTTTCGATCATTCCAAAGCCGGTCTGCTTCGTGGGATTTCTTCAAAAAATCTTTTTTGCTGATCGCGCTGTCAGGCGCTTGACTGAGGAGCGGGTTTTTTCGCGCGGATGCGCACCCCGAAAACAAAAGGGCTGCCGCAAGAACTGAATACAACTTCAATAAAGTAGTGGCGTTCGGGTGCTTCATTTTGTTTTAATGAAAGTATATCAGCAGTCCCTAAGGATACAAAGAGAGGAAATTCGGTGTTAACCGTCAACAAACAGCAGATGAATCAGGGCCTTTTGGTCGAACTGAACGGCACGATCGAAGAAAACGTGCATTTCGAGCAGTTGATCGGACCCTTCGAAGGCGAGCTGACCGTGAAGTGCCGGGGCATCACCCGGATCAACTCGGTCGGCGTGAAAACGTGGATGCGCTATTTTCAAAACCTGAAAATGCAAGGCAAGACGTTTCGGTTCATCGAGTGTTCCCATCCCATCATCGAACAGCTGAACATGATTTCGAATTTCGCCTGCGGCGGAGAAGTCACGTCGATTCTTTTGCCGTTTTCGTGCCTGAAGTGCCAGAACGAATTCGTGGTGAACTGTCCGACCCAGGATTTGAAAGCCCGGGGGCTTCAGGTCCCGTCAGTCAAGTGCGAGAAGCCCGAATGCGGGGCCCAGTTCGACGATGACCCCGACGAATATCTGTATTTTTTAGAGGACTGATGCTTGGGAGCCGATAAAAACATTCTTCTGGTTTCCGATCACCCCGACGACGCCTCGTTTTTGGCCGAGGTTTCGCAAGTCGTGAACGCAAATCTGAAGGTGGCGCCGAACGCCAAAGAGTCGGTCGACTTCTTGGCAAGCAACGATTGCACGGCCGTCTTCGTCGACGTTTCGAAAACCGCGACCCTGCGCGGGTTCGAAGCCGAGGCCGAAAAACGGCTCGGTCTTTTTTCGGATCGTCTTCAGACGAATCTCATCCACTTCATCAGCGATCGCGAGCTTTCCGAAAACCGCGAAGTCACCTTGAGTCCGCTTTTCGGAAGTTTTTATCAGCGTCCGACGGCGGAGCTCGAACAAAACGGACAATTTTACGGTCGGTTCGTGCTGGCGGGCGAAAAAAAGGCGACGCACGAGCTGAGCCACTTTCTCAGCCCGCAAGGCAAGGTGCAGAAGGTCGTGCTGACGAACACGAGTCAGAAGCAAGAAGCGGCCGAGGCGGTCCGAGAGTATCTGATCGCGGCCAAGATTCCGGCACGCATCTCGAACATCATCACCAACGCCGTCGATGAAATCCTGATGAACGCGATGTTCGACGCCCCTTGCGACGAATTCGGAAAAACACTTTATTCGGCCACCGCGCGCGATCAAGCGCGTCCGCTCAAGGAACAAGAACAGGTCACCATGTCGATCGGTTTCGACGGTTTTTACGTCGGGATCAGCGTCACCGACGGTTATGGAAGCCTCGATCGGGGGCGTTTGTTGAACCATGTCTCGGCGAATTATCGCGACCAAGATTATCAGATTCGGGCGGGCCAGGCGGGCGCGGGCTTGGGGCTTGCGACCATTCACAGCGGCGGCGGAAGCCTGATTTATCACTGCGAAGCCCGAACCAAAACCGAAGCGACGCTTCTGTACCGCGCGTATCCGAGTTACCGCGAATTTAAGAATCAATTCAAATTCTTTTCTGCTAAGTTTTACGTATGAATCCGAAAATCGTGTTGGCTTCGGGGTCTCCCCGTCGAAAAGAATTGCTCACGCTGGCGGGTGTGGCGTTCGTCGTTCATGCTCCGGACGTCGATGAGACTCCGATTCGGGGCGAGCGCCCGCGCGAAATGGTGGCCAGGCTTTCGACGTTGAAGGCGAGAACCGCCGCCGAAAAGGTGCTGATTGCGGGCGCAAATGGTGATTCTTTCTGGGTGTTGGCCGCCGACACGACGGTCGTCAGCGCCACCGGGAAGAACTTGGGAAAGCCCGCCGACGTTTCGGAAGCGAAAAAAATGATCCGCGCCCTTCAGGGCAAGAAGCACCGAGTGTTCACGGGCTATACGCTCCTTCAGGTCTTTCGCGGAAAAGAGAAAAAGAAAATCGTCCGAACGGTCGGTACCGACGTGTTCATCAAAAAAATGAATGCGGACGAGATCGTGGCCTACGTCGCTCAGGGCGAGAGCCTCGACAAGGCCGGTGCTTACGCCGCCCAGGGTTTCGGGATGGTGTTGATCGAAAAAATTTCAGGGAGTTACACTAATGTCGTGGGGCTGCCCGTCGCCCAGGTCTTGGCCGATTTGAAAAAAATGGGATGGAAGCCGTGAGTGTTCCAGAGTCGTCGCCGGCCTCATCGCTCGTCGCGATTCGCGCGAAGATCGAAGCGGCTGCCCGAAGCGCCGGTCGCGAAGACGTCCCCGAACTCGTTGCGGTCAGCAAGTTTCAGCCGCTCGAAAAACTGCGCGCACTTTACGATCAGGGTCAGCGAGTGTTCGGCGAAAACTACGTTCAAGAGCTGATCGAAAAAAAGAAAGCTTTCGAAGCAGCCGGGATTTCGGATGTCGATTTTCAGTTCATCGGGCATCTTCAGACGAACAAGGTCAAACTCCTTCTGCCGTTCGTCGATACGATTCACTCGGTCGATTCTTTTCGTTTGTTGGACGAGATCGCCAGCCGGGCCACGGCGCTTCGAAAATCCGTTCGGGTGTATTTTCAAATCAACGTCGATCAAGAGGTATCGAAGGGCGGCTTTTCTGAGGCCGATCTGCCGGCGCTGGCTCAGCACTTCACCGATTGCTCGAAGGCGAGATCGACCTCGCTCATTCCGATGGGTCTGATGTGCATTCCTGATCCCGAAAAAGATCCGCGTGGTGCTTTTTTAAGGATGCGGGCCTGGTCTTCTCGATGGAAAGAGCCGCTCGGCGGCGGCCTTTCGATGGGAATGTCCGATGATTTCCCTCTGGCAATTGAGTGCGGATCGACGGTGGTTCGCATCGGCTCGGCCCTTTTTGGAACAAGAAGAACAGTCTGAAGGGTTTCTCGCTCATAAAAATGTTGCGCCGCGCTGTGCCGACTGATAAAGCTAGCCGCGCCACATTATTTTTCTTGAAGGAGAGAAAACGATGAAACTGACTTTGATTCGATTGTTCACCTTGGCCGTATTGGCGGGCAGTCTGTCTGCATGTAGCGGAGGATCTTCATCCGATCCTTATTACCAGCCCTGGTACGACGTTTATGGAAATTACTGCGGGAGCGGCACTCCGACTTCGGGCTGTAATTTTTATTCGGACGGTACCAAGATCACTCTTTGGGACGATCCGTACTACTCCGACAGCATTCTGCTGACCTACGATTACTGGAGCTACACCGACTCGTGGGGTTATCGCCAAAACTACAAAGGCTATGCCTGGCTGAGTTCGGACGGAATTTTGTATGACGAATACGGAAATGCGCTGAACGAAATGAGCGATACGAGTGTATCGGCCGACGTGATCGCGCAAGCCGCTGAAAAAGCCCAACAGGTTTCTCAGGCCGTGGGTAAGGCGCTCGCGCAAAAATATGCGCTTCAAGAAGACAAAGGCGTCATGATCTCGAAAACCCTGCAAGACTGGGCGCAATTGGGCCGCGATCGCGCGCGCACCGAAGCCGACGTGTCTGACTTCGCTTCGCGCTTGTACGGAATCGATGCGACCAAAGCGAAAGGCGCGATTCAGCAGGCGCTCGCCACCCAAAGCGAAAAACCGCTGGAGGACATGAACGTCGACGTCGCCGCTTACTGGGGAACGTCGCCGGAAGTCTCGAAGCAGATTTTGAAATCCTGGTACAAACAGGAAGCTTCGACTTACGGAATCAAGTAACTGATCTTGAGCTAAAATGAAAAGGCCCCGCTTCCGATTTGGAAGCGGGGCCTTTTTTCGTTCTATTTCTTTTTCAAAAGACCGATTTCTTCGAGGCGTTCCTTCAGATAAACGCCGGCGGTTTTTCCTTCGGCCAACAGAACTTCGGGACGCGGATGCAAAAAGAGCGGCATCGAGTAGCGCGGAAGTTTCGCTTCCGGACCGGTCGGATTCATCACCCGGTGAGTGGTCGATTTGTAATAGCCGTTGGAAGCCAACTGAAGCATGTCGCCCGCGTTGATCGCGATGCTGCCCGGATCGCACGGAACCGCATGCCATTTGCCGGCAGTGTCTTTCACTTCGAGGCCGGCCGAGGTCGCGGAGTAAAGAAGCGTGATCAGGTTGATGTCTTCATGCGCGGCTGCGCGAATGGCGCCTTCTTCTTCGTTCCCCTGCAGCGGCGGATAGTGAATGACCCGAAGCAGGTTTTCGCCCGAATCGGTGATCATGTTCGAAAGCGGCATCGAGAAAAGGTTTTTCACCTCGACCGGCGAAGCGGACTGAACCCAGTTGAGCATCTCGGAACCGAGGTTGACGATGCGATGGTAAAGATCCCAGGTGTCGGTTTTCAGCTTCGGCGGAAGTTCCGAGCGCGGGTACACGTGAAAGAATTCTTTCAGATCTTTGATCTTGCTGTCTTTGGCGTTTTCGGAGCGAAACGGAAAATACCCGGCCTGAGACTCGGGTTTAAAAGTATAAGCGTGTTTTTCTTCCGAATTAAAGAAATCGGCCCATTGCTGGTACACGCGATCGACGAGATCTTGCGGAATCGGGTGATCCGTAACGACGGCAAAGCCGGTGGTTTTTAAGGAATGGCAGAAACGTTCCGCAGCTTCGGGCGAACCATATTTGACTTTTAAGACTTCCATAATTGGCTTGTTTTGTAATCTTGCAACGGGGGTTTGACAACCAAAAAAAGCCCCGGAAATGGGCCTCGAATCGAGGTGCGCCCCGCGTCGGGGACGAAAATTCTTCAACTGGTGAAAAACTTGCAGGTTCCAGAGAGAATGCAAACGCGCGATTTGAAAAAGCTCGAGAGCCGGATCCGCAAAACGCGACAAAAAGAACGCCATTGCGAAGGCCTTTGGCGGCGGTGGGGCTATCGCGCTGTTCGGGCGTTCGAAACGCTGTATCACGAGATGCTCAAAGACGAAATCGCCGTTCGGGCCCAGGCGCTTTCGTACTTTACCTTGTTTTCGATCCTTCCGCTGATCGCGGGCGTGTTTCTGTTTCTGAACTTTTTTTCGCAATGGGGTCCGGTCAAAAGCGAGTTCCAGGATCTTCTGATCAAGCTTCTTCAACCCGTTCCCGACCGTTATCGCGACGCCCTCGTTCATTTCATCTTCGAGTTCAAGGACGTTTATCTGGCCCAGATCGCGCAAAAAAGCGGAACGATCGGCGTCTTCGCCCTGGGCGTGTTGGTCTGGATCATGGCGAAAGTTTTCGTGAACGTCGAAGACGCCCTTAATCGCGTCTGGGCCTCGGATCAAAAGCGTGGCTGGTTCGAGCGGTTTCAGAACTTCATCGTTTGCGCGGTCGTGATTCCGGTCAGCGTGGTCGTCGCGATCTCGCTCCCCGGGCTCGTCGGGTATTTCGGCGGCCCGACGATCGCTCTCTGGTTGAAGCAGGGGATTCCTCTTTTCGTCGAACTTTTCGGAATGACGTTTTTGTTCCGCTCGTTTCCGAACACGCGAGTGCGGTGGAAGAGCGCTTTTGGGGGAGCCGCCTTCGCGACTGTTTTATGGATGATCGCCGATTTGCTTTTGAAGATTTATTTTCGATTCGGAACCGAAACCGCATACGGAAAGGCGGCGGTTCTTCCGATCGTGGCTTTTTTGATTTACATCTTCTGGACGATCTTCCTGATGGGCGCCGAAGTGAGTTATCTTCTTCAGCACCGAGGGCTCAGCCGAAAGCGTTGACCGCAAAATTCTTGGATGCCCCATCAAAGATGATCTTGATATTGACGTTCTTGCTCAAAATTTTGACGTCTCGGCGGCGTCTGAGGCGATTCAACCCTGTTAAATTTGTGTCAAGAAATACACATCTCCCTTTTTATCACCGCTTTGTGTATTATGATAAGCCATGTTGGTCTCTCCACGATGGAGAGATGGGAGGTTGGGAAGTATGAGCCAAAAGAGACAGAAGCTGTATGACGAATGCAGATTCAAGTTACTGAAGGTTCGAGAAGAAACATTGAACGGTCTGAAAGCCTTGAACCCGTCGTTGGCCACCGAAATGGTCGGAGACGAAGCGGATTTGGCCTCGGCTCACATCAGCCAGACCCAGGCACTGAATCAGCGGGACAAACTGCTCGCGAAGATCAAAGAAATCGATGAAGCCTTGGCCCGTTTGGAAGAGGGTTCTTACGGCATCTGCGAAGAAACCGGCGAGGACATCGAGGAGAAACGTCTCTTGGCGATCCCCTGGACTCGCCTGAGCCTCGAAGGCGCCGAAGTTCGCGAACGCGAGCAAAAGCGCTACGATCAAAAGCTGGCTTAAGTTTTCGCCCATGAAAAAAATCGCGTCATGAAGAGAGTCGCAGTGATCCTTTGCGGATCGGGTTACTTGGACGGAAGTGAAATTCGCGAAAGCGTCGCTACGCTTTGCGCGCTCTCCAAACACGGAGCGCAGGTTCACTGTTACGCCCTCAACGAAAAACAAGCGCATGTCGTAAACGCTCTGACCGGCGAAGAGTCGCCCGGCGAAAGCCGCAATCAATTGGTCGAGGCGGCTCGGATCGCGCGTGGAAAAATCTCGCCGCTCGAAGAGCTTCAGGCTCACGATTGGGATGCGGTGATTCTTCCCGGCGGTTTCGGCGCGGCCAAAAATCTTTGCAACTACGCTTTCAAAGGCCTGGACGGCTCGGTTCATCCGAAGGTGCATCGGAAGCTTCAGGATTTTTTCGCGGCGAAGAAACCGATCGGCGCCATTTGCATCGCTCCGATCATCGTGGCGATGGCGTTTCCGAAACAAGGGTTCGAGCTGACCCTGGGGGCGTCCGCTTCGGACGGAAACGATGCCGCTCGCGACGCCGAAACGCTCGGCCATCGGCACGTCGCCTGTTCGGCGAAACAATTCCACGTCGATGCGAAGAACAAGCTCGTGACGACTCCGGCCTACATGCACGATTCAGCGCCTTTGCACGAAATTTTCGAAGGCATCGAAGGCCTCGTGAAATCCGTAATTCAACTTGCGTAATCCGATCCTTTGCCTTTAGGATCAGCATCATGTCTCTTTTAAATCACGAAGGATTGCGAAAATTCTTTTCCGGCCGCCGCCGTTTTCAGATCGGTTGGGTCTTTGCAATTCTGCTCGTGCTGAGCGCGCGCCATTATCCGTCGGCCTTGGGCATCGCGATCTGCTTTTTGGGCGCGACCCTTCGGTTTTGGTCGAGCGGGTACTTGCGCAAAGAAGCGAAACTCGCCGTCGGCGGCCCGTACTCGCATTCGCGAAATCCTCTTTATCTGGGTTGGTTCATCATGGCGCTCGGAGCGACCGTGAGCGTAGGCGCTTACGGGCTGGCCATCGTGATGGGGTTCGTGTTTTTTCTGACCTATCACTATGTGATCGAACACGAAGAGCAGAAGCTTCCTTCTTATTTCGGCGAAAGCTACCGCGAGTACTGCGATTTGGTTCCTCGTTTTTGGCCCCGCATGAGCACTCCTGCGCACGAAGCGCTTTTGAAAATCAATCCGGATCCGGAAGGGTATTCGTTTTCGATGAGTCTCGCCCGAAAAAACAAGGCGTTTGAAGCTTATGCGACTTTTGTGGGGCTGATCGCAGCGATGGTCGCTCTCGTTTGGATCAAGTCGCGTCTGGGTTTAATCTAAATTACTGTTGGCCCGAACTACGGTTGCCGAACTATTGTTGAAAGATGGCGCGCTGACAGCCGATCCATTCCTTGCCGTAACCCGGATTGCATTGAGGTGCTTTCGTGATGTCGGTCACGGGAACGGCCGGAAGCTGAGGCGCGTATCGCGGCGATGCCGTCATGAGCGCGTTGTTGGCCATGTTTTCCAAAAAGATTGCAATGACGATTCCGGCAGCCATCAGAATGATCGCGACGATCGTCAGACCTTTTGCTTGAAGTTTCATTTGGGGAGTCATACCCAGCAGAATAGCGTAAAAC
>Ga0164242_10001543_pt1 | contig 27280 bp, 27 predicted proteins | sample OricomgcompostMG_FD_108783 | JGI IMG/M metagenome (GOLD analysis project Ga0164242, IMG submission 108783) | Miracle-Growth compost microbial communities from Emeryville, California, USA - Original compost - Miracle growth compost (MG) ...
TCGAGCATGCGCAAGCGCCCCGTGTCATGTCAACGAGACGAAAATCACCGAAATATTTAAACAATGCCCATTCAAGAAATTTCAATTGACTTAGTTTATAAACTGCGTTAATTTACCCCTCGGCCTGATCGTGAAAGGCCCCCTTGAGAGAGAAAAAGCTTTTAAAGTCTGAGACTTTACGGCTGAAAAAACGCAGAGAGGAACATCATGTTCAAAGTTGGAGAGAGCGCCGTCTACCCCGCGCATGGCATCACCGTGATTAAACGCATCGATGAACGCGAGGTGGGTGGGACAAAAAAGACCTTTTATGTCCTGACCGTCCTGGAAAATCAGATGACGATTATGGTCCCGACCGAAAACGCCGAAGCCGTCGGTCTTCGCAGCATCATCTCGGATAAAGAAGTCCAGAAAGTCTACAAAATCCTGAAAATGCGGGATGTGAAAATCGATCAGACGACCTGGAATCGTCGCTACCGCGATTACATGGAAAAAATCAAAACCGGTTCGATCTATGAAATTTCGGAAGTGCTGCGCGATCTGTTTTTACTTCGCCACAGCAAAGATCTTTCGTTCGGCGAACGTAAGATGCTCGACCAGGCGAAGGCACTCATCGTGAAAGAAATCTCGATCGCGAAGCAGACCCAAGAAGCCGTGATCGAGCAAGAAATCCAGCAGATTTTTACGGCGTAACGGTTTACCCATTCACCCACAATCGAAGGAGAACAAGCCATGGTGTTCAACACACTCATGACGGGCGCCCTTTTGTCCGTACAGACGGTCATTCCGAACAAAGCAGTCTTGAATCTGCATTATTTGGATCGCACGTATACTCCTTCGACCGCCTGTCCGGGTGGACAGGTTCAAGTCTCGGGCCCGCGTTTTGTCGAAAAAGGATTGAACGAAGAAGGCTTGGCCGGCATCGCCGAACGTCCGGTGGGTGACGGACTCAGCAAGACTGAGAACCATTTTTGCGTTTCGATGGACGTCCTCGCAAAAGAGCGGGAATGGGGCAAATCGGTTTACCGGACTCGCGTCGCAACCGGCACGAAAAACGAGGGCACCTCGTTTCTGGTCGCACGAAACGTGATCATGACCAACAATCACATCGCGGTTCCCTTGCCGAAAGATCCCACGGATTGTCGTGCGGTCGAAGTACTGACCCGCACCGAGCATCCGCAATGGGTCGGCTGTAAAAAAATCCTTTATTGCAATGCCGATTACGACTTTTGCTTCGTCGAAATGAAATCCGTTTTGCCCGGTGTAGAGCTCGGCGACTTAAGCCGTCCGCTGGGTATGAACCCAGCTCCGATCGGCGACCAAGATGCCTACTTGATCGGCAATAGTAGTGCGCTCGGCATTCAAGCCAGCAAGGGGCCGGTCACCACCCGTTGGATCAACCTCAAAGCCGGGCATGTCGCCTCGGGCAAAGTCATTCATTACATTCCGATGACGGGTGGCGCCTCGGGAAGTCCGATCCTCAACGAAAACGGCGAAGTGATCGCGATCAATCATTCGCATTACGCATTCGACGGAAAGGTGAACGATTACGTCGATCCGGACGGCGATACGTTCAACATCGGCACCACGATGCAAACCGTTTTCAACGATTTCAACGCGCGTTTGCACGCTCCTTCCATATTGAGACGCTAAGCATTTGACAGCTTTCGCCGTTTTCATTTTCACGATAAAATCGAATGAGGAGGGCCGATTTCATGGTCCGTATTCATTGGATTCCATTGACCGCATTTTTGATCTCGAGTCTCACGCTCCCGGTGCTGGCACACGCTACCTTGGGTGAAGCGCCTTCGGTATCGTCTCAAGTCGCGACAAAATCCATGAAGACCGCCGTCTCGTCGTCCCAACTCTACACCGTCCATGAAGCTCAAACCGGATCCGGCACCGTTCGTGAGTACGCCAATGCCTCGGGGATCGTTTTCGGCATCGCTTGGTCGGGCACGCGTTCGCCCGATTTGAAATCACTGCTCGGAACCTACGCACAAGATTACACCGACGCCTCAAAAGCTCAGCCACGAGTTCCGGGTCGTCGCTCGCGATCGGTGCAAGGTGACCGCGTGACCGTGCAACGCTGGGGGCACTTTAGAAACATCGGTGGCCGTGCGTTCGATCCGGCTCTGATCCCCGATGGGGTCAAAATCGAAGATATTCAATGACGGGATTTTCATGAAAACTTCTACCGCTTCACTGATTTTAATTTCGAGTTTGATGCTGACGGCTTGTGGGAAGCCGTCGAATGGGGATGACATTCCCGTGATTCCACTCCCCAACGGAATGACCTTACCCACCGTCACTGGCATCAACGTGCTCACCATGGACGTCAGCACAACTAGCGGAAATTGCGGTTCAGGTACACTTTATATTAATAAACCCTGTGTGACCGTCACCGTTTGCGATACGAGCAGCCGTTGTACGACGATCAACGATATTTTGGTTGATACAGGAAGCTTCGGCCTGCGCGTGTTCAAGTCCGTCCTTGGCTCTACGACTCCGACACAAATCACCGTCGGCGGTAAAAACTTAGCTGAATGTGTTGAATACGGGGACGGCTCCATTCAGTGGGGCTCGGTCGCTACCGCTCAAGTCAAACTCGGAGGCGAGTCGGCCGTCACCGTCCCCATCCAAGTGATTGATCCGGATTTTGGCGACAAAGGCAGTACCGCAGGCTGTACCGACGGAGACACTGCACCGGGAACCAATCCATCCACAGACGCAAGTTTCAATGGAATCTTAGGTGTCGGACCCTACGTACAAGATTGCGGTAGTGATTGTGTCAGCAATACAGACCACGGGAACTACTTCACCTGCTCCGGAACTTCTTGTTCACCCAGTACCGTGCCTTTGGCAAGCCAAGTCACCAATCCCGTTTCAGCGCTCGGCACCGATAATAATGGAGTCATCCTCATGCTGCCGAATCTTAATTTCGGGGGTGCGGTCTCAACCTCGGGTTATCTCGTGCTCGGAATCGGCACACGATCAAACAATACCCTGAGCGGGGTAAAGGCCTATCCCATGAATCCTTCAAACATGAGCTTCACTACCAGTTACAACGGACACGATTATCAGGGGTTTCTGGATAGCGGGTCGAATGGACTGTTCTTTCCGAATACGAATAGTGCACTCAAGAACTGCTCGGGCTGGTATTGCCCATCATCCACTCAAACTCTTTCAGCAGTGAATCAGGCTTACAATTCCAACATCAAAGGCACGATCCAGTTTCAGATCGAAAATTTCAACACATTCTGGAATGACCCAAACAATTACTGGGTCGGCAAAGAAACTGGCGGCAGCTCAAGCGGTCTTCTGAATGGCCTTTTCGACTGGGGTCTTTCGTTTTTTTACGGCCGCAACGTCGCCGTCGGCATCGAGGGCAAATCTTCTTCTCTCGGAACCGGGCCGTATTGGGCTTATTAAGCCGTCAAAAACCGGATCGGATCTTTTTCAAAATCGAAGTAATTTTCAGGCGTAATCATCACGACCCGAGCGGCAGGAAATTTCTTTTGAAAAGCCTCTAACCCTTTGAGGCTTTTTTCTCTTCCCGATTTCACCTCGATCGCCCATAGCGATTTGCCTCGTTTGACGACAAAATCCACTTCGTCGTTGCGCTCCCGCCAATAATAAAGATCCAACCCGAGACGATTTAACTGACTGCCGACCACTAATTCAAAAGCCCTTCCCCGCTCCGAACGGGAATACTCTTCGAGGATGTGGGTGTAATAAAATGCGGGACAAAGCGGTAAAATTTTCGGTGAAGAAGACTTCGCACGAACCGGGCTGGTCGAGAATTTGTCGAGGGCCCTGATCAAAAACGCGCCTTCATACAATTTCAAATAATACTTCACGAGCTCGGTGTTTCCCTTGTCTTGCAACTGCCCCAAGAGCTTGGTGTAACTGATCTCTTGAGCAGGATATGAAATTAAAAGCTCGAACGCCTGCTTGAACAAGGCGGGCGATTTCACGGTGTGATTTTTTAAGATGTCTTTTTCAACCACGGTTTCAATGATGGAGGTTTTCAGATAAGTCGCCCATTCCTGTTCGTCTTTCCGGAAGGGATAAGAGCCGGGATATCCGCCGAATTTCAGATACTCCTCAAAGGACAGACGATAGCCCTCGTGAGACTCACGATAATTCCAGTGATGCGCGCGAATCTGCCGAAATCGACCGGTCAAACTCTCGCTCAACCCGCGATGTAATTCCAGTGAGCTTGAACCTAATAAAATACAGGGGACGCTTCGATTCTCTTTCGTATCTTCGTCCCAAAGCTTTTTGACCACCTCGGCCCAGTTTTCAACTTTTTGGATTTCATCCAGTGCCAGAAGACGACGCTGACGACGGGCTTCTTGCCATTTCTCCATGACCCATTCGGGGGTGGCATTGAACAAGGCGTCGGCACTTGCATAAATGAATTTGTCTTTCCATTCGCTTTTCAGATAATGGAGAATCCCCGTTGTTTTACCCACCTGTCGTGGTCCCAAAACAACCTGAATGAGCCGGGGCCCGTGACTGAGATTCTCTTTGAGAACATCAATAAAAGGAAGTCGAATGGGCTTAAACATAATACTAGGCTATCCTAGTATTTTTACTAGGTCAACCTAGTATTTTGTAAAATCAATGCAAGCTAATGTTATTTAAAGACTATTTGAAAACATCAAACTGATATTCGCCCGATTCGTAGTGCTGATCGGCGATGAACTTCATCAGCTCGTCTTCATTGCGATCCATGGCTTTGAAGTTTCCGCGAATGCGGCGGTTGGCACGCATGCTGAAGGCTTCGGCGATCGCGATTTCCATCGCGGCACCCTCTTCGCCCTTTTCTTCGATTGCCTGGGTCACGCGCGAAATCGTGCAAAACAACGCATAAAGATCGATCGCCACGTCGGCAATCCGCTTTTGCGCGAATTGTTTGGTGTGAATGTCGCGTCCGTGGCGCTTGATCAACACCTCGACCTGAGCCGCAAGCTCGACCGAGTATTCTTCCAACATGCCCGCGATTTTTTTCAGGCGCGCATGCGATTTGTTGATCGACTCGCCGAACACGTTTTGCTTCACCTTGCGGGTCGCGTATTGAGTCACGAGACCCAATCCTTTCAAGGGATCTTGAATGGCTTTCGCAAGACCGGCCAATTCTTGGCCCGGCCCCTGCATTCCCGACAGCGCGATGAAGGTGCGCAGGATTTCGTTCGTTCCTTCGAAGATTCGGTTGATCCGCGCATCGCGAAGCCAGCGCTCGAACGGATATTCCTTCATGTAACCGTTTCCGCCCCAGATCTGAATGTTCTCGTCGACGGTCTCCCACAACATCTCGCTACAGAAAATCTTCGAAGCAGCGCTTTCAACCGAATAATCGACATCACCGCGATCGACCAGCGAAGCCGTCATGTACGTCATCGACTCGGCCACATAATTTTTCATGATCATGCGTGCGATCTTTTCTTTGATCATTCCGAAATCGCCGATTTTTTTGGTGAACTGAACCCGCTCGTTGGCGTGTTCGATCGAAGCCTTGATCGCGTTCTTCGCGACACCGACACAGCCTGCGGCCAAGCCCATCCGGCCGTGATTCAAGACGCCCATCGCGATCTTGAAACCTTTGCCGACTTCGCCCACGATGTTTTCAACCGGTACCTTCACCTTGTCGAAGTAGATCGCATTCGTCCACGATCCGCGAATACCGAGTTTGTGCTCGTGCGCGCCGACCGAAACGCCTTCGCTCGGCAGCTCGATCGCAAAGCAGGTGATTTTTTCTTTTTTCGTTCCGTTCTCGACCACATCGGTCTTCGCGAATACGGTCAGAAAGCCCGCGATTTCGCCGTTCGTGATCCACAGTTTCTGGCCCGAAAGGATGTAGTGTTTTCCGTCCGGCGAAAGCTCGGCCTTGGTCTGAATCGAAGCCGCATCCGAACCCGAAGAAGGTTCGGTCAGACAGAATGCGCCGATCAGTTCGCCCGTCGCGAGCCTCGGTAAAAAACGTTTGCGTTGTTCTTCGTTTCCGAAAAGCAAAATAGCCTTGTAACCGATGCTTTGGTGCGCACCTAAAGTCACGGCCAAACCGCCGTCGAGCGAAGCGATTTGTTGCATCACCCGCGCGTAACCCATTTGCGGAAGCCCCAAGCCGTTGAATTCTTCGGGAACCGCAAGACCCGTGAGCCCCATTTCGGCCACCATGCCGACGATTTCTTTCGGCATCTCGCCCTTCTCGTCCCATTCGGCGGCTTTCACCACGTCTTTGCCGAACTTATCGAGCGTATCGACGACCATCTTCACGGTTTCTTTGGTCTCGTCCTTCGCCTTCGGGTACGGGAAAACGAACTCTTCGCGGATCTGTCCGAAGAAGAGGGATTTCATGAAACTGTTTTCTACCGAGTTTTTGTCCGAAGGAGTGTGAGCCATGGTCGCGGTCCTTTCCGAATTCACATTGACGATCTGCTTGACGTTCTGTCATGACAAAGTGTCAGACGCATTACACAATCAGTATAGATTGATGTCTATAGAATGAGAGTAACGATCCTTTTCTTTTCACACAACAAGGACTTGCAAAATAATTTTGAGATCGTCTTTCACTGGTATTGATTTTGCAGTGTTCTAATCAGACATGTCCATCGGGGAAAAACTTAAAGGCCTGTTCAGCAAAAGTCGGTCTTCAGAATCGAAAGCTCCCCGTGCCCCCTTAAGCGTCAATTCTTTGTCGAAAATTTCAGATCGTATGGTGAATTTCGGCAAAGGCCGGAACATCAAAAACGTCTCGCTCGTGGTTTGCCTGATTTTATGCGCGTATTTTCTCGCGGATCTGTTCGCGCTGATGATGGTGAAGTATCTTCCCTCGCCGCCGGTGTCGATGCTGGCGTCCCGGGTTCGAAACGGATTCATCGCCCGTCCCGCCGATTACGAAGTGATCGCCACGCGAAATTTATTTTCCAGCAAGGTTCCGAAGAAGACCGGAACCGACATCGATCTCGATGCCGAACCCGTCCCAACCACACTTCCCTTCCAACTGGTCGGTACCGTGATTTTCCACAACCCCGCTCGTTCGCTTGCGGCGCTTCAGGATAAAAACGAGAACAAACTTTATCCCGTGCGAATGGGCGACGAGATCGACGACAAGGTGCAAATCTTAAGCGTCGAGCCTCGCCGAGTCGTGTTCATCAACAACCAAGCCCGCCGAAAGGAATTCGTCGAGATCCCCGAAGACTCCTCGATCAAAATTTCTTCGGGAAGCTCGTCTGTCAGCAACAGCGCGCCTCAACAAGGCATTCAACAGGTGAATGACAATCAATTCGTCGTCAGCCGCTCCGAAATCAATAGTCAAATGGCGAACTTCAACACCCTCATCACCCAAGCGCGGGCGCTCCCCGAAATGCGCGGTGGCCAGATGGTTGGCTTCAAGCTCGTCCAGATTCAGCCGGGGAGCTTCTATGAAAAAATCGGCATGAAGACCGGCGATGTCATCAAGTCCGTGAACGGCGAAAAAATCACCGATGCCGCCAAGGCGCTTTCACTCCTCCAAGATCTGAAGAACCAACCTTCGCTCGACATGACCATCGAACGAAACGGAAAGGATACCAACTTCAATTATGACATCCGATAAAACACCCCCCTCGCAATCGCATTCCGTCACTCCCGCATGGTCTACCAAGATGAGCTTCCTCTTCGGACTCTGTGCCCTGCTCGGCATCCTGCTGTTGATTTTTTCGGAAGTCGGCTTGGCTCAGCCCGCAGGTCCCTCCGGCAACGGCTTTCAGCCTGGCGGCGCCTCGATCGGAAATCCGTTGAACGATCCCTACGGCGACGACGAAGACTTCGAAGATTTCGACGACGATACCGCAACGACCGCCGAACCGGTCGCGCCTCCGCAAGACAACAATCCGCCCGCTTATCAAGCCAATGCCAATCGCGGATCTTCCGCTTCTAAGCCGTCCGGAGGAATCAGCGTCGGCGGAACCAAAGATCCGAACCAGGGCGCGACGATCAAGCGCGGACGCAAGGGTTATAGCCTGAGCGGAGCCGGAACGGACAAAGGGATCAAATCGAAAAACGAAATCGGCGCGCTTCACGTCGATACCGAAAGCGGCGACGGAATTCCGGCCAACAAGGAAATGATCACCGACTTCAACTTCCCCGATGCCGACATCATGGATATCGCCAAGACCCTGGGCCGCCTGACCGGGAAGAACTTCATTCTCGATAAGGACGTCAAGGGACGAGTCACCATCATCTCGAACTCGCCGATCACCGTGAGCGATGCTTGGCGCGCGTTCCTCACCTCACTCGACATGAACGGGCTTGCGATCGTTCCGACCGGGAAATACCTGCGCATCATGCGCCAGAACGATGCGAAAGGGAAAAACATCCGTCTCTATTCGTCGGCCAAGGCTCCGAACACCGACGCGCTCGTGACCAAAATTTTCAAGATTAAATACATCAGCGCGAAAGACCTCGAAAACGTCATCCGCACCTATGCCAACATGGGCGCGCGGATCTACGGCTTCGAACAAACAAACACCCTGATCATTACCGATACCGGTTCGAACATCGAAAAAATCGCGAAGATGATCGCCTTTCTCGACGTCGAAAGCTTCGACGCCGGGATCGAAGTCATTCCGGTCAAATACGCATCCGCCGTCGAATTGCAAAAGTTGATCGACAGCCTGCTTCCGGGCCAACCGACCGTTACTCCGGGTCGTCCAGGTTTCCCCGGCGGTTTCTCGCGAAATGCGGCGAACTTTACCGCCCGTCGCACACGTCAAGGCGGATTCATCAATACGATCATTCCCGACGAACGCACGAACACCTTGATCGTGCACGCGAACCCGAAAGGCGCCGAAGAGGTGCGTGAACTCGTAGCCCGACTCGACCGCAAACTTCCGGCCGCAGCCGTCGGCGGCGGAAAAGTCCACGTGCTTTATCTGCAATTCGCCGATGCCGAAGAGATGGCGAAGACCCTGAACAACTTCAGCCAGACCCAAACCAACAAGACGGGTGCGAGAGGATTCCCCGGCGGCAACATGACCGGTATCGGGATGAACCCGAACGAAGACAGCCTTTTCGAAGGCCAGATCAAGGTGGCTCCCGACAAAACGACGAACTCGCTCGTGATCACGGCCTCGCCTTCGGATTACGCGACTCTTCGCCGAGTGATCAACAAACTCGACATCCCTCGCGATCAAATCTACGTCGAAGTCGTCATCATGGAAATGTCGATGTCGCGAAACAATCAATTCGCCGCCAACGTCGTCGACGGAAAACACGGAACCACGATCGCACCGACGACCGATCTGTTCAAGATGCTGGTCGATCCGTCGCAAGCCGCAACTCAACAAGGCTTAGTGCTTCGTTTCGGAACGAAAGAAACGACCGACTACACCATTTCAACTGCGGGAACGACGAGCCAGACGGTGAAGATCCCGAACTTGGCCGCAATGGTGAAGGCGCTGCAAACCTATTCAGGCGCGAACATCCTTGCAACGCCGCAGTTGATGACGATGGATAACGAAGAAGCCACCTTCGAAAGTACCGATAAGGTACCCGTCCCTCAGATCAACAACGCGGGGCTTGGAATTCAAACCACGTCTTACAACTACATGAGCGTTCCGATCAGTATCAAGATCAAACCTCAGTTGAATAAAATTTCGAACTTCATCAAGCTCGGAATCAAGGCGAAAATCAGCGACTTCTCGAATCGTTCGACCAACCAAGACGCTCCGGCCACTCTGGAACGAAACGCCGAAACAAGCGTGATGGTTGCCGACGGCGATACCGTCGTGCTCGGCGGCCTCGTGCGTGACAAAACGACCGAAGCGATCAATAAAGTCCCGCTCTTAGGCGACATTCCGATTGTGGGCTGGCTATTTAAATCGCGAACGTCTACAGTGGATAAAACCAACCTGATGCTGTTCATCACGCCGCGAATCATGCGGCAACCTGAAAACGTCCGCGCCAATCTCGATCGCAAGCTGAAAGAGCGCGACGAATTCGTCGAAAAAGCATTCGGCGGAGTGGATGATCATCGCGAAACCCGCAATCAGATCATCCGCAGTCTTCCGGACGTGAAGAGCATCACCAACTACAACGGAAAGAAAATGCTGAACTTGGACGACGACGATGACGTCGAAGAAAATTCGAAAAAGGCTGCCTCGAATTCGGATACGAACGAGCCGCCGACCGCGCCGGAATCTGACGATACGCTGACGCTTCCGCCGCCGGATCCGATTCCGACTCCGGCATCGTCCACGGGTGCGGGAGCACCCGCTCCGACAGGTGCGTCCACAGGCACTGGCGTGCCTGCTTCGACCATTCCACAACCCATTCAAGCGACTCCTGCGGATTTGCCGCCGATTATTCCACCGTCGGATTTTCCGGCGACGGCGAGCCCGGTCGGAAGCGGTACAGTAGTGCCCGCTCCGACCATAGATCCTAACCCGTTTGTGACACCGACGCCGGGGAGTAATCCATGAGGGAACGCCGTCCACCCGAGCGCTTGGGGGAAATCCTTCTCAAGCACACCTCGCTGAAATCCGAACAGCTCGAAATCGCGTTGCAAGAACAACGCGAGCAAGGCGGGCTTTTGGGTGAAATCTTGCTGAAGAAGAATTTGATTCTTCCGCACGAGATCATGAAAGCGATGTGCATTCAGCTCGGCCTTCAATTCGTCGAAGATCTGAAGCCGAACGATATCGACCCTGCGCTCGTCACCGGCCTTCCGATCAATTATGCAAAGACGAAAGAAGTGATCCCGCTTTACAAATCGCAAGACGCCTTGGGCGAAGTCATGACCATTGCCGTCTCGGATCCCTTCAACCCCACCATCGCCGAAGACCTTCAGGCCCTGACCGGATCTCGCATCAAGACCGTGGTCAGCACGCCGATTCGAATTCAGGACGCGATCAACCGCGTGTACGAACGCTCGACCGCGCAGATCGTGGGCGACATCGAAGGCGAATTCGACGAAGACCTCGACTTAGAGGGGCCGATCGATATCTTAGAGGCCACCGAAGACGATGCGCCGGTCATTAAGTTCGTCAACTCGCTGCTGTTTCGTGCAGTGAAGGAAAAGTGTTCGGATATTCACATCGAGCCGTTTGAAAAAGAATTCGTCGTGCGTTTCCGCATCGACGGCGTTTTGTACGACATCATCCGCCAGCCGAAACGCGCACATGCCGCGATCTCGTCACGGATCAAAGTCATGGGCCAGCTCGACATTGCCGAAAAACGCCTTCCTCAGGATGGTCGGATCAAGATCAAACTCGCGGGCAAGGACGTCGACATCCGTCTTTCAACCGTCCCCACAACCTGGGGCGAACGCGTGGTCATGCGGATTCTCGAACAATCGGGAACCCCGCTCGAACTGGGCAAGCTCGGGTTTTCGCCCCGCTCGGTCGACGTGATCGAAAAACTGATTTTCCGCAAATACGGCATCATCCTCGTCACCGGGCCGACCGGTTCGGGTAAATCGACGACCCTTTCGTCGGCGTTGATGAAACTCAATTCTTCCGAACGCAACATCATGACGGTCGAAGATCCGGTCGAGTATCAGATCACGGGTATCAACCAGGTGCAGGTGAACTCGAAGATCGGCCTCACCTTTCCTTCTGCCTTAAGATCCTTTCTTCGTCAAAACCCGGATGTGATCATGGTCGGTGAGATTCGCGACCGCGAAACCGCCGAAATCGCGGTCAACGCATCGTTGACCGGTCACTTGGTGCTTTCTACCCTGCACACCAACGACGCCGCCGGTTCGACCACTCGTTTGGTCGATATGGGGGTCGAGCCTTTCTTGATCGCATCGTCCCTGCTCGGTGTGATCGCACAACGGCTGATCCGTCGGGTCTGCACCAAATGCCGAATCGAACACACGCCGACCGAATTCGAACTCATGGAAATGGGCATGAAGGAACCGCCGAAAGGCGCCACCTTTTATAAGGCCGTGGGCTGTCCGAGCTGCTCGAACAGCGGTTACTCCGGCCGAACCGTCATTCACGAATTGATGATCGTCGAAGATCACATGAAAAGCCTCATCGTCCGAAACGTCGATGCCGGAACGATCAAGAAGGCCGCAATCGAACGCGGCATGATCACCCTCCGCGAAGACGGGATCGCAAAAGTACTTCAAGGCATCACGACGATCGACGAACTGTTTCGCGCGACCCATGCCGAGGATGTGGATTAAATCATGGCACTCTACGAATACAAAGCCATTGCGATGGACGGAAAAAACACGAAGGGTCTCGTCGAGTCCGAGACCTCGAAAGCCGCGCGCCTGAAGCTCAAGAAACAAGGGCTCATGGTGACCGATATCTTCGAGAAAAACGCGATCGCCAAAAAAGGATCGAAAAACGCGCAAAAAGGCGGCTCGTTGTTCGGATCGCGTGTCGGACAAGAGGAAGTCTCGGTTATGACCCGTCAGCTGGCCTCGCTCGTGAAAGCGAACATTCCGCTCGTCGATGCCCTGACCGCACTCGTCGAGCAGATCGAAAACGTAGGCCTCAAAACCGTGCTCTCGCAAGTCCGTGAAGCGGTGAACGAAGGAACGGCACTCGCCAAAGCGCTCGCACAGCACCCGAAGGTCTTCGATAACATTTACATCAACATGGTCGAAGCGGGCGAAAGTTCGGGAACGCTGGGTCTCGTGCTGCTACGACTCGCCGATTTGAAAGAATCGCAGATGCGCCTGCGCCGTAAGGTCGTGGGGGGAATGACCTATCCCGCGATCATGTTCTTCGTCGCCTTCGCGATTTTGATCGGGATCTTCACCTTCGTCATTCCGAAGCTTCAACAAATTTTCACGTCCATGAACAAAACGCTCCCGCTGACGACGCAGATTCTGATCTGGATCTCGCAAGAGGTCGTCGCGTGGTGGCCCGCCATGCTCGCGGGAATGGTCGTCGCGATCGTTCTTTTCAACCGTTATATCAACACCCGTGGCGGACGCCTGAAATGGGATCGCTTCAAACTCTCGGCACCGGTGTTCGGTAAAATCACCCGCATGGCGGCGATCAACCGCTTTGCCAGCACGATGTCGACCCTGCTTTCTGCCGGGGTTCCGATTCTGACTTCGATGAACATCGCTCGCAACCTCGTCGGCAACGTCCACATCGCGAAAGCGATCGAAGACGCCCGCGATAACATCACCGAAGGGCAATCGATCGCCGACCCCTTAAAGCGCAGCGAAGAGTTCCCTCCTCTGGTCATTCACATGATTTCGATCGGAGAAAGAACCGGCGAACTTCCGGCCATGCTGAAAAACGTGGCCGATTCGTACGACGAGCAAGTTTCGACCGCGATCGACAGCATGACCGCATTGCTAGAACCCGCGATGATCGTCTTCATGGGCGGCAGCGTTGGCTTCATCGTCGTCTCGGTGATCATGCCTTTGATGGAAATGAGCAATTTATCACGATAACCCGAAACCCAAACCGAAAGGAACAAACCATGACACAACCCAAGAAACGCAACCCCCTGAGCCTGATCGCCGGCCAATCCGGCTTCTCGCTGATCGAGTTAATGATCGTGATCGGGATCTTAGGTCTCTTGATCGGGATCGTCGGTCCGAAACTGATCGCGAACTTCGACAAGGCGAAGGTCGAGACCACGAAAGTGAACATGAAGAGTATTTCAAGCACGCTCAAGACTTACCGCCTCGATTGCGGTCAATACCCGACAACCGAGCAAGGCCTCGAAGCCTTGATTCAAAAACCGACGAGCGGTGAAGAGTGCAAAAACTACGCTCCGGGCGGATATCTCGACAAAAAACAAGTGCCGAAAGACGCCTGGGACCAAGACTTCCTCTACACCTCGGACGGAAACACCTTCGAGATCAAATCACTCGGCGCGGATAAAAAACCCGAAGGCGTGGACTACAACGCCGATATCGTGGTCGGCGACTCCGATTAAGGCCTGACCCCGGAAGGACTATGGATGAGACTGAAAAACGGAGGGTTTTCCCTGATCGAGTTGATGATCGTGGTTGCGATCCTGGCCATCGTGGGCCTGATTGCGATTCCCAGCATCTCGACGACCTTCCGTTTTTCAGTTCAATCCTCCACTCGCGAAATCGCGACGCTGATTAACGACACCGCGAACACGGCCCAGATCACGGGTCGGGTTCATCGCATGGTTTACGATCTGAAGAACGAACAGTACTGGGTCGAATCGACCGCCGCCAATACCCTCTTAAAAAGCGAAGAGTCGATGGAGATCGACAAAGAAAATAACGGCCAGTCGTATCACGAGGAAGAAGACCCGAACGGCGGTTTTCGACAAGACGTGACGTTGACGAAGAAAAAACGCTCGCTCCCCATCGGCGTCAAATTCCGAGACATCTACACCGAACAAAGCGATCAGCCCATCACTGAGGGCTTGGCCTACACTCATATTTTTCCGCAGGGACTCAGTGAAAAAACCCTGATTCACCTCGAAGACACCGGCAAGAACGAAGTCTCGCTCGTCGTCTCGAACCTCCTCGGCCGATGTTCGGTCGAAGGTCGTTACATCGAGCCGAAGGAGGTTTTCGGGAAATGATGGGCGCAAGCGAAGCTAGATGGACCAGCGCAGCTGGACGGAGTGGGTTCACATTGTTGGAGGTCATGATCGCGATCGGTATTCTGGCGATCGGCATCGGTGCCATCTTGGTCGCCGAGAATAACAGCCTCGACGTCACCCTTCGTGCCAAGCGGATGACCACCGTTGCGATGCTGGCCAAAAACCAGATGATCGAAGCCGAGCGCGAGATCGAAGGGAAAGCCTTTACCGAAGTCAAAGACGAATCATCGGGCAACTTCGACGCTCCTTATGCCGATTATCATTGGGAGCGGAAGATCAAAGAAATCACCTTCCCCAATATCATGAATCCTTCAAGCGCGTCCGGAAACCCCGAAGACGCCGCAAAAGATTCGGGCGGAGTCCAAGTCACCGATCCGGGTGTCGAACGCGTGGTCAAGCTTGCGACCCAATACCTCTCGAAAGCCTCGCGCGAAATCACCGTCACGATTTCATGGGTGGAAAAGAAACAAGAACAGCACTTCAGCGTCAGCCAATACTGGGTCGACCTCAATCATCAGTTTGATATGAACGAGGAACCACAATGATGGGCAAAAGCGTAGCTGGACGGCGTGGTTTCACGTTAATCGAAGTGATGATTTCGCTCTTCGTGCTAGTGCTGATCGGCGTCACCACCTCGAAGGCCGTCCTCGATGCCGCCAAACTCAAAGAAGTCCTCAAAGACGAAACCGATTTCGCCAGCGAATTCCGTACCTCAATGGGTTTCATCGAACGCGATCTCGATCAGGTTTTTAATCCGCGCTGGTTGCTGCCTCCCGATCAAAAGCAGATCGATCCGTATGCGCAGCCGAACGTGACGAACACGACGCCGGGAACGGTGTCGAAAGTTCCCGCCATGTCGCCCGATCAACTGAATCGCTACCTCAATGGAACGGCCTTTCAGGCTTATGAGTACTGGGATCCGGTCTACGATGCGACCGGCATTCGCGCCTCGCGCTTCAAGGGTGATGAGACCTCGTTCAGCTTCGTCTCGGCCTCGCACACGCGGATTTATCAGCAAAAGCGCGAATCGATTTACGCCAAGGTCAAATACTCGCTGGAACCCCAGCCGTCCGATCCGAATCTAACTCGCGAACAAAATGAGAAATTTTCGCACCTCTCGGCGCTGGTAAAGACCGAAAACACGCACGCGTTCGAACTCGAAGAACCGAAAGATGCGCCTTACGTGAATCATTACCTGGTTTTGAACCACATCAAAAAACTGACCGTGGCTTATTATAAGGCCGGCGAAACCGAACCCGTCAAGGAGTGGGATTCCGACGCGGTCGATACGAAGGGGCTCTTCCCCGAAGCCGTCGAAATCACGCTTTCGTTGGTCGGACCGAAAGATCGGACGATGGACGCCAAGATTCTTTTTAAACTGGAGACGCCGAATGACCTGCTTCCGATCACTTATTAAGAATCGAAAAGGAGTCGCGCTCTTCATCGTGTTAGCCGCGATGGCGACGCTTGCGATTTTCGTGGGCGAGATCACGTACACGGCACAGATCAACCAAAAACTCGCTTACGATCAACTCGATCAAGTCAAAGCGCAGAGTTTGGCCAAAAGCGGGCTAAAACTTGCGCTGCTTCGGATTCGCGCTTACTCCGAACTCAAAAAAACCATCAGCAGCGTCGCGAAATCGGTAGGCGCCAATGCGGCAGCCGTCAACTCGGCCGTTCCGAAATCCATGATCGAAAAAATCTGGAGCGAGCCCATCACGATTCCTTTCACGGGCGACATCTCGGGCCTTCCGAGTGAAGCGCGGGATGCCTTGGGCAAGTTCCGCAAGGATTCGAGCATGGAGGGAAAACTCTACATCTCGATCCAGGCGCAATCGTCGCGTTTCAACCTGAACAGCACGCTCGCGGCCTTTGCCCCCGGAGTAACTCCGAGCCCGTCACCGACCCCGGGTCAGGGCGGAACCGTGTTCGGCGGGAGCGGAGGTGCCACACCTACACCGACTCCCGGTGCTTCGTTCAATACCGATCAGGCACGTCAGCTCATGGTGGATCAACTTCGCCAGACGTTTCAGAAAAAATTCGAAGAAGACGAAAAATTCCGCGATCAATACCGCAATCTTCGATTCGAAGATTTGGCTGACGAGATCCTGGGCTGGTGCGATCTGACCTACGAGAGCCAACGCGCGCAGCAAAGTCCGATTCCGTTCAAGCAGGCACCGTTTTATAACGTGTCCGAGCTGCATTACCTACCCTCGGTCGACGATGCCATTTACGATTTACTGGCTCCGACGTACACGGCGGGGGTCAACTCGCAGATCAACGTCAACACCATCAACGACGCCGTTCTGAAGGTGCTTGTCCCCGTGATGACCGACGACGAACGCAAGAAATTCTTTGATTACCGTGAAGGAGTCGACGACAGCGGCGCCACGAGCGCGACCGGGGCCCAAGACAATACCTTCAAGTCGGCCGATGATTTTTACAAATACCTTCAAGACAAGGTTGCGGCCTTCGCAGGCTCGTCGACGAAGATCGATGACTTCAAAACGTCGCTGATTCAACGCGGTATCCAGCTCGTAACCGACGAAAGCAACTTCGTCGTTCATATCGAGGCGACGGTTCAGCAGACAAAACGGACTTTGGAGGCCAACGTGACCATTCTGGACGATAAAAACTCGGCGCCGAAACCCAATTTACCCAACTCCGTGGCCGGACCGCAGGCTCCGACCACGACGACCAACGGAAGCGGCCCCGGCACCATCGATACCAACCCGATTCAAAAGAGCGATCTGAAGATTACGCAATTGCGGTTTCTTTAGAAGGCATTATACTGAAATTATGAGAGTTCTCGGCCTAGACATCTCCACCGGCGCCTCCGGCTCCGTTACCTGCCTCGAAATGGATACGGCGTTCGGACGCTTCGAAATCCGCGATACACACGAGGTTCAGCTCGACCCGAATCTCGACCTCGAATCTCAAAATCCGGTGGGCGCGGCAAGACAGCTGATCGACTCGCTTCACAAGCGCCCCGACCGGGTCATCACCTCCGTGCCGGTTGAAATCTCGACTTTCAGAAACCTTCAGATCGCCACCAAAGACAAAAAAGCCATTCGCGCGGCTCTCGAATTCGAGCTAGAGGACGACCTTCCGTTTGAGCGTGAAAATCTGCATTACGATTCGGTCATCATGAGCTCTGCCCAAGGTGGCAGCTCGGCGACGGGTTCGAACATTCATATCGGCGCGGTGAAGCGCGAAAGTTTCGAAGTCCATTTGAACTATCTGCGCGAATTCGGCATTGATCCCGACATCATTACGACCGACGCCTGGGCCTATCGCTCGCTCATGACCCGTCTGAACATGGGCCAAGAGCCGGTTCTTCTGATCGGAATCGACGCCGACCGGACGTTCTTCTACGTTCATCATCGCAACCGTCCGGTACTCTACCGCGAAGTCGCGCTCGGGGTGAAAACGATCGAACGTCATCTGGCCGAAACCATGGGTGCGAACCAAAATGAAATCCAAACCTGGATTCGCGACGTCGGCGTGACGGGGATCGACGAACAGGTTTCGAATGCGATTTCCGATATTCTCGAACTGCTTTTGCCCGAGCTGAAACAAACCGAACTTGCGGCACGCGCGAATTTGAAAGATCCGATTCCGCTCGTGCTCGTCACCGGCGAGGGCGCGCTGATCCCAGGTCTCATGAATTGGCTCGAATCGGCATTCGAAAAACGCGTCGAACTTTTCCGTCCCTTCAGCCAGCTTTCGTCGGGACAAGTGAACTATTCGGACCTGACCGAAATCAAATTCGCCAAAGCGCTTGCACTTGCAATGACGGCGATTCCGGCGGACAAACTTCCCGCACTCAATTTGCGAAAAGGCCCCTTTTCGAAGACCTCGCCCGAAGGCGATACGGCACTCGATTGGATCAAAAAACCGCTTCCTTACGTGTTCATCACGGCCGCCGTCTTTTTTTCGACGAAGACGATCGAATACAATTATTACCAATCGAAGCTGAACGAAAGCGCAGACACGTTAAAACGCTCCGTCAAAAGCTATTTTGGCGGCGTTTCAGACAACGTGGCTCGGATCTACCTCTCCGACCCCGCGAAGCTGAAGCACAACATCGAGGCCGATCTGACGCGCGAGCGCGAGTTCAGTAAGCTCCTCACGCCGAATCCGAATTCGCCGTTGGATTTTTTGAAGAACCTCTCACAACAAATCGGCAAGGACGTCGTGGTCGATCTGGTTTCATTCGACGCCGGTTCTGAAAACGCCTCTTCTTACCGCGAAAACCAGCCGTTCAAAGCGACACTGTCGTTTATCGTGAGCAATGCGCAAGTCATGGCGAAGCTGACCGACCTCGTTGAAAAGAATTTCAAACTGAAGCACGGGCCGTCCGAATCCGTCACGCATGACGGGCATCCCGCGTTCAAAATTACTTATTCCGGAATGGTGGGCGGGAAATAAACATGGCATTCGCGGAAAAATTTTCGGAAAAAATCAAAGAGCAGGAATGGTTTCAGCAGATTCAAAGCAGTTACCAACAACTGTCGCCCGAACAGCAAAACTACGTCAAATGGGGCGGAATCGGCGGCGGAATCATCGTTTTTCTTTATCTGACGATCACCCTGCTTTCGAGCGCAAACGCGCTCAAGAGCGAGTACTTTGAAAAACAAGCCTTGCTTCAGCTCATCAACCAAGCCGGCGATGAAATCCGTCGTCTGAAGGGCCAGAATGCCGGAATTTCACAGCCCGGAGCGAAGGATTGGAAAACCGTCGTTCAAGGCTGGGCTACGGCCCAGGGGCTTCAACCCGACTCGATCGAACTCGTGAAAGAAACGCCTCAGCCCGCAAAAGGCGCGGTTCGCGAGAGTCTGCTGGAAGTCCAAGTCAAAGGCATTTCACTCCATCCGCTCGTGCAGATGCTTTATCAGATCGAACACGGAACGCCTCCGGCCAAACTGAAAGGCCTTCAGATCGATGTCGCTTCGGATGACGGTCTTTTGAACGCGAAATTAAGTTTAAGCGGATTCCTCGCCGTTTCGGACGGCAAAACGGAGAAAAAATGAACGAAGAAGTGCTCAGCGCAAGCGAAATTCCGGCCAGCAAAGCCAAAAAAACGATCAAAGGAATCGGCCTTGCGATTTTGTTTCTGTTTTTTCTGATCCTCTTCACTTTTACGAAACTTCCTCAGACCAAGATCACGAGCCTGATTCAAGGCTATGTTCAACGCGGTCTTGATCCTTACGGTATTTATCTGAGCGACCACGGTCGCGAGCTTTCAGTCTGGAAAGGCCTGCAATACCGCCTTGATCAGCCGACGCTCGAACTCGCGGACCAGACGCGGATCGAACTCGACGAAATCGTCGTAAATCCTGATTTTATGGCATTGCTGAAAGGCCTCGGCGGCGCTTCGATCGACATCAAACAAGGTGTCTCGTCGATTCATCTGAACGGATCGGGGCGCGGCGATCAGATTCATGCCACGGCTCACCTGACCCAGGTCGACATCGGTAAATTCGGGCTGCTCTCGTTTGCGGGCGGTCTGAAAGGTTCGGGCACCGTTTCGGGCGATGCTCAGGTCGATGGGCTTCTGAGCGCGCCCACTACCCTGAACGGCGAGATCAATCTGACCGTTCAACATTTGCGGCTCGACGAACAAAATTTGATGGGCTTTCAACTTCCGACGATGAACGTCTCGGACGGAATCATTCACATTCAAATCGATCACGGAAAGCTCGTGATGAAAAACGTACGGCTCGGAAAAAACGCGGATGACCTTCAAGTCGTGCTGACAGGTGACGTCACACTGAACCGCTTCGTCAACGCCAGCACCTTGAATCTTCGTGCGGTCTTGGGCCTTTCGGAAAAGGTGAAACAAAGCATTTCCCTGCTCGATTCGATTTTGGGACCGTCCAAGCAAGCCGACGGAAAATACGCCTATAAATTGACGGGCACGCTGGGCGCGCCTTTTCCGGCACCTGATCCCGGTCATTGATCCGGCGTCATCAAAATACTGCTTTTCAGCGATTCGGGTTTCCTCGTAAAATGAATTCATGAAGATTCCACATTTCTCTCGCTCTTCCCTGGTTTCAAGTTTTCTTATGATTTCCCTGCTTTCCGCCTGTAACCTCTACAGCAGTGTCGATAAGCCGAAGGGTGATCCGCAATTGCTTTCGGCGGCTCGTGCCTGTCTCGACCGGGGCGATTACGAATGCGCGAAAGAGTACTACAATCAGCTTTCCGATAGCGAGAACGACACCAAACTGAGCGAACTTGCCTTTACTGAAATGGCCGAGACCGATGCATTTTCCATTCGCGATCTGATCACCTCGCTCGGAAGCGATCGCGGAGGCGGAAACTCGTTTTTGAAAATCGCCGAACTGATGGCCGGTCGTGGAAAAACGGACGGCGACACTCGTGCGATTTTACAGTCCGCCTATGCCTCGGTAGGTGGAATTCAGAACACCGATTTAAAATCCTTCATGCAATTTATTACGGCCTTAGGAATGTTTAACGAGGTTCTTGCGAACGCCGTCGGTCCGGATGGGGTTTTAACAGCGTCGGATCTTGCTCAAAATCCGAGCGCTTGTATCTTGGGTGGTGCTCCTGCCTGTGCCTCCTCATCTGACTGCGATAACCCTGGAACTAACTTGGTCAATACCATTGTTGGTGATGTCACCAGTCTGGATAGTGGCGATTGGACCAGCGGCGCGAGCTTGGCTAAACTCCAATTCGCAGCAGCGGCAGCAGCAGATGCCTTAGGCAACCTGAGCGGGAGCAATAGTTACGAAGGGATTCTCGATACCATGAATCAGTTGGATGACCTGAATTTACCTCAGTATTCGGTTGCCAATTGCAAACGCATGCTCCTTTTAACCACACTTTTCAACAACTGAAAGGACGACCGCACCTCATGAAATCAACTCCCATTGCTCTCGCTCTTTCGCTTCTCTTCATAGCCTCTTCGGCACACGCGTACTCCCCGATCATCCGCTCGTATCACAGCGTGCGCGCGGCCGGGATGGGTGACGTTCGTTACACGACCGGGCTCTTTGATGAAAACTTTTTCGGTAACCCCGCCCGCCTGGCTCGAAACCCGAACGATCTTTTTCAGCTTCCGACGATTTCGGTCGAGGCCGGTTCTTCGACGCTCAACACGGTCAGCTCACTCACTAAAAATGGCGGCGGCGACGGACTTTCGAAATTTGCCGATGCCGTGGGCGAACCCATTTCGGCCAGCGTTCAGATGGTTTTTCCGGCGTATTACAACAAAGAATTCCTAGCGAGTTTCTGGTCGTTTGCCCTGGGAATGGAAGTGCGCGCACAAACCGTCGCCGAAGTCGGCGAAAGCGCACTGATCGACCCCACCACGATCGTCAACGCGGGCCCGGTCGTCAGCATTGCTCGGAAGCTCTTGCCAAATAACGCACTGACCGTCGGCGTGAATGCCCACGGCGAAATGCGCGCCAGTTCGGGCTCAATGTTCAGCGTCCTCGACTTTTTGAAAGGCACCGACGTCGACCAGGTCGTCAAAGGCGGAAGCGCGATGGGTTACGATTTCGATTTCGGTGTTTCATTCCGTCCGCATTGGACTTTAGGCGGGTTCTCTTACGAAGTCGATGGCGCCGTGAACAACCTCTTAGGCGGCAAGTACGACAACATCAAAAAAAACCTGATCAGCGGATGGGATAAGCAAGCACCGATCGGCGCAAGTCGCTCTTACAACTTCGGGGTTTCGGCTTCGCGGACGGATCTTCCGATGTTCACCAGCCTCACCCTCGCGCTCGAAGCGACCGACATCGGTAACAACCCGGACGGAAGCGTTTTTCGAAATCTGCATCTGGGCGCCGAGGGGGTCGCACGCATCATGACTTTCCGCGCGGGTATCAACCAAGGTTATTGGACGGCCGGATTCGGGCTTGATCTGCGTTTTTTCGAGTTGAACATCGCCAGCTACGGCGAAGAATTGGGACTCAACGCCGGAGTCCAGGAAGATCGCCGTTATGCAGCCGAATTCGGTTTCAAAATCTGAGCTTCAATCCGAACGTCGTTTTTTCTCGGATTTCACTTACGGCCTGACGACTCCCGTTCGAGCCGTCACCGTCATCTTCGCGCATCCTAAACTCATTGCGCTTTCGGGCTTGCCGATCTTGACCACGGTCGTCCTGCTCTCATTCGCGATTTATGCGATCTTAGCCGGCTTCGGAAGCTGGGCCCATACGACCTTTCTGAACCACTCGGCCAGCCTTTCACTGATTGCTTCGATCGTGTTCGGCTTGGCGCTCGTGTTCTTCGCGATTAACTCGCTCACCTTTCTTTCGAGTCTCGTCGCTTCGCCCTTCAACGATTGGTTGGCCGAAAGCACGGAACACTCCGTTCAAGTTCCGAATGTGCCCACGCAAAACCTGGCGCGCTTCATTCGCGTGTTCTTCGTCGATCTTCGTAAAACGGTGCTGAGTCTCGCGCTCTCGGTTCTGTTCACCTTAGGCGGGCTGATCCCGGTCGTGGGCATTGCGTTTTTGCTCGGCCTCTCGCTTCTGAATACCTTTACTTTCGTGACCTACCCTCAAAGCCGCCGCATGCACGGCATCCGCGCCTCGTGGAAATGGATCAGCCAGCATCTTGCGATGAGCCTGGGCTTCGGGATCGTCACCACGCTGATGTTCAGCATCCCGGTCGCAAACCTCTTCGCCCTGCCGATCTCGGTCGTGGGCGGGACGTTGCTGTATTTTCGGAAATAGACGATCGCTTTTACGAGGCTTTTTTCGATCCGTTGAAAATCGAAGAAAAATTCACTTCGGGAAACACCGTCATAATGGTTTGAAGCTGCGACAGAGTCGTGTCTTGGCCGCTTTCAAGACGTTGATAGTGACGAAGGCTGATCCCGAGTTTTTCCGCCGTCTCTTCTTGCGACCACCCCTTGGAGGTCCGGGTAATTTTTAAAAGAATGGCGAGTTTTTCGATCGGATCGAACTCAGAAAACCCATCTATAGCGTAACTGGCATGATCGAAAGCATAGCCGACGATTTCATCGTTCTTTTCGCTTTTAAATACTGAAACACCCTTGTGGCCCTTGAGGGGCTCTTCAAAGTTAGGAGCGGATTTCATGAAAACTTCCAAATAATCTAAATCAGAATCGTAACGAACGTTCATCATGCCTCCCGTTTGAAAATAATTTCGCCGTCTTTAATCGAACTCGTTGTCATTGCTGAAACAATGAGGTCCTCGTTCTTGAGCGTGACCTTAACGACGACACAGATATGCCTCATTTTAGTTTCGGTAGACAGATTTCTTTTTGTTGATGGTCGAGAAATTTTCTCATCTTCATTGACATTACGACATATTTGTCGTAATGTCAAATGCCATTCAGATCTAAAATAAAAAAGACGCGGAACTCTCTACCGGTGGGAGGGTGCCCCCAGTGGAATTCCGCGCCTTTTTTCAATGGCTAGCAGAACAAATCGCTAAAAAATTTATTCGTTGTCGTTAAAGAAATCCTGAGCCTTGTTGTCAAACTGACCCATGATATTCTTTGAAGTCCCCAACAGAGACGACCTTAACTTACTAGCGATCATCACGACGATCGCCAGAATCAAGATGTACTCCGTGGTCGACTGGCCTTCTCGGCTTTTCAGCGCTCCGAAAAAGCGCCGTCGAATTTTAGTAATAATGGATGTTTTCATTCAAATCCCCTCCCGTCAAAAAACATTCGCCTTTGAATTCCTATCGGCGCGGGCGTCAAAAACTTGAGCCCAATTTCCTCCCTATATATTATTTTAAATTTAGATAAAAAATATGTCAACTCATTGTCGCAAGATGTGTCGCGAGCGACACATTATTGACACATCGATTCATATCGTTGATCCTGGATATATGAAACGAATCGCACTTTCTATTCAAAGCGAGAAACACCCGGATACGATCTTTCTGGGATATGCCCTTTCCAACGAAGTGACCGACGGGGCACTGAATTTCTTTTCGTCGATGAAGTTCCAGCCGGACGAAAAACTCGAAATCAAGATCGCCCAGGGGGCTGAGCCTGCAACCTATCGCGTGAGCATGACCCACCTGCACGAGCAAATCTCGTCGGGGAAGATCATGAATACCATCCCGGACGAAGAGCACCCTTATCCGGCCCGGACCTTCTATCGTTGTTACGCGAAAGTGCTTGAAAAAATTTCTGCCGAGACGACGCCAGAAACAGAAACGGCGCCTGCTGCACCCACGAGTGAAGCAGCACCTCAAGAGGCTGCCGCCCCTGCGGCCACCCCATCGGACGAGACCGACACGCCTCAAGCGGCGTAATCGTCTTTAGCCCATCATCTGAACGAAATCATCCCAGTTGTTACGCAAGCGTGCTTTCAACTTCAAGATCGCCTGCGAGTGCAGCTGGCTCACTCGCGATTCGGTCACGTCGAGCACGCGTCCGATTTCTTTCAGGTTCAAATCTTCGTAATAATAAAGCGACAGCACCAGACGCTGCTTCTCGGGCAGATCTTCGATCGCCTCAGCCACGAGCGTTTTCATGTGGGCGCCGTTTACTTCACTGAACGGGGTCAAGGTCTTTCCACCCGCTTCGTTGCCGCCGTGGAGCGAGCGCTTATCGGCGTTCGAAAGATTCGAAAGATCGTCATACGACAGCAGCGACACGCTTCGCACTTCGTTCAGCATGTCGTGGTACTGCTCGGTATTCATCCCGAGCTCGATGCACACTTCGTCGTCGGTGGCCTGCCGACCTTTTTCTTGCTCGATCTTGGCGTAAGCGCGTTCGAGCACTTTCGCTTTTTCGCGTACCGAACGAGGCACCCAGTCCTGCGAGCGGAGTTCGTCCAGGATCGCACCCCGAATCCGGAATTCGGCGTAGGTTTTGAATTTGTTGTCGCGATTCGAATCGTACTTGTCGATCGCGTCCATCAGCCCGATCACGCCCGAACTGATCAGGTCGTCGAGTTCGATGTTGGAAGGCAAACGAGCCGCGATTTTTTGCGCGATAAACTTGATCAAACTTGCGTATTCGCGAATCAATCGTTCGCGATCGGTGTTGGTCGGCGAAAAATCGCCCTTCACCAGGCGAGTCGACTGTGCCGCTTCGAGGGTCAGCTCTTGCGCAAGCTTTTGCTGAACGGCAAGCTCGGCGCCGATCTTCTGATTCGACTCCTGAACTTTCTCAATCGCAGTCTCGATCGCACTTTCAACCTTAGGGCTGGCTTTTGCATTCATTTTCTTGCCTGCCGCCTGTTGGTATTTTTTAGCCGCGCTCGATTTTGCCGCAGTTGCTTTTGTTGTTGATTTAGCAGATGACTTCGCTGTCGTTCCCATTCTCACCTCTCCATGGCAAGCCGATTCAAACTCTTTTCAGTTTACTTAAAGTATGCTCAAAATTGAAGCAGTTAATCGCTCCGCCGTCGCGTTCTCCCAATCCTCCGTCACTTTTTTACCGGTCGAAAACACCGACACCGGAAGACGCAAACGGTTCGAAAGCGAATAGATCGAGCCGAACGAATAGGTTTCGTCCAAACGGGTGAACATCAGGCTCTCGGGGTTCAGGATCGAGAAGGCCTTCGATTGTTCACGAAGCTCAAGATCGCGCGTCGTCGCCGAAATGACGAGCTGAACGCGGATGCGAGGCTGACTCGAAAGAATGATCTGAAGTTTTCTCATCGCCTTGGGGTCGCGGCTCGAAATACCCGGCGTGTCGATGAACACGCGATGGCACTGGCCCATGTCCTGAAGCGCAATCGCCAGTTGATCGGCGTTGTCGACCTGGCGGTAAGGAATATGCAAAGCTTTCGCAAAAACATTCAAGGGATCGACACCGTCGTCGTCCGAAAGACGGATACGGATCACGCCCACCTTCTCGTTGCGCGTGCGCGCGGCGTTCGTCGCCAGCTTGGCCAGCATCGCGGTCTTACCGACCCCGCTGATTCCCACGAACGCGGTCAACTCAGGTACGTTCGAATTTACGGTGTTCGCTCGCGAGAAAAACTCGCGGGTTTCGACCTTCTTCAGCAATGCCTCGGCCACCGCGTCCAGCACGGTGTCGTTGTCGGCACGCGACTCGACGCTGAGCTCGCGCGCGACTTCGCGCATGATCTGAACCGAAAATCGGCGCTCGATTCCCGACTGCAACAGCAACTCGTACGCTTCTTGAAGCGCATCCGTCGCCGCGAACGGCGAATCCGAATCGATGTACTCCGGCTTGCGGCGTTCGCGACGCAAGTCTTCGACCAGGCGTTTTAAATTTTCGACTTCCTCTTGAAGCGCGTTCAAGCCCTCGTTTCGGACGTTCGAATAATTCTCGATCGCGGTCTCGATGTGCTTCGGCGCCGAATACTGCGGGATCGCCTCTGATTTTTCGACGGCTTCGAACGGATCCTGAATATCGGCATAACGGACGGCGGTAATCGGCTTGTTCGAAAGTTCGACTTTTTCGTGTTCGATTTTCTTTTCGAGATAATTTTCGTAGAAATCAACCTGCTTCGTTGCGCGCATGCCGCTCATTTTCTGGGTGTAGGCCTCGGGCAGACGGCGTTCGACTTGCTTTTTCTTGTCGAGCGAGCGCTCCGAAACGGCGGCCGTCACTTCGACCGAGCCCTTCGACATCAGTCCGAATCCCGCTCGGTTTTGCTTGGTCTGCAAAATGATCGCTTCGGGCCCCAGCTCGCGCTTGATCGTGTCGAGCGCTTCTTGAAGGGTGGGAGCTTCGAATTTCTTAACTTGCATATGCTAACCTCACAGTACCGAAGGATCGGATGTTCACCGA
>Ga0164242_10001544_pt1 | contig 27279 bp, 20 predicted proteins | sample OricomgcompostMG_FD_108783 | JGI IMG/M metagenome (GOLD analysis project Ga0164242, IMG submission 108783) | Miracle-Growth compost microbial communities from Emeryville, California, USA - Original compost - Miracle growth compost (MG) ...
GAATTTTTGATTCCATGTAGCTTTCGCTCCAAACATCAGCGAGAATTTACGGCTTACTTTCAAGTGGTAAGAATAAATAAAACTTAATGTACTCGCATTAATCGTATTTTTTCCCATTTGATCGTGAGTTACAATAACACCGATTCCACCCGACATTTTCTTGAAATATTGATCGTATGACGCACTATAAGTAACAAAAGTACCTGATAGTGATGGCCATTGATTTCTATAATTCAAAGCAATACGTGGACAGCCGTTAGAACCCGCCAAAGCTGGGTTCAAATAAATAGGATTCGCATAAAATTGCGAAAACATAGGGTCTTGAGCATTTGCTGTCAAACTAGCTAAGAGAACGAATAGTACAAGTATCTTTTTCATAATCAGTCTGTTTAGTGCATAAATTTACGTCCGTATTGAGTCTGTTTTGTAACAAATCGCAAGGATAATTGATACGATAAATAACGGTCGTTTTGTATGTGGTTTTTAGAATAATCCATGCTATAAGTAAGCATAAAATGATTGAATTTAAGTCCGATAGAAGCTGCAGGATCTAAACCTGTAGATAATGCTCCACCAACTGTAAGCCATTGGTAACGAAATGTAAGTCCTAACCAACCTTCATTGCGTTTTCCATAATTTTGGTAAACTAAATATGAAGAAAGCGCTACTTTTTTGCTCATTGATTCATAATCAGTACCTAAAGTAGCTGTAAAATTGAAAGGAGTTCGCGCAGCATTTTGGCTATCTCCACTGTATAAGTTTTCACTATGACGCGCAAGATTATCCATATTTACACCAGCAAAAAACCATTTAGCATTTACCATTAAACCTACTCCAATATCTTTGTACCACAATCTACTTGTATTGTTTTGTTGACCAACACTAGAAAAGGTATTTACATTTACTCTATCCCATTCTGATTGTTGACCTGCAACAACTCTGTTGTTATTCAAATCTTTAATTCCCATTTTAAAACGAACAGCAGGTTCGATTGTAAAATTATTACCTAATTTGAATTTTGGAGAATAGGTTAACGCAGCTTCATAATTCTGCAATAATCCAGCTTTATAATTAGAATACCCTACTTGAATTCCAACTCCTCCATGGAGTGATTGCACATAGCCATCTGCAGCCATGCGAATATCCACTGATTGGTCATTTTTACCAACCCATTGTGCTCTACTAAAAGTTTGAACTCTTGTTGCTAATAAACCGCCTGTACTTGCAAAATTGACATCTCTTTGTGTTAATCCAGGAATAATATACTGAGGATCACGTAGATTTCTTAAAGCCAATTCACTGTTAGCCATGTCTTTGATTTTTCTGGATATTTTAGAAAACCAATGATTTGTTTTTGTTTTTTCTTCGCTTTTTGAAGCAGATAAATCGCTTTTAGGAGCTAATAATGTTGATTGAATTAAATCAGCATTTTTCACCTGAATAGGAGGTTCAACTAGAGAAGCATCAATCGTCAAAACATCCTTGGAAGATCCATTTTCAGGATTTTCCAAGGAATACTTTGAAGTAGTAGTAGTTAACTTCTCAGTGTTTCTCCGACCATTAGATGAATTGGACAAAGACTGATTTGGCGATTGATTAGCAAGCAACACAGGTTTAGTATGCTTATTTTTAATATTTTGGTTTTGAGTTGTTAAATTTTGATTAGACGAATAATTCTGTGCAGATAAATTATTTTTGGAAGAAACTCCAGCTGAGTTAGCGTACAAATTATTATTTTGAAGAAACGTATTGTTTCTTTCTGTAGATGCAATCGCTAAATTATTAATTGTTTGTAAGAATAAATTATTTGCTGAAACTTGATTTTCAGTAGTTTTATTCATTGGTTGAATCAAGAAATAAGCCCCAACTAAAATTAATACGAGAAGAAGTGCCGCAGCAGAACGCATCCAGAAGATAAATCCTGCGCGTTTTCTTTTTAATTTTTCTGCTTCTGGATAAGAATCAATAGAAGAACTAGCACTTGCGTTTGACCAAGCATCCATATCGACTTCGTAGTCGGGATGTTCGAAAAGGAACATCTCCACTTTTTGTTCTTGCAAAGGAGAAAGATTTCCTTCGAAATAATCAAAAAGCCACTGATCAATATTTGAACTATTTAACTCAGTCATACTAGTTGTGTTAAATCTTTTAGCTGTACTTTAATCTTTTTGCGAGCACGAAATAGATACACCTTTACTTGAGACTCTGATAATTGAAGCATGGCTCCAATTTCTTCGTAACTATATCCTTCTAAATCTCTTAGAAGAACAATCGATTTTTGAGTTGGAGGTAAAGTTTCTAAAACTGCATCTACCATGTTTTTCATCTCAAATCGATTACTTTCTTGGTGTATTTTCTCCGGAAGGTATTCACTAGTATATTCCAATCTTGCCTTTTTCTGAGCGAAATTTACCAAAGCGTTGTGCGCTGTAGTAAAAAGCCAAGACTTCGCTTTTTCTAGTTCTACTTTCTTTCGATTATTCCATAATCGCTCGAAAACATCTTGAACAATATCACTAGCATCCTCAGAATTTTTGAGGTACTTCAACGCATAACCGAACAAACGCCCGGAAAAGTCATCTACAGTTCTATTGTAATCTTTTCTGTTCAAGAATACTCTCGTTTAATTAGCTAAAACAATTTAACACTACTAAAAGTTACACTTAGTAATATTTTAGTCAACTAATTTAGTTTATTTTATTGAATTGAATAGTATTTTATTAAAAATAACTAAAATTAAACATGATTTTATCACTGATTATGAGCATCTTAAGTTTCTTCAAGAACAATCAGTGATTCAATTGAAATAAATTGCTATCTTGCTTAAAAATTATATTGCTATGAATCAACCATCACGACTGTTTGATATACCTTATTATCAACAAGAAAATTACCCAAAAAGCGATGCTTTCACTTCCAAAATCAATGGAGAATGGATTCCAACTTCTATGGATGTTTTTTTAGAAAAAGTGAATGCTGTTTCAAAAGGACTAATAGCTAGCGGAATAAAACCAAATGAAAAAGTTGGCTTAGTCTCTGCAAATAGAATCGAATGGAACATAATTGACATTGCAGTTCAGCAAGTTGGAGCAATTTTAGTTCCTATTTACCCCAACATTTCCAGCTCAGATTATCAATATATTTTTACGGATGCATCTATCAAAATTTGCTTCGTTGGTGATGAGGAGATTTTCAAAAAAATAAATCCTCTTAAAAAATCACTCGAACATTTAGAAGTAATATACTCTTTCGAAACAATTAAAGGAGCGACGAATTGGACAAAAGTTATCGAACTCGGAGAAGCTACCAATATTAGAGAAGTAAATGAACGTAAAGCAAATATTCGCAATGAAGATTTAGTAACTATAATATATACTTCTGGAACAACTGGAAATCCAAAAGGAGTAATGTTATCGCATAATAATTTATTGTCAAATGTTTTAGGTAGTTTACCACGTATTCCGGCAAACAATAAAGATCGCGCTTTAACATTTTTACCTGCTTGCCATGTATACGAACGCATGCTACATTATCTATACATGTACATTGGATGTTCTATTTATTATGCAGAATCAATGGATACGATTGGTGAAAATTTAAAAGAAGTACATCCGCAAATTTTTACTGCAGTTCCTCGATTAATTGAGAAAGTTTACGATAAAATTATTGCTAAAGGAGAAGAATTAACCGGAATTAAAAGAAAACTATTCTTTTGGGCAGTTGGAGTTGCTGAAGAATTTGAATTAGAAGGAAAATCATTCTTTTACAAAATAAAACTTTCCATCGCTAATGCATTGATTTTTTCAAAATGGCGAGAAGCAGTTGGTGGAAATGTAAAAGCTATTGCTTCGGGAAGCGCTGCGCTTCAACCAAGACTTGCACGTATTTTTAGTGCTGCAAAAATTCCTGTTTTAGAGGGTTATGGATTAACAGAAACATCACCAGTTGTGAGTGTAAATTACGCTAACAACACAAAATTTGGAACCGTTGGTCCGCTTATCGATAAAGTGCAAGTAAAATTTGGAGATGATGGAGAAATCATGGTAAAAGGCCCTAATGTAATGATGGGATACTACAACGCTCCAGAAAAAACAGAAGAATCTTTAACAAAAGACGGATGGTTTCTTACAGGTGATATTGGAGAAATGGTCGATGGAAAATATTTGAAAATAACCGATCGTAAAAAAGAGATTTTCAAAACATCGGGAGGAAAATACATTGCACCACAAGCAATGGAGAATAAATTTAAAGAATCTCGATTTATTGAACAAATCATTGTTATTGGAGAAGGGCAAAAATACCCATCTGCTTTAATTGTTCCTTCGTATGCTTTTGTTCGCGAATGGGCAAAACGAAAAGACATTGTGCTTGGAGAAACGAATGAAGAGCTAATCTTAAACGAAGATGTAATAAAAAGAATTCAAGAAGAGGTAAATGCTTTAAATGAAGGCTTTGGTCATTGGGAAATGATTAAGCGCTTTGAGTTACTTCCTCATGAATTTACTATAGATTCTGGAGAACTTACACCAACATTGAAATTTAAACGAAAGTTTATTCTTCAAAAATACGCTGCATATTTAGAAAAAATTTATCCTGCAGTATAAGGAGCTTTTGAAACTTCTATTTTAAATGTGGCATGATGAAACTTTGGAAATTGATAACCTTTTTCAAATTTAAGTAGGCGTACTTCATTTTTAATTTTCATCACAGTAGGTGTAGAAACAATGTTTGTTCCTGCTGGAATAACCTCTGTAGAAGTTACGTTTCCGTCGATGTCTACAACAACATCTAGCATGATGACACCTGCTTTTGATCCTGAACTTTTGAAGCTATAGTTAGATAATAATTTTCTACCAGAGGTACCTAAATCTCCCGTCATTTGTGAGAAAACACAAAAATTAAACATCGCAAGAATAGCAGTAAGTAAATAATTCATAGTTCAATAATTTGTTGCAATAATACAAAAGAGTTCCGATTAAACTGTTTTATCTTCACTTTTAAGTTTTTTAGATGATAAGCAAAAGGTGTGCCTAAAGAAGATTTCATTCTACATTCTATGAAATCTTATATTTCAAAGAAAGAAACTAATCAAAAGAATAATTTAACACCTATTTCAATGAATTTTAATAACAAAAAAACATTGTTAATAAATTTCCAATTTACCTTTAAAACCTCTTTGTTTAAGGCACTAGTAATGAGGTTGTTTTAGTCTGATGATAGAAAATAAATGTAGAGTGTTTGTATTATTCGATGTAAAAATTTTGTTTTTTGAGTGATATACTATTTCTTTGCGCCTAAATTAACCCATAAAAGTTAAAAAAATGTCTGATATTAAATCAAGAGTTATCTCAATTATTGTAGATAAATTAGGAGTAGAAGAAAGCGAAGTAAATAACGAAGCTAGCTTCACAAACGATCTAGGAGCTGATTCTCTAGATACTGTTGAGTTGATTATGGAATTCGAAAAAGAATTCAATATCGCTATTCCAGATGATCAAGCTGAAAAAATCCAAACAGTTGGTGACGCAATAGGATACATCGAAGAAAACGCAAAATAGTTTTTTTGACATACACATTATAGTGGTGTTTATCTGTTTTTAAACAAATAACATGGAATTAAAACGAGTTGTAGTTACTGGTTTAGGTGCTTTAACGCCTATTGGCAATACTCTAGAAGAATATTGGACTAATTTGCTTGCAGGTACGAGCGGTGCTGCGCCAATAAAACAATTCGATGCTTCTTTGTTTAAAACACAATTCGCTTGCGAAATAAAGAACTTTAATATTGAGGATCATCTTGATAGAAAAGAGGCTAGAAAATTAGACCAATTTGCCCAATACGCTATGGTTGCTGTAGAGCAAGCCATGGTTGATTCAAAAATCGATATTGAAAAAATTGATTTGGATCGTGTTGGTGTCATTTGGGGCTCTGGTATTGGCGGTCTTAAAACCTTTCAAGATGAAGCTCAAAATTTCTTTGCAGGAGATGGAACACCACGTTTTAACCCTTTCTTTATCCCTAAAATGATTGCAGATATTGCTCCAGGGCATATCTCAATCAAATACGGGTTTAGAGGACCTAATTACACAACCGTTTCGGCTTGTGCTTCTTCCACAAATGCTATGTTAGATGCTTTTAACCTGATTCGACTAGGTAAAGCAAACATCATTGTTACAGGTGGGTCTGAAGCGACAGTAAATGAAATGGGAGTTGGAGGATTTAATGCCTTAAAAGCATTGTCAACTAGAAATGATTCTCCAGAAACTGCCTCTCGTCCATTTGATGTTGATAGAGATGGTTTCGTATTAGGTGAAGGCGCAGGAGCTCTTATTTTAGAAGAGATGGAACACGCCTTGGCTCGTGGAGCTAAAATTTATGCTGAAATAGCAGGTGGCGGCATGTCAGGTGACGCTTACCATATGACTGCACCTCATCCGGATGGAATTGGTGCAAGAAACGTAATGAAATTAGCGCTAGAAGATGCTGAAATGAAACCAGAAGACATTGATTACATTAATGTTCATGGAACTTCTACTCCATTAGGAGATTTAGCAGAATCAAAAGCGATTATTAGTGTATTTGGAGATCATGCTTATAAAGTAAATATCTCTTCTACTAAATCTATGACAGGACACTTATTAGGTGCCGCTGGAGCTATCGAAGCTATTGCTTGTGTGCTTTCAGTTGTAAACAATGTCGTTCCTCCTACAATCAATCATTTTACTGATGACCCAGAGATTGATAACAAACTCAATCTTACATTCAACAAAAAACAGGAACGTACTGTAAACGCTGCACTTTCAAATACTTTTGGATTTGGTGGACACAATACATCTGTTATTGTTAAGAAATTTACAAAGTAAATTGTTTGGTTTTAAGCTTCAAAAGAAATCTAGGTCAAAGGATGAGCTAAGGCTCATCAAGTTCATTATTGACCATTTTGGACATAAACCAAAAAATATTTCTCTTTATCAACGTGCGCTTACACATAAATCCTACAGTAATTCGCATGATGATATTATTTCAAATGAACGTTTAGAATTTTTAGGCGATGCTATTCTGGATTCTATCGTAGCCGATTATCTATTTCTAAAATTTCCTCTTGAAGACGAAGGTTACCTAACCAAAATAAAATCAAAAATTGTTAATCGAAAAACACTTTCTGATATTGGAAGAATCCTAGATATAGGTCAATTCATGCAATATAATAGTGCAAGAAGCATCAATATGGCTACGTTAGAAGGAAACGCACTTGAAGCTTTAATCGGAGCAATATATTTGGACAGCAACTTCGATAAAACAAAAAAGTCTATTTTATCCTATTTATTCAAGAAACATATCAACCTAGATGAACTTCTCGAAGTAGAGATTGATTTTAAAAGTAAACTATTTATTTGGGCTCAAAAAAACAAACTTTCACTTGAATTTGAAATTATTTCAGAAGAAAATGATGGAAATACATGGAAATATACTTCTCAAGTTCGCATAAACAAACAAGCATACGGAATTGGTATTGGAACATCTAAAAAAGTAGCTGAACAAGAAGCTTCAAAAGAAACCCTTACATTAGTTGGAGAAATCTAAAAGAATCAATTACTCAAAATTAGCTGTTCCCAAACGAATTGAATTGTCAATTTGTTCCGGCGTGCTCACTTCAAAATCACACATATCGATTAATCTATTTTTTAACCGAATAGACTCATAATCTGCATCTTGTGTGTTGTCAATTTCCAAGGCAATAAATCTGTATCCACTTGATTTCTTTTTGGAATAAACAACTTTTCCAATCAAATAAGTACGATTGTCAACAACGCATGTTTCTTCGTATTCTACATTGTAAAAATTATCTGAATAATACCAATAGGCAAATAATAATTGTCCTTTTTCTTTACCGTAAATCGATGTTACAATTTCCAATGAATCATACCAATCTAGCGCGTATAAAAGCCCATCTTGAATATTATCATTCGCTAATTGTTTCTCTTTTACTTTAATAAAATTGTCTCCCGACAGATAATTCAAAGCGATTCTAACTCCTTCGTCATCTAAGTATTGAGTATTCCATTTTTTAATATAATCTTTCGAGATAATCTGCGCTGCGATCTCAACATAACGATAATATGCAGCTGATTTTTTATATTTTTTACCAAAATCGATAAATTCATCCGATTGAAGAAAACGCTGAATAATACTATCATCCATGTTTTTTTCTAAAAATCCAAAATAGCTATACGTATTGAACTGTGAATATTTATTGTATTCTACTATTTTCGTTAGCGCAGACAAATTAGTATAAAACCAAGTAGGGTTTTCTTTAAAATGTGTAAATATCTCTCCAAATCCTCTTAGATTTCGATCTGAATCTATTATCCGAGATAAAATAGGAGTTGCATATTTAAAAAGACTATCCTTTTCAAAAGCATTCGATAAAAACGTCTCATTAAACTTACCTGAGAATGTATTTGTTTTCCACCAATTAACGTACGCAACATCATACATGTCTCCTTTAACCGATTTAGCTAAACTTTCAAGTAAACTGCCTTCACTCCATTTATCTTGAGAAAGATCATCTGAATCAATTTGCTTTAAAATAGGCAAAACAATTTTTGGATCTTTCGTTAACACCCTTAAATAATGAGCTACTTTGTAATTTAATTCTCCGTCATTTATGAAATCAGAAAGCTTTTCAGCTGTTAACATCTGCCAATCCATTGATTTTGGAGAAGTTAATTGAAACGAATCTAAAAATGCAGAACGTTCACCTAATTTATCGGCAATAAATAATGGACGAACCATATACGGAACAATGATTTCTTTTCCTGAAGCAAAAATTTTAGCTTGAAAAGATAGCATCGATAGTGTATCTTGATATGAAAAACTTCCGATACAAAGTGTGTCATGTCTATTCCAATTGATAACAGGTTTACATTTCTCTGGTAAAATATCTTCCGCAATTTGCTGAAAAAGTGAATCGATAGTATCCAGTGTAAATGTCCAATCTGAAAATTGACGATGAATGATGTTATAAGATGTCAATTTATCATAATCGTTAATCGAATATTGACGTGTATATGAAAAATCTCTCTCATCTTCAAAAATAGTACGTTTAAATCCGCCGCTTGTTACCCATGTTGTATAATCTTCTTTGCTACTCTTTACCAATTTTGTAGAATCGACAATTGTATCGTACAAATGAATTGAATTTAAAAATTGACTATAAAGAGCGTTGTCTTTTCCGATGTAATCAAATTCATACAACGTATTTCCCATCAACAATAATCTACCTTGAGAAAAATTAGCAGAATCACCGTAACTATAATCCATCTGCCAATACTTATTTTTCACATATTTTTTAGAGAAAACTAAGTTTGTACTATCCAAAGAACCTAAGAAATGAGACGTAAAAAACAAACTATCATTTGCGTTGTATCTTCCTTTACCTAAGACATATTGCGTGATACTCAAGGATTCATCTTTAGATAATCGAGAAAAAAGTTTTTTCTCGAAAGAAACCTCATCATTCTTTTCCGTTATTTCATATTTTTTGGGTAATTGTGCATTTAATAATTTAAACTCAGAAGAAACATCTACCCATTCTAAAGGTTGTTCTATATCAATAAATCCAAATGAATCGAAAAATGCTTTTGCTTTCTCTGATTTCAAAAATTCATCTGATCCAGAAACTTCTACTAAATAAATAGTGGCATTTTTATACATCATTTGAATCGTATATTGTTCACCTTGATAGATTACATCAACTTTTAACGCGAAAATGCTGTCTTCCACATAAAATTCTTTATATGATTCAGAACACGCATAATCATTATTCCAAGCAAGAGCAATTTTTCTTAATGCTTTAATAGGGTCGATTGGTAATTCTGGATGGTATACTTCAACCGTATAAATATTTCCTTGTCCAAATTCTTGAAAATTAACTTTAGAAAATCCACTTGTTTTGTCGTATTCAGAAGATGCTTTTCCATTAAAAACTATGCTATAGGCATTTGAAGTATCTGTATAACGAGAACCACCACATTCTTTAAATTTATCTTGATAGGTTTTTCTAAATTTTTCTGAATACGTTGGTGTAACTCTACGAACCGTATACCCTTTTTTTCTAAGAAGTGAAACCAATCCTTCCTCTCCACCAAGATGACCTGACCCAACAGCTATGAAACTTGTTTGTTGATGAATAATCGTATCAATTCCAGCAGCCATTATCAGGTTTCTATCCGTAATCAGAATATCATAAACTTCCATGTGATTCTTATACGTCGACCGCATAATGTGATTGATTGAATCTACATTTCCTTTTAAGTATGCGTCTTGTAAATCTATTCCTGCTTGTTGATTACGCAGTTCTTTCTTAGATAACTTTGGTTCTTCATTATCGTGCGTTGAACTATTATTTTTGGCTGTCATCATTTCAATCGATAGCATTTGTTGATCTATCAATCGTTCTAGCGGAAAAAATTGTTTACCACAATTATCTGCAACCGTTTTAAAATACATATCAATAAACTGCGGTTGTCCAGAAGAATAACCATAGGCCGTTTCTATTCCTTTTTTGAAATATTTTTCTGCTTTTTTATTCTTTTTAGCGTATTCTTCAAAGTAGCTTTTATATCTATTGTTTAAATAGTTTCCAGAACCTTGAACTTTTCCCATCATCGTAGATAAATCTGTCTCGAGAATAATAGCTGAAGATTGATCTAAAAAATACAACAGTGAATCTGGAAATTCAAAAATCACATCGTCATTTTGATGATACGTACCAAAAAGATAGCTTTTAGTAGGCATATCATCGCGTGAAATTTCCCAAAGCAAGCTGTATTGAGAAGAATCTCGTTGACTATATGCAAGCAGTTGAAACAAACAACATAAAACAAGTACGTATTTTTTCATACCTCAATCATTAACTATAATTATTCGATAATTTTTCCGTTCAAAATTACCGTTTCAAGTGTATTTTTCCCAAATGAATAAGGCATATATGCAAGTGATGGAATTTCTTTTGTAATCAAAATATTTGCTTTTTTACCTAGAGAGATTGTTCCGTGTGAATCTGTCAATCCAATAGCATAAGCTGTATTAATTGTCATCGCGTTTAAAGCTTCTTCAGGCGTCATTCGTAGTTGAATACAAGCAAGAGAAAGTAGGAATAACAGATTACCACTTGGCGTTGTACCAGGATTATAATCTGAAGCTATGGCAACTGGTAAATCATTTTCAATCATCCAACGAGCATTTCCATAAGGAATTCGCAAGAAAAAGGAACAACTCGGTAATAAAGTCGGCATACAATTAGAGCCTTTTAGAGCTTTAATATCATCTTCGTTCAATTCTTCTAAATGATCTACAGAAAGAGCTCCATTATCCACTGCAGCTTTAATTCCACCTAAAACAGTAAATTGATTCACATGTATTTTTGGAATCAAATGGTATTTTTTTCCTGCTTGAATTACTTCTATTGTTTCATCTACAGAATAATAGCCTGTTTCACAAAAAGCATCGATATAATCTGCTAATTTTTCTTTTCCAATAACAGGAAGCATCTCGTTTTTAATGAGATTTATATACGCTGGATGATTTTCTTTGTATTCTTGAGGAAAAGCATGAGCACCTAGAAATGTAGCTCTAATTGTTATTGGATGCATTTCTCGTAAACGTTTAATTACCCTAAGCATTTTCAATTCTGCCTCTACTGTTAAACCATAGCCAGATTTTATCTCAACTGCTCCAGTTCCTGTTTTTGCTATTTCATCGAGACGTTCGTATGCAAAATGATATAAATCTTCTTCTGAAGTTTCTTGTAGTTTTTTTGCTGAATTTAAAATCCCACCACCTTTTGCTGCAATTTCAGCATACGATAATCCTTTTATCTTATCAATAAATTCAGATTCACGGCTTTTTGCATACACCAAGTGTGTGTGACTATCACAAAATGAAGGAAGAACATATTTATCGCGCGCATCAATTACTGTTAAATCTCTCCAATCATCCAATCCTATCATATCGGACATTGGACCATAAGCAAGAATAGTGTCATCTTCAATGGCTAGAAAAGCATCTTCGATAATTGGCAGTTCTTGCATTTCTTTTCCCTTTTTGAATTTTGGAAAATCTTCGCCAGCTTGAACTAAACCTTTTATGTTTTTGATGAGAATTTTTGACATGTAAGTAAACGTACTAAAAAATTAAACACTGTTTTCTAAATAAAGGAAAAATTAACCTTTGGTTCCATAAATGATAATACGTTCATTTTTGTTCAATGGATTTATTTTAACCAAAATAACATCGAAAAAGCTTGGTTCAATGGTTGTTATCAAATGTAATTTTGGAAATTTTTCTTGAAAAGGTTTTACTCTTTCTTTGATGTTTTCTTCACCATAGAAAAATACGTAATCAGGTGCTGTTGTAGCATTTGTTTTCCAAGCATTCAATTGATCTATAGTTGTAATGGAAAGAATTGAAAAATCCCATTTCCCAGAATAATATCGTGGAATCATTGGCGTGTCTCCACGAAATGTATTTTCTTGAATAACACTATTTACAGGCGATTTATCGTATAGAAAATAAGCTGATTCTACTCGTGAACGTTTCGAATAATCGACTGTTAGAACAACCAGAAAAAGCGTATTAAAAATCCATGAAGCAATGAGAATTCCTTTCCAAAGCTTAGCGTGATTTTGCCAAAATTTACTTTTATCATAAAAGGCTTTCCAACCAATTATACCCAAAATAACAACTAGATAAACCACAGGAAATACAAAACGTTCTTGACGATTAATATAGATTGAATGAAATGCAACAAATGCAACAACGGGAAGCGAAATCCATAAGTAACGTTTAAACTTATTGAATACTCCGAATATCCAAAACATTCCTAAGATCGGAACAGTCATAAATCCTAAAACAAAAATATAACTAAACCAAAATGTTTTCCCTAAATCATTTGCGTAATCTGCTCTGGCAGAACTTGCGTTATAGCGAACATATTCAATGAATTCAGCAAATGGATATCCCCAAAGTAAATAATCCAATAAGCCTTGAAAAACAAGAATACTCAAAATACTACCAATGGTAACTCCAATCAACAATTTCCATTTTCCTTGAAAGAGAAATACGAGTCCCATGAAAAATATATATACTGCTAATTGATAACGAATTGTGAAAGCGAATCCGAAAGCAACTCCTGCCAACAGATAATAACCGAATTTATTTTTAATCTCGTATTTTGCAATCAGATATACACCCCAAAGTAAAAATGGAATACATGCCATTTCAACAAGATTTCGAACAGATAGAAATGGCAGAGACCAAGATAAGGCAAAGACAATTCCTGCTATTAAGGCTGTTTTTTTATCGCTTAGGTATTCTGTGATTTTAAAAGCCAGAAAAACTGCCCAAAGCGAAAGAAAAACATGCAATAAACGTACAACGAGCATTTGAGCTTTTGGATTATCTAATCCTATTTTTTTTAATCCAGAGAAAATCAAATAATGAAATCCTGGATATACAAAGCTATGCCCTTGAGGTTGAAGTTTATCTCGAACGCCATCTTCAATTTGTTGCTTTTGAGTGGAAGGTAGCCAATCGTTGTAATCTTTTCCATCAACCCAAGAACCTGAAGTTTCAATAATTAAAAAATGATCATCGTGCATTGCATAACCACCTGAAAAAACTGCTGCAGCTAAATGAGTGATAAATGCTAAGAATAATACCGACCTAAGTGGATATTGATATAGATACGTTTTGATTGCTTGTTGCATATCGCAAATTTAGAACTACATTGGATATTAATGACATTAACAACGAATTATATTCAGATTTATGTCAAAAATCATCGTTAAATTATAATACGGGCTTTAATTTTTTTTCTATTCCGTACTTTTTTGCATTTTCATAATCTGGAGTACGTAGTTTCTGGAAATATTCAACAGTTGTATAAGAATGTAGGAAACTCTCTTTGTATCCTTCGTAAGTCATTGAATCGTAATGCAAAAAACCTTTACTGAATTGCCAACTCTGAAAAAGATTGAGGTAAATAAATGCGAATGGCAATAACATCAGTAAAGCACGTACTTTTTTTATAAAAATCCACTCTAAAACTGCAGCTAAGGGAAGTGACATAAAAGGTAAAATATCTATGAGCGTTCTTGCGCTAAAACTTCCACCATACCACCAACACCACCAACTAAATGTTACGTACAAAAATATCGGCAGAAAGATGCTAATTGCCCAAAACATTTCTTTTCGCGTCTTATAGAGACGAAACATTCCAAAAAGAGCAAAAAACATCATGGGAGTATAAATAAACCAACCTTTTCTAAAGGAAAATAATCCGTCAAAAATATGCGGTTTCAGCCAAAAGAATCCTTCATCATTATAACTGTAATATAAAAAATGTCCTGTTTGTATTTTCCAAAAAACTAATTGAGGAAGCCAAACTAGAAATGCAGAAATCAATACAAATAAAATACTTTTTTTGTTTTCAAACCATAGTAAAAAATAAGATTTCCATTGTGAACTGGGAGTTTTAAAAAGTAGAAAAATAGGAATAGCAAATAGAATATTAACGGGTCTAATTAACACTATTAATCCAAAAACAAAGCCAATTAAACAGCTTGTTAAAAAGGTTTTGTGTTTCAACCATTTTTCGGTTAATAATAACATACAAACTAGAAGGAAAAATGTATAGGTATGAGATGAGCCTGGGTCGTAGATAGTATTGAAGTATAAATTTGTTCCGAATGCTATGAAAATCAAAGTAAATGCAACAACTAAATCCGAAAATCGACTTGACAAGAAAATATACAAACCAACGAGCCCCAAAATCACATAAAAAAGTGTTCCTAAGGTAAAAGCAAGTTGATATGGTTTTGAGAATCCATCCCTGGAATATCTTTTATGTGATTTTGTATAATTATCAGCTAAAATAAAAAAAGGAAATTGCAAAAAAGCTATGCCCATTGTCATTTTTGGAGTATTTCTTCCGATTGGAGTATCAATAGTCCAATACTTGGAAATACTATCGTATAGAGATTTATTCTCAAAAAGCGGATCATTTTCAATCAATGTTGCAGGCAAATAAGAATAATATATCTGCGTATCATTTTGAATAATCTTTTTTTCTTTCCACGGAGATTTTGTATAATTATGAATACACAAAATAAGGGACACGAAAATCAATACAAAAAATGAAAATGGTATTTTTTTTAAAAAGTTCATCTCTTTATTTTGAGAAGCGGTATTTTAGAATGCAATAAATTGCTCTAAATCCATCTTTCCAACCAATTTTTTTACCTTCTTCGTATGTTCTTCCGTAGTAAGAAATTCCAACTTCATAGATACGCACTTTAGGAACTCGAGCTAATTTTGCTGTAATTTCTGGTTCAATTCCGAATCTTTTTTCTTTAATAGTGATACTTTTTGCAATAGATGAACGAATCAACTTATAGCAAGTTTCCATATCGCTCAAATTGAGATTGGTCATCATATTTGAAAGATTAGTAAGAAATTTATTTCCGATAGAATGCCAAAAGAACAAAATACGATGAGGATGATGTCCAATAAATCGCGAACCGTAAACCACATCTGCATTATCCATTAAAACAGGTTTTAAGAGTAAATTATACTCTTGCGGATCGTATTCTAAATCAGCATCTTGAACGATTAAATAATCTCCAGAAGCTTCTTTAATAGCGCGATTAATAGCCGCTCCTTTACCTTGGTTAACTTCTTGACTAAAAAATTGAATATCTAATTCAGGATTGTTTTTCATGTATTCCTGAACTCGTTCAGCGGTTTTATCCTTCGAAGCATCATTTACTATGATGATCTCTTTTTGAATACCATTTATCAACTCAACTTCCTTAATTCGATTCAAGATTAAATGAATCGTTTTTTCTTCGTTGTAAGCTGGTATTAATATGGATAATTTTGTGATGCTCATAAATATAATAAAAGTCAAAGATGGAAAAAAAATAGGATATATGGACCAATTAGTTTGCTGTGAATTGATAGATTTCTACTTTAGAAAAAATACTTGTATCCATCGCATTGGTATTTTTATCTTTTGAGAGAAATATTTTGATTACTTTAAGCTGATTGGAGTGCGCATTTATATTTTCTTGCGACAAGCCCATTTCCATAGGTCCAAAGTGAGTATCCCGAACAATAATGTCACCTGATTTCAATTTTTTTAAATCTTCATCTAAATCACCAAAAACAAATAAAGTAGAGTTAGCATCTGGCAAATTTTGATTTACACCAAATTCTTCAGCAAAAAGTGGATGATAGTAATAAACTCTACCTATTTCATTTTGATGTTTTTTAATATATTTTGTACTTTTGATTACTTGAGCATCAAAATCATTTGGATAGTTCGGAAAAGGAAGCTTAATGATCAGAACAACTATTAAACCAAGATAAGCGAAGAAAAGAAGTCGTCTAAAAACAACTGAGAATTTCGCAACTAATTTGTCTGTCAAATAGAAATAAACCAAGAATATAGCTGGAATTCCATGTGTTGCTAAGCGCGATAAACCATAAGCTCCTTTTTGCCCTGTAGCCCATAAATATCCGTGAACTGCAATAATTCCAAAATAAATTACCGCAATGAATAAGAATAGTAGAAGCTTTGTTCGGTCTATTTTTTGTTTTTTGAAAAGTCCAACTATAATTGCAATTACACTTCCAAATAAAAGCAATAATCCACCTTGTCCTAAATGTGCTTTCCAATTTATTAAATAATGATCCCAATTCCCATGTCCATATATACCTTGAGCACCTTGATATGGATCGTTATGAAAATACCACAAAAAATCGTGCAATAGAAAAGCTCCAATTATCGCATAAAGAAGAAATCCTACACCAAGAAAAGGAAGATATTTCCATTTTTTCATAGCAATTAATAAAAATACGGCTAAAACAACAACGAATTGACCTTCACTACGAGCAAAAGGTAGCAACGAAATAACTAGAGCGAATAATAACAAACGATTTTGTAGAAAAAGCCAAATCGACAAGACCAATAATAATCCAAAAAATGGCTCTGTGAGTCCGCCTAGAATATTCGTTGTATAATCTGTAACAGAAATCAATACAAAAGGGTAAATCCATTGTGCCCAAAACCCAACATTTAAGGTTTTTAAAATATTCTGACCGATAATAACGGTGAGAAAAAACACCAAAATATTAAAGAAGATGTAGCTAAAAAATCCAAAATAGGCAAATGGACTAGAAAACAAGATAAAGAGTGGTTTACCCCAATGGTCTAGAAATAAAGATGGTTGTGTCCAAACTGCATTTGAGACAAAATAATGAGACAGACCATCTCCCACATCAGGAGGTAATTGATTCATTACATGAAATAACAATAAAATAACCGTAGCAATAATAGCTAAGAGTAACGAGAGGTATTTATTTGCAAAATGACCAATCACTTACAATTGCATTTCTGGGACATTTTCTGGGACAACTAAATCACCTTCTGTTTTGGATATAATTTCTTCTACACTAACTCCTGGAGCTCTTTCAATTAGATGAAATTTACCGTCTTTTACTTCAATAACTGCAAGTTCTGTGACGATTTTTTTGATACATCCAACTCCTGTTAAAGGTAAGGTGCATTTTTTCAATAGTTTTGATTCACCTGCTTTATTGCTGTGCATCATTGCTACGATAATATTATCAGCAGAAGCAACTAAATCCATTGCTCCACCCATACCTTTCACCATTTTACCTGGAATTTTCCAGCTTGCAATATCACCCTCTTGAGAAACTTCCATTGCTCCAAGAACAGTTAATTGAACGTGTTTTCCTCTAATCATTGCAAAAGACATTGCAGAATCAAAATAAGCTGCACCTTTTTTTGCAGTAATCGTCTGTTTACCTGCGTTGATTAAATCAGGATCTTCTTCTCCTTCATACGGAAAAGCACCCATTCCTAAAATACCATTTTCAGATTGAAGTTCGATTTCAATTCCTTCTGGAACGTAATTGGCAACTAAAGTAGGAATTCCTATACCTAAATTTACATACCAACCATCTCTCAATTCTTGTGCGATTCGCTTTGCAATTCCTACTTTATCTAGTGCCATAATTCAAAAATTCAATTCATGTATTCTAAAAGGTAAAGATAATAATTTACTTGGTTTTTATGATTTGTAAGAGAAATTGAACATTTAATCAATCTTTAACATCAAACATTTTAATTTGAAGATTAGAAACTTTGTGCATTACATTCTTTTTTCTATTCCACAAATACACTTTTATGCCTTTTTCATTTTGTTGGAGATTATCTAACATTACTGCAAAATTCAAATCGTTATCTAGTTTTTTAGACTGAAAATTTAATTCCAACGCCATTGCCAAATAGCGAACTGATTCACCTTTTTCATCACTTGTTGTTACTACAAAATCTGTACTTTGTCGTAAGTCTTCAATGGATAAATGAAATTTAAAAACCAATTTCACATCTTGTTGATTTGTAAAAAATGAATTTCTATTAAATAATTCTAAAAATTCTCCCGAACTTTCTAATTGCGTCGTATCAAGTTCATAAAAAAGCGTCTCTTTTCTTGTTTGTTTACGTCGATAAGCAACATGATCATTCGTAGCATCTTTTGCGAAAATTTCATATTCTGTGGCTAAATAAGGATTCATAAAAGAGTCCACTGCTTGAACCTTACTTCTAGTGATGAAAACATCTGCTTCATTTCCTTTTCGCATACTTGTATGAGGAAAATGAATCATTTTGTTTTGATGAGAATCTCTGTATTGCCAGTTTGCATACATCGTTTTATATATCGAAACTACATCATCATCTTTCAGTTCATTTTGTACTTTTTGATAAAATACTTCTGTAATTCGCTCTTCGGGAGTAAAAACAGAGGAATGAATACTCAGATGAAAGAATAAAGTAATTGGAAAGAATAGAAGAAGCCATTCTGTATATTTAACTTGTTGCATTAAATAAAAAATCAACAAAAAGAAAAGCGGAATAAAATACATTCCTGTTCTATCTTCTGGATAATGAATTTTCAATAAAAAAGCCATTAGAATAACTGCAGCTAAATTTCCAAAGAAAAAATAAGCAATCCATGTATTGGAAGAAAGTAGCAACTTATCCCATCCAAGTTTCTTAAATTCTCTCCATAAAATTACTAAAAACAATATGAATACAACTAAAAATATGGGCATTAAAATATCACTGTCTGTAAAGAAAATGTAACGACTTAAACTTTTTCCAGTCATATCCCAAATACCATCTAATGAGGAATAATAAAGTGCTCCTGAAGCTTTTAATTTCAAGGCAAAATCTATAAGTGGTAAGCAAGAAATAATCAAGAGTAAGCTCGCTAGAATAATAATCGCACTTTGTTTCCAATTGAACTTTTTTCGATGAATAAAAGAAACAAAGACAACGGCTATTATTGTTAATATAACGCTATTTAAAAGAGTAAGATTAGCTGAAAATGATATAAATGAGAAGAAATAAATGATTATAACATACTTGATTTTCTGTTCATTAGCAAATTTATAGAGATACCAAAGTCCACACATAAAAAAGCCCATTGATAAGCCATAACCTCTTAAATAGGCAAAATACTCCAACATATATGGAATGCTATTTAAAGCTATAAACGCTAAAATCTGTAAACTTTTACGATTTAATAAACCTGTAAATTTATATGTAGCAAAAGCATAGAATATATACGAAATCAATGAACCCGATCTTAAGATTCCGGGGATATCACCAAACAAATTATATAAATGATAGCCTATATACGAATTCAACGGATGATTTGCGGCATCCCAAACAACTTGATCTCCCCAGAACCAACCACGATATACAAAATACCAATATGAAGCTGTTTCGTCAGAAATAAATTCAGAATAAAATGCTCTACAAACCAAATAAGAAAGGACAAAACCACTGAACAGCAGAGCTATTATTAATCGGATGTTTTTCTTAATTTGAATTTGCATCTTAAAATTCTAGGAGTAGAATAACACTCCTATTTTTTTGCTCTAATAGTACGTTGCTCGATGCGTTTTTCAAATTTCTCGCCTTGAAAAATACGTTGAACAAAAATACCTGGCGTGTGAATCTCATTTGGATCTAAAGCTCCTGCTGGGACTAATTCTTCTACTTCAGCGACAGTTATTTTTCCCGCCATAGCCATCATCGGATTGAAATTACGCGCAGTTGCTTTGTAAATTAAATTTCCTTCTGTGTCGCCTTTCCAAGCTTTTACAATTGCAAAATCTGCAGTTAACGAAGTTTCTAAAATATGTGGTTTCCCGTCGAAAATTCTTATTTCTTTTCCTTCGGCAACTTCTGTTCCATAACCTGTTGGTGTAAAAAATGCTGGAATTCCAGCTCCGCCTGCTCTACATTTTTCAGCAAGCGTTCCTTGTGGAGTTAGTTCTACATCTAATTCACCAGAAAGCATTTGACGTTCAAATTCATCGTTTTCTCCTACATAAGAAGAAATCATTTTTTTAATCTGTTTTTTATGAAGCAATAATCCTAAACCAAAATCATCTACTCCAGCATTGTTCGAAATACATGTAAGGTTTTTAACGCCTATTTTCACTAACTGAGCAATTGAATTTTCTGGAATGCCACAAAGTCCAAAACCACCCAACATCAATGTATCTCCGTCTTTTATTCCTTGTAATGCTTCTTCTACGTTTTTAACAGTTTTCTTCATGATTTCTATTTTATTATATTCATCTTACGGCTATCAAAACCCACCAATATCAATGTTTGTATTTTGATTATCACCATCATCACAATTGAAAATACTCGAATCGTATCCATCTGGTGCTTCAAAATCTCCTTTTGAAAGACCTAGTTTCTCATCCTTGTAAACTTTTTGCATATAATATCCAAAAATAGGTAAGGCCATTCGCGCTCCTTGTCCCCACTCCATTGAACGGAAACTAACTGATCTATCGTCTGCACCAACCCAAACTCCAGTCACTAAATCAGGGGTTAACCCCATAAACCAACCATCTGTATTGTTTTGTGTTGTACCCGTTTTTCCAGCCATAGGATATGGAATTCCACCCCAAGGACGACCGCCTCTAAGACTTCCTCCAGTTCCACCATTTACAACGCCTTTCATTAAATTGAGCGTTGTATAGGCTAATTGTTCATTCATCGATTCTTTCGATTCTGGAACACCTTCATAAATAATATTTCCATTTCTATCTTCTATTCTCAAGATACAAAGTGGTTTGTTGTAAATTCCTTTATTCGCAATTGCCGCTTGTGCACCAACCATTTCATACAGCGATAAGTCCATGATTCCCAAGCACATAGCTGGAACAATATCTTCTGGTCGAATTTCAATTCCTAAATCACGCATTAATTGAGCAACTGCTTGTGGACCTTGCGTAGCTCCCATCTGATCCATCACTTTTACAGTAATATTATTCATTGAAAGCGCCAATGCTTTTTTCACACTCACTAATTCTCCATTGGTTTTTCCTCCTGGATTTGGACACCAAGATTTCATGTGTGTTGGCGAAACAGGAACATCTATACAATAAGGAATATCTGGGAATTTGGTACATGGTGTAACAACTCCAAAACGAATAGCAGCACTGTAAACAAATGGCTTAATCGTTGAACCTACTTGTCGTTTTCCTAATTTAACATGGTCATAAGCAAAATGAGAAAAATCAATTCCACCTACCCAAGCTTTAATAAATCCAGTTTGTGGTTCTATAGAAAGTAGTCCTGCATGAAGATAACCTTTGTAATAACGAATTGAATCGCGTGGAGTCATAACAGTATCAATGTCACCTTTCCATGAAAAGACAACCATCTGTTGCTTTTTGTCAAATTGCTTTAGCACTTGGGCTTTGGATAATCCATTTCGAATCCCCATGATATAGCGATCGGAACGTTTAATCGCGCTATTCATAATATTATCAATTTGTTCTTGATTCACATGATTAGAGAAAGGAAAATATTTCGTGCGTTTGTTATTTTTATCAAATTCTGGTTGGAGTGTTTCACTCAAATGTTTAACGACTGCTTGTTCGGCATAATTTTGAAGCCTCATATTTATAGTTGTATAAATTCTTAACCCATCTTCGTAAATATTGAAAGCAGAGCCGTCTTTTTTATGATATTTTAATTTCCCTGATTCGTCAAGTTCTTCTAATAAATTCGTCACATCTCTACGTAAAACTTCTCTAAAATAAGGAGCTGGACCTACTTTATGATCGGCAATTTGATAATCCAATACAATAGGTAGCGCTTTGAGTGAATCAAACATTTCCTCCGTTAATTTTACGGAAACTCCTTCGCTATTGCTATTTTTATACCACTGAGAAAGCACTACATTTCTTCTTTCCAACGATGTTTTATAATCTCTTCTTGGATTATATAACGATGGATTTTTACACATGCCAATTAAAGTTGCAGCTTCTTGCATGTTTAACTCCGAAGGTTTTTTGTTGAAGTAAACATGCGCTGCAGAAGATATTCCCACAGCATTGTACAAGAAATCAAAACGATTCAAATACATAGCAATGATTTCTTCTTTGGTATAATTTCTTTCTAAGCGAGTCGCTAGTATATTTTCACCAAATTTTTGTTGCAATCGCTTCCATGAAGAAGAGGCTACATCAGTAAATAAAAGTTTCGCAAGTTGCTGAGAAATAGTACTCGCTCCACCTTTTGATTGTCCAACTAAAGCTCCAAAAACAGCTCTGGCTAAACCACGAGCATCTACTCCAGAATGTTCGTAATAACGCTCATCTTCAGTCGCAATAAGCGCAGAATAAACATTTTGAGAAATCTTTTTATACGAAACGCTATTTCGATTAATTCTCCAGTATCTACCAAGTTCTTCTCCATTATCTGCATAAACAATAGAAGCTTGTAATTCAGGTGGATTCTCAAGTGTTTCCGTTGAAGGCAAACCAGATTTTGCAAGCAACAACATGATATAAATGATAAGAAATGGGAAAAGTCCACATATCCACATCAACATAATAATGCGCTTTTGACTTTTCGGAGAAAATTCTGTTGAATCTGAATTGTTTTTTTTAGTTGTCATGTTACGAAATATGTTCTAAAGTTAAAAATTTTCCTTTTCAAGGAGATTGAATTTGGAATAATTAGCAAGAATTATCCTTATTTAACAAAAAAACCACTCACAAAAATGCAAGTGGCTCCTAAATATAGTTTTATGTTTATTTTTTATTTTTTCGATATTCTTTTACAAATTCTTCAATTGCCATAGTCATAGAAGGCGTATGCGGTTGTGGCGCATGCACGTCAAGACGTAAATTATGTTTTGAAATAGCACTCGCTGTTGAAGGTCCAAATGCAGCAATCTTCGTATTTTCTTGTTTGAAATCTGGAAAGTTTTTAAACAAGGACTCAATTCCAGACGGACTAAAAAATACAAGCATATCGTATTTAACCGACTCTAAATCAGATAAGTCTGAACAAACTGTTTTATACAAAACTGCTTTTGTGAAAGAAATGTTCGCTTCTTCTAAAGCTATCGGAATTCTTTCGCGAAGAATATCCGAACACGGAAGAATAAACTTTTCATCTTTTGCCTTTTTAAGAACTTCTATTAAATCTTGAATTGTTTGCTTACCGTAAAATATTTTACGTTTTCTATACGTAACATATTTTTGTAAATAATAAGCAACCGCTTCTGAGACACAATAATATTTCATTGAATCAGGCACATTGAAGCGCGTTTCTTCAGCCATTCGAAAATAATGATCGATGGCTGTTTTGCTTGTCAAAATAACCGCAGAATAATCAGCAAGATTTATTCTTTGCAACCTAAATTCTTGGTAATCTACTCCTTCAACATGAATGAATGACCGAAAATCAATTTTTAATTTGTATTTTTCAGCTAAATCATAATACGGAGATTTTTCACCTTCTGGCTTCGGTTGAGAAACTAAAATAGTTTTAATACTCAATTTGCATAGTTTTATATTCGACAATAGTACTAGAATTCACCCTTTAAATCATATATAACTACGATTAAGGGTAAAATTTCAAGGGTACAAAGGTATAAAATAATATAATACAACGGCACGGACTGTCGAATAGAAAAAATAATTCCTCGAAAAACAAGATAAAAGAACAGAAATGCCAGTATTAATAGGAATATTGAACTAAAAATTGTTGCATGCATTAAATTAAGATGCCACACGAGGACTAAAGGCAATAAAATGAGTCCGATAAACTGAGGAATCAATACAAGATTCAGTATGTTTTCTTGACGAATAGCTTTAAATCCTGTGACAAAAGCGACACTTAAAAAGCCAATTATTTGCCATACAAAAAATAATATCGGCCATGTAAAAGTAAACCAAATTGGAATATTTTGTGAATAATCAAGATTAACTGGATGACGATACATCAATAATCCTCCTAAAACACATAATACCCAAAAATTGATCAGCAATAAATAATCTCCTAAGTGTTTTAACTTATAATTGTCTTTTACCACCTGAGAAACCAAGTTGTTTCGAAAGAAAATATTTTTCAAAAACATAAAAACATCTGCTCTATACCATTTTGCCAAAGCAACTAGTAAAATAGAGATAACAAGTCCTATCGTTATAGACGTGTCAACAGGATTCGCTCGAGGCGAAGCAATAAAAAGTTGCCAAGCAGAAGTTTGAAAAGTTTCTGGAGTTTGCATTTCTATTTCTTATTTACATCATCTTGTGCAATGTTAATTATTTTACCTCAATTTTTAGACACCTACTCTCTTATTCTTTTCCATAGTTGATAGCTCGTTGATAAAAGGAATGAAATTAAACTTGTTTTAAGGTAATTTGTATAAATTTGCACACAAAACAAAAAAGAAATCTATGAAAACCGATTTGTACACACATCCAGATTATTACCAAATGGATGATTTGCTTTCAGAAGAACATATTATGATTCGTGATGCGGCAAGAGCATGGGTGAAGAAAGAAGTTTCTCCTATTATTGACGAACATTACGAAAATGCAACTTTTCCGATGAACTTATTACCTGGACTAGGTGAAATTGGTGCTTTTGGACCATACATTCCAGAACAATACGGCGGACATGGTTTAGATCAAATTTCGTATGGTTTATTGATGCAGGAATTGGAAAGATGCGACTCAGGGTTGCGTTCTACAGCCTCTGTTCAAAGTTCATTAGTAATGTATCCAATCTGGAAATACGGTTCTGAAGAACAAAAAATGAAATACCTTCCTAAGTTAGCAACTGGAGAAATGATGGGATGTTTTGGTTTAACTGAACCAGATCACGGATCAAATCCTGGAGGAATGATTACGAACTTCAAAGATGCTGGAGATCACGTTATTCTTAACGGTGCTAAAATGTGGATTTCAAATGCTCCATTTGCGCATATTGCAGTAGTTTGGGCAAAAGACGAAGCAGGACGTATTCACGGGCTTGTTGTTGAAAGAGGAATGGAAGGGTTTTCTACACCAGAGATGCACGGTAAATTATCACTTCGTGCTTCATCAACTGGTGAATTGATTTTTGAAAATGTAAAAGTTCCAAAAGCAAATATATTACCATTAAAAAGCGGATTAGGTGCGCCACTTGGCTGCCTTGATTCTGCAAGATACGGTATTGCTTGGGGTGCACTTGGTGCAGCAATGGATTGTTATGATCAAGCTTTGCGTTACTCAAAAGAAAGAACACAATTCAATGTTCCAATTGGATCTTTTCAGCTAATTCAGAAAAAACTTGCTGAAATGATTACTGAGATTACAAAAGCACAATTATTAACTTTCCGTTTGGGACAATTGAGAAATGCAGGAAAAGCAACTTCTTCGCAAATCTCTATGGCGAAAAGAAACAATGTCGAAATAGCTTTAGATATTGCACGCGAAGCTCGTCAAATTCACGGAGCGATGGGAATCACTTCAGAATACTCAATGATGCGCCACATGGCAAACTTAGAGTCTGTAATAACGTATGAAGGAACACACGACATTCATTTATTAATAACAGGAATGGATGTTACTGGAATTCCAGCTTTCACAAGAGAAGCTCCAGATTTAAGCCACATGTAAAATAAATTACTCTTTATACAAATCCCCAACTTTCATTGAGAGTTGGGGATTTTTTTTATTTCTAAGAAGAATGAGTTTAATACCCTTCTTTAACCATTTTTTTAGTGTCAATAATTCGTCCGTCAGCTACGAGTGTATATGTGTAAACGCCTGAACTCAAGTCTTGTCCGAAAACATTTAATTGACCTGCTCCACGTTCTGTGATATCCACTACTTTCATTAATCTACCTGATAAGTTGTAAAAATGAATTTGCGCTTTCTGAACAGATGCTGGAATAGAATAACTAATAATTGTTGACTCTGCAAAAGGATTTGGTACATTTTGGTCGAGTACGATATTTTCGTTGTCATTCAAATCAACGCGAATTAAACTGCGTAATTGTTGTTGAGCATCATTGTTATTCGTTTGAATCATACTTTGGTTCAGTTGACATAACAATGGCAATAGATTACCTAAACAATTCTCCAATTGCGTTAAACGATTGTTAAGGTCGTTGATAACAGCATCTTGTTGACCATTTTTAGCAACAAGTGAGTCAATTTGAGCCTGCAGACTATCATTTTGAGCACTTGTTGGCGCACTATTCGCTAAAAGTGAATCAATTTTTGCTTGTTGCTCTTGATGACCTTTAATCAAGATAGAAATAAATGCATTGTAATTCAATGATTTGTAATCTACTGCTTGAATAGCAATATTTCCAGATGTATCTACCATTGCTGGTTTATGTTGGTTGGAAATAAGCTCTGGTAAAATAGGCTCAACATCTTGAGCAATTAATCCATATTGTTTTTGAGAACTAAAATTCATTCCAAAAGCATTCGTTGTATCAAAAAAGAATGTTTTTGGTTTTAATTGCTTCAAAATACTATCTGCCATTATAGTTGATAATGTATCAATATTTGTTTTGAATTGTTGATCTGAAGTTGTCAAAGCAAACCCTGTTCCATTGGATGGACCATTAATAAATACATCTCCATCAAAGAAACCAGCATAAGAACCTCCTGCAGATACATTAAGATTAATACTTCTACCATAGATAGCAACTGGAATAGTAGCAGGCAACATTGGATTACTGTTATTACCTACTTTTGCAGCAACAGCTATATTAAGTGATGTTGGCGAAGGAGTAATTTCAAAAGTTCCTGCTATATTTCGAGTATTTGAACCCGAAGCGAAACTCGACATTCCTATA
>Ga0164242_10001545_pt1 | contig 27274 bp, 25 predicted proteins | sample OricomgcompostMG_FD_108783 | JGI IMG/M metagenome (GOLD analysis project Ga0164242, IMG submission 108783) | Miracle-Growth compost microbial communities from Emeryville, California, USA - Original compost - Miracle growth compost (MG) ...
CGCTTGCAGATACGTCGTCGTCTGCATTACCACGTGTCCGAGCCGTTGCACACGCGCGGGCTCGCGGGGCGGGCGCTGCGTGGCGTTGGCGCGCCGCAGCTCGTGTCCGAAGTTGAAGGTGTGTGGTGTCTGAGCCGGGAGAGCCTCGAATTGGTGGATGCCGGCAACGACACGGACCGGGATACCGCTCGGATCGACGAGATCGACTGTGATGCCGCCGATGGTCGCGGGCAACGCCCGGATCGAGGCACCGGTGGCCTTGGCCAACCGCCGCAGATCGGCTTCATCAGCCGCTTGGAACGCCAGGCCGACAAACCGTGACCGCGGGCCGCGGCGGATCAGCACGCAGGGCGCGCCCGCGTCGGTACCACGCAGCTGCAGCTCATCGCCGCTGCGCAACACGGTCGTGAAGCCGAACGCGTGGGCGAACGCTTCGGCGCGAACCAGGTCCGGCTTCTGGAACTCCAGCCACGCAAGGTCGTCGACCTTGATCACCGGATTGCGTGAGCGTCCCGGGTGTTCGCCCTTGCGGGCTCCCCGTTCGCTGTGCAGGCCATTGTGGGCGCCGACCGTGCCGGTCATCTGCAACTCCTCCTTCGACTGACGAAATCGTCACATACGATGCTATCCTCAGTCAAGGACTATTTGACGAAATCCTCAAAAGTGACCGAGTCGGCTACGATGGAGCAGACGGGAAGGAGACCGACGTGGCAGCAGATCTGGCCGATGGCGTTACGCCGAATCGTTTAGAGCGTCGCAAGCAGCGCACGCGCACCGCGTTGATCCGGGCGGCACAGGCATTCATCGCCTCGGGCAAGCTCAACGCGCCGATCCTGGAGATCACCCAGGCAGCCGACGTCGGCATGGGATCGTTTTACAACCACTTCGAGAGCAAGGAAGAACTGTTCGAGGCGGCCGTCGCCGAGGTGCTCGACGCCCACGGCGCACTCCTCGACCAGCTCGTCGCGGACCTGGACGACCCGGCCGAGAAGTTTGCGTGCAGCTTTCGGCTCACCGGCCGGTTCTTTCGGCGCCGCCCAGAAGAGAGCAAGGTGCTGCTGGCGAACGGACTGTCACTGATGTCCTCCGATCGCGGCCTGGCACCCCGCGCGTTGCGCGACATCAAGGATGCCATTGAGGCAGGCCGATTCCGCGTCGACGACCCACGCCTGGCGTTGGCCGTCGCCGGCGGTGCACTGATGGGTCTTGGCCAACTGCTGCACGACGAACCTTCGCGGGATGACGAGCTCGCCACCGATCAGGTGACCGCCAATGTGCTGCGATTGTTCGGGCTTCGCGCAAACGAGGCCGACAAAATCTGCCGACGACCCCTCCCCGAGATCGATGGCCTGACGCGGCCCGACTCAGCCGCGTGAGGTCGGAACCCTTCGGCTTGACCGTGCGCCCGTGCGGGCGCACAGCAAGCAATTACGACTCGGGTCCGTGCTTTCCCCCGCGACGTAATCGCCGATTGTTATCCACAGCCCGACGAGCAAGCACCAAGATGTGTCAGTCGCTCCGCTTAGCATGCGGTCATGACGAACTGGATCAATACCGTCAGCCGTGACCATGTCGAAGCGGGGGTCCGCGGCCGCTTCACCCAGGCTAACCACGGCAAGCCGCACATGCTTCGCAAAATGGCAAAAGGTGACTGGATTGTCTTCTACTCACCCAAGACCGTCTATCCCGACGGCGAGCCACTACAGGCCTTCACCGCTATTGGACAAGTTGCCGACGACGAGCCATATCGAGCGGAGATGACGCCTGACTTTCAGCCGTGGCGCCGCAAAGTCGACTTCCTCGACTGCACGCAGACACCGATCCGACCGCTGATCGACCAACTCGACTTCATCGAAGATAAGGCTCGGTGGGGCTACAAGTTTCGGTTCGGAGTGTTCAAGATCGATGATCACGACCTGGAGGTGATCCGCTCGGCGATGACCGACTCATGAGTTATCCATTAGTCGTACCGATCATGGCGTTGATATCGCGACTGGCGTCGTCGAGGTGATCGGCGTCGTACTCCAGACGCCCAGCCAGCCCACCAAGCACCACGCGTACGACGCAGATCCAAAAGCTGCCATTGACCAATGTCACCATTTGGTGTTGACTGCATTGCATGACGGGCGGTGTTCCGGCTCGCGGGTCATTGCGGTCCCGCGGCGCGGCAGCGGTAAGTACGTACACCCTTCGGCCGATCACCAGCGTGATCCCGCCCGAGCGGGCATGGGGGCTGTGGCTATCGCGCCAGATCGTCGCCCGGATCATGGGAACGTTCGGCCCCTCGCTGTCCGGCACCCGCGTCCAATCGGTGGACACCAGGCTGCCCGACGGCCGCCGCGTCAAGGGTGAATGGGTCTTCGGCCCGCGCACCCCGACGAGCGAGCACTCGCGCCCGTCCAGCATCGCCGAAGCGATCTACTACATACACGGCAGCGGCTACGCGGTGTGTTCGCCAAAGACGCACCGCCGCTTGACATCCTGGCTGTCGTCGCTGACCGGCCTGCCGGTGTTCTGCGTGGACTACCGACTGGCCCCGCGTCATCGCTTCCCCACCGCTGCCGACGACGTGCGCGCCGGCTGGGACTGGCTGATCAACACCTGCGGTGTGCCGCCCGAACAGATGGTGATCGCCGGTGACTCGGCCGGCGGTCACCTGTCGGTCGACCTACTGCTGCAACCGGGGGTCGAACACCCCGCCGCCATGGTGTTGTTCTCCCCCCTCTATGACCTGACGTTCGAGCTGGCCAAGGCGCGAGAACGGATTCGCCCCGATCCGGCCACCCGGGCGGCCAACGCGATCCGGCTGGTGGGCCTCTACCACAGCGGCGTCGACCTCACCCATGAGCGGCTGACGCTCGACGTCGCCCGCGGTCCCGCGCTTCCACCCACACTGATCCAGGCCGGCGGAGCCGAAATGCTGCAAGCGGACGCCCACCAACTCGCCGCCGACATCCGCACCGCCGGCGGCAGATGCGAACTACAGATCTGGCCGCACCAGGTGCACGTCTTTCAGGCGTTGCCGCGCATGACGCCCGAAGCCGCCAAGGCCATGGCCTATGTCGCACGGTTCATCACCCACGCCCTGCAGGATGCCCGTGCCCTCACCCAGGAGATGCACTGACATGTTGGACCGGCTGCTGCACCGATCGAAGACCAGCCGCGGCGCCCTGGCGGTGGTGACCGGCGCCGGAAGCGGCATCGGTGCAGCCTTCGCCCTCGAACTGGGCAAGCGCGGCGGCACCGTCGTGTGCAGCGATATCGACCAAGCCGCCGCCCAGCGGACGGCCGACGCGATCACCGAACACGGTGCGAAAGCCCTCGCAATCCCTTGTGATGTCTCGCAATTCGGCGACGTGCAGGCGCTGGCCGAGCAGTCGCAGTCCTGGTTCGGCGCCCCACCCACACTGGTGATCAACAACGCCGGTGTCGGCGCCGGCGGCGCGGCTATCGGTGATGCGCCACTGGACGATTGGCAGTGGACGCTCGGAATCAACCTGTGGGGTCCCATTCACGGCTGTCATGTGTTCACCCCGATCCTGCGCGACGCCGCGCCGTCGACCGCGCCGCGGGGCATCATCAACGTCGCCTCGGCCGCGGCGTTCGGCGCGGCCCCCGGCATGGCTGCCTACAACGTCAGCAAGGCGGGCGTGCTGTCACTGTCCGAGACCCTGGCCGCCGAGCTGTCCGGCACGCCGGTGCGGGTCACCGTGCTGTGCCCGACGTTCGTCAAGACGACCATCCTCGAATCCGGGCGAATCAGCGAGGAATCCGGCGAACTGGCCGCAAAACTGATGCGCTGGACCGGGTTCTCCGCGGACAAAGTCGCCCGCATCTGCTTGGACGCGCACGACCGCGGCGACCTGTACTGCATGCCGCAGCTCGACGCACAACTCGGCTGGCACATCAAACGCCTTGCCCCGCAGGCCTATACGCGAGCAGCCGGCCTGGTGTCCCGAATCAACCTGCCCTGATCACCCGACGGAAAGGAGCCTCCGGTGGCCATCGACATGGAAGCCATGCTCGCCAAGATCAAGGATCGACAGTGGGCGCTCGCCGACATCGATTGGGACGCGCCCGGCGCCGACATGATCAGTGACGAACAGCGGCCACAGCTCAAGGCGTTCATGGCCGACCTGTGCTGGATCGAGAACATCGGCGCCAGGGGATTCGCGGCACTGGCGAAGAAGGCGCCCACCCCGACCATCGCCGAGATCTACCGCTACTTTCACGCCGAGGAGCAGCGGCACGCCAACGCCGAACTGGCGCTGATGAAACGCTGGGGCATGCTCACCGACGGTGAGATTCCCGAGCCGAACGTGAACATCCGGCTGGCGATCGACTGGTTGGACCGCTGGGCCGACGACATGCCGCTGTCGCTGCTGGGCACCGTCATCCCGATGCTCGAGGTGGCACTGGACGGCGCCCTGTTGAAATTTCTCCTCGACGAGGTGCACGACCCCATCTGCCATCAGGTCTTCGAGAAGATCAACAATGACGAATCCCGCCATCTCGTCGTCGATTTCGAAGTCCTCGACATGATCGGGCACGCCAAGGTCCGGCGGTTGCTGATCGACTTCGTCGGTCACCATGCCACCCCGGGCCTCATCATCGGTGCGATCACCGGCGCACCGCTGATCAACCGGATCCGCAACGAGATCACCGCCATGGGCATGGAGCCGGAGCGGCTCTACCGGGCGGTGAAACGATTCAAAGAGCTTGGCGATCGCGGCGAACGCACCACTCGGGTGCCGACCTATCGTTTCCTGAGGCGCTACGCCGGAGTGGTCACCAACCCACGCCACCCCTACCACCTGCTGGCGAATTCGATGGTGTGGCTTTCCGACCGGTATCCGCGGCTGCTGCTTCCGCGGGTGCCGTCCTGGGTGGAAGAACTCACCCACGAGCCGGCGGCGTGAGCATGGCACGCGATCACGCCCACGCGGCGCTCATCATCGGAGCCGGCTTCACCGGTCTGGGTGCGGCGATCCGACTGGCCGAGGCCGGAGTCGACGACATCGTGATACTGGAGCGCGCCGACCGGGTCGGCGGAACCTGGCGTGACACAACGTATCCCGGTGCCAGCTGCGACGTTCCCTCGCTGCTGTATTCCTACTCGTTCGTCAAGAACCCGACCTGGTCGCGAACCTACTCGCCGGCCCCCGAGATCTATCGCCACCTCGAGGACATGGCGGACCGGTTCGACATTCGCCGGCGCATCAGGTTCGGCCACGAGGTCAGCGGTTTGGCCTTCGACGAGGACGCCGGCGTGTGGACCGCCACCACCAAGAACCGCAAGAAGTTCCGCGCCCGCACCGTGGTGCTGGCGTCGGGTCCCCTGTCCGACGTCAGCTTCCCCGACATCCGTGGGCTGGACAGCTACCGCGGGCACAAGATCCACAGCGCGCGCTGGGACCACGACTACGACTTCGCGGGCAAGCGGGTCGCGGTCATCGGGACCGGCGCCAGCGCCATCCAGATCATCCCCGAACTGGTCAAGCAGGCCGGGTTCGTCAAGGTGTTTCAGCGCACCCCGTGCTGGGTGCTGCCGCGGCTGGACGTCGCCACCCCACCGGCTGTCCAGGCGTTGTTCGCGAAAGTCCCTGCCGCACAGGAACTTGCCCGCCAGGCGCTGTACTGGGGCCACGAAGCCAGCGCCACCGCGCTGGTGTGGGACACGCCGTTGACATCGCTGGTCGCCCGGCTCGGAAAGGCGCATCTGCGTGCTCAGGTGAAGGATCCGTGGCTGCGCCGTCAGCTGACGCCGGACTTCCGGCCCGGCTGCAAGCGCATGCTGGTCTCGAGCGACTACTACCCGGCGCTGCAACGCGACAACTGCAAGCTCATCGACTGGCCGATCGCCACGTTGAGCCCGGCCGGCATTCGCACCAGTGACGGCATCGAGCACCACCTCGACTGCATCGTGTTCGCCACCGGCTACGACGTGCACCTGACCGGTCCGCCGTTTCCGGTCACCGGGCTGGGGGGCCGATCGCTGGCCGCCGAATGGGCCGGTGGCGCACAGGCTTACAAGAGCATCAACGTGCACGGCTACCCGAACCTGTTCGTGATGACCGGCCCCAACTCCGGGCCGGGGCACAACTCGCTGCTGGTCTACATCGAGGGCCAGCTGGACTACGCGGTCCGCGGCATCACCACCATTCTCAACGACGACCTGCGCTACCTCGATGTGCGCGAAGAGGTTCAACGCCGCCACAACGAGGCCATTCAACGCCGGCTCACCAAGACGACCTGGATGTCGGGGTGCCGAAGTTGGTACCTCACCAAGGACGGATTCAACGGGTCGATGTATCCCGGCTTCGCCACGCAGTATCTTCGCCAGATGAGCGATTTCCGGTACCAGGACTATCAGGCCGTGGCGCGGCGTGCCCGCACACCCGCCGCCTCCTCCGCCTGAGCCGGCGCACCGACATGGCAACCGAGCGCGCACCCTACCGTTCTTCCAGGCCGGAGCCGGGCACCATCGCCAGCGTGCTGCACAACGTGCGGCGGGCACCCAAGCGCGTCCGGCGCCAGTCGCGGGAATATCGCCAACTCATCGAGGGCGCGGTGTCGCAGCTTTTCGACGCGGCGGTCCGTCACCCGCACGGCGACCCCAACTCCGGTGAGTACCGGATCGAGGACCTGGCCCGGCTGGCCGGCACCACCACCCGCAACATTCGCGTCTACCGTGATCGCGGGCTGCTGCCGCCGCCCCTGCGCGTCGGCCGGATCGCGCTGTTCAACGACACCCACCTGACCCGGCTGCGGCTGATCACATCGATGCTCGACCGCGGCTACACCATCGCCCACGTCCGGGAAATGCTCAGCGCCTGGGAGCAAGGCAAGAACCTCGGCGACGTGCTGGGCCTGGAAACCGCCATCGTGGGCACCTGGACCACCGAGAAACCGGAGACCATGTCGCTGGCCGAGGCGCAGCGACTCGTCGGCGACCCCCGCGCGTTCGAGCGCCTGGTGGCGCTTCAGGTGATCCGCGTCGACGGGACCCGGGCCACCCTGACCCGCCCGAAGCTGATCGAGGCGTTCAACGAAATACGCGGCTACGGCGTCGAGTTCGACAAGCTCATCGACCTGCACGAGCAGATCGTCCCCGAGATCGACAAGATCAGCGACATGCTGGTGCGCGCGGGCGCCGAACACGTGCTCGATCGGATCAAGCCCGGCGAACCATTGCCGGCCGACGCCGAGATCGCCGAGCTGATCACCATGCTGGTGCGGTTCCGCACCCAAGCGGTCGCGACGGTCACCGCGACGCTCGCGTCGTCGATCGAAGCCAATATCGAGTCGTTGGTCAGCCGGATTCTGGCCGACTATCTCGAATCCAGCTCGTCGGCCTGAATACGGCTTCGCGCGCACCTCGGGTCGTGCGCGCGCAATCTAGACGTGGGTCAGCACTAAAAAGGAGTGCTGACCACAGTGCAGGTTAACCACGTGTAGGTGCCCGTGCAGGCTGCGGCCGTGGGGTAAGTGAGGGCCAGCATTACGGCAAGAATGATTTTGGACTTACGGCCAGACACAAATACTCCATCCCGTTGAAGGTGGCACAGATGCTAAACGCGGCGCTGTCAGAAAACCGGAGAATGATGGATTTTCGCGGCAAACCCGCAGCAGGCGTGCAGGGTTGCGCGTGACATCGGCCCGGCGGCGACAATCATCGGCGAACACTCGGCTCAATGCCGGCTCAGCGTCAGCGTTCCTTTCGTTTGCAACACTTTGCTGGCGGTGATTTTCTCGGTCCTGCGTGCCTCACGTTCGAGGTAGCGCTGCTTGGATTCCTCGAATTTCTCCGACGCATCCTGCAGCTCCTTGACCAGCAGGCCGAGATCGTCGCGCATTCGGGCGGCCTCGCCGGTAAAGTCTTCGCGTTCGAAGATGCGCCATTTCTTGAGCACCGGCATGACCACCTCGTCGAGATGGATCCGTGGGTCATACACACCGCCGACGGCGATGATCACCGCCTTGCGCCGAAACTCCGGCACCGTGAATCCGGGCATCTTGAAATTGCGCAGAATCCGGTGCACCGACTTCATCGCTTGATTCGGTGCGATATCCAGGCCCGCGGCGCTGACGTCCCGGTAGAAGATCATGTGCAGGTTTTCGTCGTGCGACACCCTGGCCATCAACTGCTCGGCGATCGCGTCGTTGCACACTTTGCCGGTGTTGCGGTGCGAGACGCGGGTGGCCAATTCCTGGAATGAGACATACATGACCGAGTCGAACAGGCTCTCGGCGAACATGTCGCCCTGCTGATTCTGGCCGGGGCTGAAGCCCCGGGTCATTTGCTCGAGCCGCAGCAACTCCAATTCCACCGGGTCCACCGATCGAGTGACCACGAGGTAATCGCGCAGCGCGGTGCTGTGCCTGGCCTCCTCCGCGGTCCAGCGGTTCACCCACTGGCCCCACGGGCCGTCCATGCCGAAATTCATGGCGATTTCGCGGTGATACGACGGCAGATTGTCTTCGGTCAGCAGGTTTTGGACGATGGCCACCTGCGCGACGTCGGGCAGCCGGGTCTGGCCGGGCTCCCAATCCTGCCCGCCGCGGGTGTGGAAATTCTTGCCGTCCGACCAGGGCACGTAGTCGTGCGGGTTCCACTCCTTGAACTTCGCCAGGTGCCGGTTGAGCAGCCCCTCCACCACCGGCTCGAGTTCATGCAGCAGCTGCAGGTTAGTCAGGTCCTTGGGCACGGAACCCTCCCGGTTGTCCATCGCGGTCGGCAGCCCGCATGTATCTGTGTCATGCGGTTACATGAAGATGACACGCGGCGGAGGCGACCACCTAGGGCCGAAAGTCCCTTAGCGCCGAACCGTGACCCGGCACACGCCAGGCAGCGGCAGCCCCGGGAAGCTATTGGCGCGCAATGAGATACGGCGCGAGGGTGGACAGCTTCTCGCAGGTCTCCTCGAATTCGCGCTCGGGCGTCGACTCTTCGATGATGCCGGCGCCGGCCCGCAGCCAGGTCTTGCCGTCATGCTCGTAGGCCGCGCGCAACGTCAACGCCGCGTCCAGCGCGCCGTCGGCCGAAACCATCACCACCGCACCCGAATACAGCCCGCGTGGTCCCTCGTCGAGGCGCAGGATCGCCTCCACTCCGCCCGCTTTCGGGATGCCCGAGGCGGTGACGGCGGGGAACAGCGCTTCCAGCGCGTCCATCCGGTCGTTGGACGTGCCCAGCCGCCCGCTGACCGTGGAGCCGAGATGCTGGACGCTGCCCCGTTCCCGGACCGTCATGAAGTCGGTGACCACGGCGGTGCCGGGCTCGGCGATCTCGGCCATCTCCTGCAGCGAGCTTCGCACCGAAATCGCGTGCTCGACAATCTCTTTGGAGTTCGACTCCAGGTCGTCACGGGCCTGGCGGTCGTGCAGGGCGCCGCGGCCGAACGCGCGGGTGCCCGCCAGCGGTTCGGTCACCACGACGCCGTCGTGACGCACGGCCGCAACCAGTTCCGGGCTGTAGCCCACCGCGCGAATCCCGCCAAGCCGCAGCAGAAACGACCGCACCGGGGTGTTGTGCCGACGGGCCAGCCGGTAGGTGGAGGGGAAGTCCAGCGCGAAAGGCACTTGGAGACAACGGGAAAGAATCACCTTGTGATAGCGGCCGGCAGCGATCTCCGCGACGGCCGAGGCCACCCGATCGCGATAGTTCGACGGGTCGGTGACGACGTCGACCGCCGAGGCGTCGCGCAGCCCCGGCACCCCGTCGCCGAGCACGCCCAGCACGTCGTCGCGCCGGCCGGTCGACGTCCCGAACAGCTGGATCGCCTCGCGGGTCACCACGACGCGTCCGTTCGGCCAGAACACCCGGGCCAGCGCGGTGCCCGGCGCCAGTCGCTGCTGCAGCCCGTAGCGATAGACGCCGAACTCGAAGGCGATCCAGCCGAAAAGCTGGTCGGTCTCCAGCAGCAGCCGATCGATGGCCTCACCGAGCACCGGCCCCGGCCGGCCCGACCAGTGTTGGCGCTGGGTCACGCCGTCGCGGATCACCCGCAGCTCGTCGCTGTCCAGCTCGATCATGGCGCGCACCCCGGTGGCCAGCACCCATTCACCGCCGCGCTCGTAGAGCAAATACTCTTCCCCGGCACGCTCGGAGAGCACCACGGCCAGCTCGGCGGCCAGGTCCGCCGGGTCGATGTGCACCGGAAGAGGAATCGACGGCGACTCAGAGCCGGCGGAAGTTGTCTCGACGCTGACCTCGGTCACGGTTAGTAAATGTAGCCTAACCTATGTAGCTTTGCGCAACCGATCTCGTCAGCCCGATTCCCGGAAGGGCGGTGATCGTCGTCGCAACGTTTTCCCGCCGTTTACGTGGCGGCCACACACGGTGCGCATCCGGCGGCCACACTCATCCCGGGGTGGTCACCGCCCGTCGGTTCGGAGCAGCCACCGGCCGTGGCCTACAGTCCGGACCTGGCTTCTATTGACTGCACAGTAAATCCACAGCACCTTCACACCAAATGCACGGCGGCGGCGAACCGGCCAATCCGCCCCGATTCCGCCCGGAAATCCGGCCCTGAGCAGCGCTTATGCCGCCCGAAAGGATTCCGTTAAATCTTCCTCACCCGCCGTGTCGTCGAGTGGCGAGGCCAGGGCGGCGGGGATAGGTTCGTCACGGTCGTCGGGACGTTTCGTGGCTGCTCGGCTCGCGGACGGTGCTTCCCCCCGATCACGGCTCTGATCAACGGAGGCATCGATGCTGCAAGAGTTCTGGCACAACTTCACCCACAACCTCTTCAAGCCGCTACTGCTGTTCTTCTACTTCGGTTTCCTGATCCCGATTCTCAAGGTGCGGTTCGAATTCCCCTACGTGATCTATCAGGGGTTGACGATGTATCTGCTGCTGGCCATCGGCTGGCACGGCGGCGAGGAACTCGCCCAGGTCAGCGCGTCGAGCGTCGGGGCGATCGTGGGCTTCATGGTGCTCGGGTTCGTGCTGAACTGCGCCATCGGCGGGCTGGCCTACCTGGGGCTGAGCCGGCTGAAATCGCTGCGCAAGGTGGACCGCGCCACCATCGCCGGCTACTACGGGTCGGACTCGGCGGGCACCTTCGCCACCTGCGTGGCGGTCCTGGCGGCGGTGAACATCGCCTTCAACGCCTACATGCCGGTGATGCTGGCCGTGATGGAGATTCCCGGCTGCCTGGTGGCGCTGTACTTCGTGGCGCGACTGCGCCACCGGGGCATGGACTCCGCCGGGTACATGCCCGACGAGGCGGGCTACACGCCGCCGGTCCGGGTCGGGGTCGGTCCCGGCACCGCCGCGCGTCCGCCGCACGGCCAGAGCCTGCAGACCCAGGAGGAGGCGGCCATCGAGCAGGAGCTGGAACTGTCGCTGGAAAAGCTGGAGCATCCGGAGTGGCAGACCGACCCGGGCCCGCTGCGCGGCAAGGGCACAAGGGCGCCGATCTTCTCCCGGGAGCTGTTCCAGGAGGTCTTCCTCAACCCCGGCCTGGTCCTGCTGATGGGCGGCATCATCATCGGCCTGGTCAGCGGGCTGCAAGGCCAGAAGGTCGTCGCCGACGACGACAAGTTCTTCGTGATCGCCTTCCAGGGCGTGCTGTGTCTGTTCCTGCTCGAGATGGGGATGACGGCGTCGCGCAAGTTGAAGGACCTTCGCTCCGCCGGCTGGGGTTTCATCGTCTTCGGCCTGGTGGCCCCGAATGTCTTTGCGACACTGGGCATTTTCGTCGCCTGCAGCTACGCCTCGCTGACCCACACCGACTTCAAGACCGGGACCTACGTGCTGTTCGCGGTGCTTTGCGGTGCGGCGTCCTACATCGCCGTGCCCGCGGTGCAACGCCTGGCGATCCCCGAGGCGAGCCCGACGCTGCCGCTGGCCGCCTCGCTGGGCCTGACGTTCTCCTACAACGTCACGGTGGGGATCCCGCTCTACATCGAGATCGCCCGCCTCGTCGAGCGCTGGTACGGGGTCTGACCGGCGTCACCCCAACAGCGTGCGCACCACGCCGTCGGCCAGCAGCCGCCCGCGCGGCGTGAGCACCAGCCGGTCGCCGTCGCGCACCAACAACCCGTCGGCCACCACGCCCTGGACGCGTTCGCGTTCCGCGGGATTCAACAGATCCACCGGAAGCCCTTGGCGCAGGCGGATTTTCAGTAGCACGTCTTCGGTGTGCAAGGCCTCGGAGCCGAGCTGCTCGAATCCGGCCACCGGCAGCGCCGCGGCGTTGAGCCGTTCGGCATAGGCGTTGGGGTGCTTGACATTCCACCAGCGCGTCGTGCCGACGTAGCCGTGGGCACCGGGACCCGCGCCCCACCACTGACCGCCGTCCCAGTAGCCGAGGTTGTGCCGGCACTGCCCGCCCGGGCGCGACCAGTTGGAGACTTCGTACCAGGACAGACCCGCCTGCGACAGCCGCGCGTCGACCAATTCGTAACGGTGCGCCAGCACGTCGTCGTCGGGCGCCGCCAGCTCACCGCGGCGCACCCTCCGGGCCAGCGCCGTGCCTTCCTCGACCACCAGCGCATAGGCGGACACGTGGTCCACACCGGTTTCGATCGCGGTGTCGAGCGACCACAGCAGGTCCTCGTCGGACTCCCCCGGCGTCCCGTAGATGAGATCGAGGCTGACGTGCTCGAACCCGGCGGCCAGCGCCTCGCGGGCGGCGTCCGCCGACCGGTTCGGCGTGTGAATGCGGTCCAGCACACCCAGCACCCGCGGCGCCACCGACTGCATCCCCAGCGACACCCGGGTGTAACCGGCCGCCCGGATGGCGTCGAAGAACTCCGGCCAGGTCGACTCGGGGTTGGCCTCGGTGGTGATCTCCGCGTCGGGCGCCAGGGCGAAGTGCTCGCGCACCATGTCCAGCAGCAGCGCCAGCCGCGCGCCCCCCAGCAGCGAGGGCGTCCCGCCCCCGACGAACACGGTGTTCACCGGTGGTGGCCGCAGCCGCGCGGCGGCCAGTTCCAGTTCCGTGCGCAGCGCCCCCAGCCACGCGTCGGGATTGACCCCGCCCAGCTCGGCGGGTGTGTAGGTGTTGAAATCGCAGTAGCCGCAACGGGTTACGCAAAACGGCACGTGCACATAGAGGCCGAACGGGCGCCCGTCGACCACCCGCACGTCGGGCAGCTCGACCGTTTGCTCGCGAATGGCCATGCCACATGATCCCACGGCGAACGGGCGGCCCGGGACGGCTGGCGAGCCCGCTGCGGCCCGGGTTTTAAATCACCGTGAGCCAAGATTTGACCTGCTCGCACGGCCCGTCGGCGTCCGTGGCACAATGGTTGGCGTGACTGTCGCCCAACCCAGCCCGCACGTGGTGCTCGTGGCGCGACGGCACATCGATCTCAAGCGCGTCTGCAGCTGTATCTGTCTGCCTTGACGTGGTAGACCCAGCCCCCCGCGTCTCCAGCCGGCTGACGGTTCCATGCCGCCCAACAGTGTCGGTGAACTGTGCTGGCCGCGCTGGCGATCTTTTTCCGAGGAGAACGTCCGATGACCACCGCCCGACCCGCGAAGGCCCGTAACGAGGGCCAGTGGGCACTGGGGAATCGTGAGCCGCTGAACCCGAACGAGGAAATGAAACAGGCCGGCGCGCCGCTGGCAGTTCGGGAGCGGATCGAGACCATCTACGCCAAAAACGGCTTCGACAGCATCGACAAGAGCGACCTGCGCGGCCGTTTCCGCTGGTGGGGCCTGTACACCCAGCGCGAGCAGGGCTACGACGGCAGCTGGACCGGCGACGAGAACATCGAAAAGCTCGAGGCCAGGTACTTCATGATGCGGGTGCGCTGCGACGGCGGCGCCATCTCCGCGGCCGCGCTGCGCACGCTGGGCCAGATTTCGGTGGACTTCGCCCGCGACACCGCCGACATCACCGACCGCGAGAACATCCAGTACCACTGGATCGAGGTGGAAAACGTCCCCGAGATCTGGCGTCGGCTTGACGCGGTGGGGTTGCGCACCACCGAGGCCTGCGGCGACTGCCCGCGGGTGATCCTGGGGTCGCCGCTGGCGGGTGAGTCGCTCGAGGAGGTCATCGACCCGAGCTGGGCGATCGCCGAGATCGCCCGCCGCTACATCGGTCAGCCCGAATTCGCCGACCTGCCCCGCAAGTACAAGACCGCGATCTCGGGGTTGCAGGACGTCGCCCACGAGGTCAACGACGTCGCGTTCATCGGCGTCAACCATCCCGAGCACGGTCCCGGCCTGGACCTGTGGGTCGGCGGCGGGCTGTCGACCAACCCGATGCTGGCCCAACGGGTCGGCGCCTGGGTTCCGCTGCACGAGGTGCCCGAGGTGTGGGCGGCGGTCACCTCGGTGTTCCGCGACTACGGGTACCGCCGGCTGCGCTCCAAGGCGCGGCTGAAGTTCCTGGTCAAGGACTGGGGCATCGAGAAGTTCCGCGAAGTTCTCGAAACCGAATATCTCAAGCGTCCGCTGATCGACGGTCCGGCCCCCGAGCCGGTCGCGCATCCGATCGATCACGTGGGGGTGCAACGGCTCAAGAACGGGCTCAACGCGGTGGGAGTCGCCCCGATCGCCGGGCGGGTGTCGGGCACCATCCTGCTGGCGGTGGCCGACCTGGCGCAGCAAGCGGGTTGCGACCGGATCCGGTTCACTCCCTATCAGAAGCTGGTGCTGCTCGACATCCCCGACGACAAGCTCGACGAGGTGGTGGCCGGGCTGGAAGCCCTCGGCCTGCAATCGCAACCGTCGCATTGGCGTCGTAACCTGATGGCCTGCAGCGGAATTGAGTTCTGCAAGCTGTCTTTCGCCGAAACACGGGTGCGGGCACAGGGTTTGGTGCCCGAGCTGGAGCGCCGCCTCGCCGATGTCAACCGGCAGCTCGACGTGCCGATCACCATCAACCTCAACGGCTGCCCCAACTCGTGTGCCCGCATCCAGGTCGCCGACATCGGCCTCAAAGGCCAGATGGTCGACGACGGAGAGGGCGGCTCGGTCGAGGGATTCCAGGTGCACCTGGGCGGCAGCTTGGGCCAGGACAGCGGCTTCGGCCGAAAACTGCGCCAGCACAAGGTCACCAGCGACGAGCTCGGCGACTACATCGAGCGGGTGGCACGCAACTTCTTGAAATATCGCGGCGAAGGTGAACGTTTCGCCCAGTGGGCCATGAGGGCAGACGAGGACGATTTGCGATGACCGAACGAACGACCAAACTTCCAGAGGCCGAACTGCGTGAACTAGCCGCCCGCGGCGCCGCCGAGCTCGAAGGCGCCAGCGCCAGCGACGTGTTGCGTTGGACCGACGAAACATTCGGCGGCGTCAACGGGCCACGCGGATGGGCCACCTGCAACTACGTGGTGGCCTCGAGCATGCAGGAAGCGGTGTTGATCGACCTGGCCGCCAAGGTCCGCCCCGGTGTGCCGGTGGTCTTCCTGGACACCGGCTACCACTTCGCCGAGACCATCGGGACCCGGGATGCGATCGAATCCGTCTACGACATCCGGGTGCTCAACGTCACTCCCGAGCACAGCGTCGCCGAGCAGGACAAACTGCTGGGCAAGGACCTGTTCGCGCGCGACCCCGGCGAATGCTGCCGGCTGCGCAAGGTCGCCCCGCTGGGCAAGACGCTGCGCGGATACTCGGCCTGGGTGACCGGCCTGCGCCGCTCGGAGGCCGCGACACGGGCCAACGCGCCGGTGATCGGCTTCGACGAGGGCTTCAAGCTGGTCAAGGTCAACCCCATGGCCACCTGGACCGACGAGGACGTGCAGAACTACATCGACGAGCACAACGTGCTGGTCAATCCGCTTATCTACGAAGGCTATTCGTCGATCGGCTGCGCCCCCTGCACGGCCAAGCCGCTGGCCGGCGCCGACCCGCGCAGCGGGCGCTGGCAGGGCCTGGCCAAGACGGAATGCGGGCTGCACGCCTCGTAAAGCCTTCGGCGCCAACCTGTTTGGCTGTCGCGCTGAAGAGCGTTCCTTACGCCGACGTCAGGGTGGCCTCGTCGGCGCCGTCGCGGGAGACCGCGGGCACCGTCGTCGCACCGGCAGTGATCGGCGGAACCCGGGTGGCCCGCACGTAGACGGTGTCGCCCTCGCGCAGGGCCAGCGCCTCGGCGTCACCGCGGGTGATCTGCGCCGTGAAGGGCCCGCCGGTGGCCGCGCTGGTCAACTCGACCCGCACCTCGAAACCCAGCTTGACCACCCGGTCGACGATGGCCCGGGCCACACCCGTCGACTCGGCGGTGCCGTCCTCGGCCGCCACCGCCATCTCGGGAGTGCGGCCCACCCGGATGTCGTGCGGTCGCACCAAAGTGCCGTTGAGCGTGGACACCGCACCCAGAAACGACATCACGAACGCGTTCGTCGGGGCGTCGTACACCTCGGTCGGGGATCCGATCTGCTCGATGCGGCCCTGGTTGAGCACCGCGATCCGATCGGCGACATCCAGCGCCTCGGCCTGGTCGTGGGTGACCAGCACCGTGGTCACGTGCACCTCGTCGTGCAACCGGCGCAGCCAGGCGCGCAGGTCCTCGCGCACCTTGGCGTCCAGCGCGCCGAACGGCTCGTCGAGCAGCAGCACCTGCGGGTCGACGGCCAGCGCCCGCGCCAGCGCCATCCGCTGCCGTTGCCCACCGGACAACTGGTTGGGGTAGCGGCCCTGAAAACCGCTCAGCCCCACCACTTCCAGCAGATTGTCCACCTTGGCCTTGATCTCGGCCTTGGGCCGCTTGCGCACCTTGAGGCCGTAGGCCACGTTGTCGCGGACCGTCAGGTGCTTGAACGCCGCGTAATGCTGGAACACGAAGCCGATGCCGCGGCGCTGCGGCGGCACCCGGGTCACGTCCCGGCCGTAGATGGTCACCGTCCCGGTGTCGGGCTGGTCCAGGCCGGCGATGGTGCGCAGCAGCGTCGATTTGCCCGATCCGCTGGGACCCAACAAGGCCGTCAGCGAACCGGTCGGCACCACGAAGTCCACGTGGTCCAGTGCGACGAAGTCGCCGTAGCGTTTGTAGGCGTCGCGCACAGTGATGGCGATGTCGCCGCGGTCGGTACCGGCGTCGGTCACGTCATGCCTCCTCGTCAGGCCTGCCGGGCCGCGCGGCCGCGGCGGGCATCGAGAACCACCTGGAAAACCAGCACCAGCACGGCAACCCCCATCAGCAGCGTCGACAACGCGTAGGCGCCGTACTCGGCGCCCCGGTTGTAGCGGTCGGAGACCAGCAGGGTCAGCGTCTGCGACTTCCCCGGCAGGTTCGACGACACCATCAGCACCGCGCCGTATTCCCCCAGGCTACGTGCGATGGTCAACACGATGCCGTAGGTCAGGCCCCACCGGATGGACGGCAGCGTGATCCGCCAAAACGTCTGCCACCAGCCCGAACCCAGGGTGGCCGCCGCCTCCTCCTGGTCGGTCCCCAGCTCGTGCAGCACCGGTTCCACCTCGCGCACCACGAACGGCAGGGTGACGAAGATGCTGGCGAGCACGATGCCGGGCAGACCGAAGATGATCTTGAAGCCGAGGTCCTTTTCGACGAACCCGAGCGCACCGGCCGAACCCCAGAGCACGATCAGCGCCACGCCCACGATGACGGGCGACACCGCGAACGGCAGGTCGATGATCGCCTGCAGCACGCCCTTGCCCCGAAACCTGTTGCGCGCCAGCACCAGTGCGGTGGGGATGCCGAAGAAGACGTTGAGCGGCACCACGATGGCCACCACCAGCAGCGTCAGGTTCAGCGCCGAGATCGCCGCGGGGGTGCTGACCCAGGCATAGAACTGGCCGAATCCGGGCCGGAACGTCCGCCACAGGATCAGGCTCACCGGAATGACGAGCAGCACGAAAATGTAGGCCAGCGCCACGAATCGCAGGCCATAGCGGACCCCGGGCGACGACGTCATGCGGCCAGCTCCTCGCGTTTGGCCGCGCGCCCACCGACCACCCGCAGGATCAGCAGCACCACAAAGGAAATCGCCAACAGCACAATCGATATCGCGGCGGCACCGGTCCGGTCGTCGTTCTCGATCAGGGTCCGGATCCACTGCGAGGACACTTCGGTCTTGCCCGGCACCGCACCCCCGATCAGCACCACCGAGCCGAACTCGCCGATCGCGCGTGAAAACGCCAGGCCCGCACCGGACAACAACGCGGGCAGCAGCGCCGGCAGCACCACGGAGGTGAAGATCTTCGGGCCGCTGGCGCCCAGCGACGCGGCCGCCTCCTCGGTTTCGCGGTCCAGCTCCAGCAGCACCGGCTGGACCGCACGCACCACGAACGGCAGCGTGACGAAGGCCAACGCCACCGCCACACCCGCCGCGGTGTGCTGCAGGTGAAGACCCACCGGGCTGTTGTTGCCGTACAGCGCCAACATCACCAGGCTGGCCACGATGGTGGGCAGCGCGAACGGCAGGTCGATGATCGCGTCGACCAGCCGCTTGCCGGGGAACTCGTCGCGCACCAGCACCCAGGCGATCACCAGGCCGAAGACCAGGTTGAGCACGGTCACCCCGGCCGAGATCGTCAGCGTCACCCGGAACGATTCCAGCGCGGCGTTCGACGTAACCGCCAGCCAGAACACGTGCCATCCGCCGCCGGCGGACTGCCAGGCGATGGCGGCCAGCGGCAACAGCACGATCACCGACAGCCACACCGTGGCCACCCCCACCCGCAGCGCGGTGGTGCCGCGGCCGCGTCCGGGCACCGGCTGGTGTCCGGGGTCGCCGCCGAGTTCGGGCCGGATGGCCAGCGGGTCGGGCGTGATGGCCGTCATCCGGTGGCCTGCGTGTAGATCTTGGTGATGCTGCCGGTGTTCTTGTCGAACAGCTGCGGGTCCGCGGCGCTCCAGCCGCCCAGATCGGCGATGGTCCACAGCTTCGCCGGCACCGGATACTGGTCGCGGAAGTCGGCGGCGACGGCCGGGTCGACCGGCCGGAAACCGGCTTGCGCCCAAACCTTTTGGGCCGCCGCGGTGTACTGGAAGTTCTTGAACGCGACGGCGGCCTGCAGGTGCGGGCTGGTGTTGACCACCGCGACCGGGTTGTCGATCTTGAAGGTCTGCGCCAGATTGAGGTGCTCGACCGGCTTTCCCGCCCGCTCGGTGGCGATGGCCTCGTTCTCGTAGCTGATCAACACGTCACCGCTGCCCTGCACGAAGACGTCGGTGGCCTCGCGCCCCGATCCCGGGCGCAACTTGACGTGTTCGGTCACCAACTTCCGGATGAAGTCCACGCCGGCGTCGCCGTGCGCGCCGCCCTCGCTCTTGACGGCGTACGGCGCCAGCAGATTCCACTTGGCCGACCCGGAACTGAGCGGGCTGGGCGTGATCACCTCGACGCCGGGCCGCAACAGGTCGTCCCAATCCTTGATGTGCTTCGGATTGCCCTTGCGCACCACCAGCGTGACCACCGAGCCGAACGGGATCCCCTTGGTGGCGTCGGTGTTCCAATCCTTGGCGACCTTGCCGGCCTTGACCAGGCGAGCGATGTCGGGTTCGACGGAGAAGTTCACCACGTCGGCGGGTTTGCCGTCCACCACACCGCGGGATTGGTCACCGGAGGCCCCGTAGGAGGTGACCACCTGGATGCCCTTGCCCTCGTCGGAGGCGTTGAACGCCGGAATTATCTTGCTCCATCCGGGTTCTGGGACCGAGTAGGCGACCAGCGTGATGCTGGTGCGCGCGTCGGCCGGCCCGGTGCCGCCGACGGCATCGCTGGCGCCGCCGTGGCATCCGGCCACCACACCGGCGGTGAGAACAAGGGCGAGAACAGGCCGCCAGCGCGCTGCGGTCCTGATGTCCATCGATGGCCTTCCGGTGGGAGAACTTAGCGGATCTCGGTGTCCCGTCTCGGCGGAAAGGCAACTAGAACGTCAGGAGAATTCGAGAACTCCGGAACCAGACCGCACACGGGCTTGGGAGTCAGCGACAACAGTGCATGAAGGCATAGCACCCCGGAATGCCGAACGCCGCACGCATGGCCGGAAGCCTAACAGGAATTGACGGGGCCGCCACCGGACCGCCGCACGGCTGGCCGTTGCGGGGATCGCGTCGGCGCCCTACCGGTGCATCAGATGGGTGACCAGCCAGGTGATGATCACCAGCGCCACCAGGATGGCGAGCACCAGCGTCACGTGCGAGCGAGGCATCCGGGTTATCCGGAGGTCCCGCCGGCCTGGCGGGCGCGGCGCATCAGGGCGATGCCCTTGCCGAGCAGGCCGTCCAGCAACGCCGCCGTCACGTAGGCCACCGCCAGCACGATCGGCATCACCACCATGGCCTGAAGCACGAAGGCCAGCCCGGAAAGCCACAGCTCGTTGCCGTCCCACCAGTTGAGGAACGCGTTCACGGAGCTCACCCTATTGCGCCCGGCGGCCGAAGACCAATGTGTGAAGACGGGCGTGCCGGCCCGCTCCGGCGTCAAAGTCACGGTGAGGGAAAAAGCACGCCGACTTTGCCGCGCGGCCGAAACGTTGGACGAAGGGCCGCCGCGCAGTCGATGATGTCCAGATGGTTCTGCACGCTCAACCCGACGACCAACCGGCCGACACCATGCCCGAGGAACCCTTCCGCGCAGCCCCCGCGACGTCGATGGAGTCGTCGATCGACCTGCGCACACCCGGGCCGCTTGCTCCCAACGCAGCCCTGCGGAACCCGTTTCCCCCGATCGCCGACTACGCATTCCTGTCCGACTGGGAAACCACCTGCCTGATCTCTCCGGCCGGGTCGGTGGAATGGATGTGCGTGCCCCGACCGGACTCCCCGAGCGTATTCGGGGCGATCCTGGACCGCAGCGCCGGCCATTTCCGGTTGGGACCCTACGGCGTGTCCGTCCCGTCGGCCCGCCGCTACCTGCCCGGCAGCCTGATCATGGAAACCACCTGGCAGACCCACACGGGATGGCTGATCGTACGGGACGCGCTGGTCATGGGCCCCTGGCACGACCTGGAGCGACGCTCGCGCACCCACCGCCGCACCCCGATGGACTGGGATGCCGAGCACATCCTGCTGCGCACGGTGCGCTGCGTCAGCGGCACCGTCGAGCTGATGATGAGCTGCGAGCCGGCGTTCGACTACCACCGCGTCGGCGCCACCTGGGAGTACTCCGCCAACGCCTACGGCGAGGCCATCGCCCGCGCCACCAAGCAGCCCGACGCCCACCCGACGCTGCGGCTCACCACCAACCTGCGCATCGGGCTGGAAGGCCGGGAAGCCCGGGCCCGCACCCGGATGAAAGAGGGCGACGACGTGTTCGTCGCGCTGAGCTGGACCAAGCATCCGCCGCCGCAGACCTACCAGGAAGCCGCCGACAAGATGTGGCAGACCACCGAGTGCTGGCGGCAGTGGATCAACATCGGCAACTTCCCCGACCACCCGTGGCGGGCATACCTGCAGCGCAGCGCGCTCACCCTGAAGGGGTTGACCTACTCCCCCACCGGGGCGCTGCTGGCCGCCAGCACCACCTCGCTGCCGGAAACCCCTCAGGGCGAACGCAATTGGGACTACCGCTACGCCTGGGTGCGCGACTCGACCTTCGCGTTGTGGGGCCTGTACACGCTGGGGCTGGACCGGGAGGCCGACGACTTCTTCGCCTTCATCGCCGACGTCTCCGGCGCCAACAACAACGAGCGGCATCCGCTGCAGGTCATGTACGGGGTGGGCGGCGAGCGCAGCCTGGTCGAAGAGGAGCTGCACCACCTGTCCGGCTACGACCACGCCCGGCCGGTGCGCATCGGCAACGGCGCCTACGACCAGGTCCAGCACGACATCTGGGGCTCCATCCTGGACTCGTTCTACCTGCACGCCAAGTCGCGCGAACAGGTTCCCGAGACGTTGTGGCCGGTGCTGAAGAAGCAGGTGGAAGAGGCGATCAAGCACTGGCGGGAGCCGGACCGCGGCATCTGGGAGGTGCGCGGGGAACCGCAGCACTTCACCTCGTCGAAGGTGATGTGCTGGGTGGCGCTGGACCGCGGCGCCAAGCTGGCCGAGCGGCAGGGCGAGAAGAGCTACGCCCAGCAGTGGCGCAACATCGCCGAGGAGATCAAGGCCGACATTTTGGCGCACGGCGTGGACTCCCGCGGGGTGTTCACCCAGCGCTACGGCAGCGACGCGCTGGACGCCTCGCTGCTGTTGGTGGTGCTGACCCGGTTCCTGCCGCCCGACGACCCGCGGGTGCGCAACACCGTGCTGGCGATCGCCGACGAACTCACCCAGGAGGGCCTGGTGCTGCGCTACCGGGTCGAGGAGACCGACGACGGGCTCTCCGGCGAGGAGGGCACCTTCACCATCTGTTCGTTCTGGCTGGTCTCGGCGCTGGTCGAGATCGGTGAGGTGCGGCGCGCCAAGCGGCTGTGTGAGCGGCTGTTGTCCTACGCCAGCCCGCTGCACCTCTACGCCGAGGAGATCGAACCGCGGACCGGTCGCCAGTTGGGCAACTTCCCGCAGGCATTCACCCACCTGGCGCTGATCAACGCGGTGGTGCACGTGATCCGCGCCGAGGAGGAAGCGGACGGCTCCGGGATGTTCCAGCCGGCCAACGCGCCCATGTGAGCCGCACCGGGGTCAGCCCAGCGCGCTGACCCGGTCCATCATCGCGTGCGCGATGTCGAGCGCGCTGGTGTTGAGGTCGGCCGAGCCGGGGTCGGAGGACCGTCGCCCGCCGAAGAACACCACCTCGACCTCGACCAGGCAGTTCGATCGGACACCGAGGGCACGCCCCTGAGGGGTGGGCCGCAGGGCCGGCATGTTGGGCAGCACCGCGGTGGCGGTCTTGGTCGCCGCGACGGTGGTGTCGGTGGCCCGCACGTCGCTGATGACGTTGGTGGTGCTGATCGGGCCGCTCTGTTCGGAGGTCGTCATGCCGTTGCACTGCTGCCATTGCCGGGAGAACTGCGCGAACAGCGCCTGGGCCTGCGCGGCCGACGGCAACGTCACCACGCCCTCCATCACGGTGATCACCTGCGCGGGTTCGCCGTTGTTCCACCAGGATTCGGCCGCGACGTCGCGGACGTCGGCGGCGGGGTAGACGCTCTTCTGCAGCATCGCCGTCACGCCCAGGCAGCCGGTCTGCGACGCCGACCGGCCGCCCCGGTAGAGCTTTTCCGGGCCGCCGACCTGGGCCGGATCCCGGGCGACGAAGGGCTGGTTGAGCATTCGCGACAGGGTCGGGCCGTCGAGCAGCACCTGCTGGACGGTGGCGCCGCTGAGCGGTCGCGGTTTGAGGTTGGGCGCGGGTTTGGCCGTGCCCGACACCACCCCGCCGCAGCCCGCCGCCAGCGCGGCGACCGCCGTGAGCAGCGTCGCCGCCGTGAAAATCCGCATCGCTATTCGTTGCCTTACTTCTTGGATTTGTCGCCCGCGGCGTCGGCGGACAGCGCCGCGACGAACGCCTCCTGCGGCACGTCGACCCGGCCGATGGTCTTCATCCGCTTCTTGCCCTCCTTCTGCTTTTCCAGAAGTTTGCGCTTGCGGGTGATGTCACCGCCGTAACACTTGGACAGCACGTCCTTGCGGATGGCCCGAATGTTCTCGCGGGCAATGATTTTCGAGCCGATCGCGGCCTGGACGGGCACCTCGAACTGCTGGCGCGGGATCAGCTCCTTGAGCTTGGTGGTCATCTTGTTGCCGTACGCGAACGCCGCATCCTTGTGCACGATCGCGCTGAACGCGTCGACGGCCTCCCCCTGCAACAGGATGTCCACCTTGACCAGCTGGGCCTCCTGCTCGCCGGCCTCCTCGTAGTCCAGGCTGGCGTAGCCGCGGGTCCGCGACTTCAGCGAGTCGAAGAAGTCGAAGATGATCTCGCCCAACGGCATGGTGTAGCGCAGCTCGACCCGTTCCGGCGACAGGTAATCCATGCCGCCCAGCTCGCCGCGGCGGGACTGGCACAGCTCCATGATGGTGCCGATGAATTCGCTAGGCGCGATGATGGTGGTCTTGACCACCGGCTCGTACACCGTGCGCACCTTGCCCTCGGGCCAGTCCGACGGGTTGGTCACCACGATCTCGGTGCCGTCCTCTTTGATCACCCGGTACACCACGTTGGGCGACGTCGAGATCAGGTCGAGGTCGAACTCGCGCTCCAGGCGCTCGCGGGTGATCTCCATGTGCAGCAAACCCAAAAAGCCGCAACGGAATCCGAAGCCCAGCGCCACCGACGTCTCCGGTTCGTAGGTGAGCGCGGCGTCGTTGAGCCGCAGCCGGTCCAGCGCGTCGCGCAGATCCGGATAGTCCGAGCCGTCCACCGGATACAGACCCGAATAGACCATCGGCTTGGGTTCGCGGTATCCGGTCAGCGCCTCTTGCGCGCCGTGGCGCGCGCTGGTGACGGTGTCGCCCACTTTGGACTGGCGGACGTCCTTCACCCCGGTGATCAGGTAGCCCACCTCGCCGACGCCCAGGCCGTCGCTGGCCTTCGGCTCGGGTGAGACGATGCCGACTTCGAGCAGTTCGTGGGTGGCGCCGGTGGACATCATCGCAATGCGTTCGCGCGGGGTGATCTTGCCGTCGACCACCCGCACGTAGGTCACCACGCCGCGGTAGATGTCGTAGACCGAGTCGAAGATCATCGCGCGCAGCGGCGCATCGGCCTGCCCCTGCGGCGGCGGCACCTGGCGCACCACCTCGTCGAGCAGCCGCGCCACGCCCTCCCCGGTTTTGCCGGACACCCGCAGCACGTCGTCGGGTTCGCACCCGATGATGTGGGCGAGCTCGCCGGCGTAGCGGTCCGGGTCGGCGGCCGGCAGGTCGATCTTGTTGAGGACCGGGATGATGGTCAGATCGCGGTCCAGCGCCAGGTAGAGGTTGGCCAGCGTCTGGGCCTCGATGCCCTGCGCGGCGTCGACCAGCAGCACGGCACCTTCGCAGGCCTCCAGTGCGCGCGACACCTCGTAGGTGAAGTCGACGTGGCCCGGGGTGTCGATCAGGTGCAGGACAAATTCTTTGCCGGCATCCTCGCCGCCGGAGACCTGCCAGGGCAGCCGCACGTTCTGCGCCTTGATGGTGATGCCGCGCTCCCGCTCGATGTCCATCCGGTCCAGGTACTGGGCGCGCATCGACCGCTCGTCGACGACACCGGTGAGCTGCAGCATCCGGTCGGCCAGCGTCGACTTGCCGTGATCGATGTGGGCGATGATGCAGAAGTTGCGAATCTGCGCCGGCGCGGTGAAGGTCTTGTCGGCGAAACTGCTGATGGGTATCTCCTGGTCCGGGCCTGCTAGACGGCGGTTCGCAAGTGTGTCCAGCGTATCGGCGCGGCCGGACTGCGGCACAATCGGCGCGTCTATGCTGCGAATATGGCGTCCGCCCGGAAGTCGCAGTGGAAGGCGTTTCAGCGGTTCGCGGAGAACCTGGTTTTCGATCGCGCGCCGCGGCTGGTGCGGCATGTGCAGAACTCGCAGACCGTGCTGCGCGAGCTGCAGCAGGCCGTGAAGATCACCGCGAACGTCATCGCCGCCGCCGCACCCCCGCCGCCGGACACCGCCGTGTTGGGCCGGCCGGTGACCCGCAGCAGCCTGCCCACCGCGCAGCGGGCCCGCAAGCTGGTGTACGCGCCCAAACTGGACGGCCGGGCCGATCCCGGCGAGATCGTGTGGACCTGGGTGGTTTACGAGGACGATCCCAGCCGCGGCAAGGACCGGCCCGTCCTGGTGGTGGGACGCGACCGCAGCACCCTGCTGGGGTTGATGGTGTCCAGCCAGGAGCGTCATGCCGCCGATCCGGAATGGGTCGGAATCGGTTCCGGCAGTTGGGATTACGAGGGCAGGCCGAGCTGGGTCCGGCTGGACCGGGTGCTGGTGGTGCCCGAAGAGGGCATCCGCCGCGAGGGTGCCATCCTGGATCGCGAGGTCTTCGACGTGGTGGCCGCGCGGCTGCGCGCGCAGTACGCCTGGAGCTAGGTCTGCACGCTCGGCGAACCGGGGGCGATCAGCCCTGCGTGATGTAGGACTGCAGCTGCTGCTGTTCGGCCTCGAGTTCTTCCATCCGGGTCTTGACCACGTCGCCGATGCTGACGATGCCGATCAGCTTCTTGCCGTCCAGCACCGGCACGTGCCGCACCCGGTTGCGCGTCATCAGCACGCTGATCTCGTCGACGGTGTCGGTCTTGGTGCAGGTGGCCAGCGTGGTGGTCATGATCTTGGACACCGGGCGGGACAGCACGCTGGCGCCGTGAACGTGTAACTGGCGCACGACGTCGCGCTCCGACACAATGCCCAGCACCCCCTCGGCGCCGACCACCACCATGGCGCCGATGTTCTGTTCGGTCAGGCCGGCGATCAGCTCACGAACCGTGGCGTCGGGATTGATGGTGACCACCGCCGCGCCCTTGTTCCGCAACACGTCCGCAATCCGCATCGAGGCCTCCAGCCGGGTTTGTGAGCCGCTTCACACCAGGCTACGGCGAACTCGCGCGGCGCAAAAGCCACCAGGAGAACCTGCAAACAGATCGTGTCCAAGCTCCAGGCCCTGCAAGATAGGCCCCATGATCGAGGTCACCCTGCTGGGCACCGGAAGCCCGATCCCCGACCCCAACCGCGCCGGGCCGTCGACCCTGGTGCGCGCCGGCGGGCAGGTGTTCCTGGTCGACTGCGGACGCGGGGTGCTGCAGCGCGCCGCGGCGGTGGGGGTGGGCGCGGCCGGATTGTCGGCGCTGCTGCTCACCCACCTGCACAGCGACCACGTCGGCGACCTGGGCGACGTCCTGATCACGCGGTGGATCAGCACCTTCACCCCCGACCCGGTGCCGCTGCCCATCATCGGGCCGCCCGGCACGGCCGAGCTGGTGGCGGCGACGCTGAACGCGCTGCGGCACGACATCGGTTACCGGATCGCCCATCACGCTGATCTCAACGCGCCCCCGGCGGTGGATGTGCGCGAGCACACCGACGGCCCGGTGTGGGACCGCGACGGCGTGTCGATCCGGGTGGCCCCCACCGACCACCGGCCGGTGGCCCCGACCATCGGGTTCCGCGTCGAATACCAGGGCGCGTCGGTGGTGCTGGCCGGCGACACCGTGCCGTGCGCCGGGCTCGACGAGCTGGCGGCCGGCGCCGGCGCGCTGGTGCACACCGTGATCCGCAAGGACATCGTGGCCACCATCCCGCAGCAGCGGCTGCAGGACATCTGCGACTACCACTCCTCGGTCGAGGAGGCCGCGGCGACCGCGGCCCGCGCCGGGGTGGGCACCCTCGTCATGACGCACTACGTGCCCGCGCTGGTGGCGGGCCAGGAAGAACAGTGGCGGGCGCTGGCGGCCCGCGAGTTCGCCGGACGCGTCGAACTCGGCGACGACCTGCACCGGGTTCAGGTCGACGCGCCCTCCTGAGCTCGACCGC